>RCNH01000349.1_pt1 | contig 20210 bp, 18 predicted proteins | sample 2041161 | NCBI WGS metagenome assembly RCNH01 (sample SAMN09708215, study PRJNA481090) | Feces metagenome, whole genome shotgun sequencing project. | biome: feces | host: Leptonychotes weddellii | place: Antarctica: Sion Island | collected 2010-03-01 | reverse complement strand
TTCTCCTGCCCCTGCATCTTTTCCAAGCATTTCCATAAGCAGGTGAATTCCGCCCAGTCCTCCACAAACAGCCGTAATGCCGATGACCATCTGTTTCTCATATCCCAAAGCAAAAGTTCCTGCAAAAAGTCCGATTACCAGAGCAATAAAATGCTGTGTAAGTGTTGCATCCTGAAAAAAAGAAACTGCAATAGTATATATCAATCCAGTGCACATAACAAACACGCCAAACTTATACAAAAGCCACGCCAGAAGTCCGAAAATCAAAGCTCCGGCTGCCGCTGCAAGCCCTGCTATCATCTTATCTTGCAAAAAGTACAGACCTGCTCCAAAGCCGACTCCACCGCCCATGAGGATACCTAAAATACATCCCCACACCTTTCTCAAACGATATCCCATGAAACAATTCAAAAAAGCAAATACTGTTCCAATGAGATAAATCAGTATCATATATTCTTTTGGTACAAAGTTCCATAACCCTTTAATAAGTTCTAAGATCTGGTCTCCCTGTATATTCATAAATCCTTTACATTCCTTTCAGATATACATGCTTAATGTACTTTAGTGTTTCTTTCTCCCCTCTGTCTGCCAACATTCTGAGCAAAAATTCCAAATCCTCATTTGTCTTTTCATGGACAAACCACAGCTTTTCCTTACTTTTCAGAAAATATTCCAAAGGTGCTGCGTCTGTATAAGTATCCGGGTGATAATTTCTTGAGGCACTAATTCTATCCATGACCATTTCCGCAATATACTTCCTTGGCATAGGAACTCCTTGAATAACGGTATCACAATCAATTCCATAATCAACCCAGTGTTCAAAATGATGCTTATTCCTTCCATAGTGATGAATCCATGAAGTGGATAATCCTGTAGCTTCCCGCTCTGCATTATTAGGACTTCTTGTTCCCTGATAATATTTACATCCCACGGAAAATTCTGTCCATGAATACTTTGATAAATCATGGAGTAAGCCCTGCTTATAAAGTCCTATTTTAAAGCAATACTTCATCACTAAAAGCTTGTGCCTTGTAATCGTTTTAAAATGCTTCCAAATCCGCATATATCCTGTTCCTGCTTTCCTGCTAAAATCATAACTGTCCTTGGAGGTACTTCTATAGTTTTTCCTATAACTTTTGCTCCCGCCTGCAATCTTTCTTCTTTATCATTTTCTGTACAAAGAAGAATCTGCCATTTTATCTCATTTTCTGCTCCCGGAAGTGCAATCTCATGGGAAATCCAATGGAAATTAAAAGCCAAAAACAAAAATTCAGAAGCTTTTCCCGCATATTCATTACAATACATAATTCCTATAGAGCGGGTATCCTTATCCTTTTCCACATACCATGCCTGTCTTCCATGATAAGACATATCCGGATAGCCCAATGCTTGATAATCACTGCCTTTCAATTCCTTTTCCCAATGTAAAATAGGATTTTCTTTTCTGATTTGGATGGCTCTTTTTACAAATTCCCAAAGCTTTTCCTGATTTTTTCTTCCATTCCAATCAATCCAGGACAGTTCATTATCCTGACACCACACATTGTTATTTCCCTTTTGTGTATTTCCCCATTCATCTCCCTGGAAAATCAAAGGTGTTCCCTGACTGAATAATAAAAGAGAAAATGCGTTTTTCATCTGTTTCAAGCGAAGCTCTTTAATGGATGTTTTCCGACTTGCGCCTTCCACGCCACAATTCCAACTGCAGTTATAGGAAATTCCATCTTGATTTTCTTCTCCGTTTGCCTCATTATGACGTTCTTCATAAGAAACCATATCCATAACCGTAAAACCATCCTGATCCGCCATGTAATTGATGACACCATTACACAGAGGATTTCTTTTCTGACGGAACATGAATTCTTCCGTCATATTTTCGTCTCCTTTTAATACATGGCGCATGGAATATAAAAATCCTTCATTATATTCTGCTGCATTTTTGAATTTCGGAGCTTCCCCATGTAAAATACTGTGACCGTCTACATCATGGAAAAATAATTTGCAGTCAGCCAACAGCGGATCTTTCATAAAAAGTTCCTGAGAAATCCCCTCTCCCATAATATGAAATCCGTCGATATGATATGTAATTTTCCAATATCTAAGAACATCCAACATTTTTGTAAGGGCTGTGTGCTTTCCGAAATAGAACTCCATCATACATTCCATCCCTGCCTCATGGAAAGCATTTACCATGTCGGCAAATTCCTTGGCCGAATTTTGTGTGGCACAAAAAGCTGCCTTCGGTGCAAAGTAGCAGGCATCCTCTGTATATCCCCAGCAGTTTACTCTCTTATCTGAGGCAGCTTCTTCTGCAGGATACTCCCCTATTTTTCCTCTTATCTGAGACTTTTGAAGCTCCCTGTATTCATAAGCCGGCATCAATAAAACACCTGTAATTCCCAAATCTTTTAAATACTCTATCTTTTCCTGAACCCCCTGAAAAGTTCCCTTATGTCTAACTCTGGAAGTCTTACTTTTTGTAAAACTGCGTACCTGTAATTTATACAGAATGGAATTACAAAGTTCTATGGGAACAAACTCATCATCACTCCAGGAAAATTTATTTTTCAAATATCCACAACAGATGTTTTCATCTTTTTCTCCAAAGGAAGCTGTATGATACAAAATTTTTGCATAATCATCCTGTACTACTTCTCCATTTACTTTATAGTTATATTTCAATGGATATTCACAAATCCCCTTTACTCGCATAGAAAGAAGATTTCCATTCCTTCCCTCCTGTAAAAACGGAATTTCCAAAATTCTTTCTTTTGTATAAATCAGCAGAGAAACTTCTGCATCCTTTTCTGCCTCTAATGTAAACACAAAGCCGTCTTTCTGTTTTTCCACACCTTTTATCCACACATTCCCCGGTGCTGTTTCTATTCTTTTTTCTCCGCGCATACTTCCTCCATATAATCATATACTGCCGGTGCATCCTTTTCATCTGTTAAGGTTACCAAAATGTCTCCCGAAAACAGTATGGTTCTTCCTTTCGGTATCAATTCATTTTCACCGCGTTTTATTGATATCAGCAGACAGTTTTTCGGCCATTCAATCTGCTGAATCATCTTGTCCTGCAACAGGCTGTTATAGCAAATCACAAATTCCTGTAAAATCTTTTCTCCTGTACCTTCCGGAAGCTTTTCGCCCCGTCTCTTCAACAGTCCGCTTAAAAGACTCTCGTAAATAGGTTCAGATTTCAACGCTGAAGCCACCAGATATGCCACAATAGACACTAAAGACATAGAAAGCATCTGACTTACCTGTCCCGTCATTTCGAAAATTAAAATAATCCCTGTAATAGGCGCTCTTACAATAGCTGTAAAATACCCTGCCATGGCAAGGAGAACCATATTGCTGATATAAGAGGCATCCAACCCCATATATTGCACTGCAAAAGTACTGTAAGTTCCACCTAAAAGCGCACCTAACACTAAAAGAGGGAAAAAAATTCCTCCCGGCGCTCCCGAGCCAAAGCAAATCAAAGAAAATAAAAATTTAGCCACAAATAAAATCAAAAGAGATGTGAGTATCATATTCCCTTCTGCGGCCATATCAATCAGTAGGTGTCCGCTTCCCAATATCTGTGGCATAACCAGACCTAATACCCCTGCAAGTAAAAAAGGAATAAAAAGCCGTGTTGTCTCATTTAATCCTTTTGCTTTAAGGTACAGACCCTGTACCCAGATAGTCATCTTATTATAAAAAGCACCCATAATACCTAAAATAACGCCTAAAATCACAATGTGCCAATAATACTGAGGAGGCATCTCTGTTCCCACATCAAACTGAAATACCGGCTGAAATCCCATAAACTGACTGGAAATATAGTCTGCTGTGATAGACGCAGTCATAACAGATATTAAAACAGATACAGAAAAGTTTTTATGTATTTCTTCCAGAGAAAACATAACCCCTGCCAAAGGCGCATGAAAAGCCGCTGCAAGTCCTGCACTGGCACCACAGGTTATCAAATATTTTTCCTCCGTTTTCCCTCTGTCCAGCGTTTGAGAAACTGCTTTTCCTGTCATGGCGCCAATCTGTATGGACGGACCTTCCCTTCCAAGAGAAAGTCCTGAAAACAGCGATAGAAAACCGCCCAGAAATTTTGCAGGCAACACACGCCACCACACCTGATCTAGTTTTCCCATCATCTCTCCCTCTACCTGAGGAATTCCGCTTCCGGAAATCATGGGTTCATATTTTATTAGTTTTCCCACAATACAGGCAATGATAAACAGTGCCACAAACCATAAAACTGCTGCAAGAGGTTCTTGTCTTGCGTATTCTAATACTTTATTCATACCTTTACCGGCATATTCTAAAATAACACGATACAGCAGCACTACAAGACCGGCAACAGCACCTACCAAAAATCCCTCTGCTGTAAGAATTGTCTTAAAGCGCTCTGCTCTTTTCATTAAATGAGATGTATCTTTCTCCAAGCTGTTTTCCCCCTCTCTGATAAGAACAAAAGCTGTTCATTTTCCATTATACGTGTCTGGAAATAAAAATGCAAATCCTTTCTGTATTGCATTCCCTTTCTGTATCTGGTAAAATATTTTCAAAACTTAAATTAAGAAAGAGGTTAGAAAATGAGCGAAAAAACATATACAACCGATATTGAAAGCTGCAATCCAAGTGACTGCGCTTCCTGTACTGCAAACTGCAAAAGCGCAGGTGGAAATAATCAGGGAACTATCCCGAAAGTTCCAAACCCTACTATTAAATTAACTCTGGAGGATGACACTGTTTTAGAATGTGCTGTACTGACTACATTTCCTGTGGAAGGATTTGGAGAATATATTGCACTGGTGCCATTAAACGAAAATGGTAAAAATACAGACGGCGAAACTTATTTATTCCGCTATACAGAAGAAAATGATGCGCCCATTGTTACCAATATTGAAAGAGAAGATGAATACATGGCTGCTGCAGAAGCGTTCCATGATTTTATTGCCAATTTGAAATCAGAAACAGAACTTGAAGAAGAAAGTAAAAACTAACGTACAAGATTTGTACAAATATAACTATTTTCTAAATACAGCCTCAGGTATTCCATTGGCAAACCATTCATTTTTTGTTTGTCAATGGAATGCAAAAGCTTGTATTATTGTCCTATATTATGCTTCCATACTTGGAATATGAATTTCCATATCTACGTCTTTTCCGTAATCCACTCCCGGAAAATGAAAACCAAACATCTGATAAAAGTCTTCCCAATATCCTTCAATATCAGAAATCTCTGTAACGTTTTCTGTTGTCACCTGTTTCCAAGTCTCAACAACTTTCTGCTGTACTTCGTCTGACAATTCCCAATCATCCATACGAATTCTGCCTTCTTCGTCCACCGGTACTTTTTCTTCGAAAAGTTTATCTTTAAAAAGGCGTGAAATCTGCTGGATACATCCTTCGTGATTTCCTGCTCTTTTCATAACCTTATATAAAATGGCAAAGTACAGAGGTACAATGGGAATAGCTGCGCTGGCCTGTGTCACCAGTGCTTTATTTACAGAAACGTATGCTTGCAGTTTTGGAAATTTATCTCTCATGACTTTTGCTGTATTTTCCAAATGGCGTTTTGCCTGCCCAATGGTTCCGTCAAAGTAAATAGGATAGGTAAGCTCTGGTCCAATATAAGAATATGCCACAGTAAAAGCATCTTCTTCTATAGCATTTGCTTTTTTTAATGCCTCTATCCATTCCATCCAGTCTTCGCCTCCCATAACTTTCATGGTTCCCTGAATTTCTTCCGATTTGGCAGGCTCTACTGTTTTCTCTACTATCGTATTATTTCTCAAATCTAAACTTTTTTCTGTAAAAGCTTCTTTTGTTGTTTTTAAAGAAGAAACCCACAGTTTTCCATCTTTGTCTTTGCGTCTGGGAGCGGCAAGGCTGTAAATCACCATATCTGCTTTGCCCCAGTCTTTCTTAATTAAATCAATGGTCTTTTCTTTTATTTCTTTAGAAAAAGCATCTCCATTAATAGATTTTGCGTAAATTCCTTCTTTACCGGCTTCTTCCTCAAAAGCCGCCGTATTATACCATCCCGGTGTGGCTGTACGCTTTCCATTAGAAGGCCTTTCAAAGAAAACACCGATAGTTGCTGCCTGACATCCAAATCCGGCTGTAATTCTGCTTGCCAAACCATATCCTGTGGATGCACCGATTACCAGCACCTTTTTTGGACCTTTTTTCACATTCTGAGCTTTTACATAAGCAATCTGCTGCTTTACATTTTCTCTGCACCCTTCCGGATGCGCTGTGGTACAAATAAATTCTCTTACCTTTGGTTCTATTACCATGCTTTTATCCTCCCGGATCTTTAAACTTACTATGATTCTCAATTATTTTGATTCTCAAAATATACTATCATAAAAAAAGATAACATGCAAGTGATTCCTTTGTCTTACATGCTATCCTTTTCTTTATTTTCCTGTTGTGCTTCCAAAACCGCCATTTCTTATGGCAGTTGCATCATCATCTACGGTAATTCCATACTCCAGAAAAATTCCCTGTGCAAAGCCAGTTCCTGCTTCTACCTGAACATTCTTTCCTTCTCTTGAGTCATTTGTAATTTTGATAAAAATATGACCTTCATTATCAGAATGAAAATAGTCACTATCGATAATTCCCACGGTATTATTCAGCTGCAGACGGAATTTAAAGCCCAGTCCGCTTCTTGGATATAATTTTAACACCCAGTCATTTTCCATTTCTGCACGAATTCCTGTAGGAATTTTTAAACTTTCGCCGGGTTTTAATTCAAAATCCACCGGGCTGAAAAAATCATATCCCGCACTTCCTGCCGTTGCTCTTCTCGGCAGTTTTAAGGTATCATAAATTTCCTTCGCCTCTACTTTGCTTCTATCTGCAAAGCAATCCAAAAATCCTTCTATAAACTGTGCTTCACTTACTTTATGAAATTTTGCAATTCTTCTCATATTTCCTCCTAGGCATGTAATACCACTGTTCCTGTTTTCAAAGACTGCTGCACATCAATCACTCTTTGATTCGAGCTGCCCTTCCATTTCAGAGAAACATCTTTTTTCTCCTCCATAAACTCTCCATCTACCAGCACATCAATATACTGCAGAATATCCATTTCTCGAATATTTTCCCATAAAGAACCCGTATACAGCCAGATGGTCTTCTTCGGATATTTTTCTTTAATTTCTTTTGCCAGATCTGTCACATCCGAGACATTTCCCCAATATAAAGGATCACCTCCGGAAAATGTAATTCCCGCAATGTAACTCTGATTCAACTGCTGGAAAATCTCTTCCTTTGCAGCATCATCAAATTCCAATCCGCTGTTTGGATCCCATGTTACCGGATTTTGGCAGCCTTTACAGCCATGGTCGCAGCCTGCCACCCACAAAACAGTCCGAAGTCCATCACCATTTAACATATCGTCTTTTGTAATATTATGATAACGCATATTCTTCACCTCTGTATTTTCCTGTTTAAGGAGAAAAAAGGGCGCATGCTCTTGCTTATGCCGCCCCTTTTGAATCTCTATATCTAACTCTTATGCTTCTTCCGGAACATCTTTAATGCTAAAGCTGATACGTCCCATTTTATCTTTTCCAAGACAAACAACTTTAACAACATCTCCGATAGAAAGTACGTCTTCAACTTTCTCGATTCTTTCTTTTGCAATTTTAGAAATATGTACCATTCCTTCTTTTCCAGGTGCAAATTCTAAAAATGCTCCAAAATCTTTAATGCTGATAACTTTTCCTGTAAAAATCTGACCTTCTCGATAATCTGTTGTAATTGTTTTAATGTATTCAACAGCTTTGTCCATCATATGCTGATCTGTTCCGCAGACAGAAACGCCGCCGTTATCATCAATGTCAATCTTAACGCCTGTTTCATCGATAATAGCATTGATTGTCTTACCTCTCTGACCTACAACATCACCGATTTTCTCCGGATCAATCTGAATCTGAACAATCTTTGGTGCGTATTTGCTTACTGTTTCTCTTGGAGCAGGAATACATTTTTCCATAACTTCTGTTAAGATATATTCTCTTGCTTCTTTTGTTCTTGCAATTGCCTCTTCGATAATCTGTCTTGTCAGACCATGAATCTTGATATCCATCTGGATTGCTGTAATACCATCATGTGTACCGGCTACTTTAAAATCCATATCTCCAAAGAAGTCTTCCAGTCCCTGAATATCTGTAAGTACCAGATAATCATCATCTGTTTCTCCGGTAACCAGACCACAGGAAATTCCTGCTACCGGTTTCTTAATCGGCACACCTGCTGCCATAAGAGACATAGTAGATGCACAAATACTTGCCTGAGAAGTAGAACCGTTAGATTCAAAAGTTTCTGATACAGTACGAATTGCATAAGGGAACTCTTCTACTCCCGGAATAACAGGTACTAACGCTCTCTCTGCCAGTGCACCATGTCCGATTTCACGACGTCCCGGTCCTCTTGATGGTTTTGTTTCACCAACAGAATAGGACGGGAAATTATAATGATGCATATAACGTTTGCTTACTTCAAATTCATCCAATCCGTCTAATCTCTGTGCTTCTGATAAAGGTGCCAGAGTTGTAATAGTACAAATCTGTGTCTGACCTCTTGTAAACATCGCAGAACCATGAACTCTTGGAATGATGTCTATTTCTGCTGCCAGAGGACGAATTTGTGTAATAGCTCTGCCATCTGGACGTTTGTGATCTTTTAAAATCATTTTACGAACTGTTTTCTTCTGATACTGATAAACAGCTTCACCTAATACAGCCAGCCATTCTTCGTTTTCAGCAAAAGCTTCTTCCAGTTTTTCTGTAATAGCACGGATATTTTCTTCACGAACCTGCTTTTCATCTGTAAATACAGCTTCTTCCATTTCTTCCGGTGTAACAATTTCTTTGATTGCAGCAAACAATTCTTCCGGAACTGCACAACTTTCATAGCTGTGTTTTTCTTTTCCGCATTCTGCAACAATTTTATCAATAAATGCAATAATTTCCTGGTTTACTTCATGAGCTTTGAAGATTGCTTCAATCATTTTTGCTTCAGGAATTTCATTTGCTCCTGCCTCAATCATGATTACTTTTTCTCTTGTAGATGCAACAGTAAGCTGAAGGTCAGAAATTTCTTTCTGTGCTAAAGAAGGATTTACAACCAATTCTCCGTTTACCATACCGATCTGTGTTGCTGCACAAGGACCGTCAAATGGAATATCAGAAATACAAGTTGCAATAGATGAGCCAAGCATTGCCACAACTTCCGGATTGCACTCAGGATCAACTGCCATAACCATGTTGTTTAAAGTTACATCGTTTCTGTAATCTTTTGGGAATAACGGACGCATCGGTCTGTCAATAACACGGGAAGTTAAAATTGCATGTTCGCTTGCTTTTCCCTCTCTTTTGTTAAATCCACCTGGGATTTTACCTACTGCATACATTTTTTCTTCGTATTCTACGCTTAATGGAAAGAAATCAATTCCTTCTCTTGGCTTATCAGAAGCTGTAGCTGTAGACAATACAGTTGTATCACCATAATGCATAAGTGCAGCACCGTTTGCCTGTTTTGCTACACGTCCTATATCAACTGTCAGTGTTCTTCCTGCCAGTTCCATTGAAAAACTTTTGTACATACTTTCATCTCCTTTTTCTTTTTACAGCAAAACCTGTCCGAAACAACTGAAAAACACACTTTTTCAAATGTTCTTTTCAGTGGTCTCGGTATCAGAATTTCTTTGCTGTCTATTCTATCCACGACACTTTTTATACGCAGTGCCTTGCGTGAAAAAAAGGGCGGAAAACTTTCCGCCCCGTTCTCTGGTTCTGATTATTTTCTAAGACCTAAACGCTCAATTAAAGAACGGTATCTTTCAATATCAGTTTTTTTCAGATATGCAAGTAATCCACGTCTCTGACCTACCATTTTCAGAAGACCACGTCTTGAATGGTGATCTTTGTGGTTTACTTTCAAGTGTTCTGTAAGCTCCTGAATTCTTGCTGTTAAAACAGCTACCTGTACTTCTGGTGAACCTGTATCACCTGGTGTTCTTGCATATTCTGCCATGATTGCCTGTTTCTTTTCTTTAGAAATCATTTTGTTTTCCTCCATTATTTTAATCTAATCGCCGATAATTAAGGAACGGTTGGAGATTCCAATTTCTGAATTACGGCTAATTCCAACGTTTTGAGTATAGCATATTGAACATTGCTTGTAAAGACATTTCTGTTTAAAAAAATCGTGCTCCACTTACAGCATGTGCCCGATACAAATTGGAAACTTTAATCCCCGAAGCCGAACTGCTGGCATGTACCACTTTTCCATCTCCGATATATATCACCACATGATAGACTAAACCGTTTTCTGCATAAAAAATTAAATCTCCCGGCAGAGCTTCCTCTACAGAAATTCTGGTACCTGCATTTGCTTGATCAGAGGCAACTCTGGGCAACGAAATGCCAAATTGTTTATAAACACTCTGCACAAAACCAGAACAATCTGCTCCGTTTGTCAGGCTGGTTCCTCCCCATACATAAGGATTTCCCACAAACTGCAGGGCAAAATCCACCATCTCCTGCCGTTTCCCGCCTGCTGCTGCAGATGCAAGTGTACTTTCCTTTTGCTGCAAAGAATAGGCATATTTCATTTCCGTGCGATTGGTAGCTTCCAAATATTCTTCCTTAGTAAAACCAATCTCCAGATAATCCCGAAAAACATATCCTGAAATTTTATCTGAAGTAATATAACACCAGTCTCCCTCCCAGCGTTCAATTTCACAATATCCCTTCTTGGGAAGCTGTGCTAAAACCTGATATTGAGTACCTGCTCCTTTTCGAATATTGAGACATGTATTTACGTCTGCATAAGCACCATTTCTTTCCGGCTGTTTTTGTGGTGCTGCCCATACATTTCCTTCTGAGAAAAGCATTCCTGATAAAACAATTCCTGCTACTGCCATCCAAGTTCTGAATTTCTGTTTATTTCGCATAATATATCCCTTTCCTGAGGCTTTTCGCCGTAGTGCAATCCTTACGGAGCACTTTCTTATGAAATAGTAAAAGCCCAAGGGTAACATTTTTCCCTTAGGCTTATCTTTTGTATATTATACGCTTTTTATTCTTCCGGTTCCTCATCCAAAATAGAGAATGCAATATTGGTAGCATGGTCTGCCACCCTTTCCAGCCCTGAAATAATATCAGAGAAAAGCATACCTGCTTCCTGTCTGCACTGTCCTTTTTTCAGTCTCTGCACATGGGAATCCTGTAAATCTCTCTCCATCTGGTCAATTCCGTTTTCTAAATCAAGAATTTCCTGAAGATGTTCCTTGCTATTATTGGAAAACATATCAAGGGAATAATTTGTAATCTTAATGACTCTGTTCAGCATGTCCAAAAGCTCTGCCACCGCTTCTTTGCTAAAAAAAATATTTTTCTCTTTTCGCAGCACTGCTGAATCTGCAGCATTTTCTGCATGGTCTCCAATTCTCTCAATGTCATTTACCACGTGGAACAGACCGCCTATATTTTTCATATCGTCAATGGGCAGTGTACTTTGGCTGATTTTTACCAGATAATCGGTAATGGCATGGTTCATGTAATTGATCTGCTGCTCTGTTTCATAAACCTCCTGTATCACCTTATCCTCCGGTTTAATTAAAACGTTTACGGCTCTTGTCAAATTCTCCACAGCCATATTTCCCATACGTTCTAATTCCTTTGTAACTTCCACCACTGCTGTATTCGGTGAAAATACACTGGAAGGACCTATGTATTCCAGCTGAAAACCTTCTTTCTTTTCCATACCTGCCTTATCCGGTACAAGCAGATATGTAAGTTTTACAATCCATTGGGCAAATGGGAACAAAATAATTACCTGGAAAACTTTAAAGAATGTATGTGCATTTGCCACACATCTTCCGATATTATCACCGGAAATTCTTCGAATTCCTGCTTCTACCCAACTTTCTCCCAAAAGCAAAATTGTTGCAATTACAATTGTTCCTATTATATTAAACAGGAAGTGAATCATTGCCGCACGTTTTGCATCTTTGTTGCCACTGATACTTGCCAGTAACGCAGTCGTACAGGAACCGATATTGCAACCTAAAATAATATAAAAACATATCCATAGAGGCAAAAGTCCCTGCTGTGCCATCAAAAGCACAATACTGACTGTAACAGATGAACTCTGAATAATTGCTGTGATAATAAATCCAATGATAATTCCCAAAAACGGATTGTTGATGCCGTCAAGAAGATTGACAACAAAAGGAGATTCCTTCATTCCCTCCATACTTCCTGACATCAGGGACAACCCCATAAACAAAACACCAAATCCTAATATCACTTCACCAATCTGCTTTACTTTATTGTTTTTGCAGAACATAGTGACAATCACACCCAGCATTAAAAATACTGGTGCTGCCTGAGACAGATTAAATGCAACCAGCTGTGATGTAATAGTGGTACCTATATTTGCACCCATAATTACCCCTGCTGCCTGAACCAAATTCATCAGACCTGCATTTACAAAGCTGACTACCATAACCGTCGTTGCACTTGATGACTGTACAATGGCACAGAAAAGCATACCAAACAACATACCGATAAATCGGTTTTTTGTAAAGAAGTCAAGAAAACTCCTCATCTTTGCTCCTGCTGCCTTTTCAATACTATTCCCCATAACGGTCATTCCGTATAAAAACAGACCAAGACCGCCTATCAGCGACAATAGGTTTTCTATATTCATTTTTATCTCCTTCGTAAAAAAAGATTTTTTTGAAAATCTTTACTTTATGATAATCGAAGTTCCGGTACTTGTCCATATTCTTTTTCAAGAAAATCTCGAGCTATTTCTACATCTGTGTCTAATTGTGTCTTTAATTCCGATAAAGAACCGAACTTTTTCTCAGAACGCAAAAATTTGTAAAACCACACTTCTGCTTCCTGCCCGTATAAATCCTCATTGCAGTTAAAAAGATAGGTTTCCACTCCGATAAAGTTTTCTTTTACTGTAGGTTTATACCCTACATTTGTAATTCCGGAATAAACTTTTCCTCCAATCAAAGACTGTGTTACATACACACCGTTTGGAGGAAGTTTTTTAATTGGCAAGGGAATTAAATTCGCAGTAGGCACTCCTATGGTTCTCCCAAGCTGCCTGCCGTGAACAATCTCTCCTCTAATAAAGTAAGGATAACCCAACAGTCTTTGTACTTTTTCCATTCGTCCCTGTTCTAATTCTTCTCGAATATATGTACTGCTGATTTCCCTTTCGCCGTCTTTTTCTTTTTGGATGATTTCTACTGTAAATCCGTATTTTTCTCCCAGCGCAAAAAGTAGCTGTGGAGTACCGCTGCGGTTATGCCCAAAGTGAAAATCAGAGCCGATTGCCAGATACTCTGCATGAAGCCTGTCCACCAAATACTCTTTTACAAAAGCTTCCGGCTCCATATTCATCAATTGCTCTGTAAAGGGACATTCCGCCAAAATATCTGCATGAAGTGCCTCTGCAACTTCTCTTTTTTCCTCATAAGTCAAAAGTAGTTTTGGCACACATTTTTGCTGATAAGCTTTACAGGATAAATCAAAGGTAAAAATCACGGTGCGGCAGTTTTCACTATGCCTGCGTTTAATACATTCCACCAGCTTTTGATGACCTCTGTGAAATCCATCAAACTTTCCCAGAGTGACTGCACTTCTTATACCGGAATCTAAATGAGGTACTTCTGTTGTATAAATCATAGTTTCTCCTTTGCCTCATTGAAAATCCTGAGGGGTACAAAATATAGTTAGTGGTCTGTACTGCTGTCTGGAAGAATTCCATTCATAAATTCCGATAAAAATACCGGCGCTGGTGTACATGCGCACTCTTGCTCCAAGAGAACTCTCTTTACAGGGAATAGGATTTCCGTTTTGCAGCATTTTATCAAAATGCGGCTGTGCTAAAAAAGCCGGATAAGAAGAAAACATTTCCTCTACAGAAACAATTTTCTCATCTATTTTCCCATCCTGTACAAGTGCTTCTATCTGGGATAACTTTAAACTGTCTGCAATAGAAAAACGCTCCACTTGTGTTCTGATTAAACTCTCCATACAGCCCATACAACCCAGTTTTTCTCCGATATCATGACAAAGTGTACGAATATATGTACCTTTGGAGCAGGTTACTGAAAACTGCACAAAAGGCAGATTCATAGATAAAATTTTTATCTCATAAAAAGTAACCGGTCGTGGCTGACGTTCAATTTCAACACCCTCTCTGGCAAGTTCGTACAGCTTCTTCCCCTGTACTTTTAATGCGGAATACATAGGAGGAATTTGCTGCTGCTCTCCTAAAAATCCTGCTATACAGGTTTCTACTTCAGATGGTGAAACTTCCACAGGACATTCTTTTAAAACCTTGCCAGAAATATCCTGGGTATCTGTTTCTATGCCTAAATGCAGAACTGCCTCATAGCTTTTTCTTTTATCTGTCAGCAAAGAGCAAAGTTTTGTGCCTTTTCCAAGACATACAGGCAAAACACCTTCTGCATCGGGATCCAGCGTTCCTGTATGCCCAATCTTTTTCTGCTTTAAAATCCCACGAAGCTTTGCAACCACATCATGAGATGTATAGCCCTTTTCTTTATAAACATTAATGATTCCGTTTTTCATTTCTAATTCGCATCTTTCAATAATTGTTTTTCGATTGCACGCAGCAGATTATTTATAGCATCATAAACAGAGCCGCACAAGGTACATCCCGCAGCACGAACATGACCGCCTCCACCAAAATAAGATGCCACTTCATTCACATCCACCTTGCCGTTTGAACGCAAACTTACTTTAAATTCCTGTGTCTTTACTTCATAGAGGAAAATCGCAACTTCTACTCCCTTTGTCACCCGTAACTGCTGCACAATTCCATCTAAATCCTTAGGTGTAACATGGTAAAATTCCATATCTTTTCTGCGAATGCTTCCGATAATGCACTTTCCATCAAGAACCAGAATACTTTCCATGAGACATCTTCCTAAAATCTGGTTTTGCACATAAGTCTTTTCGTAGAATGCCTGATCTACAATTTTTGAAAAGTCAATTCCTGTTTCCATGAGTTTTGCTGCAATTCGCATGGTTTCCGGCGTTGTACAGGAATACTGAAATACCCCCGTATCATTGACCATTCCCGTATAAATAGCTTCTGCACAACTTTTTGTTACTTTTTCTTCGTCTAAAAATGTATACAAAAGCTCGGAAGCAGAACTTGCCGAAGGACAAATCACGTCAATATCTGCAAATCCCTTGTTGCTGATATGATGATCGATACAGATTGTCTTCTTTGCAGTATCCAACGCTGCCGCTGCCACGCCTACCCTGTCCTTCACACTAGTGTCCAGAATAAACATCACATCATACACCTTATTTTCATCCAACTCTTTTTTCACCTCATGGATGGAATTCAGGAAAGAAAATCCCTCCTTCACTTCCTCCAGATATACGTCTGCTTCTATTTCCGGATAATTTTCCTTCAGATACAGATATAATCCCATACAGGAACCTACACAGTCACCGTCCGGCCGTACATGACCGGCAATGGCTGCTGTCTTTACTCCTTCTAACTCACTGGTTATCTTCTCCATCTTCCTGTACCTCCTCTTTTCCGGTGACTTCATCAATCAATTTTGACATGGCAACACCGTACTCAATAGACTCGTCTAAAATAAAACGAATTTCCGGAGTATTTCTAAGATTGATATTTTTTGCAAGCTGTCTGCGAATATATCCTTCTGCGCTTTTTAAGCCTGCAATGGTGTTATTTTTTGCTTCTTCATTTCCCATAACACTGATATAGGCTCTGCATGTTTTTAAATCCGGAGCCACTTCTACTGCTGTCACAGATGTCATAGGATGAATTCTCGGATCTTTAATCCCTTCCCGGATTAAATTTGCCAGTTCATGCTGAACCTCTGCATTTACCCGGGTATTTTTAATACTGTTTTTTCTCATGATTTCCTTTCCGCTTTTTAAAGCTTCTATCTTGGAACTTCCACCATAATATATGCTTCTACTCTGTCTTCTTCTTTAATGTCATTGAAATCTTCAAATACAAGACCACATTCGTAGCCTGCTTTTACTTCTTTTACATCGTCTTTAAAACGTTTCAGAGAAGCCAGTTCACCTTCAAAAATCTGTTTGCCTTCTCTGCTGATGCGTACTTTACAATTTCTCTGGAAAATACCATCCAGCACATAAGAACCTGCAATATTTCCAACACCGGATGCTTTGAAAATCTGGCGTACTTCTGCATGACCGATAACTTTTTCCTCAAATACAGGATCCAGCATACCCTTCATAGCAGCTTCTACATCTTCGATTGCCTGGTAGATAACACGATACAGACGTAAATCAACACCTTCCTGTTCTGCAACAGATTTTGCAGTTGCATCTGGTCTTACGTTAAAGCCGATAATAATTGCATTGGAAGCACTTGCCAGTGTAACGTCAGATTCATTAATAGCACCAACACCACCGTGAATTACTTTTACAACAACTTCTTCGTTAGAAAGTTTTACAAGACTCTGTTTTACTGCTTCCACAGAACCCTGCACATCTGCTTTTACAATCAATGGCAGTTCTTTCAGATTACCTGCCTGAATTTGACTGAATAAGTCATCCAGAGACATTTTTGCTTTTGTTTCTTCAAGAAGACGATTTTTATTTTCAGATACAAAGGTTGCTGCAAAGTTTTTCGCTTCTTTATCATTTTCTGTAACAACCAGAATTTCTCCTGCATTTGGTACATCACTTAATCCCAAAATTTCAACCGGTGTAGAAGGACCTGCTTCTTTTACTTTTCTACCCTTATCATCAATCATGGCACGAACTTTACCTGAGCATGCTCCCGCAGCAATAAAGTCACCTACATGCAGTGTTCCTTTCTGTACTAAAATCGTTGCCACAGGACCTTTTCCTTTATCCAATTCAGCCTCGATAACAAGACCTCTGGCTCTTCTATTCGGATTTGCCTTCAACTCTGCAACTTCAGCAGTCAGAAGAATCATTTCCAAAAGATTGTCAATTCCTTCTCCTGTATGAGCAGAAACAGGAACAAAGATAGTGCTTCCGCCCCAGTCTTCCGGAATTAATTCATACTCGGATAACTCCTGTTTTACTCTCTCGATGTTTGCACTTGGTTTATCAATTTTATTGATTGCAACAATGATTTCTACTCCTGCAGCTTTTGCATGGTTAATGGCTTCTACAGTCTGTGGCATAACACCATCATCTGCTGCGACTACCAAAATCGCAATATCTGTTGCATTTGCCCCACGCATACGCATTGCAGTAAACGCCTCATGTCCTGGTGTATCTAAGAATGTAATCTTCTCTCCGTTTACACTTACCATGTAAGCACCAATATGCTGTGTAATACCACCTGCTTCACGATCTGTTACATGAGTTTTTCTAATGCAGTCCAAAAGAGAAGTTTTACCATGGTCAACGTGTCCCATAACACATACAACTGGTGGTCTGGAAACTAATGTAGTTTCATCTTCCTCTTCTTCTTTTAAAAGTTCTTCAATTACATCTACTTTTTCTTCCTGCTCTGCAATGATATCGTACTCTAAAGCAATTTCCTGTGCCTTTTCAAAATCAATTTCATGGTTTACTGTAACCATAATACCCTCTAAGAAAAGTTTTTTCACAATAACAGACGGCTGCATTTTCATTTTTTCAGCCAATTCACGAATTGTCATTTTTTCTGGAAGTGTAATTTCCTTTACTTCTTCTTTCTTTTCTTCCTTAGGATGAGATACAGGCTTCTGAAGCTGCATTGCTTTCGGAATTTTCTGTACCTGTCTGCGTCCACCCTGATTTGGACGTTTTCCCTGATTTTGATATTCGTCTCTGCGGTTATCTTTTTTCTTATTTTCTCTGTTTGCCTTACGGCTGTCTTTTTCTACAAACTCCAATTTCGGAGCATCAAATTTAGAGGACTGTTCACGTCTGCTGTCATTTCCTCTGCCATCATTTCTTCCGCCAAAACGTCCGTTTCCGCGTTCTCCCTGATTATTTCCGAAACGATTTCCTGAACGTTCTGCATTTCCGCTATTATTGTTGAAACGATTACCCGGACGATTTTCCCCATTTCTATTAAAACGGTTATTTGAGCGGCCTTCCTGATTATTATTGCCATTATAGCGATTATTATTTGGTCGGTTTTCTCCGTTATTGCGATTATTTGGACGGCCTTCACCATTTCCGTTAAAACGATTATTTGGTCGATTCTGACGATTTTCTCCGTTTCCGCCTCTGTTGTTTGGTCGGTTTTCGTTATTTTTATTAAAACGATTGTTTGGTCGGTTTTCCCCTCCATTATTATTGCGGTTACCCGGACGGTTTTCTCCGTTTTCTTTATAACGATTATTGTTTGGTCGGTTGTTATTTCTATTTTCCTGTTTCAAATCCTGTGTACCTCTGTTTTCTTCGCTTCTATGCTCCTGTGGTTTTTGTTTCTTCTCAGATGTATGGCTGGCATTCTGAGGGCGGAATACCTGAATAATCTTTTTCTTAGGTTTTTCACCATCTTCCTGTTTTGCAGAAAAATTTCCTTCTTGAGCAGTTTTGCTTCCTTTTTTGTAATTATCTCTTACCATATTGGCATGTGTTTCGTCTACATTGCTCATGTGACTGGTTAACTCTATATTTTTTGATTTCAGAAAATCTAAAACCTCTTTATTTGTTTTGTTTACTTCCTTTGCCAGTTCGTAAACTCTTATTGTTGACATATATTGCCCTCCTTCTCATGTTAATAACCCATTTTTTCTAACTTTTTAATCATTGCCAAAGCAAAATTTTTATCTGTCACTCCAAGAGATGCACGATAATCTTTTCCGATGGCGCCTCCTAACTCCTCCTTTGTTCCCACATTATATAAAGGCACTTCATAATATGTGCACATATCTTTAAACTTTTTTTTCGTATTTTCTGATGCGTCTTGTGCTGTAAGGACCAAAAAGACCTGCCCTGCTTTTACTCCCTTTTCTGTAGCAAACTCACCGCTTACAACTCTTCCTGCCTTTGCCGCCAGACCTAAAAAAGCCAGTTCTTTATTTCTGCTCAATATTCTCAAACTCCCTTTCAAGGCTTTCATAAACCTCTTTTGGTATAGCTACCTTTAAAGAACGTTCCAGTCCCTTATTTTTTGCGGCATTTTGCAAACATTCCTTACGAAAACATAAATAAGCACCTCTTCCGTTTTTACGACCGGTAGTATCTAAAACAATTTCATTTTCTGCTGTTTTTAATACACGCATCATTTCTTTTTTGTTCTTCATTTCGCCGCAGCCCACACATTTCCGCATAGGGACTTTCTTTTCTGTACTCATACGCTCACCTTATTCTTCTGCTGTTTCTTCTGTACTTACTTCTTCTGTACCTTCTTCAGCAGCTGTTTCCTCATATTCTTCTTCATAGAGATCCAGTTCGCCAGCTTCTCTTGCCTGTGTCTCGCTCTTAATGTCAATTTTAAATCCTGTCAATCTGGCTGCCAGTCTCGCATTCTGTCCTTCTTTACCGATTGCCAGAGAAAGCTGAAAGTCCGGAACAATAACTGTTGCACTTTTTTCTTCCGGATCAGCAGTAACAGAAATAACTTTTGCAGGACTTAATGCATTTTCAATTAAAAGGGCCGGATTGTCGCTCCAGCTAATAATGTCGATTTTTTCTCCTCGTAATTCTTCCACAACAGAATTTACTCTTGCACCGTTAATACCAACGCATGCACCTACTGGATCTACATCTGGATCATTGCTCCAAACTGCAATCTTTGTACGTGAACCAGCTTCTCTTGCAATGCTCTTTACTTCTACAGTTCCGTCTTTAATCTCTGTAACTTCTGCTTCAAAGAGACGTTTTACCAGTTCTGGATGTGTTCTGGAAACCATAATCTTCGGTCCTTTTGGTGCATCTTTTACTTCCAAAATATATACCTTAATTCTTTCTGTAGGCTTAAATACCTCTGTTTTCACCTGTTCATTTTCTGTTAAAATTGCATCTGCTTTTCCTAAGTTAATGCTGTAATTTCTTCCCAGACTGCGCTGTACAATACCGGTTACTACATCTTTTTCTTTTCCGTAATACTGATCAAAAATCACTTTTCTTTCTTCTTCACGGATTTTCTGCAAAATAACATTCTTTGCATTCTGTGTAGCAATACGTCCAAATTCTTTAGAT
>RCNH01000348.1_pt1 | contig 20292 bp, 20 predicted proteins | sample 2041161 | NCBI WGS metagenome assembly RCNH01 (sample SAMN09708215, study PRJNA481090) | Feces metagenome, whole genome shotgun sequencing project. | biome: feces | host: Leptonychotes weddellii | place: Antarctica: Sion Island | collected 2010-03-01 | reverse complement strand
TCCCTGAGAATCTTTACGTTTGGCGGTGGCCAGTCCCTGTTCGGTGGCGATGCGGCGCACCTCCGGTTTCAGGAGATCCCCTACGGGGAAAAGAGCCTTGCCCAACTGCTCTTGAGAGAGTTGGCACAGGAAATAACTCTGATCCTTGTTGGGATCCGAGCCTGCCAAGAGTTTATAAACGGGGTGTCCGTCCTTGTCGGTCGTAACCTCGCGGCGGCAGTAGTGACCCGTGGCGACATAGTCCGCTCCGAGTTTCATCGCCTCGCGCATGAATACGTCGAACTTGATTTCGCGGTTGCACAGCACATCGGGGTTGGGCGTATGTCCGCGTTCGTATTCGGCAAACATATAATCGACCACACGTTTGCGATATTCCTCCGAAAGGTCGGTGACGTGCAAGGGAATATCCAACTTACGGGCGACCAGTTCGGCAAAGACGCGATCGTCGTGCCACGGACAATCGCCTTCGAGCGTACCCGTGGTGTCATGCCAGTTGATCATGAACAGACCGATGACCTCATGTCCCTGCTGCTTGAGTATGTAGGCGGCAACCGACGAATCGACACCGCCCGAAAGACCTATAACTACACGTGCCATGTTATTCCAAATTTAAAAGTCCCGCGGGCAGCACCATCTTGATGTGCTGCTTCTCAAAGTCGATGCCTGCGATGAACTCCTCCTGTGCGGGAACCAACACGCGGCGACCGCGGTATTCGATTTCAAACAGCGGATTGACTTCCGAATCAATGTAATCCGTAAGTTCCGCCTCGAAATGTTCCATTGTACCCTCTTCGGTGAGTTCCGAACCCTGAATCGTGAATCCGATCAGATCCTCCAAATAAAATTCGTCGTCGTTGTCCTCGTCGTCGTTGTCCTCTTCGATGAAAAATTCGCGTCCGAGCAACTCCTCGGCGCGGCGTTCTGTGTCGAAGTCGGCAAACGAAACCTGTGCCGACGCAACGCCCCTGCGCTCGAAACGCTCGCACCAGAGCGGTACGTCCAGCGCGTCGATCTTAACGAACAGCGGGGTGGTTTCGGGGTCGAAATCCCTTGGGAAGGAGTCGTAGAGCGAGACCATCAGACTGCCCTCCGTTCCGAATAGTTTGTTGATTCTTCCTGCAATCATTTGTTTTCAGACCTTTTGCGACAAAGGTACAAATTTTGTGTGAGTTTTTCCCGTCCTTGTGGGGATAGGAAACAAAAAAAGACCGACCAAAATGGCCGGTCTTTGGATGATACGGATCTCAGCCTTATTCAGCGGCGGGAGTCTCGGCATCAGCAGCGGAAGCCTCTTCAGCAGCGGCAGCAGCAGCCTCTTCGGCAGCCTTAGCGGCAGCGGCAGCTTCCTCAGCCTTCTTCTCGGCGATTGCCTTTGCGCGATCCTCATTGACCTTCGACTCGGCAGCAAGACGAGCCTTCTGTGCATCACGTGCGTCAGAAGCCACCTTGTTGTTCTTAGCCTCGATCTTACCGTTCTTGGCTTCCATCCACTTGTTGAAGCGTGCTTCAGCCTCGGTTTCGTTGAATGCGCCCTTAGCTACACCACCCATCAGGTGCTTCTTGTACATAACACCCTTGTACGACAGGATGGCACGGCAGGTATCCGTGGGTTGTGCGCCTTTGAGTAACCAACCAAGAACTTGCTCGAAGTTCAGGTTAATCGTAGCAGGATTCGTGTTGGGGTTGTAGGTACCCAACTTCTCGATGTATTTACCATCACGTGGCGCTCTGCTATCTGCGGCAACGATGTGATAGAAAGGATAACCTTTCTTACCGTGACGTGCCAAACGAATTTTAACAGCCATTGCTTTAAAATTTTTTTAGTTATTAGTTATTAATAAACGCTAACCCGATTGGGCTTAAAAATCGTGCAAATTTACGCATAATATTCCGAACCGCAAAATAAAACGGTCTGAATTTTTGCGGTTTACCGCGGTTTGAAGGCAGGCGGGATATTTGGGGAGGGAAAAAACGATGGAGGGGAGTGGACGAAGATCGGGAGGGGAAAGCGTAAACTTCAGAGGGCGGAGTCTTTCGGACGGTGTTTTTCGGACGGCAGGCGGTGTTGCGGAAAAGCGGGGCGGAAGTTTGTTGTGAGGGGGATGGGGATCGGAGTTTTGCAGGAAAGATCACGGAATAACGACAGGATATTGGGAAAACAAGCGGATGCGCGGTGTGAGGGAAAAGTTGTCGGGGGTGGGATACGGAGATGCTTAACTCGGTTTTGGGGGAGAGTGAATGATTATTTTTGAAAAAATTTCTCTTTTTCATCCTTTTTCATTACCTTTGCCCCGCAAATCGTTCCGAACGATTGTGTTGGTTCCGTAGCTCAGTTGGATAGAGCAACAGCCTTCTAAGCTGTGGGTCGAGCGTTCGAACCGCTCCGGAATCACTCCTTATAAAATATATGTATGGCAGGATCGACAGATCCTGCTTTTTTTGTCTTTTTTATTTGCAGTTTGGTACGATTTTTCGGCCTTTTCCGTTTGTAGGGCGTGAAAATCACAACGCGGGGGAAAAATTGCAGACACAAGCGGATGTTTGGTCATTTCCCCGTGCAGTACAAACCCCTATTTTTGCAACACAAACAAACAACAACATGAAAACTTATTTTAAACACATTTTCGCGGTTGCGGCGGTTGCCGTTTTGGGACTTTCGTCAATCTCAGCGGCCTGCAGCCCGGATGCAAAAAACAAAAAGACCATGAAAGCAATCGAATTGAACGACGCGCAATTCAAGGCGCAGATCTATGATTACGAGAAGAACCCCAACGAATTTGTATTTGAGGGTGAGTTGCCTGCCATTGTGGACTTTTTCGCTACATGGTGCGGCCCCTGCAAGATGATGGCTCCCGTCATGGACCAACTCTCGGAGGAGTACGCCGGCAAACTCAATGTCTATAAGGTGGATGTGGATAAGGAGCAGGGACTGGCTGCCATCTTCGGTGTACGCTCGATTCCGACCTTTGTGCTGATCCCCAAGAGCGGCAAACCTCAGATTCTGACGGGTGCCATGGGCATTGAGGCCATGCGCAAGATCATCAACGAGAATCTGATCAAATAGAAAACCCTTCGAGAAGGTTTTCTTTAAAACCAAAAACCTTTCCTACGTGTGCAGGGAAAGGTTTTTTTGTGTCTTGTGGGGCTGGAGAAGTGGTCTTGGAGAAAATTTTGTTGCGGGAACGGTGTATCTTGTCTCATTATAGCGTGCTGTACTTATAACTTGCCGCATCTCTCTTCACTCCGTCCGTTTTTTGCCGTGCGGGTTGTTGCATTGCGCGATCCGTCGGCTTTACATCTTTTAGAAAAATCCTGCCTGTCGGGGAAATTTTCGGGGAAATCCACGGATTTTCGCCACTGTGCATCGTGCACCCTTTGTTCTGCCGTGTCGTGCTTTGTCCCGCCGGACTCGGTGTATTCTTCGCATCCTTTATCTTGCCCCGCTTCGTCCTCGTTCCGCACCCCTTCGTTTCTGCATACAAAAAAAGAACCTCCTCCCCACAGGGGAAAAGGTTCTTTTAAACAATTGCGATTGTGGAGTTATTACTCGTTGATGGGAGTAACGCTCACGTAGGATTTACCCTCAGCCTTCTTGCAGAACGAAACCGTTCCGTTTACCAAAGCGAAAAGAGTGTGGTCTTTACCCATACCTACGTTCTCACCGGCGTTGTGTACCGTACCGCGCTGACGAACGATAATGTTGCCCGCCTTTGCGAATTGACCGCCGAACAATTTGATGCCGAGTCGCTTGCTTTCCGACTCACGGCCGTTCTTCGAACTACCTACACCTTTCTTGTGTGCCATGTTTCTTCGTTTTTAAAGGTTATGCAACAATGTCTTCTACAAGGATCTGAGTCAAGTATTGACGGTGACCGTTACACTTCTGGTAGCCGGTACGACGCTTCTTCTTGAACACCAAGACTTTGTCGTCTTTCAGATGCTTGAGGATCTTGCACTTAACTGCGGCGCCTTCTACTACAGGTGCGCCAACTTTAACCTGACCGTCGTTGTCTGTGAGCAGGACTTTGTCGAAACTTACGGACGAATTTTCTTCGCCCTGAAGACGGTGAACATAAAGTTTCCGACCTTTCTCAGCCTTAAACTGCTGACCTGCGATCTCTACTATAACGTACATTTAGTCGATAAATATGTAGTTGAACATAATTTCGGAGTGCAAATATACGCATATTTATCTTATAAACAATACTTCCGGCGATTTTTCTTTCTCGCGCAGGTCTGTTTTACGCCATTTTGGTTGTAAATGTAAACTCGGCTTTCGGATTCGCATAATATTTGCTATCTTTATCCGAAGAAAAAGAGTCATTCCAAAATTCCGATGAGATGATCCGAGAAGAGGTGAGACAATTGCTGATCCCGGCGATGTTCAATGCCGCAGTGCAGGCCGGTGCATCAATTATGAATGTATATAGGGCGGAGGGCAACTCCGAGTTTGAACTCAAGAGCGATTCCACACCGCTGACCGAAGCCGACCATCTGGCACACAAGACCATACGCGATGCGTTGGGCTTTACGCGCATCCCGATCCTTTCGGAGGAGGGGCGAGAAATGCGTTACGACGAACGCCGCAACTGGGAACTCTACTGGCTGGTCGATCCGCTGGACGGCACGGCGGAATTTATCCGCGGAAATCACGAATTTACGGTCAATATCGCGCTGATGGCGCATAAGAAATGTGCCTTCTCGGCGGTTTATGTCCCCTATTTCGAGAAGATCTATCTGGCCGAACGCGGGCGGGGAGCCTTCTTGAAGGAGCATGTCGTGGCACGCGAGGACAGTAAGGCTTCCTACGAGGAGATCGTCGCCGGGTTGGTGCGTCTGCCGTTCTTCGCGTCTCGTCCCCACGACCATCTGAAGGTGGCGGTGTCGCGTTCGTATAAAAATGCCGACACGTTCCGTGTGATTGATTTTCTGAAAGGCGGATTTCCCGATCTGGAACTCGTCGAGCAGGGCAGTTCCTATAAATTCTGCCTTTTGGCGGAGGGGCGTATCGACTACTACCCGCGAACAAGTCCGACGTATGATTGGGATACGGCGGCCGGAGAACTCATCTTGGACGAGAGCGGCGGCCGTACCGATGTCCTCACACGGGAGGGTACGGCGGGCAAACTCCGCTATAACGAGGAGGATCTGCGTAATCCGTGGTTTGTGGCGCGATCGAAGTTCTGTCCCCCGACCGAAAACCCCCGCAAAGAGTAGAAATTTTCAAAAAATTGTCGGATTTTTTTGCAGAATCCCAAAAACGTCCTATATTTGCAACGCAAAACCGATTAATGGGGGATTAGCTCAGTTGGCTAGAGCGCTTGCATGGCATGCAAGAGGTCACGAGTTCGACTCTCGTATTCTCCACTCGATTCCGTCTTTTTCAAGACGGAATTTTTTTGCCCTTTTACGAAAAACCTCCGCGAAACAACTTCGCGGAGGTTTTTTTATTGACACAGGAACGAGATCAACACGGGAACGCTCAGATCGAGCACCACGCCGTGGATCAGCGCAATCGGAACGATGCCCTTGCCCGAATAGCGCGTGATGGTCGGCAGACAGACATCCATCGAGGGACTTCCCGCAGCCGCCACGGGGGCGAATTTGCCGAAGAATTTCATGAACCACGGCGCACCGATCAGTGCGGTGACTTCGCGGATGATGTTCGCCAAGAGGGCGATGGCACCGAGTTGCGCGGCGATTTCGATGCCGACCGCGGGCTCTTTGAGTTGTGTGATGAGCAGCGACGAGAGCGAGTAGTAGCCGAATCCGCATCCGACGGCCATGCAGTCGGGTGCCGACCAGTCCGCCAACAGGAAACTGGCGAGCGTGGTGGCAATCAGCGTGCCGGCGATGGTGAACAGCGGCAGGAGAATGGTCGTGGGGCTGATGTTGCGGATCAGGATGCCCAACTCGCCGTTGGCTCCGATATTGAGTCCCACCTGAAGGATCAGTGCATATAGAAGGTAGGTCGGCAACGACTGAATCATGTCGGCGATCTGATAACCACAGGTCATGCCGAGACAGATGCCTGATCCGAAACAGAGGATGACGATCAGATTACTTTTCAAGGCGGCCTCCTTTCTTCAAAAAGATTTTATAGGCGAAATACGAAGCAACGATGCTTCCGAGGATTGCACTCAGGGCGAGCAGCGTGGCCTGCATGCCGAATTTTGCGATGTCGTTGATCAGTTCCTCGTTGGCACCGATCGTAATGCCGAAGATGAAGAGCATGGCATAAATGGTGTAAGCCGTGGATTGATCTATGGCTTTAAAGAAGGTGCGGCCGCGAAAAAGATAGCCCGTGGCGGCACCGGCCAATAAAAGTCCCAATACGATAAACATAGAATATGATTTTGGAAAAGAGTTGCAAAAGTAGCGGTTTTAAGTGCAAAGTCCAACTTTCCCCAACCAATCGACCATAAAATAAGGGGACATCTTCAGAAAAAGATGTCCCCTCGTGCATTAAAAAGCCTCAATCGTGCGGTTTATTTTTTGAGTTTGAGTTCGTAGAGATCGTTTCGACGGTCGCGCAGGTTGCGGACGCTGCCGTAGGTGTGGAGTTCGTTCAGAAGGTCGAGATCGACATCCGAGACGAGGATCATTTCGGTGTTGGGCGTTGCCTCGGCACGCTTGCCGTCGGTCGGGAAGGCGAAGTCGCAGGGTGTGAACACACCCGACTGGGCATACTGGATGTCCATGTTGTGTACCCTCGGCAGGTTGCCCACACTGCCCGCAATGGCCACGAAACATTCGTTCTCGATGGCGCGCGCCTGTGCGCAGACCCTCACGCGCGAGTAGCCGTTCTGCGTGTCCGTCAGGAACGGCACGAAAAGGATCTGCATGCCCTGATCGGCCATGATGCGCGAGAGTTCGGGGAACTCGACATCGTAGCAGATCAAGATACCGATCTTGGCGCAGTCCGTCTCGAAGGTCTGCACCATGCTGCCGCCCGACAAACCCCAACTCTTGATCTCGTCGGGCGTGACATGGATCTTCTCGTACATCTCGTATGATCCGTCACGACGGATCAGAAATCCGACATTATAGAGTTTGCCGTCGTTCTTGCGGTAGGGCATACTGCCCGTGATGATGTTGATGTTGTAACTGATGGCCAGTTCGGTGAAGCGGTCGCGCACCTCCTCGGTGTATTCGGCAAGATCGCGGATGCTCTGTGCCTCGCCCAGATGGTTGTATTTGGCCATGAGCGGTGCGTTGAAGTATTCGGGAAAGAGGATGAAGTCGCTCTTGTAGTCGGAAACGGCATCGACGAAAAATTCGACCTGCTCGAACACATCGTCCAACGTCTTGTAGGGACGCATCTGCCACTGCACCAGTCCCACGCGGACGGTCGATTTCTTGTCGATAAATTCGTCGGTTTTGGGCTGATAGTAAATGTTGTCCCATTGGAGCAGGGTGGCGCAGTGCTTCGACTCCTCGTCGTTCGGGAGGTAGTTTTTCATCACACGGCGTACGTGGAAGTCGTTCGAGAGTTGGAAGGTCAGCACCGGATCGTAGATCTCGCGCGAACGTACCTTCTCGATGTACTCTTTCGGGCGCATCGTGTCGGCATATTTGTGGTAGTTCGGAATACGGCCTCCGAACATGATGGCTTTCAGGTTGAGTTTTTCGCACAACTCCTTGCGGTATTCGTACATACGGCGGGCAAGGCGCAGACCGCGGTAATCGGGATGGATGAACACCTCGATACCGTAGAGGATGTTTCCGTCGGGATTGTGGGTCGAGAAGGTTTCGTTGCCGGTAACCTTGGCGTAGGTGTGGTCATCCTTGACCATATTGTAGTTTACGATGATCGAAAGGGCACAGCCCACGATCTTGTCATCGACCACCGTGACCACCTGACCTTCGGGGAAGATGCGGATAAGCGTTTCGATTTGTTTGTGTGTCCAGAAAACGTCTTTGTCGGCATAGACACGTTTGAAGGACTGGGAGAGTTGGGCGTAATCTTCGATTTGGAGATTTCGGACCTCGACTTTGTTGATCTTGTGATTGAGTTCCATTACGAAGGATTTGTATATGTGGTGCAAAGGTAACGCTTTTTAGGCTTGGTTGTCCTTTTTATTTTCACGGGCATCGTCCAACCGCTTCTGACGCTTCTGCATGATGTTGATAAACGACGAGCCGATCAGGGCGGTGGGGATGGCGATCATGGCAATGCCTATGAGACTGATGATGCTGCCCAAGAGTTTTCCCAAGGGGGTGATCGGGTAAATGTCGCCATATCCCGTGGTCGTGAACGTAACCACGGCCCACCACAAACCGTCGCCGATGTTGTTGAAGGCTTCGGGTTGGGCGTTGCGCTCGATGAAATACATCAGAATGGCCGAAAAGCAGATGATGATAAAACATGCGGTGTAGGCCGTGTAGAGTTCTTCGCGTACCAACAACAACGCCTCGCCGATCAGTCGGAACGAACGCGAGTGACGGATGAGTTTGAAGATGATGAAGATGTACGGCAGGATGATGATGTGCATGACGGGCGTGTCCCAATAAATATAGGAGAGGACACACGGCAGGATGGCGACAAAATCCACAAAGCCGTAGAACGAGAAGAGGTATTTGAGGCGTGCACGGTGGGGATTCATCGTGGGGCGGATGGCGGGCGCGGTGTAGATGCGCGCGATGTATTCCAAAAGGAAAACGAACGACGAAAGATGCGTGATGCTGAACAACCATCCCTGGTAGGGGCTCAACTCGGAGAACGATCCGAGGATGATCGAGGCGATGGAGATGGCGATGGCGATGAAGAACAGCACGAAATAGTTGGCAAAACGACTTTGCAGAAAACGGACGACGAGTGCTTGTGTTTTCATGGGCAGAATATTTTTGACAAAGGTACCCTTTTGCGCGGAAATTGCGGGGTTGAAGGGGGATTATCTTGGGGACGAAAGGTCGGTTTTTGTGTGGTTTTTGCCTCCGGTCGCAGGGAAAACGGATTTTCAGCGGACGATGTTGTCGGAAATTTTGTATTTTTGCAAATATGAAACTCACATTTTTGGGAACAGGAACTTCGCAGGGCGTGCCCGTCATCGGGTGCCGTTGCGCGGTTTGTATGTCGGACGATGCACGAGACCACCGTCTGCGCACGTCGGCCATGGTCGAGATCAACCACCTGAGGTTTGTGATCGACGCGGGGCCCGATTTCCGTTATCAGATGCTGCGGGAAGGGGTCAGTCACATCGACGCCATTCTGCTCACGCACGAACACAAGGACCACATCGGAGGTTTGGACGATGTGCGGGCGTTCAATTTCGTGGACTACCCGCGCGAGATTCACCGTGTGGACATCTACGCTTCGCCCGAAACGGCTACGGGTGTGCGCAAGGATTTCGACTACGCCTTTGCACGGGACAAATACCGCGGTGTGCCCGAAATCGAACTGCACGAGATTGACACTGCCCATCCGTTCCGCGTGAAGGGCATCGAGATCATCCCCGTCGAGGGACAGCACTCGCCGCGATTCCGCGTGACGGGCTACCGCATCGGCAAGTTGGCCTATCTGACCGACTTCAAACAGATCTCCGAGGAGGAGATCCGCAAGTTGGAGGGGGTTGAGGTGCTGGTGGTTAATGCACTCCGCTTCGAGAGGCACGATTCGCATTTCAATGTGGCGGAGGCTTTGGAACTGATTCGTCGGGTGTCACCCAAACGCGCCTTTCTGACGCACATGTCGCACGACATCGGACTTTACACCGTGACGAATCCGACCCTTCCCGAAGGGGTTTCGCTGGCCTACGATCGGCTTACGGTCGAAATTGACGATTAAAATCAAAAGAACTGCAATATGGGAAAAACATTGAAAGACAAAGTCGTGGTCATCACGGGTGCCTCGTCGGGCATCGGCCGTGCCATGGGTCACGAATATGCCGCCGAGGGTGCTTGCGTGGTGTTGGGTGCGCGCAGTGCCGACAAACTTCAGAAGGAGGTCGATGAGATCCGATCCAAAGGCGGTCGCGCCGCCTGCTGTGCGGTGGACGTGACCAAACCCGAAGAGTGCAAGGCGTTGATCGACACCGCCGTACGCGAATTTGGCGGGATTGACGTCTTGATCTGCAATGCGGGCATCTCGATGCGTGCCATCTTCGATGATGTCGATCTGGAGGTACTGCACCGACTGATGGATGTCAATTTCTGGGGTACGGTCAATTGCTGCAAATATGCCCTGCCCTATATTCAGAAGAGCCGCGGTTCGATTGTCGGCATCTCATCGGTGGCAGGTCTGCACGGACTGCCCGGACGTACGGGTTACTCGGCTTCGAAATATGCCATGACGGGATTCCTCGAAACGCTTCGTATCGAGAACCTCAAGAAAGGCATTCATGTGATGATCGCCTGCCCGGGATTTACCGCGTCGAATGTCCGTTTCTCGGCACTTACGGCCGACGGATCGCAGCAGGGCGCAACCCCGCGCAACGAATCCAAGATGATGACCCCCGAACAGGTGGCGCACATCGTCGAGAAGGGTATTCGTCGTCGCAAACGTCTGTGTCTGATGGAGATCGAAGGTCGTGCCACGCATTTCGTGAAGAAATTTGCACCGGCGTTCCTCGACAAGATGTTCTATCTGGTCATGTCGCGCGAACCCGATTCGCCGTTTAAATAACCCCTTCTTACACAAAAATCCCGCCAAGACCTCTCTTGACGGGATTTTTTATGCGCAGGGGCAAAAGAAAACCCCGCTTATTCCAACGGATAAGCGGGGTTTTGGATATTTTCGGCGGATCTTATTTGAAGAAGATCGACGAAATCTCTTTGTAGTTGTGTACGCGCTCGATGACATCGGCAAACAGGTCGGCGATCGAAAGAACCGTAAACTTGTGCAGATCGCGATCGGGGTTCAACGGAATGGTATCGGTACAGATGACCTCCTCCAGTGCGCTGGCGTTGATGCGGTCGTAAGCCGGACCCGAAAGCACGGGGTGGGTGATGGCGGCACGTACGCTCTTTGCGCCACGGGCCATCAACATATCGGCTGCCATGCAGATGGTACCTGCCGTGTCGATCATATCATCGACGATCAGCACGTTACGTCCCTCGACATCACCGATGGCGGTCATCGTGCCTACGACATTGGGTTTCGCACGCTCCTTGTGCGAGATGATGATCGGCGTACCGAGCAGTTTGGCGTAGGTGTTGGCACGTTTCGCACCACCCATGTCGGGAGAGGCGATCGAAAGATCCTCGATGTTGAGGCTCTTGATGTAGGGAACAAAGATGCCGCTTGCATAGAGAGCATCGACGGGAACATCGAAGAATCCCTGTATCTGGTCTGCGTGAAGATCCATGGTCATGATACGGTCCACACCGGCGGCCATGAGCAGATTGGCGACGAGTTTTGCGCCGATCGGCACTCTCGGACGGTCTTTGCGGTCCTGACGGGCCCAACCGAAGTAAGGCATCACGGCAACGACCTTATAGGCCGAAGCACGACGGGCGGCGTCGATCATCATGAGCAACTCCATGAGGTTGTCCGAAGGCGGGAACGTCGATTGGATGATAAATACCGTGCAACCACGAATAGATTCGGTAAAGCAGGGCTGGAATTCGCCGTCGCTGAAACGCACCACTTCCGAATGTCCGAGAGCCGTTCCGAAACTTGCTGCGATTTTCGTAGCGATGTACTCCGATCCGCTGCCTGCAAAAATTTTAATTTTATGGATAGCCATAGTAACGAGGATTTAAGACAACACAAATATAGGACAAACCTCCGAGAAAATTCGTTTTTTTTGTGACGAATTATCAACAATTTGTTAAACTTCGAGACATTTGCCTATAAAATCGAGTACTTCGTCGCGTCCCAGAGCCTTCTCCGACGAGGTGACGAACATCGGGGGAAGTTCCTCCCATTCCTCGGCCAGTGCTTTTTTATAATAGGTGACGTTTTTGTTCCGCTGGTTTTGCGACAACTTGTCGGCCTTGGTGAAGATGATGCCGAACGGTACGCCGCTCTCACCGAGCATACGGATGAATCTCAAGTCGATTTTCTGCGGTTCGAGCCTGATATCGACCAATACGAACAGAAAGTGCATCTTGCGGCATTTCAACACATAGTCGGTGATGATCTTCGAGAAATCGTCACGGACGGTTTTCGAGGTGCGGGCGTAGCCGTAACCCGGAAGATCGACCAGATACCATGCCTTGTCGATCAGAAAGTGGTTGATCAGACGTGTTTTGCCGGGCGTACCCGACACCTTGGCCAATCCCTCACGGTTGGTCAGCATGTTGATCAGCGACGATTTGCCCACATTACTGCGGCCTATGAAGGCGATGTCCTTCAGATCGTCTTTCGGCACCTGATTGATTCGCTCGGAGGAGCACTTAAATTCGGCTTTTCGGATTTGCATGGTGTGTTCAGTTTGGGACAAAGGTACAAGATTTTTTCGGAATACGCCCCTTCGGCAAAAAAAAACGGTCGGAATCCGTGTTCGGGTTCCGACCGTAAACATGTTTCGGATAGGCGGTCAGAGTGCGTGTATCTCCCCCTCGGAGTTCTTGAAGCAGGGCATCGTCATGCCGATCTTGGCATTGATGTAGGTCGGGTCGCACATCACGTATTTCCGGCCTTTGTGGGTGAATGTGTCGCCCGTGACAGGCTGCGAGAAACATACGGCGCAGGTGATGTGTCCCACTCCGTTGCTCCGGGCGTTGCCCTTGTAGGTGATCGAGATCATGTCCAGTCCGAGCAGTTCGCGCACGAGCCACGAGAATACGCCCACGCGATCCTTGCAGTTGTTCTTGCCGTAGTAGAACGACTCCTCGATGAAGAGTTGTTTCTGTCGGGCGAACATTTCCTGATCGGTGGCGTAGTCGAAACCGTTCTGCACGAAGTTGAGCAGATAACTTACGGCATCCGTTTCGCTCCTGCCCGCGATCTTGCGGTGAAGAACGGAAAGCACCTTCTCGGCAAGTCGGTCATCGACTTTTTGGGCGTAATAGACCTCACCGTCGAGCATCGGCAGGCTGAGCATGAGTGCCACTTCGCCGACATTGATCTCGGCTTGGAGTTCTTCGCCGAGAAGTTTGCTCATGCGGGTAAATTTCATGGTCTGTGTCATGCCGATGTTCATGTGCTTGTCCAGCGACAGATCGAGCAATTCGGTGGCGTAGGGTACGTTGTTGTCGTAGGTCTGGAATCCTGCACTCCGCTCGAAATTGTAGCCGAAGATGTAGTGCTTCGTGCCGTTCAGATCGAGGTAGGGAATGCCATACACCTTCTGACGGAACGGCAGGAGCAGAACCAGCTGATCCTTGCACAGACCGACCTGTGCGCGGTATTTCAACTGTGCCAAAAGGAACGCTTGTAAGGCGATACGCTCACTTGGACATTGTTCGTCCGTATAGGCCGCTTCGCTCAGACGTTTGATCAACTGATAGCATCCCCATCCGTTCAGACGGTGGCTTCGGGTGAAGTCATTCAGATAGGCGATCGACTCTTCATCCATCGTACTCCATTGACTCCATAACTTGCTGAAACTCTGCTCGCAGACTCGGTTCATTCGCAGGGAGAGATCTTTTCGCCACGGCATTCGTACCTCGTCGCCGAAGAAACTGATATCGAGGTATTGTGAGGCGGAGTTTTTGCCCGGCGCGGGATGCTCCTCGGAGGGGCGTGCAGGTTCGGGACGGTCGGAAATTCCGGGATGGTCGGGTTTTGGTGCGGGCGCATCGGGATGTTTTGACGGCGTTACAGGACGTGGAGCGGGGACGGGACGCGGAGCGATTTCGGGTCGTGGACGCGGTGTGGGACGCGGTGCAATTTTCGAGTCGGAGCGTGGCGTGGGTCTCGGACGCACGGCGGCATCCGATTCGGAATGGCGGTGCGACGTGGGGCGGATACCCGATTCGTGCCTGGGATGCGGTTTGAACCCGTATCGGGGGGTCGCACGCAGATCCGCAAGGTCGCGCAGACGGTCAAAATTGGGCGTGACCTTCGGCAGCGGAATCGGTCGGGTTTGGGGTGCGATGTCGAGGTTCGGGCGAATAACGGGCAGGGGGGCTTCCTTCGCCTGATTGACCGAGTAGTCTTTCCATTGTTTTTTCAGAAATTCGACAAACTGTTTGTCGGCCTGTTCCCTGTAATCCGTGTATTCGCGTCTGCGCTGCTGTTTGAATTTCTGATATTCTTCTCCATAGTTGTGCTGTGCCGTGGCGGTCAGTGTAACGAACAGAACCGAAATCAGAAGAATGAACTTTTTCATGTTCATGGAATTGTCGTTAAAAAAAACAACCTCCGCTTGAGCAGAGGTTGTCGTGGATTTTTTTTGCGATGATTACCGCTGCTTATTTCTGCTCGTCGCCGAATTTGGCAAGTTCTTCATCGAAGACTTTTTTGAAGCGTTCGCGGTCAAACTCCAGACGGAGATCCTGTTCCTCCTCAAGTTTGTTCATGATTTTCTCCTCCATGTGTTTTTTGCTGAGTTGGAGACAGATGTGGAAACGGATCTGACCATCCTGCTGGCGGAAAGCCTCCTGTCCGGCTTGGGTAATACCCGTAAGTTGCTGTTTGATCACCGTGCGGGTCAATTCTTCGTACATCTGTGCGACTTCGTTACGGCCGACGTTCTTCAGATCGCGGCAGTAGGTCTCGACGACCGATTTGATGTCGGCCTGAATCGAAGTTGCCAACTGCTGACGACAGTTCTGTTCGGCGATTTTCTGTGCCATCGAGAAATCGTTGCTGCTACCGCTCTGTACGGCACGCCAAAAATTTTCGTCGGTCTGAAATTCGGCTCCGCTCAGCGGAATGTCGAGGGCGACTTCCTTGTTGGTGATGGATTTTTTCTTTTTGCGTTTGCCAAATGCGTCATTGACGCCGCTTGCCACCAATAAGATGGTGATCAGTAAAAGTAAACTTTTTTTCATGATATTAAGTATTAGGGTTGATGTTTTCGTTTATCGGATAAGGCAGGGGAGCGAGAACTTCACCTCCGAGGTCTTTCCGCTTCGTTTGTTGCGTATCACAATATTGCCGTGTGCCATTGAGGATTTGCCGGGAGTCCGTTTCATGTCTTCGACTGTGGCGGTAAAGTTGAGGCGGTGATTCCCTTTGCCCGAAATTGTCGATCGGGGAGCGCATGCGACGGGTTGCGGGATGCCGCTGATCGAAAATCGAAGTTCTTCGACCGTGAACTCCTCGTCGTATTTCGAACGGAGGTTCATCGAGCCGTTGATCACGGGCAGTTCGTCGTCACCCTCCTTCAGGGGGACGATCTCGATCTGTCCGAAGGGAATCACGACGGACTTTCCTTTGCGAACATCGAACGAGAAGTGGTGTTTCAAGGTGCGACCTCCGCCGATGCGGTAGAGCAGTTCGATCGTATTTTCGTCATCGTCCAAACATTGGTCATAATCGTAAGTGACCATATAGTACCCTCCGTCAATCGGCTGTACGGCCACATTCGTGGCGTATTGTTTCCTGATGACCGGCTCGACCGAGGTCTGCATCAGACGACCGTCGAGTTGGAAGCAGAAGATGTTGCAACCCGGTTCGTTCGAGTAGGGTACGATCGAAATGGAAGGGTAGAGGCGTTCGTAGTTGCGTTGCAGGGCGATCATTTCGTCATGGCGGCGCGAATCGAAGAAGTAATTGACCAGCGGGCGCAGGTCGTTCAGCGCACGGCCGATCTCCTCGATCGAGGTGAATTTGTCGAACTGATCTTTCAGGGCGAGGTATTTGTCGTACTGTTCGCGATCCTGCTTGAGGAACTGGGCAACGAGGTCGTCACGCTGTGCCTGCGAGAAAGGGTAGCGCATGTGTACGATATAATAATATTTCTTCTCCTTTTTGATCAGACGGCGTTCCCAATAGATCTCCGTATCGGAGGGGGAGATGTTGGCGATGAACGGCAACTTGGCGGCAACGGTCTTTACCTCGGAGGAGTATCCGCGGAACACATCGGTCGAATTGTTGCGACTCGTCTGACGGTCGATGGAGGTCTCCTCGGAGCAGATGTTGAAACTTACGCCGTTGATGATCGACTGGCGAATGTCGTTCAAACATTTGTTCTGCGCTTCGTCCAAGGTCTCGGCCTGAGCCGAGGCGATGACATAATCGGATTGCGCGATGCCCGTCCATTGGGGAGCATGCGATGCACTGCGTTCCACGATCTTCTCCTGTGAAAGAACGGGTGATGCGGTCAGCAGCAATCCGAAAAGAAGCAGTAAATTCTTGGTTTTCATGATGAATTTGTTTGGGGGTTTCTCTTTCGGAGAGAACTTTTGAATACTTATGCAGTTTCAAAAGTATTCAAAAAAAGCGATAAAACAAATTTTTCGATCTAAAAATGAACCACTTAACGGGATAAACGGCTCAACCACGAATCGGCCGATTCGGTGTGTTCCTTACGCAGTGTTTCCCGGCGACTGACGATTTTTTCGTTTTTGCGGATATGTTCTCCGGGGTCGGAGATCTCTTCCTTTCGCTGTTTTTCGAGGGCGGCCAGTTTGAGGCGGAGTTTCTCCTCTTCGCGGCGGTCGATCGTCTGCTTGACTTCTTCCACGACGGTCAGCGATTCCCCGAAGTGGGTACTCATCGGATCGACGGCGATCAGGCAGTCCAGAGCCTCCGAGTATTTGCGCATGGCGATCTTCGAACGGGCTTCGCGCAGTGCCGTGACGGCATATTTATCGACCATGGCCACATAGAACGAGGTCATCTTTTCGGCAACCATCGGGTATTCGTCCGTACATTCGGGAATGGATGTCAGCACGGCAAGAGCATCTTCGTGCTCGCCGCGATCGGACAGCGATTGTGCCTTGGCGATGAGTTTCGGGATGCGCTGTGCGTAGTAATCGACGATCTTCTCGCGGGCACTGGTCATCTGCCTGCGTACCTGAGGCGAACGTGAGGTGAGGTGGTTGATGGCGTTGATGACGGCCTTCTGCTCGGTGCGACCCATGCCGCGAACCTCCTGCGAGAATTCCTTGACGATGATCCGTTCTTCAAGGGCAACCACGTAGAATGAAAATTCGACGTCGATGATGTATTGGGCGGGAACCGAAGCGGTGATCTGCTTGTCGATAACGGCGTAGTTGGCCGTCAGAATGAAATCGCTTGAGATCGACCCCGTGTGGTTCTGGGTGACCATCTGCATCATCTTGTTCTGAAGGCGCGACGAAGCATCCGGCGGAAGGAGTGTTCCTTCGGGTATGTATGGGGTGATGGCGATGTCGTTTTCGGGCATCTGAGCCATCGCCGCGAACGGAATCGTGAGCAAAAAGATTGCTGCAATTATTTTTCTGATCATAATCTGCTTTTTTTGGGGGGGGGAGAACTCCGCGACACGTTTCTTGTCGCGGAGTTTCCGATGTTATTTGCCTCCGAGAATCAGGATGGCTTGTCCCAGACCTTTGCCGATGAGTTTCGACTCGATCATGTATTTTTCCTTGAGGGTTTTGCGGATGACCTTCACGAAGTTGCGGGCATCGAGATCACGACCCTTCTGGTCGGTGATCGGAATGCGTACCTGCGTGAAATCCATGCGGTTTTCCGAAATTGCGGGACTTCCGTATTTGCCGTTGTGACAATTTTCGGCCACGATCTCCTCGATGATGTCTGCCAATTCTTCGCCGTCGAACTCGCTCTCGAAATCATATTCCCAGTCGTCCCAGCGGCGGCATGAGATACGGATCTCGCGTCCGTTCTCCATAATGTCGTTGAAGAACGCCATGAGTTGCTGGTTGAACGGGTTGATGTTGGCGGCTACATGCTCGGCCAGAAAGACCGGAAGTTCGATGGCCGAATCGAAGGTCGGAGGACACGTTCCCGAACTTGCGGCGATCTGTTTGTCGGAGTAGGCGTCCTTGCCCTGAAGGTTGAACGTGATGGAGGTTTTGGGTCCCATGTGGTTCATCGACCATGTGACCTGCATCCAGATGTCGGCTTTTGCCGTGCGCGAGAGACGTTCGAGTGGTGTTTCTGCCAATTCGGCACCCGTACCCTTCGATGTGGTGAGCATCTGTTCGGCATCCTCTTCCCTGATGCGTTTCAGAGAGGCTTCGAGATCCACGAGCGGGAAACCGCGGTCGGCCATCAGTTCACCGATCTTGCTGATGACGAGCAACAGGTTGGGATCCTCCTGAAGGGCGCGTCCGTAGTCGGGGATGCGCTCGATCGTACCCTGATTATCCACCTCGGTGAAGAATCCCTGCTGAATGCACCAGTTGTCGCTCGGCACCACCATGATGGTGGGTTGTTTGCCCGTGACGACTTCCTGCATGGAGTCGATCAGACCTTTTGCTTCGAGCATACGGCGCAAGGCGGCATATTGTACGGTGACATAGGTGGCCACGCGATACTCCTTGCCGATTTTCTGGACACTGCCCGCCTCTCCCGAACTGGCAAGAGTGGCGTAACGCTGATAGTCGCCGCCGTCGGCAAAGAACGGATCGAAGAACCGGGCATAGATGGTTTCGGCATCGGGTTGCGATACCAGAGGAGGCAGCGGTTTGGTGCGTTTTTCGGTGTCGGAATTGCCGGCCGCACCCTTGAAGATCAAACCGTGGACGGCATTTTTCAAGGATTGGTTGCGTGCCACGGCCACATTCTTCGAATAACTCCATACTTTTACCAAAACGGTCTGTTCGTTGCCGACTGCTTCGTTTTGCAACTCATAACGCCATGCGGCTGTTTGTTCATTTGCGATTCGCTGTTTGCGTTTCTGCGCATAGTTCATGCACAGAGGCAGGAGCAGCAAAAGCGCAAGTGCAATGATTTTTTTCATTTTATGCTATTTTTTTGTGGTCTTCAGTCTGAGCAGCATGCCCTCATAGTAGGTCTGTTTGTCTTTTCCGGAGAGCAGCGTGTAGGGATGTTGTGCGGCGGCGGTGTTTTCGGTCGTGCTGAAGGTGTTGTCCCATACGTTCTTCTTATCGACCTTCAACTCTCCTTTCTTGTTGTAGATGGTTTTCATGGTGCCGTCGTCCTGTTTCTTGTTCACGACCTCAAGCACCTCGAAGATCTCGCCGCCGTTCAGTCCGTCACGGCTGCCGAGTTCGACGGCATAAGCCTGTCGAGAGCGACCCTTCTTATCCTTCGATTCGATGACGTGCAGCGGGGTTTTGGTCTTGAACTGGTCGTATTTGCGCTCGAACTTGGCGAGGACGGCATCAACGGCATCGACGGCGGCCATTCGGATCAACTCATTCTCGTCCTTGTCGGTGAATACTCCGGCACGGGTCTTTGCCCATGCACGCTCGTTACCGATGAATTGGAGTGCGGGGAATCGGGCGTTGTTGTAACGCTCCATGTCCAGTCCCTTCTCGTCCCACATGTTGTAGAAGTCGTTTTTGATCCGATCGTTCCAACGCAGGCGGAACAGATAGGAATCGACAACTACATAGTAACCTGCGCCGAGCGATGCTTTGATACCCATCTTGGCGAGATTCAGTGTCAAGGTACTCGTCCCCGAATCATCGGCTTGTGCGGCAGCGTAGAGCGGTAACATGCGGTCATCGACCAGAGCATCCTTCTCCTTGTAACTGAAACGACTGACGACTACGAACGTATTGCCCAAAAGTTCGTCCTCGTCGCAGTTTTCGCGGATCAGTTTCTGACGGGCGGCCATCGACGCGGCGGCAATTTCTCGATCTTTGGCAGTGGTATTGAGCATGCCTCGGTCGAGTATCACCTCGTCGGTGTATTCGCCCTTGTCGTTCAGAAACCATTTGTCGAAGCAGGCTTTGGCAACGTGATTCTCGACCAGATATTTGTTGGCCATACGTGCGGCGTTGATTTGAAGCACGGTGTCAATGGTCGTGGTGGCTTCGGCCATCAGGTGGCGCATAATATCCGAGAAAGCCCCCTCGCGCAAGAGGGTCTGCGTGGGGGCGGCAACACCCGATTCGAGGTTTGCGAGAAACTGGTCGGTCGGGGTGCACGCCGTATTGAAGCGGGCAATGTCGGTTTGGGTGAGCGTCATCTTGGCGGGGTCAATGATACGCTTGTCGATCGAGATGTTGTGGTTGTTGTATTTGTTGTTCCATTTTGCATTGATGAAGGCATCGCGCAAAATATTTTTCTGTGGAACCGAAGCGTCCTCCATCATGATCAGGCAGACGGAATTGCGCAGGTACTTGGTGTCCTGTACCTCTTTTTTCAAGGTTTCCTGTGCTGTTACAGGAGTGAAATTGGCGGCTACGGCAAATGATGCTGCCGAAATGAACCATTTCTTAAGGAAAGATTTTTTCATGGTTTCAAGTGTTAATTAAAAATCAGATTGCATTAGGGATTAGGGGAAAAAGTAATTGTTTTTTTTTCTGTCTGTTTTTTAG
>RCNH01000347.1_pt1 | contig 20319 bp, 20 predicted proteins | sample 2041161 | NCBI WGS metagenome assembly RCNH01 (sample SAMN09708215, study PRJNA481090) | Feces metagenome, whole genome shotgun sequencing project. | biome: feces | host: Leptonychotes weddellii | place: Antarctica: Sion Island | collected 2010-03-01 | reverse complement strand
CAAAAAAGAGAGCAAAAGCAGTCTCTTTTGCCCCCTTTTTTTTATTTTCTTCCGTAATCTTTTTGTGGTCAATAAGTTCCGGGTCGGAAAACCACCTTCTGACAATAGAGTTCTCCCTTTTCGAGGATGGGCGAAGGAAATTCGGGATGGTTGGCGGCATCGGGGAAATTCATCGCCCGAAGCGCAACTCCCGCATGGTCTTCATACACAGCACCCGATTTTCCCGCAGGACAACTGCCTTTCAGGGTGTTGGCAGTCGAGAGCATAAGGGCGGGTTGGGAGGTAAGCAGGGTCAGGGTGCGTCCCGAAAGGGGGTCGCGCAACATACCCGCTTCGCCGAGGATGTTTTTCTTCCAGTTGTCGAGCAAGAGCGTATGGTCGTAACCGCCCCAATCGGCGATGTGGTTAAAGGACGAGTCGATGCCTTCGCCCAGACGGCGGAAGGCGTGAAAATCCAATGCCGTCGATGCGGTGTCCAACAACACGCCCGTCGGAATCTCCGTCGGGTCGGTTTCCGCAACGCGCGAGGCGTTGAGTTGCAGTTCGTGATCCAGCACCGAAGGCGCATCCGAAAGGTTGAACAGCAGGTTGTGCGTCATATTGACGGGCGTTGCCTCTTCCGACTTGGCGAGGTAGGTGATTTCGAGCGTCCCTTCGTCGTCAAAGTCGAAAATCAGTTGGGTGTTCACCTCGCCCGGATAACCCATATCGCCACTCTCCGACGCAAGAGCCATCGCCAGGCGGTTGTTCTCGACCCAACTCTCCCACAGATGTTCCGAAAATCCTTTCGAGCCTCCGTTCAGATGGTGGCGTCCCGCATTGCGGTCGAGCGTGTAGTCCGTATTGCCGATGTGGAGACGACCCAGACGGGTGATGCCCGCCGTGCGTCCCACGACGCGACCCATTGCCGTCGTGTCCTTCAGATAATCCGCCGCCGAGGCGTAACCCAAAACGATGTCGGCGAGTTTCCCCTCGCGGTCGGGCGTGGTGAAGCCGACGACGGCCGCGCCCAAATTCGTGACGCGCACCTCGGCTCCCGAATTGTTGCGGAGCGTATAGAGGATGACGGCCTCGCCCTCCCCGGTCATGCCCCACAGGCTTTGTTCGATCTCGATCATGGTTTCTTATATTAAAAGGAGGAAAACATGCGCTTCCTCCTTTTATTGAACTTCGTGTTGCGGGGCTATTCGGCCGGCGTGACGTGTTCCAGCAGATAGTCGATGCGTCTCAGACACTCCTCCTTACCGATGAATGCCGTGATGTCGTACATGCCGGGACCCTTGCCCGCGCCGACCAGAGCCAGACGCAACGTATTCATGACCTGTCCCATACCGTAGCCCTTCTCTTCGATCCATGCGTGCACGATACGCTCGGTATTTTCCAGCGAGAAATCGTCGATCGAAGCCAGTACTTCGCGTACCTCGCGGAGGATGCGGGGGTTGTCTCCCTTCCAATATTTCTTCTGCTGCTTGGCCTCGTATTCGGTCGGGGCGATGAAGAAGAACGACGTAAGATCCCACAGATCGGTGATCAGCTGCGCACGTTCCTTCATGATGCCTGCGGCCTTGCCGGCGAGTTCGTCCGATACCTCGATGCCGTGTGCCTTGAGGATCGGCTGATAGATCTCTGCCAGTTCGGCGTCGGTCTTGTGGTGCATGTATTGGGCATTGAACCATTTGGCCTTGTCGGGCTGGAAACGGGCTCCGGCCTTCGATACGCGTTCCAGCGAGAACGAATCAATCAGTTCCTGCATCGAGAAAATCTCCTGTTCGGTGCCGGGGTTCCAGCCTAAGAGAGCCAACATGTTGATGAAGGCTTCGGGGAAGTAACCGTCCTCGCGGTAGCCGTGGGCGGTGTCACCCGCGGGCGACTGCCAGAAGAGCGGGAATACGGGGAATCCCATCTTGTCGCCGTCACGCTTCGAGAGTTTGCCACCGCCCGTAGGCTTCAGCAACAGGGGAAGGTGTGCGAACCGGGGTTGGGTGTCCTGCCATCCGAAAGCCTCGTAGAGCAGGTAGTGCAGCGGCAGCGAAGGCAACCACTCCTCGCCACGGATCACGTGCGAGATCTCCATCAGATGGTCATCGACGATGTTGGCCAAATGGTAGGTGGGCAGTGCGTCGGCCGACTTGTAAAGCACCTTGTCGTCGAGTGTCGAGGAATCGACCTCCACGTGACCGCGGATCAGGTCGTCCATCTTGACGATGCGACCCACGGGCATCTTGAAGCGTATGACCCACTGATCACCGCGGTCGATGCGCTCGCGAACCTCTTCGGGCGAGAGACGCAACGAGGTGGCCAACTTCTCGCGCACGGTGTGATCGTATGCAAAGATGTGCCCCTCCTTTTCGCCTTCTGTACGCAGGGCGTTCAGCTCCTCGGCGGTGTCGAATGCGTAGTACGCCCATCCCGACTCGACGAGTTGCAGGGCGTATTTCAGATAGATGTCACGACGCTCCGACTGACGGTAGGGGGCATGCGGGCCACCCACACCGACACCCTCGTCGATCTCGATGCCGCACCAACGCAGCGAATCCGTGATGTACTGTTCGGCACCCTCGACAAAACGCTGCGAGTCGGTGTCCTCGATGCGGAGAATCATCTTGCCGCCGTGCTGGCGGGCAAACAAGTAGTTATAAAGTGCCGTACGAACGCCTCCGATGTGCAACGGTCCCGTGGGACTCGGTGCGAAACGTACTCTGACTGCTCTTTCCATGGTATTTTTGTGTTTTTGTTATTGTCGTTATTTGACGCGGTATTCGATGCGAGCCGTGATCCGCGCCTTCTTCGTGCGGCTCGATGTGTTGAACGATCCGCCTGCCGTAAATTCTTCGTTGGTATTCGTACCCGTGATCTGGAACACGCCCATGCGTGCCGACTTCACATCGCCCAACTTCGTTCCCGCATTTTCGGCGATCTTCTCGGCGCGTTGGCGTGCGTTGGCCGATGCCGTTTCAATCAGACCGAGTTTTACGTCGTCCAACCGCGTGTAGTAGTAGGCGGGTGCCGATGCCTCGATCGAAATGCCCTGCGAGATCAGTTCCGAAATGCCGCGCGAGACGGCCTCGATCTGATCGACATGCTGCGATTCGATGGAGAGCGTCTGGCTCAGGGAGTAACCCGAAAAACGGCGTCCAGCCCAATTGCCGTTGGGCGCGTAGTTGTCGGTGTATTCTTTATTGACCGACACGAACGAAAAGACGACCGTCTGAGGATCTACGCCCCGATCCGAAAGGAACTTCTCGACCTTTGCCTTGTCGTGTTTTAACCGGGCATAGCCTTCGGTCACTTCGTGGGTTTCGACCTGAAGCGTGGCGTTCCACACGATCAGATCCGAGTCGAATGTCGTTTCCCCCAATCCCGTGACAATGATTGTTTGTTGTGTTCTGTATTTGTAGGTGTAGGCTTTGCCCAGAACAAAGCAACACGCGATGGCTGCAACAGCCAAAATCCAATACTTCAAATCTTTTTTCATGGCTTGAGGTTTTTTAAGTTATTCTCTTTATACGTTGAACAGGAAGTGCATGATGTCACCGTCCTGCACGACATAGTCCTTGCCTTCGATACCGATCTTACCCGCATCGCGGCAGACCTTCTCGGAGCCGAGGGTTGTGTAGTCGTCATATTTGATCACCTCGGCACGGATGAATCCCTTCTCGAAGTCGGTGTGGATGATACCGGCAGTCTTGGGGGCTTTCATGCCGCGGACGTAGGTCCATGCGCGGGTTTCGTCGGCACCCGTGGTGAAGAATGTTTCGAGGTTCAGCAACTTGTAGGCGGCCTTGATCAGACGTGCCACGCCCGACTCCTTCAGCCCGAGATCCTCCAGAAACATCTGACGCTCCTCGAACGACTCCAACTCGGCGATGTCGGCCTCGGTGGCGGCTGCTACGATTAACATTTCGGCCTTCTCGTTGGCGATGGCCTTCTTGACGGCCTCGGTGTAGGCGTTACCCGTGACGGCACTCTTCTCATCGACGTTGCAGACGTACAAGACGGGTTTGTCGGTCAGAAGATCGAGGTCGGCCACGAGTTTGCGATCCTCCTTTTCGAGTTCGACGGTGCGGACGCTCTCGCCGCGTTCCAAGGCTGCCTTGTACTGCAACATGATCTCCACGGCACGTTTGGCGTTCTTGTCACCGCCCGAAGTGGCCTGTTTCTGGGTCTTGCTCAGACGGTTTTTGACGGTCTCCAGATCTTTGATCTGAAGTTCCGTGTCGATGATTTCCTTGTCGCGGACGGGGTCGATCGATCCGTCAACGTGGGTGATGTTGTCGTTGTCGAAACAACGCAGAACGTGGATGATGGCATTGGTGGTGCGGATGTTGGCCAGAAATTTGTTACCCAGCCCCTCGCCTTTCGATGCGCCCTTCACCAAACCTGCAATATCGACGATCTCGATGGTGGTGGGGATGACACGTTTCGGGTGGTCGATTTCCGCCAGACGAACCAGACGCTCGTCGGGTACGGTGATCACACCCACATTGGGTTCGATTGTACAAAAAGGAAAATTGGCTGCCTGTGCCTTGGCGTTGGACAGACAGTTGAAAAGTGTGGACTTACCTACGTTGGGAAGTCCCACGATACCGCATTGTAATGCCATTTCTTTATCTGAATTGAATTAATTTTGCTGCTTGTCGCGTTGCCCTGTTTTCTCAACGGGGCAAATTTGAAGCAAAGATACGCATTTTCTTTGAGAATCTGTCTTGTCGGAAGGAATCCCGTATTTATTTCTTCCGTTTTGACCGGTTTTTGCAATGCGGAGATGCAGAGGACGGAAAAAATCAAACGGAGAAAAGGCTTCGGAATCATAAAAAATTTCTATATTTGTCGATAAAATTCAGTGATTATGGATTTCAAAAAAATAGAGCGGGAAATGTCCCGATTCAAGGCGATTGTCGAGGGGTGGCAACAACTCCGCAAGGACGAGATCGCATCCATGGAACGAGATTTGGCACTTGACCACCTCAAGGCGATCTATGAGTTGGTGCGCTTTGACGGCGAACAGACGGCGGAAACCGACTTCCGTCCGGTTGCAACGGATGAAGCCGGGGCTGCGGAATGCGAGGCGGAGGAGAAAAACTCGGAAAGGGTGCGTCCCGTGGTGTCGGCAGCGTCGATCGTGGCACCGGAACTCGGTGCGGGGGCATCGGATCCGATTGCAAACGGGATTAACCTCGACGATCTGATGACGCTCGATCTGGAAGAGGAGACCGGCCGGACGGAGGAAAAATCCGAAGAAGAACCCGCCGTGGAACTTTCGGAGAAGGAGCCTTCGGAAGAAGCCGTCGCGGCTGTGGAGAAAGAACCCGCAGCGGTTGCCGACGAGGACAAGGAGGAAGAGCCTGTTGAGGTCGCCGACGAGGAGACATCAGAGGATGTTGCCGGGGATGAGCCGGCGGAAGAGGTCGCCGAAGAATCTGCCACGGAGGAGGAATCCGAAGAGGAGATTTCGTTTGAGGTGGCCTCTGTGGACGAACCTGCGGAAGAGCCTGCTCAGGAAGAACCTGCTCAGGAAGGCGAATCTTCCGCCGAACCCGAAATCCATGAGGAGGCCTCGGAGGAGGAAGAAATTTCGTTCCGTGAGGTAGGCATGGGCGATTCTTCCGACAAGGAGGAGCAGGTCGTTGCTGAAACCGCAGAAGAATCCGCCGAGGAGGAGAAACCCGCTGCAACGGAAGAGCCTGTCGCAGAAGAAACTCCCGCCGGGCATATCCCCGTTGCCGAAAAAGAGACTGAAGAAGAGACTGAAGAAGAGGAGATCCCCGCCGAGGAAACTTCCGAACCCGAAATAGAACCCGAAAAAGAGGAAGCACCCGTTGTGGAATCCGAGCCCGAACCCGAAATCGAGGAAGTTCCCGCAGCCGAGCCCGAAAAAGGAGAGGAAGGCGAGGAGTTTGTTCCCTTGCAGGTGAACCTGTTCGGGCAGAAGGAGGACGATGAGCATGCGCGACGTCACCGCCACAAGCAACGGGTCATCATGTCGCTTTATGATGATGACGAACCGCGATACGAAGAATCCTCCAAGCAGGAGGCTGATTTCGTTCTTGAGACGATTTCCGTAAAGGGAGAAGAGTCGCGTGACGACACATCCCGCGCAGAGGCGTCCGCCATAAAAGAATCCGCTCCGGAAAAGGACGAATTTGAATTTGTGGATTTGGATCTGGATGCCGAGGAAGAGGAGGAAGACGAAGTGCAGATTGTCGTGCCGCAACGCGACTCGATCGGGGAATCACTGGCCGAGGCGAGCGATAAACCCGTCTTGGGCGAGGTGATCCGTCCCCATACCGAGACTCTCGGAGACCGTTTTGTTCCGCAACAGGGGCTGGGCGACAAACTTCGCCACAAGGAGAAAGGCATCGGATTGGAGGACGGCATCGGGGTCAATGACAAATTCCTGTTGATCCGCGATCTGTTCAACAACGATGTGGGCGCATACAACCAAGTAATACATATTTTAAATCACTTCGAGGCATTGGACGACTGTCTGATTTACATCGCCGAAAATTACACATGGAATCCCAATTCCGAGGGTGCAAAACTGCTGATGGAACTCCTCGAACGCAAATTTGACAAATAATGCCCATGGCAAAACTCTACATTGTGCCGACACCGATCGGCAATTTGGATGATATAACCCTGCGTGCAATCAAGGTACTCAACGAGGTGGATTTCATTTTGTGCGAAGATACGCGCACCTCGTCCGTACTGTTGAAACATCTGGGTATCGAGAAAAAACTCTATCCGCACCATAAATTCAACGAACACGGAACCGTGCGTCAGGTGGCCGAATGGATCACGGCGGGACGTTCCGCCGCGATGATTTCGGATGCGGGTACGCCCGGCATTTCCGATCCGGGATTTCTGTTGGTACGCACCTGTGTGGAGCAGGGTATCGAAGTGATCACGCTGCCCGGTGCCACGGCTCTGATTCCCGCTCTGGTGCAGAGCGGATTCCCGTGCGACCGGTTCTGTTTCGAGGGATTCCTTCCGCAGAAGAAAGGACGTTCGAAACATTTGCAGGCTCTGGCCGACGAGACGCGTACGATGATTTTCTACGAATCGCCCTACCGCGTGGTGAAATGTCTGGAACAGTTCCGCGAGGTGTTTGGTGGAGACCGCCCCGTGTCGGTGTCGCGCGAAATCACAAAAATCCATGAAGAGACCGTGCGCGGTACGATTGACGAAGTACTCGAACACTTTCGTCAGACCCCGCCCAAAGGCGAGTTTGTGTTGATCGTGGGCGGCAAACTCAAGGCTGTCCGCGTAAACAACGAACCTGAAGGAGCGGATAACGAAGAGTGATAAATTTATACTGATATATTATGAAACAAAACAACCGGATGGACAATATCCCCGATACGGAATCACAACCCTCCGGACAGGGATTTTTGGAAACAGGGACGGACGGTTTGCGCCGATTCCTCAAGGGGCGTTTCAGTTTGGATGAAGATAAGGCATCGCGCGAGGAGGTGGTGTCGGTAATTACCAAAGGGGTCGAATTTCGCGGCGTGAACCTTTGGGTGTTGATTTTTGCCACGCTGACCGCATCGCTCGGTCTGAATGTAAACTCGGCAGCCGTCATCATCGGTGCCATGTTGATCTCTCCGATCATGGGACCGATCATGGGTGTCGGTTTCTCGCTGGGCGTCAATGATTTTGAACTGCTGAAAAAATCGCTGCGCAATCTGACGCTGATGTTTGTGGTGGCGATCGTCACCTCGACCCTCTATTTTGCGCTGACCCCGCTTTCGGCCAACGGAAGCGAACTTTTGGCGCGTACCACGCCGACGACCTACGATGTGCTGATTGCCTTTGTGGGCGGTTTGGCGGGTATCGTGGCGCAAACCCGTACGGATCGTACCTCGACCGTCATTCCGGGTGTGGCCATTGCCACCGCCCTGATCCCGCCCCTGTGTACGGCAGGTTCGGGTCTGGCTTCGGGCAACCTGAACCATTTCCTCGGCGCATTCTATCTGTTCTTCATCAACTCGGTATTCATTGCACTGGCCACCTATCTCGGAGTGCGTTTCCTGAAATACGAGAAGAAAGTCTTTATCGACAAGGTGCGCGAACGCAACGTGAAACGCCTGATGATGATCATCACTTTGGTGACTTTCATTCCGAGTGTGTTTGTGGGATTCCGTATGGTGCGCATCTCGATTTTCGAGGCGATGGCCGATAAATATGTAGCCAAGGTATTCAACAACGAATCGTTCCGCGGTACGCGCGTGATCGATTATAAGAAGATTTACGGACACGGCGATCTGCCGTCGAAAATCGAACTGGTACTGGTCGGCGAACCGCTGGAGGAGGCACAGATCGAGAGCGTGAAGGCACAGATGTCGTATTTCGGATTGGAGAATTGCGAATTGGCGGTCAGTCAGGATAATCGTAGCGAAAAGATCGACGTGTTGTCGTTGCAGGAGAGTTACACGGATCTTCTGGCAGAGAAGAACCGCCGCATTTCGGAGATGACCACCCAACTCAAACGCTACCGCATGACCAATGTCGAGGTGGAGGATTTTTCGCGTGAGGTGGGTATGGTGATTCCCGGTGTACGCCGTATTTCGCTGATGAAGGGACTGACCTTCGATGTGAAGGGTAATCCGCTGGATACGACCGTCGTATGTGTTGTCGTCCCCGAAACGAGCCAGACACCGATCGACCGCGAGGTGATGATGAACTGGCTGAGGGTTCGTACCAAGGTCAAGAACGTCAAGTTGTTTGTCGAGCGACAAGCCGCCCCCGTACAAAACACCCCGAAGTCCGAATCCGAGAAAAAGGAGGCGAAGTAGTTAATATTTTTTACTGATGAACAACAAGCAACACCTTAATTTGCTCCAACGGGTGGTGTTGGAACTTTTGTGGGCTTTTGCGTGGACGTTTTCCGTCCTGCCCCACTGGTTCAAGTACCATGTGGTGGAGAATGTCATTTTCTTTCTGCTTTATCATGTGCTGCATTACCGCCGCGGGGTGGTGATGACCAATCTTGAGAAATCGTTCCCCGACAAAACGCATGAGGAGCGTCAGAAGATCTGTCGCGGATTTTATCTGACGCTGGCCGAGATGTTTGTCGATACGTTCAATGCCGCACATCTGCACGAACGCAAGGCCAAGAACCTGTTCCGCATGAGCGAGGATCGTATGCACGATTTCATCGAGAAGAACCGCGGTCGTGACTGGATCGCCATGACGGCGCATTTGGGATGCTGGGAGTACTGCGCGTTTTGGGGGTATTACGATACCTCGCGCACGGTGATGTCGGTGTATCATCCCCTGCACAGCCGTGTGATCGACGAATTTTACAAACGCCTGCGTCATTGGCCGAATACCGAGACCGTACCCATGAAGGAGTGCATCCGTCACTACTTGCACAACCGAACGAAGGAGAGCGATGGAAAGAAATATGCCATCGGACTGATTGCCGATCAGAATCCGCCGCTTCGTCCCGACAGCCACTGGTTCCGGTTCCTGAATCAGGACACGGTATTTTTCGACGGAGCCGAGAAGTTGGCTTTGAAATGTCATCTGCCCGTTTATTTCATTTCGATGACCCGTGTCGAACGGGGTTGCTACGATGTGGCGGTGGAGATGCTCTATGACGGAGTGGAAGAGGTCGCTCCCAATGAGATTACGGGTCGCTATGTGCGTCGTCTGGAACGCGAAATCAGAGAGAATCCCGATTTGTGGCTGTGGTCGCACCGCCGTTGGAAACACAAACGTCCCCATGATACGCACTAAGATCGTCATACTCAACTGGAACGGCGAAAAACACCTTCGTGCCTGTCTTCCGAGTGTGCTGGACGCTCTGCCCGAAGATGCGGGTGTGGTGGTGGCCGACAACGGATCGACGGACGGATCGGTCGAGATGTTGCGCCGTGATTTTCCGCAAGCGGAACTTGTTCTGCTGGACAAAAACTACGGATTTGCAGGGGGCTACAATTTGGCTTTGGAGCAGATCGACGCGGAGTATTTCGTGCTGCTCAATTCCGATGTGGAGACCCCGCGCGGATGGCTCGAACCTTTGATCAGAGAACTTGACGAGCATCCCGATGTGGCGGCCGTCGCGCCGAAACTGCACGCACTTCGCGAACCCGGAAAATTCGAATATGCGGGGGCGTCGGGCGGATATATTGATTACTTGGGTTATCCCTTCTGCCGAGGCCGAATCCTGCGCCGTACGGAGCAGGATTGCGGTCAGTATGACGATGCACGGGATGTGTTTTGGGTGACGGGAGCGGCATTTTGCTGCCGAAGCGAGGTGTTTCGCGCATTGGGCGGTTTCGATGCCGATTTCTTTGCCCACATGGAGGAGATCGACCTTTGCTGGCGGATGCAGTTGGCGGGATGGCACGTGCGCATCGTGCCGCAAAGTGTCGTGAAGCATTTGGGCGGAGGTACGCTCACGGTCGATTCGCCGGGAAAAATCTTCTACAATCACCGCAACAATCTGGCAATGCTCTATAAGTGTGCATCGCCCGTGCAGCGTTGTGTGGTGGCCGTGGTGCGTCCCGCGTTGGATCTGTTGGCCGCCCTGTCGTATCTGTCGGCAGGCCACGGGGCGAATTTCTGCGCCGTGTTTCGTGCCTATCGAGATTTTATAAAGTGGCATCCGATGCTCTCCCGAAAACGGCATAAGATACGAGCCGGACGCCGGAGTGATGCGCGTGAGCATATTTATCGGGGATCGGTCGTTTTGAGGTTTATGTTCGGACGCAAAACCTTCGATCGCATGATGTAAAACCGTTTGGAATGCGGTTTATGGCGGATAAATAGGTATAAATACTTACTCCCGCTCGATGGAAAACCTGTAATTTTGAATGTTTTAATCGGACCGGCTTCAACGGTCTGAATTTTTGATGTCTTTTAACTTTAAAATGCTATAAAAAAATGGTTGATATTTTTGATCGCCTTGAGAAGAATGCCGGAGGTCCCATCGGACAGTATATGTCTTATGCACACGGCTATTTCGCATTCCCCAAATTGGAGGGTGAACTCGGCCCCCACATGAAGTTCCGCGGTAAGGAGATGCTGAACTGGAGTTTGAACAACTATCTGGGTCTGGCTAATCACCCCGAAGTCCGCAAGGCTGATGCCGAGGGTGCCGCACAATTCGGTATGGCAGCCCCGATGGGTGCCCGTATGATGAGCGGTCAGACCAAATACCACGAACAGTTGGAGCGTGAGTTGGCAGAGTTTGTCGGTAAGGAGGATGCCTTCCTGTTGAACTTCGGTTATCAGGGTATGATTTCGATCATCGACTGTTTGCTGACCCCCCGCGACGTAGTCGTTTACGATGCCGAGGCGCACGCCTGCATCATCGACGGTCTGCGTATGCACAAGGGCAAGCGTTTCGTTTACGGTCACAACGACATGGAGTCGCTGCGTTTGCAGTTGCAGCATGCCACCGACCTTGCCGAGGAGCAGAAAGGTGGCGTTCTGGTCATCACCGAGGGTGTATTCGGTATGAAGGGCGATCTGGGCAAACTCGACGAGATCGTGGCTCTGAAGAAAGATTTCAATTTCCGTCTGTTGGTCGATGATGCCCACGGTTTCGGTACGATGGGTAAGGGCGGTCGCGGTACGGCTTCGCACTTCAACTGCGTTGATGGCGTTGATGTGCTGTTCAACACCTTCGCAAAGTCGATGGCCGGTATCGGTGCATTTGTCAGCGGTCCCCGTTGGTTGATCAACCTGTTCCGTTATAACATGCGTTCGCAGTTGTACGCAAAGTCGCTGCCCATGCCGATGGTGATGGGTGCGCTGAAGCGTCTGGAACTGATCCGCAACCACCCCGAATATCAGGAGAAGTTGTGGGAGATCGTTCGCGCTTTGCAGGGCGGTCTGAAAGAGAACGGTTTCGAGATCGGTGTCACCAACTCGCCTGTAACTCCCGTATTCATGAAGGGCGGTATTCCTGAGGCTACAAACCTGATTGTCGATCTGCGTGAGAACCACGGTGTATTCTGTTCGATCGTCATCTACCCCGTAATCCCGAAGGGCGAGATCATCCTGCGTGTCATCCCGACCGCTGCCCACACCTTGGAAGATGTGAAGTACACGATCGAGGCCTTCAAGTCGGTTCGTGCCAAGTTGGAGAACGGTACCTATGCCAAGATGCCGATCCCGCACTGCGCCGATGCCGATTTCAAAGTACGCTAATTAGTGCGTGAGGGGGGGCAGAGAAACAGAGAAACAGAAACTCCTTCCGATTTAATACGGAAAATCCGCAACCGAACTGCTCGGTTGCGGATTTTTTTATTGTTGTGAGAAATAGCGGTGGAAAAATTCGAGGTGGCGGGGGATTGATCCGCGCCAATAGTCGGGATTGTGTTCACCGGGACGGGTCGTGTAGGTGTGGGGGATACCCCGCCTTAGAAGGGTGCGGTGGAGGGCGTTGTTCACCTCAAAGAAAAAGTCCTCCGTACCGCAGTCGAAGATCAGTTGCGGGTGATCCGCCGAGATGAGCGGCACAAGATGAATGACGCTGTAACGCTCCCAATTGTCGGGATGCTCCTGCTGCGTACCCAATACCTTATTCAACTCCCATTTGCCGGGGAAGGGCCTTAAATCCACACCACCACTCATACTGCCCGCCGCACCGAACAGATCGGGGTGGAGGATCGTCAGGTAGAGTGCACCGTGACCGCCCATGCTCAGTCCCGTGATCGCCCGCGCGTGGCGGTCGTCAAGGGTCGGGTAGAGCGAGTCGATGTGGGGAATGAGTTCCCGCGTGATGAACTCCTCGTAACGGCTTCGGGGATTTACGGGGCTGTCGATATACCAACTGTTGCGGCCGTCGGGCATCACGAGGATCATTTGGTAGCGATCTGCCAGAGCGAAAATTTCGGGGAAGCGCGTCGGATAGGTGCGGTCACTGCCGCTGTAACCGTGCAGGAGATAGACTGTCGGGAGACGTTCCTCTTGGGGTGCATCGGGCATGATGACCCGACAGGCTACATCGCGTTGCATGGCTCGGCTGAATACCGCCAGAGAATCGAGGCGGGCGGCGCGGAGCGTGAGGCTCGACAAAAGTCCCGCCAATATAAACAGGTATCGGAGCATAGGACGTGAATTTAAAAACAAATGGTCGCTTTCCCACACCCGTGGCGGGGAAAACAACCATTCGTGTAGAGGTTTCCCGGTGTTTAGAACGGCAGATCGTCGGGATCTTCCTGCGGCACGGTCGGCTGGGGTGCAGGCTGCTGTTGTGCGGGTTGCGCAAACGTAGGCTGCGTGAAACCGCCCTGTGTTTGTCCGTAGGGGGATTGCGACGGCTGACCATAGGCGGGTTGCGACTGCTGACCGTAGGGCTGTTGCGAAGCGGCAGGATCGGGTGCCGTATAGGCAGGTGCATCACCGCGGCGACCCAGCATATTCATCGTGTCGGCCAGAATCTCGGTGGTGTAACGTTTGTTGTTGTCCTTATCCATCCATTCGCGCGTGCGGAGGCGACCCTCGATATAGAGTTGCGAGCCTTTATGCACGTATTTGTCCACCACGTCGGCCAATCCGCGCCACAGCGTGATCGTGTGCCATTCGGTGTGTTCTTTCGTTTCGTTCGACTGACGGTCGAAAAGGCGTTCGGTCGTGGCAAGGCGGATACGTGCCACTTTCGTGCCGGTTTCCAAGGTGCGCACTTCGGGATCCATGCCCACGTTGCCTACCAAGATAACTTTGTTTACCATAGGGATTTACAAATTTTTAATCATCTCTTTGAAGAGTTTTTCCATGCGGATGCCGGCCTTGCGACCCTGCAACTGCACATCTTCGTGATCGCCCATCTCGTCCGAAAGACCGCAGTTGGTGATCACCGACACGCCGAATACGGGGATCGACATGTGGCGTGCCACGATCACTTCGGGAACGGTGGACATACCTGCCGCATCACCGCCGATGGCGTGGTAGAAACGGTATTCGGCCTGCGTCTCGAACGTCGGTCCCGTGCCGCCCACATAAACGCCATACTGCAACTTGATGCCCTCCTTTTCGGCGATGGCGGTGGCCTTGGCGATCAGATTCTTGTCGTAGCAGTTGTGCATGTCGGGGAATCGCGGGCCGAGTTCCTCCATATTGGGGCCGATCAGAGGATTGGGCAACAGGTTGATGTGGTCGGTGATGATCATCAGATCGCCCGTGCGGAACGAGGTGTTCACGCCTCCCGAAGCGTTCGACACGAACAGATACTTGATGCCGAGTTGCTGCATGACACGTACCGGGAAGGTGACCTGCGTCATGGCGTAGCCTTCGTAGTAGTGGAAACGACCCTGCATGGCCACCACGCGGCGACCCTCCACCTGACCGAAAATCAAACGACCCTTATGGCCTTGTACGGTCGATACGGGAAATCCGGGAATATTCTTGTATTCGAGTATGTAATCAGCTTTGATGCTGTCGGCGAAACCGCCTAAACCCGTTCCGAGGATGACTCCGACCTCGGGTTTGTAATCGTTGGTCTGCGCCTTAATGAACGCAGCGCATTTCTTAATTTCCTCTAACATTATCTTCAAGTTTTTGGAGAAAATCCGTTGCGGAATCTCCGATGAATGTAATATTTATGGGCTGGTAATACATCTTCTGCCGGAGCGTGGAAGGCACCTTGGCGCGGTTGGCGAATTTCACGGCGTCCTTTTCGGTGGTGATGACTACGGCTTGGGGATTCTGTTTCAGAAGAGCCTCCAAACGGTGGACATCACGCATCTTATAGACATGATGGTCGTCCAGCGTAATTTCTTCGATGACCTTGTAATGATCGCGGAGCGTTTTCAGGAAAGGTTTCGGATTGCCGACACCCGACAGGGCTATGACCTCCTGATCCGACACGAAATTCTTCGTCTTTCCCTCATCGTGGAAAATCGGACGGGGTACGAACGATTCGTAGCGCGTGAAGTAGATGCTCTGATAGGCGTACTGCACGAGTTGTTTCTTGAGGATCGAACGGTCCAACGCCACCATCGGATCGGGACACTTGGTCACGATGAAGTAGTGGGCGCGGTAGAGTTGTTCGGGAAGATCGCGCAGGGAGCCTGCCGGCATCATCTTGTCGTGCTGCACGGGGCGTGTGGCATCGATCATCACGATATTGACCTTCGGCTCGACGAAACGATGCTGGAATCCGTCGTCCATGATGATCAGATCGACTTCGGGGTGTTCCTCCCGGATGCGGCGGATACCCTCGACCCGTTTTTCGCATACGACAACCGTCACGTCGGGAAATTTGAGTTTGATCTGCAACGGCTCGTCGCCCACACTGCGGTAGTGCGAGTCGGTTCCGACTTCGATATAACCTTTCGTCTTGCGTCCGTATCCTCTCGAAAGCAGAGCCACTTTATGGTGCTGGGTCATGTAGGAAATGACCATTTCGGCCATAGGCGTTTTGCCCGTGCCGCCCACGGTGATGTTGCCGATGCAGATGATCGGAATATTGAAACGCACACTCTTCAAAAACCCGTGATCAAAAAGAAAGTGACGGAACGTCACTCCCGCCTTGTAGAGGGCTGCAAGAGGTGCCAACATGAATTTCCGCATGCGAATTTTCGGTTTAGATTAGAGCAGGTTTTCGGTTAGTACTATATATTATATTTTCAAATATAGTGATTTTTACCCGAAATACCAAATAATTTGCAATCTTTCTCCTGTCGGAACAATATTAGGGGCGCGAAATGCTGTTTTCTTGAAAATTATGCCTACATTTGCTATAACTATGAAAACACTAAATCGAGCCTTTCTGGCACTTCTGTCGCTTCTTGTGACGGCGTGCTCTTCAACGGAAAAAACAAATGACGATTCGGTCGAAGCAAAGGTCGAAACGCCCGAAAATCTTGTATTCGGAATAGATGCCGACCAATACGAATTGCGTCACGGCGAAATAGGCAACGGTGCAACCATGGGAGCAATCCTCGGTGAGTTGGGGCTGTCGGCGGTGGAGGTCGATCGTCTGGATCGCGCCGCGGCCGGTGTATTCCCTTTAAGAAACATTCGTGCCGGGCATCGCTACACGGCTTTTGTGGGGCGCGATTCGATTCACGGAAAACGTCTGTGTCACTTTGCTTATCAACGGAATCCGATTGATTACGTGCGTTTTGACTTTATGGGCGATTCGGTGGGCGTGGTGCTCGGCGAGAAACCCTGCAAAGTTGCCCGCACCAAGAAATCGGCCGTGATCACCTCTTCGCTGTGGGGGGCGATCATGGAGCAGAACCTGCCCTACGGACTGGCCGCCGAACTGGAGGATATTTACCAGTGGACGGTCGATTTCTTCGGCATCAGGGAGGGCGACAGTTTCACGGTGATTTACGACGAGAAATTCATCGACGACACGGTGTCGGCGGGTATTTCGCGGGTGTGGGGTGCGCAGTTCAACCACGGAGGCAGGGAGTACTACGCCATCCCCTACAAGCAGGACGGAAAACTCAAATATTGGGAGGCCGACGGTGCGAGTCTGCGCAAGATGATGCTGAAGGCTCCGCTCAAATATACGCGCATCAGTTCGACATTCACCTATGCGCGTCGTCACCCCATTACCAAGCGCGTACGTCCCCACACGGGTGTCGATTACGCCGCACCGATGGGTACGCCCGTACACTCGGTGGCCGACGGCGTGGTGATCTTCAAAGGCTGGGGCGGCGGAGGAGGTAACACCCTCAAAATTAAACATGCGGGCGGATTCCGCACGGGATACCTGCACTTGAGCCGTTATGCCAAAGGCATTCAGAAGGGATCGCGCGTGTCGCAGGGGCAGCTGATCGGTTATGTCGGTTCGACGGGTATGTCCACGGGGCCGCACCTCGATTACCGCATCTGGAAAAACGGCAAGCCGATCAACCCGCTGAACGTACCGCAGGAGCCTGCCGAACCGATTCGTAAGGAACATCGAGAGCGTTTTGAGTATGTGCGTGATCACATCATCGCCGAATTGCACGGAGAGGTTGCCGACGCGGATAAAATCACGCAACTCGATTCGATCGTCATTCCTGCGAAGGTCGAATCCCAAGTAAAATCCGAAAAATAAATCGTCATGATCGAACAATCCGTCGGGGTAATCATTGTCGCAGGCGGCAGCGGAGTCCGTTGTGGCGGTTCTGTCCCCAAACAATTCCGCATATTGGGTACAAAACCCGTTTTGGCGCATACGATTGAGCGTTTCCGGGAGGCATTGCCCACCGCCGAAATTGTCGTGGTGTTGCCCGAAGAGCATATTGATTTTTGGAAAGACCTCTCGGCTCGTTTTTCGCTTCCTAAGCACGAAGTGGTGGCGGGCGGAAAGGAGCGTTTCTTCTCGGTGAAGAACGGATTGGCGGCTTTGCAGACCGATCCCGAACTGGTCGCCGTGCAGGACGGTGTACGTCCTCTGGCGTCGGAGGCTCTGATCGGGCGGGTGGCTCTGGCAGCCGTGAAATCGGGTGCGGCGATTCCCGTGGTGCGTCCTGCCGATTCGTTCCGTCGTTTGACCGATGGCGGGTCGGAAATCGTCGATCGGAGTGCTCTGCGTTGTGTGCAAACCCCGCAAATCTTCCGTCAGGAGATCCTGCGCCGTGCCTATGGCGCGGAGTTTGATCCCTCGTTTACGGACGATGCCTCGGTGGTGGAGCGTTCGGGTGTCGAGGTGACGTTGGTCGAGGGTGAACGTACCAATCTGAAGATTACGACTCCCGAAGACTTCCTTCTGGCACGCGGGATTCAGATGGCGCGCGAAGAAGAGGCCGAGGCGGCGCAAGACGGAGAATCGACAGATCTGTAAGGACGGAAGAAAAACCGTAATCCGAATATGAATAATTCAGTATATCGCTATCACATGTCACGCAAGACGATCTATCTGAGCGTCTTTGTGTTACTGATCTTCATTCTGCTTGGTGTGGGGTTGTACGAACTCTACGAGGGAGGGTATTTGTCGGCGTGGTTTACTTCGTTTGTGGTTGCGCTGATCGCCCTCATGTCGTTGTCGATTCCCCGTAAAATCATCCTTACGGACGAGTTGGTTCAGATCGAATGTTTGTTGGACATCACTGAGTTGCGTTGCGACGAGATCGCCTCGGTGCGGGCCGTGCGTACCTCCGAAATGAAATGGATGTTCCCGTTTTTCGGAGCATACGGATTTTTCGGCTATTACGGTCATTACTTCGATCTGAAGCACTTCGACCGTGTGCGCATCTATGCCGCCGAGTGGTGTAATATGGTGGAGATTACCGATATTTACGAGGATCGGCTCTATCTTTCGTGTCGGGATCGGGATCGCTTCATCAGCGAGTTGCGGGCGAAAATTGATCGTTTGCACTCGGAAAATCGGATTTTGGAAAAAGGAGAATAAAAAGTAAACCGAATCCGCGGATTCGGTTTGCCATAAAGTCGGATCGGAAACGATTCAGGGTTTCCGTGTAGAAAAGGAAAGAGAGTTCTGTCCCGTGGGGCGGTCTCTCTTTTTTAGATCAAATTTGCGGTATTGTTTTTTACCCTACAACGGTTACATTGACAGCCTGCTCGCCCTTGGCGCCTTCGCCGATTTCAAATTCGACGGTTTGACCTTCGTTGAGAGACTTGAAGCCTTCTGCAACAATTCCGGAGAAATGCACAAAGATCTCCTTGCCATTCTCTTCTGTAATGAATCCGTAGCCTTTCTTGCTATCGAACCATTTTACTTTACCTGTCATAAAAATGAAGATTTAGTTATTAATGTATTTACAAAGTAATATAAAATCGTTTGTCTTTCAAAACTTTTTATCCTTTATTTTCCCCCGGATCGGACTTATTCGTGTTTTATAAGGAGGAATAGAACTATTCAGATCCGAAAGTGAACGGAATATTCGGTTGTTCCTCCGAGTTTGTCTTAAAATCAGTTCCGAAAAATACTATTTTGAGGGGCGGGATTTTGTGACGAGGCATCGTCTCCTCTCCCGGATTTTGACAAATATTTCGGGAGAATTTTTCGATTTACGGGAAAATGTGTATATTTGTTTACTTGAAACAGAACGTATCCCTTAAAAGTTGTCGTTATGGATAGAAAATTAAAACTCGCAATTGTTGCCCTGCTCGGCCTTTCGACCGCCTGCTCGTCGGTCAAGGATGCTCCGAAGAAATCCAAGAAAGACAAAACGGAAACCATTGATAACCGTATGGTGGTGATGTACGGCGTGCGTCCTCCCAAAGCCGAGCCCAAGAAAAACGCTCCGAAAGAACGCATTTCCGAAGATCTGGATCCTGTCGTGGAGGATACGCAGGAAAAATAGAAGGGAGAACTGCCGATGCTTTTGTTCCGTCGTAAATTGAGCCCGCGTAAAAAGTGGGCTCTAAATATTTTTTCGGAGTTGTATGCCGCGACCGTGGCAGAACACCGACTCGATACGCTCTTTTGGGAGTGTACGTTGCGATGCAATCTGGCGTGCCGTCACTGCGGCAGCGATTGCCGTGTCGATCCCGGTGTGAAGGATATGCCGCTGGAGGATTTCCTCAGGGTGCTCGATACGCAGATCACGCCCCATGTGAATCCGGAGGATGTGCTGATCATCTTTTCGGGCGGTGAGGTGCTGATGCGTGAGGATCTGGAGGAGGCCGGTCGTGAGGTGATGCGCCGCGGTTATCCGTGGGGCATGGTCACCAACGGCATGGCTCTGACTCAGAAGCGACTCGATGCGCTGGTCGATGCGGGACTGAAAACCGTGTCAGTCAGTTTCGACGGCTTTGAGCCGCAGCACAACTACATACGACGGAATCCGCTCAGTTACGAACGTGCGCTGAATGCCGTGCGGATGATTGTCCGCAAGCCGGAACTCGAATACGACGTCATTACCTGTTGCACGGGTGCGCTGTTGCCCCGATTGGAGGAGTTCCGCGAGATGTTGATCCGCGAGGGGGTGAAGCATTGGCGTGTCTTTTCGATTTTCCCGATGGGGCGAGCCAAAAGCGACGATTCGTTGCGCATGACCAACGAACAATTCCGCGAATTGCTGGAGTTCATCCGCCGTACCCGCAAGGAGGGGCGGATCGACGTAAGTTATGCTTGCGAGGGTTTCTTGGGCGGTTACGAAGCCGAGGTGCGCGATCAGTTCTATCAGTGCGCCGCGGGTGTGTCGGTCGCCTCGATCCGTGTCGATGGTTCGATTTCGGGGTGTACGTCGATTCGCGGTAATTACCATCAGGGAAATATCTACAAGGACGATTTCTGGGATGTATGGCAGAATCGTTTCGAGCCGTTCCGCAACCGCGAATGGATGCGGAAAGACGAGTGCGGGGACTGCAAGATGTTCCGCTACTGCATGGGTGGCGGCATGCACCTGCGCGACGACGACGGCAATCTGTTGTACTGCCATTGCAAGAAGTTGT
>RCNH01000346.1_pt1 | contig 20381 bp, 15 predicted proteins | sample 2041161 | NCBI WGS metagenome assembly RCNH01 (sample SAMN09708215, study PRJNA481090) | Feces metagenome, whole genome shotgun sequencing project. | biome: feces | host: Leptonychotes weddellii | place: Antarctica: Sion Island | collected 2010-03-01 | reverse complement strand
CTGTTCCTGCTGTTCGTGGGTATGTTCATGGAAACCATCGCGGCTATCCTGATCCTGTTCCCCGTGCTGCTGCAGGTGGCTGTGGCCGTTGGTGTTGCACCCGTTCAGTTCGGTGTGCTGATGGTTATGAACCTGGTTCTGGGCCTGTGCACTCCTCCTGTTGGTGTCTGCCTGTTTGCTGCTACCAATATCGGCGGCTGCAAGCTGACTGAGAGCGTAAAAGCTCTGACTCCCTTCCTGATCGTAAACTTCATCGTGCTGCTGCTGGTTACTTACGTGCCTTGCCTGACCGATGGTGTTGCTACGTTGATCCTGGGCGCTTGAGCACCCGCTGAATGATATTGCACCCAACTAAATGTTTCGTGCAGAAAGAAGGAGCAATCATTATGAAAGCTGTTAAATTGGAAGAGCCGAGAAAGATCGGCCTTGTAGAGATGGATCGTCCCGTTCCGGGTCCTGGCGAAGCTCTGATTCGCATTAAGGCTGCCGGCATCTGCGGCAGTGACATCGGTGCTTTCCGTGGCACCAACAAGCTGGTTTCCTATCCCCGCATCATCGGTCACGAGCTGGCCGGCATTATTGAAGAGATCCCTGCAGATAATCCGAAGGGACTGAAGGTGGGCGATAAGGTTATCGTTGATCCTTATCTGTACTGCGGTAAGTGCTACCCCTGCAGCATCGGCCGCACCAACTGCTGCACTTCTCTGCACGTTCTGGGTGTACACGTAAACGGTGGTATGCAGGAGTACTTCTGCCATCCCGCTGATATGCTGGTGAAGATGCCCGAAGATATGAGCTGGACGGATGCTGCTATGGCAGAGCCCCTCACCATCTCTCTGCACGGCATCCACCGCGGCGGCCTGAAGGCTGGCGAGTACTGCGCTATCATCGGTGCAGGCCCCATCGGCCTGCTGGCCGGCATGATCGCAGAAGCATACGGCGCACACGCCATTCTGCTGGATCTGGTTCAGGAGCGTCTGGACTTTGCCAAGAGCGTAGGCATTGAATATGTCATCAACTCCGGCAAGGAAGATGCCGAGGAGCGCATCCGCGAGATCACCGGCGGCGTTATGGCTCAGCAGGTAATGGAATGCAGCGGTGCAAACGCAGCTGTTCGTTCCACCCTGGATCTGGTATCCAACGCAGGTCGTATCACCCTGACCGGTTGGCCGCCGAAGGAGACTCCCATCCCCACCGATGCAATCACTCGTAAAGAGGTTGACATCCGCGGTGCACGCACCAGCGCCGGTGAGTTTGAAGAGGCTATTGATCTGATCTACACCAAGAAGGTTGATGTGGCAAAGATCCTGACCAAGACCATCACTCTGGATGAAGCTCCCGAAACCGTTGTGGATATCGAGAAAAATCCCGGTAACTACATGAAGGTTGTCGTAGAGATGAACTAAAAACAGTCGAAAAAAAGGCTGCACGCCCCTCACCCCCTCAATGGGCGTGTGAGGGGCGTTTGTGCCTTTTCATTTGAAATAGAAAAATTTTTACTCAATGGGCGGAGAATGCAAAATCTGTACAGCGAAAAAGAGCTGTACTTCTGATTGGAATATGTTTTACGGATGAAAAAATCCGGATTTTCGGCTCTCCGCCGCAAGAATCAAAATAAAAGCTGCAAATATCTCCCGTGCGTGCCGGATATTGTTGCCGAAAAGGCAAACATTAGTGATGCACACAGAGGTTCAGAGGTGCTTGCGGTGAAAAACAACAGTGTAAACTGTTTTGAACAGTGGGAGTACCTGCCAACCGCTTTTAAAATGTGCGGCAGGTTTTCTATAAAACGCATCGAGCTGCCAAGCAGCAAGAGCAAAGAAAGGATTTCACAATGCTGGAATTGAATGCAAAGTCTCTGGCACAGAAAGATGCCTGGAAAGCTGTAAATGTGGAGCTGCCTCAGTTCAACTGGGATTCCATGGTTAAGGCAACCCGAGAGCACCCGGTATGGGTACACTTCGGTGCAGGCAATATTTTCCGCGGCTTCATCGCCCGTCTGCAGCAGAATCTGCTGAATGAGGGTCTGGCTGATCGCGGCATCATCGCAGCCGATACCTTCGACTACGATATTATTGATAAGATCTACACTCCCTTTGATAACATGACCCTGCTGGTCAGCCTGAATCCCGACGGCACCACCAGCCGTGAGGTTGTGGCAAGCATCGCAGAGGGTCTGAAGGCTGACAGCAGCGATGCTGCTGAGATGGCCCGTTTCACTGAGATTTTCACCGATCCCAGCCTGCAGATGGTCAGCTTCACCATCACCGAGAAGGGCTACGCTCTGGCCAACATGGCAGGCGAGCTGATGCCTGTTGTAAAGGCTGACATCGAAGAGGGTCCCGACCACGCTCGTCACGCAATGAGCATGGTAACTGCTCTGGTTCACAAGCGCTACCTGGCCGGCGGTGCACCCATTGCTCTGGTAAGCATGGATAACTGCAGCCACAACGGCGAAAAGCTGAAGGGCAGCGTAATGACCATTGCCAAGGCATGGCTGGAAAAGGGCTTTGTTGAGCCTGGCTTCATCGACTACCTGAGCGACGAGAACAAGGTCAGCTTCCCCTGGAGCATGATCGACAAGATCACTCCTCGTCCTGCTGAAGTGGTTGAAAAGAGCCTGCACGCCGATGGCATTGCCAACATGGCTCCCATCGTGACCAGCAAGAACACCTTTATCGCTCCCTTTGTAAATGCAGAGCGTCCCCAGTACCTGGTAATTGAGGATAAGTTCCCCAATGGCCGTCCCGCACTGGAAAAGGCCGGCGTTTATATGACCGACCGTGAAACCGTGAACAACACCGAGCGCATGAAGGTTACCACCTGCCTGAATCCTCTGCACACCGCTCTGGCTGTGTACGGCTGTATGCTGGGCCACACCCTGATCTGCGAAGAGATGAAGGATGAGGATCTGGTAAATCTGGTTCGCACTCTGGGCTACAAGGAAGGCCTGCCTGTGGTGGTTGATCCCAAGATCCTGAGCCCCAAGGCATTTATCGACGAAGTTGTTGAGCAGCGTCTGCCCAACCCCTTCATGCCCGACGCTCCTCAGCGTATTGCCACCGATACCAGCCAGAAGGTTGGCATCCGCTTTGGCGAAACCATTAAGAGCTACTTGGCAGAAGGTAAGGATCTGACCCAGCTGAATGCTCTGCCCCTGGCTCTGGCCGGCTGGCTGCGTTACCTGCTGGCAGTGGATGACGAGGGCAATGCAATGGAGTGCAGCGCCGATCCCATGAAGGACGAGCTGCAGGCCAAGCTGGCAGGCATCAAAGTTGGCGATCCCGCAAGCTACAATGGTCAGCTGCGTTCCATCCTGTCCAACGAAGTGATCTTCGGTACTGATCTGGTTAAGGCAGGTCTGGCTGACAAGATCGAGGCTATGTTCGTAGAAGAACTGGCCGGCCCCGGCGCTGTCCGCGCAACCCTGAAGAAGTATCTGGCCTGATCGGCCCCAATTAAAACAAAGAAGGAGCCAAAACTACCATGAAAATGACATTCCGTTGGTACGGCAAAGACAGCGATAAGATCACTCTGAAGCAGATCAAGCAGATCCCTAACTGCTCCGGTCTGATGGGCGTGCTGGACTACAAGGCAGCAGGCGAAGTCTGGACCGAAGAAGAAATCAAGGATTACATGGACTATGTTCATGCAGCCGGTCTGGAGTGCGAAGTCATCGAGAGCGTAAACGTTCACGAGGACATTAAGCTGGGCCTGCCCACCCGTGACAAGTATATCGAGAACTATATCACCACCATTCGCAACCTGGCAAAGTACGGCGTGAAGGTTATCATTTACAACTTCATGCCCGTTCTGGACTGGCTGCGCACGGACCTGGCACGTGAGATTCCCGAGGATGGCAGCAACAGCCTGTACTTCGATGAGAAGGAACTGGGCGAAATGACTCCGCTGGAGATCGTAAAGAAGACCGCTGAGAATTCCAACGGCTTCACTCTGCCCGGCTGGGAGCCCGAGCGTCTGTCTGAGCTGGAGCACACCTTGGAGCTCTACAAGGACATGGACAACGAAAAGCTGCTGCAGAACTACAAGTACTTCCTGGATGCCATCATTCCTGTGTGTGAGGAAGTCGGCGTCAAGATGGCCTGCCATCCGGACGATCCGGGCTGGCCCATCTTCGGTCTGCCCCGCATTGCACATGATCAGGCCGGCTACGACCGCATCATTGCCCTGCATGACAGCCCCTGCAACACCGTAAACCTGTGCACCGGTTCTCTGGGCAGCAATGTTGAGAACGACATTCCTGCCATGATCCGCCACTTCGGCGAGATGAACCGCATCGGCGCTCTGCACGTGCGCAACGTGAAGCACCTGGGCGGCCCCCGCTGCTTCCGTGAGTCCAGCCATCTGTCTGCTGACGGCGATCTGGATATGTACGAGATCATGAAGGCCATCTACGAGACCTGCCCCGACACCTACATCCGTCCTGACCACGGTCGTATGATCTGGGACGAAGTGGGCCGTCCCGGCTATGGTCTGTACGACCGCGCTCTGGGTATTGCTTACCTGAACGGTCTGTGGGAGGCCATTGACAAGAACGCTAAGGCCGGCAAGTAAGCCACAGAGCAGTCTTGTAACTCCAAAATAAAAAAGCTCCTCTTATGATCCAACGCCGCACAGAGCGGAAAAGGATTGTGAGAGGAGCTTTTTGTATCCAATAAAAAAGGATGGCCCAAGCGATCACGCAGGGGCCATCCTTTTTGCTTTTTGATGTGGTAATTTACCAGCCGGTGGTCAGGGTTACTTCAAAAGCATCGCCATCGGCAATGGGAGTGGTGTCAACGCCGGTTTCCAGAGCTTCGCCGTTCTTGGTGAAGCACCACCACTGCTCCTGCTCCTGATCGGCAGTGATGCCGTTCACAGTGGTAACAAACAGGCCGTACTCGCTCTCTTCGCCCTCAACCAGTTCTGCGTCTTCCAGAGCGCCGCGCAGAAATTCCTGATCGGTGTCCAGATTAAACTCGGTGGAAGCGCCATCACCGTCAACTACGGTTACGGTTACGGCCTTGGAAGCTTCGGCAACGGTGCTGCTGACGCTGGATGCAGCCTGGCTGGATGCGGCGGGAGTGCTCTGGCTGTCAGCTGCGCTGGAAGCGGCACCGCAGCCGCTGAGCAGCACGGCAAAGACCAGTACCAGTGCGCTTACAGACAAGAGAATGCGATTTTTCTGATTTTTCATGTGATAGTTCCTCCTAAAAAAATAATAACAAAAAAGGATCTTCCCGGATAGGAAGATCCTGAAGAGCACGGCACAAAAAAGCCTTGGGAGAATTTCTCCAAAAGCCATTGGCGAAAGACGCGTTTGGTCCGTCCGCGTCCACGTGTTCTGTCAGGGTCTGATCCGACCCGGCAGATTATGCACCACAGGGCAGGTCTTCCGACTTGGCACCTTTTCCGATATGCTCGAGGCAAAGGAAAAAGCTCCTTACGGCGGCGGTCCCGCACGGGATTTGCACCCGTTTCCCTATTCTCCCAGGAGTGGTAATCCTGACTCTTGGGCACCTTGTGATGATCTTGTTGGGCTTAGTATAACATAAAGAGTGGTGTGATTCAAGCAAGCACAGAGAAAGTTGAAGAAAGGCAAAACGGGGATAAGCATGAGGAAAGGCAGGAGACTTGACCTTGGTATCATACCAGGGTTTATAATATATAAGTAAAAGCGAAAGAGAACAAAGGAGAACTGAGTTTAAATGAACATATCCCGAGATCAACTGAAACGTTATGGCACACTGCTGCTGGGTTCAGCCATCCTCAGCTTTGGCCTGTTTAATGTACACAGTCAGAGCGGCGTGACCGAAGGCGGAGTGCTGGGAACTACACTGCTGCTGCTGCACTGGTTTGGCATTTCACCGGCCATCAGTGAGTTTGTGATTGATATGATCTGCTACGGCCTTGGTCTGAAATTGCTGGGAGCAAGCTTTCTTAAATATGCTCTGGTTTCCAGTGCAGGCTTTGCGTGTTTTTATTCCCTGTGGGAAAACATTGGCCCGGTATTGCCGGAATTTTTGCTGACTCCGCTGCCGGCAGCCATTTTGGGCGGTCTGTTCGTGGGTATCGGCGTTGGGCTGATTGTTCGGGCCGGCGGTGCATCCGGCGGTGATGACGTATTGGCCATTCTGCTGAACAAGTATACAAAGCTGCCCCTTTCCCGCTGCTACTTTATGACCGATGCAACGGTATTACTGCTGTCGCTTTCGTATATTCCGTTCAAAAAAATCTTTTTCTCGTTTATCACAGTGACATTGTCCTCGTATATCATCGAGAAAGTGCAGAATATGACCTTGCCCGAGCGCAGCTGTGCCGAGCTGGAAAGCTAAACTGTAAATAAAAAACTGCCTGTGAAACACTGTTCACAGGCAGTTTTTTTATTGCTGAGGGGGAAAGGTTACGCGGATGCAGGTTCCTTCACCGGGAACGCTGTGCAGTGTCAGCTGTGCCGAGTGCACCAATGTGCAGTGCTTTACAATGGCAAGGCCGAGGCCGGTGCCTCCGGTGGCACGGCTGCGGCTTTTGTCCACCCGGTAGAACCGTTCAAAGACACGGGCCTGATGTTCCTCCGGAATGCCGATGCCGCTGTCCTGCACCTCCAGAAAGGGACCTTCCGGGCTTTGACCGGTGCGCACCACAGCAGTGCCGCCGGGGCGGTTGTAACGAATGGCATTATCACACAGATTGTAACACAGAGTTTCAAGCAGGGACTGATCACCCTGAATGACGATGGTCGGACCTTCGGCACGCAGGGTGACAAATGCGTTGCGTGCATTCAGCGTAAGGCGCTGTGTGCAGATACCGGCCAGTGACCGCAGATCCACCGGAGCAAAGGCAACCGGTGCGGGCAGCTGATCCAGCTCATTCAGCTTTAGAATATCCTGAATCAGGGCCAGCAGACGGGCTGCTTCGGAGCGGATGCGTCCGGCAAATACCGGAACATCCTGCGGTTTTGCCATGCCGCTCTCGATCAGTTCGGCATAGCCGCGAATGCTGGTGAGGGGAGTCTTGAGCTCATGGGATACGTTGGCTGTGAACTCCTGACGCATTTGTGCGTTTTGCTGGCGCAGGGCCACATCCCGTTGAATGGCCTGCGCAAAGGGCTCCAGCTCTTTATAAGGTACGTGCTCCTGAATATCGTCCAGATGGGTGGCCATGCGGACGATGGGCCGCACCAGGTGGCGGGTGAGCAGAATGGAAAGGGCTACAGCGCCCAGCAGTACCAGCACACAGACCACAACCAGAACCGGCAGGGCGCCGTTGAATACAGCAAACAGAGTGGCAGCATCCATGGAAAGGCGCAGCACGTTGCCGTTTGGTGTGAGCACCGCGCAGTAATAGGTGTTGTAGCCCATGGAACCGCTGGTGCGGATACTGTGTCCGCTGCCGGATGCAAGAGCTTTTTGCACTTCGGGCCGATGCAGGTGATTTTCCAGCGGTCCGCTGGCCTCGCTCTCATACAGAACGTCGCCTTCAGGGGAAATCAGCGTGATGCGCAAAGTGCGGTCGGAAGAAAACTGCTTTAATTCACTTGGATCATTCAGCAGATCGGACACATTTGCAAGCATATGTGCGGTCAGCTCCAGATCGCGCTGAATCTGCCGGTTAAATATGCGATGGAACATGATGGTGGTAAGGAGAGCGGTAATCAGCATCGTAATCAGGCCCATGACCACCAGACGGGAAGTGATTGTTTCCTTCATGCTTTTACGGTTCAAAGCGGAAACCCACCTTTCGCACAGTTTCGATGCGATGCCCTTCGTCGCCAAGCTTCTGGCGCAGGGTGCGAATGTGCATATCCAGAGTACGGCTTTCGCCTTCAAAGTCGCTGCCCCACACCTGCTGCATGATCTGGGCGCGGGAACAAACTTTTCCGGCCTGCTGCATCAGCAGATGAAGCAGCTCAAATTCCTTGTAGGTCAGGGCAACTGCTTCACCGTTTACAGTTACGATACGGCCGGCGAGATCCAGATGCACAGCACCGGCATCCAAACTTGGCTGCGGCGGCTGGCTGCGGCGCAGCAGCGCTTTGACACGCGCAGAAAACTCCATAACACCAAAGGGTTTGGCAATGTAGTCATCGGCACCGTCTTCCAGACCGCGCACTGTGTCCATCTCTTCGTTTTTTGCAGTGGCCATCATAACCGGAAGCCGATGGGTGCGCTCATCCGCCCGAAGCTGGCGTAAAATGGCCAGACCGTCCATGCCGGGCAGCATGACATCCAGCACTGCCAGCTGGGGCAGTTCCTCACGGCAGGCTTCAAAAAAACTGGGGCCGTCTTCAAAACAGCGCACAGTGTGTCCGGCGCTTTCCAGAACATATCGCTCCAGTTCCTGAATGTTGGGGTCGTCTTCCACAAGGTAGATCAAAGGTCGGTTCCTCCTTTTAAAGAACGACCCCTTTGCAATTACAGAGTGTAGCGGCTCAAATCCGCCTCGTACTGGGCCTTGAATGCGGGATCGTCCAGTTTCAAATCGTGCAGGTAGCTGTGGGTATCAAAACGATCCTGTGCCACCTGAATCATGGCCACTGCAATGTTGGAGCAATGGTCAGCCACGCGCTCGCAGCTGGTGAGCACATCGGACAGGATAAAGCCCTGACCGATGGTGCAGGCACCGCTGGTCAAACGCTGTACATGCTGATCCTTCACCCGGCGGGTCAGTTCATCCACAACCTGCTCCATCGGCTCTACCATGGCAGCAAGATCAGGGTCACCGGCGGCAAAGGCATCTGCCGTGCGATCCAATACTTCCTGTACGGCCTGCCCCAGCATACGCAGTTCCTTGCACGCATCCGGGCTGAAGGTAATATTTTTCTGATGCAGTTCGCGGGCAGAGCGCTGCAAAGCCAGGGCGTGGTCACCGATGCGCTCCAAATCACCGATGGTGTGCAGCAGCACCGATACCTGCCGGTTGTCCGCTGCGGTCAGCTCATGGGTGGACAGCTGTACCAGATAGCTGCCCAGAGCATCCTCGTAGCCGTCCAGCACGTCCTCCTCAGTTTCAATGTGCTCGGCCAGGCTCGCATCCCATTTTTCCAGCAGGGACAGAGCGCACAGCATCTCACTGCGGGCCAGATTGGACATCTCCACAGCCAGAACACGGCTCTGCTCTACAGCAACAGCAGGGGTGTTCAGCAGCAGGGGGTCCAGCAGCTGATAGGTTTCTGCCTTCTCATCGTCGGGCAAAGTGAGGTAGGCCAGCTTTTCCAGACCGCGGCTGAAGGGCAGCATCAGAGCGGTAGCCAGCAGGTTAAAGGCAGTGTGCACAAGTGCAATGCCAAAAGGCGTTACAGCGTTTTCCATGAAGGTAAAGCCGATAAGCGCATCCAGGCTGTAGAACAGCAGCAGGAATGCGGTGGCGCCGATGATGTTGAAATACAGGTGCACCAGAGCGGTGCGGCGGGCGTTCTTGTTGGCGCCCACGCTGGCCAGCATGGCGGTTACAGTGGTGCCGATGTTCTGACCCATAATGATGGGGATGGCGCTGGAGTAACGGATTGCACCGGTGGCGGCCAGAGCCTGCAGGATACCCACACTGGCGCTGCTGCTCTGGATAACGGCAGTCAGCACAGCACCGGCCAGGACACCCAGCAGGGGGTTCTGGAACATGGTGAACATCCGGGTGAACCAGGGAGCATCGGCCAGGGGGGCCACAGCGGCAGACATGGATTCCATGCCGGTCATCAGAATGGAGAAGCCCAGCAGAATGGCACCCATATCCTTTTGCTTTTCCTTACGGCCGGCCATGTACAGCAGAATACCGATAAAGGCCAGAATCGGTGCAAAGGTAGTGGGCTTGAGCATTTGAACCCAGAAGCTTTCGCCCTGAATGCCGGTCAGGCTGAGCAGCCAGCTGGTAACGGTGGTGCCCACATTGCTGCCCATGATTACGGGAATGGCACGGGACAGCTGCATCACGCCGCTGTTTACAAAGCCCACAACCATAACTGTGGTGGCGGAAGAGCTCTGAATGACAGCAGTAACGACCAGACCCAGCAAAAAGCCGCGAATGGGGCTGCCGGACAGTTTTTCAAGAATGGACTGCAAGCGGTTGCCGGCCTGCTTTTCCAGACCCTTGCCCATGACGTCCATGCCGAACAGGAACAATGCGAGTCCGCCGAACAGACGGAATAAATCAAAGATAGTCATGATGTTCTCCTTACATAAATCATCGCAAAGCCCCGGGCTGCTCAAAAAGCCCAGAGGTACAGGTGTCAGAATAACGCGATTTATGTAAAGTTTGCATCCAGCGAAATGTAAAATTCTCGTAAAATGACGATATAAGGATTAAAAACTTTTGCTTTTGAAAGAAAAATCCGGCACTGGATGGCCTATCACCCCAGTGTGGTGTAGGTGAGATCCATCATGGGCCCAAAGGGATCAAATACAATTCCCTGCACTTCCGGTGCCACCAGCAGGGCATGATTCTGATAGAAAAGCGGAGCGATGGGGCCTTCCTTCAGCAGATACTGTTCCAGCTGAAGAGCGGCATTCTGCCGTGCAGGACCGCCGGGCATTTGGATCAAGGCTTCCAGACGGGAATGGTATTCACTGTTTTCCCAGCTGCCCAGGTTGTTGTCAAACTGACGCAGCAGGCTGGCGGGATCATTGCTCGAAGGCTCCACAGGAACCAGCGCAACGGCCCAGCGGCCATATTGCTTTTCCAGACGGTCTGCTTCACTGGCCGACAAATTGCCGGATACCCAGTTTACCAGTACCTCGGGCGGAAGCTCCTTTACGCTGAAAAAGGCTTGCAGCTGGCGCTGCCATTCCTGATTGATCTGGCTGAAAATGGGGCTGGCACCGGTGGGGACTACCACGGTCAGACCGGTCAGACCGGTGAGCCCGGCCTGCTCCAATCCCTGATGGAAGAGAACCGCAGGATCGCCCAGATCGGGAAGGCCTGCATTTTTCAGCTCCATGGATGGAGGCATGAGGCCATTGGCTTTGGTACAGCCCTCGGTCATGGGCAGCTCGGTATCCCAGGCAATCTGAGTCAGCGCGGCGCGCAGACCCGGAGCAGACAGGGCTTTGTCGTCACTGCGGAAAACCAGGGTCCAGGTTGTGGAAGTGAAGGGGAGCTGCGTCAGGCCCTGCGTATCAACCGGAGAGCCGGTGGCCAGTGCAGCTGTACACTTTTCGTTCAAAATGTCCTCTACGGGGGAAGGCGGCGGCAGCGATTCAGACTGAGAGCTGCCATCGGTTACTTCTTCTGCACTGGGACGCACCAGACGCAGGTTATCCACCAGCTTGCCCTGAGGTTCACGCCGGAGGAACAAACCGCTCTCGGTCCAGCTGTACAGATAAAAACTGCCGTTGCTGATGGTGGTGGTTTTATTCAGACCGTAAGAGCCGCCGGTGCTCTCGAAAAATTCCTGATCGCAGGGCATGGCACCGGGCAGGCACAGCTTTTCCAAAAAATGATCATCCGGGGTGGAAAGGCGAATTTCCAGCGTCAGATCATCCACTGCACGCACGCCCAGCTGATTCGGATTGCCGCCGTTCAGCACTGCCGCACTGCCCTCAATGTTTCCAAGCTCGGCAGCATAGGGGCTGCGGGTTTCCGGCAGGAACACACGCTGTATTCCAAAGACAAAGTCCTGCGCGGTTACAGTATATTCGGTGGGCTTGCCCTTGGTGGTGCGGTAGGTCAGGCCGTCCTTCAAAGTGAAGGTGTAGGTGCGGCCATCGGATGAAACCTTATAATCCTGTGCGCATTCGTTTTGCACCTTACCATCGGGGCCCATACGGAAAAGACCGCTGTACAGATGAGTTACGGCGATTCGGTTGGCGCTGTTGACAGCCAGCTGAGGGTCCAGGTTATTGGGAACAGTTTCTACCTGCCAGGTGAAGCTGTTGGAGTGATGACCGCAGCCGGTCATCGACAAAGTTAAAGCGGCCGCCAGGCCAAGGGCCGCAGTGGTACGGATGATTCTTTTCATGGGTTTCCTCCGGGATCTATCGGTCAGCCGCAGGGCGCGGCAGAAAAACCAATGTTCTATAATAAAATATATACGCCCCAACTATACCAAATCTTTCAGCAAAATTCAAATCTGCGCAAAAAGAAAAGAGATACTTCAGTGCGTTGCACACGGGCACCAAAGCGGCTATAATATGGTATGTATCTTATTATTTATCTTTTTAGGAGGCCAAGCAGATGGAACAGGACCGACAGAAGCTGGCTGCGCGTATTCGCGGCAAAAAAGTGGCATTCATCGGTGCAGGTGTAAGTCACAAGGCGCTGATTCCCCAGTTTGTGGAGATGGGCGCACAGGTGACTCTGTGTGATAAAAAGAAATCGCTGGAAGAGTTCGGCCCCACCGGACAGATGCTCCGGGAACTGGGTGTGAATCTTTCTCTGGGCGACGATTATATGAACGGATTTGCAGGCCAGGACATCATTATGCGTACCCCTGGCTTTGAGTATTATACTCCGCAGCTGCAGGCTGCATTGCAGGCAGGTACGCAGGTGACCAGCGAAATGGAGCTGTTCTTTGAATATTGCCCCTGTAAAATGGTGGCAGTAACCGGTTCGGATGGTAAAACCACCACCACCAGCCTGATTGCTGCCATGCTGGAAGCCGCCGGCCGCACGGTGCATCTGGGCGGCAACATCGGCCGCGCCCTGCTGCCGATTCTGGATACCGTGCAGCCGGAGGATGTGGCGGTTGTGGAGCTGTCCAGCTTCCAGCTGATCAGTATGCGCCGCAGCCCGGATGTGGCTGTGGTGACCAATGTAACCCCCAACCACCTGGATCACCACAAGGATATGCAGGAATATGTGGATGCAAAGCGCAATATCCTGCTGTATCAGCAGCCGGGCAGCCGTCAGGTGCTGGGCTTTGAAAATGAGATCAGCCGTTCCATGCAGAGCGACTGCAAGGGAACACAGGTCTGGTTTACTCGCCTGCATGATACGGATAACGGTGCTTTCCTGCGCAAAGACGGGATGCTGTGCATGGCAGAACAGGGCACAGTAACTCCGGTTGTGCACAAGGATCAGGTCAAGCTGCGCGGCCTGCACAACATTGAAAATCTGCTGGCAGCCATGGCCGCTGTGTGGGGCATGGTTCCTGTGGAGCAGATTGCAAAGATTGCCTCCACCTTCACAGGTGTGGAGCATCGCATTGAGCCGGTGCGCTGCCTGGACGGTGTGCAGTGGTACAATGACTCCATTGGCACCAGCCCTACGCGCACCATTGCCGGTCTGCGCAGTTTTGATCAGAAGCTGATTCTGATTGCAGGCGGCTACGATAAGCACATCCCGTATGAGCCCCTGGCACCGGAAATTCTGGCTCACGTCAAGACACTGGTGCTGATGGGCGCCACTGCTCCGCGCATTGAAGAAGCACTGCGTGCGCATCCGGATTTCGGCAAGACGGATCTGACCATTCTGCACGCGGACAGCATGGAACAGGCAGTGCAGCTGGCAAAGGATGCATCCCATCCGGGCGATGAGGTGATTCTGTCCCCGGCAAGTGCAAGCTTTGACCTGTACCCCAACTTTGAAGAGCGCGGCAAACACTTCAAGCGGCTGGTAAATGCTCTGTGATCTGTGCCGTAAACAACGCCGAACGGGCACAGCGGTATCATGCCGCGCTGGCAGGCCAGGATTTGCCGGCATTGCAAATGGCAGTACATCAAAGGGCATTTGGTGAACTGCCCGGCAGCGGCTGGCAGTTTTATACCGGCGGTGCGGAAGATGCGCTGTTTGCGCTGGCGGTCAGCGGCACATCGGCCCAGTGCTGCGGCGCGTGTGACCCGGAGGAACTGAGCAGCTTTCTGCGCTTTCTCGGTACAGAGCAGCTGACATGGCGCGGTCCCTGTCCGCCGGGGTTTCATGCAGAGCAGCCGCTTTGCCAGATGCGGATGGCCCTGAAGAATGCTCCTGAACCGGGGGCGATCCCGCAGGGCTTTGCGCTGATGAAAGAGCCGCCGATGTTCCCGGTAACAGAACTGGTGGCACAGGACCCGGAATTTGCTGCACAGGAGCAGGAGTTTAAAGATGGCTTTTACGCCCGCAGCTGTGCGCTGCGCAATCGAGGGCTGGCAGAAATCTGGGCACTGAGTGATTCGGCCGGAAGGCTTGCAGCCACCGCAGGTATTTATGCCCGGGATGAAAAGCAGGCTTTCCTGTCCGGTGTGCACACGCACAGTGCACTGAGAAACCGGGGACTGGGCGGTTGGCTGGTGTCTGCACTGGCGGCCCATATGGCGCAGCAGAACACCGAAACCGTGCTTTGGTGTCGCCCCCGGCGGGAGCCTTTTTACAGGGCACTGGGGTTTGAAACCGTGAACAGAGTTCCCCAGTTTTGGGTAGATGACGACGCATAAAGCGTTAAAATTAATACAGACAGTAATATTTTATTCAAAAACAACAGAAAAGGAACGCAAAACAAGATGATCGAACAGTTTTTTGATATTTCTCCCCGTATGCAGGAACTGGACAAAAAGGCCATGGAACTCTGCAAGCCTTACTTTGACAAGGTAGACGAAGTAAAGGAATACAATCAGGTTAAGATGCTCAAGACCTTCATGGATTGCCATGTTTCGGCCACACACCTGGTAGGCAGCACCGGATATGGTTATGACGATGCAGGCCGCGACAAGCTGGACGAAGTATTTGCCAAGCTGGTGGGTGCTGAGGATGCACTGTGCCGCAGCCATTTCCTCAGCGGCACTCATGCGCTGACGGTGGCTCTGTTCGGCTGCCTGCGCACAGGCGATACGCTGCTTGCTGCCACCGGCCGCCCCTATGATACCCTGGTGGGCGTGATCGGCATTGACGGCGCAGGTGCCGGTACCGGCAGCCTGGCAGAGTACGGCATTCTGTACGATGAGTGCCCGCTGAAAGACGAAATGCCCGACTATGACATGATTGCTCAGAAGGCCAAGAATGCAAAGGTTTGCCATATTCAGCGCAGCCGTGGCTATACCAACCGCCGTGCGTTCAGCCTGGAAACCATCGGCAAAATTGCCAAGGTGGCCAAGCAGGCAAATCCTGACATCATTGTGTTTGTGGATAACTGCTATGGTGAATTTACCCAGACTGCAGAGCCGATTTCTGTGGGTGCAGATCTGATTGTGGGCAGCTTTATCAAGAATCCCGGCGGCGGAATTGCCCCCACCGGCGGCTATGTGGCCGGTCGGCATGATCTGGTGGAAGCCTGCGGTCATCGCCTGACGGCTCCCGGCACCGGCCGTGAGCTGGGCTGCACACTGGACGTACTGCGCCAGATGTATCTGGGTCTGTACTATGCACCCGGCGTTACCGCTGAGGCATTGAAGAGCAGCATCTATGCAGCCTGCCTGCTGGAACTGCTGGGTGTGCCCGCCGTGCCCGGCTACACCGAGGATCACAATGACATCGTGGTGGGCCTGGAAGCCGGCAGTGCCGATGCACTGGTGGCCTTCTGTCAGGGAATTCAGGCATTCAGCCCGGTGGACAGCTATGTAGCTCCCGAACCTTACGCCATGCCCGGTTATGAAGACGAGGTGGTCATGGCAGCCGGCGCATTTACTCTGGGCAGCAGCATTGAGCTGAGCTGCGATGGTCCGCTGCGTGAGCCGTATATTGCGTATATGCAGGGTGGTTTGAACTTTGCAGCAACCCGTGCAGGAATTTTGAGTGCCGCTCAGCGTGCATTTGATCGCTGAACAAGACCATCAATTCAGGAATAATCCAAAATCAAGGAGGGTGAACAATGAAGCCAATGGAATTTACCATGGACAAAACAGCCTATCGAGCATATCTGAAAGCGCTGCAGCGCTGCCCGGATACCAGCGCACACGGAGAACTGGAAACCCAGCGCCGTGTGTTTGGAATGATGCTTGTGGTGATCGCAATGGCAGTATCTCTGGCAAGATCTGCGCCGCTGATGCAGATCATTGTCACCCTGCTGATTGATTTGGCAATATGGCTGCCGCTGGGCTTTTGGATTCTGCCGCAGCTTAAACTCACCAAGGGAATGGCGGCGGTCACCAGAAACCAGGGGGAAGAGTGGTTCAAGCAGCCTCACCGCATCTGGACAGATGAGCGCTACTATTATCACCAGATTGGGATACAGTCGGCTGTGGGTGTGTCGCTGACACAGCTGAAATTTGCACGTCCGGCAAAGGGCGGCGGTGTGGTTGTCAGCATTGGCGACAAAGAGGATTATCTGCGGCCGGATCTGTTTACACCGGATCTGCGGGAAGTGGATTTCTGTGCAGAGCTGCGTCAGCTGGCCAAAAAGGCCCGTGAGCTGCCGGCGGAAAACCCGGTGCAGGAAGAAACTGCTGAGGAGATGGAAAACCCCTTCCATCTGGTATTTGATGTATCGGCTGAGGATCTGGTGGATCTTGTGTGCGAAGCAACCGACCTTGTGATTCGCACACGAAATTACTGGAAAGACGCCTGGAAGGGTGTCATTTTCCTGCTGATTGCGGCCGTCTTATGGGTAAAGATGGGTCTGCATTTGTGGCTTTTCATTGTACTTATCGTCTTTCTGCCGCGCGGTGGACTGCTGAGCCGTTTCAGCCCCGCACTGCGCCGCCGTCAGTGCAAAAAATTGCTGGAAAGCGGGCATTTCAGCTCCGGTCTGGGACATCAGGAGCTGGAGCTCACCCCGGAAAAAATTTATATTCAGCGGCAAACCATACGTGCTTCGTATCGCTATGAGAATTTTGATAAACTGATGGTGGGAAAAAAAGGTGTTTATCTGATACAGGCAGGTAATCAGGGAACACTTCCGATTCCCATGACAGCATTCCGCAGCGATGAGCAGCGGGAGCAATTTGTACAGGAGTATATGCGCAGAAAACAGGAAACCGGATCAGAAAAGAACAAGTCCAATCATTGATTAGGGAATACGGTGAGGTTGGCGATAACCTTACTGCAATAAAAGTCCCCGAAAGGGGCAATCCCCGGCGGTAGCGCTGAGGAAAAGGAGGACGACCCTATGAAAAAAACGGCAAAAAGTATCGGTATTGCTCTGCTGATTGTGCTGGCCTTGGTTGTTTTGGCTGCGATCTGCTATGTGGGGTATATGCAGTGGCAGTATTATCGCATACCGGACAAGACCCCACTGGAAATTGAACATCCCCACGAAGAACAGCTGGAAACCGGCAAGCCCTACACAGCGTTGAGCTATAACATCGGCTTTGGTGCATATGGCCCGGAGTACAGCTTTTTCATGGATCACGGCGTGATGGAGGACGGTACAGAGGTGCGCGGCAAGCACGGTAAGGCTCTGAGCGCTGAGTCGGTACAGAACCACACAGACGGTGTGCTGGATGTACTTCAGGAGCTGGACCCCGATTTTGCTCTTTTGCAGGAAGTGGATATGGATGCTGACCGCAGCTACCATACCAATCAGCGCCAGCAGATCAGCGAGGGAATGAATAATCATGCCGCAGTGTTTGATAAGAACTTCCACTCTGCTTACCTGATGTACCCTTTCAACGACCCCCACGGTGCAGGTGAGGGCGGTCTGCTCACGCTGAGCCGCTACTGCATCACGGATGCAATGCACCGCAGCTATCCGGCAGTAAAGGGATTTATCAGCAAGTTCACCGATCTGGACCGCTGCTTCAGCACTCTGCGGATTCCTGTGCAGAATGGTAAGGAACTGGTGATTCTGCACAGCCATATGTCGGCTTATGATAAAGGCGGCACAGTGCGCCAGCAGCAGCTGGAAATGATCGGCGGCGTGATGAGCGAAGAGTATGCCAAGGGCAACTACGTGATTGTAGGCGGCGACTTTAACCATGCCCTGGGCGAAGAAGTGGCACAGGCGTTCCCGTGCAAGCAGCAGTTCCCGGGCTGGGTGTACATTTTGGATAACGAGGATCTGCCGGAGCACTTTGAGCTGGCCCGTGCAGAGAACCGGACCGAGGTTGCCACCTGCCGTGCAGCGGAACTTCCTTATGAGCCCGGCGTAAACTATGTCACTGTAGTGGATGGATTCTGGGTGTCGGATAACATCGAGTACACGGCCCGGAACGTGGATACCGGCTATGCGAACAGCGACCATAACCCGGTTCTGCTCACTTTTACCCTGAAGGACTGACTTTTTACAGATTGAACAGCGGTTGATTTTCAGAGCCGCTGCAACATAAAAAAGGAGCGCATTGCAGTGCAGTGCGCTCCTTTTTTGTGCAGTTTCGACAACAGAAATGATGCAAAAAATCAGTGTCAGAGAAAGCGTTGGCAAAACGTGGCCGCAGCGCAAAATCCTGACAAAAAACAGCCTGGAATCCACAAGATTACAGGCTGAAAAAGTACGAATTTACGTTGATAAACAGATGCTCCTCCCGCAGAGGCTTCTATAACCAATATACCGTAAATGCAGTGGATTTTCAAGGCAACAAATCACCAAAAAGCGCGAAGGAAGTCTATCGAAAATGCGCATGGACGAAACGGGTTCCAATGCATATAATATAGACAACAAGAACGAAGACCGCAAGGGCTAAGGCACCTGCGAGAACGTTCAGGCGGAACGGAACGAGCCGCAACAGGCAAGGCCAAGTACGCGAATACCGGACCACAAAAGGCTGATTCGTATTTTGCCAATGGGCAGAGAACGAACGGGAAAGCATCGCGAAATCAAAAACGGAACAGCCCCTGAATGAGAGTAAACCCATCGAGGTGGAAATCAAGGCGGCAGGTACGCCGGGCGGGATCAAGCGAAAAGCACCGAACAGCAAGATGTGACGAAGGGTAAGAAGGGAGCGAATTCCAATGGACCGGAATGAAATCTCAGCGCTGCACAGGCAGGCTGGGAGGTACTGAAAAAGATTGCCCAAATGTGACAGGACATATCCTGAGAGACGAAGAAGGGCTGAATCTTGAGTAGGACGACACCTGGCCTGCCATCGCTGTTGTCTTGAGAAAAAGACCGCATCAGGCCAGAAAGGGGCCGGGCGCCGCAAAACGTCGAGCGCCGCCTCTTGCCTGGTTCCAACGGAGTTTAACAAAAAGGAGCACCGGTTCCTGTACGAAAAACGTACGGGCAGGGTGCTCCTTTTGTTGTATTCAAGATCAGTTCTTAGGTGCAGCGGGATCGGGATTTTTGGCAAAGAAGGCGATGCCGGCAGCGCCGGGACCTGCGTGGGTACCCACAACCGTGCCAATGTGTGTGGGTGCAGGAGCAGCAGGAATGCCCAGATTTGCGGTCAGATAACGCTGAATTGGCTCAGCACCGCGGCGATGACCGGTGTAGCCCACCAGGTAGGGCATTGCGGGGTCAAGCCCGCCCTGTTCTTCCATCAGCTTGAACAGAGCAACGTAAGCGCCGGGCATACCTCTGGCCTTGCCGGCCAGAGAAACTTTACCGTTCAGCACAGTAACCACCGGTTTGATGCCCATTACAGCACCGGCAAAGGCGGCAGCGGCAGGAAGACGGCCACCCTTGCGGAAATACTTCAGGTCATCCACCACGGCCAGCAGGCGCACACGTTCGCGGGCACCCTCCAGAGCGGCCACGATTTCAGCGGAAGTACAGTTTTTTGCGCGCATGTCCAGCGCCATCTGTACCAGCAGTTTCAGGCCCAGAGTGGCGTTCAGGCTGTCCACAATCGCCAGGTCGTGATATTCAACGGACTGTGCGGCAATCTGTGCGCTCTGGATGGTACCGGAAAGGCTGCTGGACAGCAGAATAGCAATGGTTTCATCCCCGGCAGCTTTGGCTTCTTCAAAATGAGCAATGAAGCTTTCCGGGCTGGGCTGGCTGGTGGTGGGCAGCTTGTCGCATATCGACAGCCGTGCATAAAATTCATCCGGGGTCAGATCCAGACCGTCACGGTAAACAGAGCCGTCCTCAAAAGTGACGCTCAGAGGAACCACTTCCAGGCCAAGGCGGGCTGCTTCGGCAGGTGGAAAATCTGCCGAAGAATCGGTAAGAATGCGAATCACGGTAAATAACCTCCTTAAACGGATTTGTAGATTTACTGGCCCTCAAAAAAACGATGCAAACGTTCCAGAGCCTGGCTTAGCGCCTGAAGCTCTTCCGGTGTCAGACCGGTGCTGACCTGCTGGACCAGATTTTCGTGGAATGCAGTGTGGCAGCGAAGAGCATCCTGTGCAGCAGGGGTCAGCTGTACAGTTACTTTGCGGCGGTCGGTGGTGGCACGCTGGCGGAGCAGGTATCCTTTTTGCTCAAGAGTTTTAACAGCCACCGTAAGGGTACTTGCTGTCACCCGAAGCCGCGCGGCAAGCTCGCTCATGGTTTCGCTCTCTGCGCTTCTCTGTACGGCTTCCAGCACGTGCATCTCACTGACAGACAGGTTCCGACAGCCGCTTTGGGTCAGACTTTCTTCCTCCAGGCGCAGCACGTCGTTGAACGCATCCACTAAAAACGTGTTAATCTGTTCTTCCTGACGGTTCAAGAAAAA
>RCNH01000344.1_pt1 | contig 20406 bp, 17 predicted proteins | sample 2041161 | NCBI WGS metagenome assembly RCNH01 (sample SAMN09708215, study PRJNA481090) | Feces metagenome, whole genome shotgun sequencing project. | biome: feces | host: Leptonychotes weddellii | place: Antarctica: Sion Island | collected 2010-03-01 | reverse complement strand
AACCGTATTGAAGAGCTGGGTATGAAGCCTGAAGACTACAGCTTCTACATGGATCTGCGCAAGTACGGCTCTGCCCGTCATGCAGGCTTTGGCCTCGGCTTCGAGCGCTGCGTCATGTACCTGACCGGCATGGGCAACATTCGCGATGTTATCCCCTTCCCCAGAACTGTCGGCAACTGCGAACTTTAATAAAAATTCGACACCCCGTCTGTATTCCGGACGGGGTGTCGCTGTATTGATTTGCTTAAAGGAGAGCCTGGGCAGAATAACATCCGGACTATCTGTTTCCGGATATCTCAAAAAACGGACGAAAGCAGAATTTGCTTCCGTCCGGCTTTTTATTGTGTAAAGGAAACATAAAAATACGTGTTTTTTCCACGGCAGGAGCACCAGATTTTGCACTGCATCGCAATGTTTTCTTCATTGGCCTTTTCCTCCAGCAGCGCACTCAGCTCCCGCATCTGCGCATTTCCGCGGAGCAGCACCAGTGCCTGTCTGGTACGGTTGTGGTAAACATACTGGCTCCAGATACTGTCTGCCATGTCCTGCACCGTGTAAAACGCCTTGGGATAACCATAGGTACTGCCGTCTTCCGGCAGAAAATAGAAATAGTTTTCATCGGTTGTGTCCGCAATGGGATTGTGCTCCAGGAACGGCTCCCAACTGTATTCCTGACAGAAATCCTTTCCGGCATTAAGCATGTGATAATTTTTTACATCCGCAACATTGTCGTTGTAGTCATCATAAGTCGTATCTACAACATACCACTGACCATCCAGCAGAATGGTATTGACGATATGATCCACCCCGTCGCCATGGACACACATTCTGTCTACCTGAAAACCGGCCAGAGAAGCCAGCGTATAAAATCCATCTGCATATCCCTGACAGTTGGCAGTTCCGTCCAGAAGTGCCCCCAACGCAGTCAGATGTCTGGGCGGATTTCTGAAATCTTTGATTTCCGTACCGGAGTCACAGTATTGCACATGATCCGTTATCCAGTCATGGAGCGCAATTTCCAGCTCCGTGTCCGTTTCAGCTGCGGCTTTGGCGCGGGAAACAATTGCTTCCGCCGTTTTCAGTGCCTCAAGCTCCTGAGCAGACAAGCCGGAAAGGTCTCCGCTTTTCCATGCAGCTACGATCCGGTCTCCCGGATAATTTACATAAGTCAGGTCATAGGATTTCCCTGTTTTTTTCCATTCCACAAACAGCGCACAGGTCATCTGTGCTGTCAGAACAGGCGTCAGGCTCTCTGTACCGGTATAGTAAAATTCCGGATGATGGTTTCCGGACCGGATCTGACAATTCAGATACCGGGACACTGCGTTCAGATCCGTCAGATGATTATTATTGGGATCAAAATCATCTTCCGGTGCCGACACAGCTTCCGTACACACCGTGATTGTGGGCACCGGCCCGTCGGGAACTGGCAGAATATCCGCTTTCACAGACTCAGGCCAGGTAATATCTGCACTAAGTGCCGGCGCATCGCATCCTGTCAGAAAAAGGAATATACACAGAATACATGCAACAATTTTGCATGATTTTTTCACTTTTCCGGCCTCCTTTCGTATTTTATGAGGCCATCATACCATTTTTTCCCAGATGATGCAATCACTGTTTTTTCCATTTGCGCCGGAGGTGGATATCTGATATAATGATTTGCATCGAAAAACAACGAAGGAAGGTATCTTTATGGAGAATCCCCTGTTCCGAACACAGATGCTTCTTGGCAGCGAGGCCATGGTACGTCTCGCAGGTGCCCGGGTAGCCGTATTCGGCATCGGCGGTGTCGGCGGCTATGCCGCGGAGGCCCTGGCCAGAAGCGGAATCGGTGCTCTGGATCTGATTGACCACGATACCATCAGTATCAGCAATCTGAATCGCCAGATTATTGCAACTGTCAAAACCATCGGTCAGCTGAAAGTAGATGCCGCCAGAGAACGGATTGCTGATATCGCCCCGGACTGTGTTGTGCGCATTTACCCCATGTTCTACACAGCAGAAACTGCACCGGAATTTGACCTCTCCAAATATGATTACGTGATTGACGCCATCGATACTGTCAGTTCCAAGCTGATCCTTGTTCAGGAAGCCCAGCGTCTGGGGGTGCCGATCATCAGCTCCATGGGAACCGGAAACAAGCTTGACCCCACCGCTTTGACTGTTACCGACATTTCCAAGACCTCCATGTGCCCTCTGGCCCGTGTCATGCGTCGCGAACTGCGCAGACGTGGAATCAATCATCTGACCGTCGTTTATTCCACAGAGGAAGCGCTCACGCCCCTAGGCGGCGAAGAGGAGGCCGCCGCGCTTGGCAAACGTCAGATTCCGGGCAGCTCTGCATTCGTTCCGGCAGCCGCCGGACTGATTGCCGCCTCCAAGGTGGTCCGGGACATTGCCGGCGTCTGAATCTCCGGGATTTATCCCTACAAAAAATCCCGCAGCAGAAAATCTGCTGCGGGATACTTTTATTCTTCTTCCCGGAATCTGAGCAGATCCGAAACACCTTCCCGGTGTTTGAACTGCAGCTCCTGATTCTTGATGCTGACGGTTGTTCCCGGTGAAATCGAACTGGTGATGAATGCGTTACTGCCGATCACCGAATCTCTGCCGATCACGGTATCACCGCCCAGAATAGAGGCTCCGGCGTAAATGGTAACGTTGTCCTCAATGGTAGGATGGCGCTTCTTTCCCCGCAGACTCTGGCCGCCTCTGGTGGACATGGAGCCCAGAGTAACGCCCTGATAAACCTTAACATTGTCACCGATGATAGTTGTCTCGCCGATGACGATTCCGGTTCCGTGGTCAATGAAGAAATATCTTCCCACCGTTGCTCCCGGGTGGATATCGATGCCCGTAACACTGTGGGCATACTCTGTCATCATCCGCGGCAGCATGGGCACGCCCAGCACATACAGCACATGGGCAAGGCGATAGACCGTGATTGCAAACAGGCCCGGGTAGGAGAAAATGACCTCATCCTTGCTGAATGCAGCAGGGTCCCCGTCATAGGCCGCCTGCAGGTCTGTCTGGACCATATCACGGATCTTCGGGATTTCCCTGAAGAAACTCAGGCAGGCCTCCTGAGCGTGCTCCTCGGCCTCCTGCTGCGTTTCGCCGGAGCCTGTCAGCACCAGAATGATCTGACGGTTAAGATTAAACATAACATCCTCAATCAGCATGGAGAGGTTATGCTTTGCGTTGTAAATTCTGTAATTTTTATCCCGGAAGTAACCGGGAAATACTATGCGCTGAAGCTTGCGGATCATGTCGATGACAAGGTCCTTATCCGGATGGCGGAACACATCGATCTGATCGATGTCCCGGCCGTTGCAGTAGTCTTCCAGTATGGAATCGACGACTGCCTCGATCTGCTGTTCAATCACACTCATTCAAATATCACGCTCCTGTAAATGATTTATACCACACCGAGGCCTTAATGTCAACGTGATCTGCCGTTCCGGCATTTTCTGAATTTTTACCACAGATTTTCGACGTGATTTCTCGGATAAATTACTGCCGCTGCAATTGACAAGTACACGCAGCGGGGCTATAATCGGTAAAAAAGCCAATCGAAAGGGAGTATTTTTCTTGGGCTATATTTACACATCTTCTGATGCACTGATCGGTCATACCCCGCTTCTGGAACTGCGTAATCTGCAGAAAAAGCTTGATCTTCCCGCAAAAATTCTGGCAAAGCTGGAATTTTTCAATCCCGCCGGCTCCGTCAAGGACCGGGTTGCCAGATCCATGCTGGACGAAGCAGAACGTTGCGGAAAGCTGACAGCCAATTCTGTAATCATCGAGCCGACCTCTGGAAATACCGGCATCGGACTGGCCAGCGTATCAGCAGCAAGAGGCTACCGCTGCATCATCGTCATGCCTGACTCCATGAGCCAGGAGCGCAGAACCCTGATGCGTGCCTATGGTGCCGAACTGGTTCTGACTGAAGGCAGCAAGGGCATGCAGGGCGCTCTGGATAAGGCCGCCGAACTGGCTGCCGAAATTCCGAACAGCTTTATTCCGGGACAGTTTGAAAATCCGGCTAACCCGGAAGCACACATCCGCACAACAGGTCCGGAGATCTGGGATGACACTGATGGAAAAACGGATATTTTCGTTGCAGGAATCGGCACCGGCGGCACCATTTCCGGTGTGGGCAGATATTTAAAATCCCAAAATCCCAACATTCAGATTGTCGGCGTTGAACCGGCAGGCTCTCCCCTGCTGACAAAGGGCCAGGCCGGACCTCATAAGATTCAGGGAATCGGTGCAAATTTTGTTCCCGATATTCTGGACAGACAGGTGATTGACGAAATCATTCCGGTATCCGATGCCGACGCCTTTGAAACCGCCAGAGAAATCGGCCGGATGGAAGGCGTGCTTGCAGGTATTTCCTCCGGCGCTGCCATTTACGCTGCCTGCGTTCTGGCCCGCCGCCCGGAAAATCACGGGAAAAACATCGTGGTTCTGGCACCCGACAGCGGCGATCGGTATCTTTCCACGGAACTTTACAAATAAGCGCTGCTGTTTTTGCGTCAACATTCTCCGGGCAGCTGTCGGTTTTGCCGGCAGCTGCCCTTTCCATATAAAAACAGAGCAGCGCCGCAAACGCAGCACTGCTCTGCCTGAAATTTTCATTTTCACGTTCCAAAGCGTCAGATTGTCGATCTTGCCAGAACACCGCAGGAATATTACTCTACACGGCGGATAGCCGCACCGAGAGCTTCCAGCTTGCCGATGAGGTTCTCGTAACCGCGCTCCACAAAGTGGATGTTTTCCACATAAGTGGTTCCCTCTGCGGCAAGACCCGCAATAATCAGCGCTGCACCTGCACGCAGATCTCTGGCGGTAACCGTTGTACCATACAGCTTCTCCACGCCGTGAATAGTGGCGGTTTTCCCATTGATCTGAATATTGGCACCCATGCTCTGAAGCTCTGTGCAGTAGCCGAAGAACCGGGTTTCATAGACACTTTCCGTGATTCTGCTGATACCGGCAGCCAAAGACATACAGACACAGATCTGGGCCTGCATATCCGTGGGGAAACCGGGATAGGGCATCGTTTTTGCCGTTGCTCTGCGCAGGCGCTCATGGCACACAACACGAATGGCATCGTCAAAATATGTAAACTTGACACCCATTTCCTGAAGCTTGGTGGTTACGCAGTCCATATGCTTGGGAATCACGTTCTTGAGCAGAACATTTCCGCCTGCAGCTGCCACCGCTGCCATATAGGTTCCCGCCTCAATCTGATCGGGAATAATGGTATAGGAACCGCTCTGCAGAGAAGAAACTCCGTGTATTTTAATGGTATTGGTGCCTGCGCCATAGATCTTGGCACCCATGGTATTCAGGAAATTCGCCAGATCCACAATATGGGGCTCTTTGGCGGCATTTTCAATCACAGTCTGTCCGGGAAGAAGTGATGCTGCAATCATGATATTGACGGTAGCGCCCACACTGACCACATCCAGGCTGATCCGGTTTCCGCGCAGGCCGTCGGCACCTGCCGTCAGCTTGACGTAATCCTCGGTTTCCTCTACCTCTGCGCCCAGGCCCATAAATCCCTTGATGTGCTGATCAATGGGACGGGATGCAAAATTGCAGCCGCCAGGCAGCGCCACTAGTGCTTTTCCGAATCTGCCAAGCATGGCACCCATCAGATAATAGCTGGCACGCATCTTCTTGACCAGTTCAGCATCGGGTTCGTTATATTCCAGCTCGGTGCAATCGATTTCCACCACGCTGTTTTCCAGACGGTGGACCACTGCACCCATTTTTTCCAGAATCTGCAATAGAATCCGGACATCAGAAATGTCCGGTACATTTTCAATACGACAGACACCCTTGACCAGCAGAGCTGCCGGAAGGATTGCCACGGCAGCATTTTTAGCACCGCTGATGTTCACTTCACCCATCAGTGCTCTGCCGCCATTGATTTCATATCTTGCCAAGGAATATCCTCTCCTTGTGGTTTGATTAAGTCACATGTGGTAGTTTACCACAAATTTGAACATCTGTAAAGTATGAATTCCATTTTTCATCGGCGCAGCCCCTTGGGATAGTGATTTTTCAGCAGTTTTCCATCTGCTTTTCCCCACCCGATGGAGTAGCCGTCAACCTTGACAAGGCACCAGCCCCGCCGGCTGCAGGGCAGCACATCGCCATGCATATAGGCCCCGATTTCCGGCCCCGTGCTGTCCAGAGATACTTCCGATGCGCAGTTTTTCAGCCACAGTGCAAGCGCATGTGCAGGCTCAAATCTGTCCTTTTTCAACGTTCCCAGCTCCAGACCGGGACGCAGAACCTTCAGTCCCCGCAGCTCCGGCATTTCTTCCGGTGCCAGATACAGGCTCTGTCCGAAAGCAACTGCCTTCCCGGCAGGAAGCACAATGCCCAGCTCCTTTGCAAAACTGTTCCAGAGCGCAGGCAGCTTTTCTCCGGCGAACCGGGGTCTGTCCGGGGTATCTCCACCGATTCTGGTGAGCACCGCCGCGAAATGGCCTTCTCCCAGAAGCTTGTGGGGCCACATCCGGTACATTCCCTCACCGGAACGCACAAACCACGGTGCCGCCACATCCTCTGCCCGAAAATCCGGATGGGATTCCAGGAAGGCCTGAATCGCCAGCTCGTTTTCTTCCGGCGAAAATGTGCAGGTGGAATACACCAGTCGTCCTCCCGGGCGAACCATGGCTGCGCCGGAACTGAGGATTTCCGCCTGTCTGCGGGCGCACATGGTCACCGTTTCCGGGCTCCAGTCCGTCACCGCGGCCTCCTCCTTCCGGAACATCCCCTCTCCTGAGCAGGGAGCGTCGATCAGAACACGGTCAAACATACCGGAAAAACGCTTTGCCAGATTTTCCGGGTGCTCATTGGTCACCAATGCATTGGAAATTCCCATTCGTTCAATATTTCTGGAAAGTATCTTCGCCCGCTTGGGGTTGAATTCGTTGCACAGCAGGAATCCTTCTCCGGACATGCGTCCGGCAATCTGCGTGGATTTTCCGCCGGGAGCCGCACACAGATCCAGAACCCACTCTCCCGGCCGGGGATCGAGCAGGGCAACCGGCGACATCGCACTGGCTTCCTGTAAGTAATATACGCCGGCCTCATGATAAACGTGCAGGCCCGGACGGCTTTCCGGGTTGTAATAATAGCCGCAGGGCTCCCAGGGCACCGGATCCGCAACAAAATCCATTTCCGGCATTTTCCCTTTCAGCGGATTAAACCGCAGTGCAACCGCTCTGGGCCGCTCCAGGCTCTCCAGAAACGCCGGATACTCATCCCCCAGCTGATCTTTCATTCGCTCTAAAAATGCCTCAGGAAGCATCTCCGAATCTCCTTTCCAAATTCACACAGATTCTCCCGGACACGGGTATCCGGGAGAATCCAATCAGATATATTGCTGGGTGTTCACGTCAAAAACACCCCGTGTTGTCAGCCGCAGGACCGGAATCACAGGCAGGCTCATAAACGACAGCGTCATAAACGGGTCGATGCCATTGCCTACCCCCAGCGTATGTGCTGCAGCCTTTGCCTCTTCCAGAAGGCTGTTGACCTCCTTCAGCGGTTTTTCGCTCATCAGTCCGGCAATTTCCAGCGGCAGCTCCGCCACAACCTGTCCGTCCTGAACCACCACAATGCCGCCCCGGTTGGCTGTAATCCGGTTGACGGCAAAGGCCATATCCTCATCGTCGGTTCCGACGCAGATGATATTATGGCTGTCATGCGCTACACTGGTGGCAACCGCGCCGGACTTCAGACCATATCCGTGGATATAGCCGATGCCAATGTGTCCGGTCCGCTTGTGCCGTTCCACCACAGCCATTTTCAGAATATCCTTTTCCACATCCACATGGTCGGCATATCCCAGATCCTGGGTGACAATCTGCCCCGGAATCATGCCGATCACACCTCTGCGCCGAGATTCGGCAAAATCGTCCGCAGTCAGCACCGGCAGATGAAAGGTGTTGTGTGCCCGCTCTGCCAGATGCGGTGCGATGACCGGGTCGGAGAAAGCCTCCACCTTGCCGTCGCGGTAAACCAGTTTTCCCTTTTTGTAGACCATCTGGACATTGAAATCCCGGAGATTATCCACAATCGCAAAATCTGCAAGGTATCCGGGCGCAATGGCTCCCCGATTGTTCAGCAGAAAATACCGGGCCGCATGGTGGCAGGCCACCTGTACCGTGCGAATGGGATCAGCCCCCATTCGCACCGCCTCCCGGCAGATATAGTCGATATGACCCTTTTCCAGAAGGTCATTCGGATGCTTGTCGTCCGTGCAGAACATACAGCGACTGTAATATTTTTCCGACAGCAGGGGCAGAAGCGCTTCCAGATTTCGGGCTGCGGTTCCCTCCCGGATCATGATAAACTGCCCACGCCGGAGTTTTTCCAGCGCATCCGCAACATCTGCACACTCATGGTCGGAATATACACCGGCTGCGATATAGGCATTGAGGTCATTTCCCCGAAGACCGGGGGCATGTCCGTCAATTTTCTTGTGGTGAGCCTGAGAGGCCACAATCTTCGCCACTGCTGCACTGTCCGCCGTAATAACACCGGGGAAATTCATCATTTCCGCAAGGCCCTGTACTCTCGGGTGCTCAAAAAAGCTGTCAATATCCCGATAGTCCAGATTGGCCCCGCTTTCATCCACAGGAGAGGCAGGAACACAGGACGGAATCATAAAGCGCACATCCACCGGCAGTTCTTCCGTTGCCGAGAGCATATAGTCGATACCGTCTGTTCCCATCACGTTGGTAATCTCATGCGGATCCGTAATAACGGTCGTGGTGCCGTGAGGAATCACCGCACGGGCAAATTCCGCCGGGCTGACAAGACTGGATTCCAGATGGATGTGGGCATCAATAAATCCGGGGCAAACTATTTTTCCCGAAAGATCTACTTCTGTCACACCCGCATAGGTTCCCAGACCGACAATCAAACCTTCCGCAACGGCAATGTCCCCGGTATCGAGTTCACCGGAAAAGACGTCCACATAGGTTGCGTTTTTCAGAACAAGGTCTGCTTTTTCCCGTCCTGCAGCGACCTGAATAATCCGCTGCTTTTTGATGAGTTTCCGGTTGATTTTCCCGGACCAGCTTTCTGTATAGCCCATGATTGCCATCCTTTCTCAAAATATTTTAATCATGATATCACAAATACGGTCAAAAGTAAAATAATTTCTGGACAGCACAAACAGGGCGCTGTCCTCCGAAAAGATACAGCGCCCTGTGCTTATTTCTGTTTTTCCGTATACGTCCTGACTACGCAGACGGCCAGAAGCGCCGTCAGAATCAGCAGATACCAGGTCCACAGTCCCATGCCGAACCAGCCGGTCAGCAGCCCCAGCAGCGGCGGGAAGAGAGAACTGCCCACATATGCGCTGGCAATCTGCATTCCCATCACGCCCTGAGAGCACTCTGTACCGAACAGTGCCGGTGTCATATCCAGCATTCCGGGAAAAATCGGTCCGCTTCCGATGCCCAGCAGGATCAGTCCCAACAGAGATGCACTTCCCGGCAGCGGCAGCAACAGGATTCCCAGCCCCGCAGCCATCAGCAAAAGTCCCAGAATCAGCAACTGTCTGTCTCTGAGTTTCAGGGAAAGGAAGCCGGAAATCAGCCTGCCGAATGTAATGCCGAAATAATACATTGCTCCCCAGCTGGCAGCCGCATCCGGGGAAAGGCCCCTGTACTCGACAAAATAGGAGCAGGCCCACAGTCCTGTGGTGTATTCTACACCGCAGTAGATAAAGAATGCAAGACAGGCCATCAGGACCCCGGGCTTTTGAATCAGCGCCCGCTTGGAAATCAGCATCTGCTGTGATTCCTCTCCGCCGTTTCCCTGTCTGTCCCGGTTCCACAGCTTTCTCGTCAGCAGAAGCAGTGCCGCCACCGCCAGCAGAAGCAGGGAAATGGCCTGATAGGCCCCCCGCCAGTTATTGACGGCCAGATATCTCGACATGATCAGCGGTCCTGCCGTAGCGCCGATTCCCCAGAAACAGTGCAGCCAGTTCATATGGCTGGCACTGTAATGCAGCGCCACAAAATTGTTCAGTGCGCTGTCAATCGTGCCTCCGCCCAATCCAAGCGGGATGCTCAAAAGCACCACAAACAAATAGTTTCCGGAAAACCGGATGCCCAGAAGTGCTGCCGCTGTCAGAGCCACAGAGCAGGTGGTCACCGATGCTGTTCCGAAGCGTTTGATGACACGGTCGGAAAAGAAGCTGGAAATGACGGTTCCAATCGTCGTGACTACGGAAACCACGCCTGCTACTTCCACAGGAACACCGAAATCCAGATGCATCAGCGGCCATGCCGACCCCAGCAGGGAATCCGGAAGACCAAGACCGATAAAAGCAATATAAATTACCAGAAGAAGAACGGTTGCCATGATACTACCCCTCCGTTTTTACAAAATCCGTGCCATTGTATCACAGATTTCTCCGGTTGTACACAAAAACCGGCATCGGAGGAAACGCTCCGATGCCGGCAGCTGATTTGATTACATCTGTTTTCTGACTTCCTGGGCAACCTTCATCATCCGCTCGAGACAATGGTCAAAGAAGTACCGGTAGCCCGCACAGAAGTGGCTCTTATACGCCTGCTGGTCGCCAAAATAGTCTCTGCTGCGCTGGCAGCCGCTGCGGCAGATCCGGAAATAAGGGCAGGCTCTGCATTCGTCCGTGATTTTTCTGGAACGCTGCACAAAGCCGATCTCTTCCCGACGCTGATTCATCTGCGGAAGACGGTCTTCATTGAAATTTCCAAGCCGGTATTCGTCCAGCATGAAAAAGTCACAGGGGTAGGCGCTTCCGTCAGCTTCCACCACCAACTGGATTCCGCATTCTCCCCGCTGATCGCAGGCCTCGGAACGGCAGCCTACCAGAATCCCGATGTAGTTTTCAAACTTACGGATATAGGGCTGCTTGCCGCGGAGATAATCCTGATACCAAAGGTCAAACAATTCTGTCAGGAAATAGCCGTAGGATTCCGGCTGCAGAGAGTAGGGACTTGTGGGATTCTCCTCCCCCAGCGGGTCCAGACACTCGATGTACTGCTGGAAATTCCAGCCCTTTTCCCGGTAGAACTCATAAATTTCCCGGGCATGATGGGCAACCTTTTCCGTGATGACAGTCAGAATGTTAAAATCGACACCGAACTTCTCCAGCATCTCGATATGCTCGAGAATCACGTCATAGGTAGGTGCGCCTTTTCCGGCGGATCTGCGGTAGGAATCGTGAATTTCTCTGGTTCCGTCCACCGACACACCGATGAGAAAATCGTTTTCCTTGAAAAATCTGCACCACTCTTCATTCAGCGCATAGCCGTTGGTCTGCAGTGCGTTGAACACCTGCAGATGGTTGTGGTTGTATTTTTTCTGCAGCTCCACCGCCTTGCGGAAAAAGTCAATTCCCCGCAGGGTTGGTTCGCCGCCCTGATAAGCGTATGTAATCTGATGCTCCGCCTGGAACATGGTCTTGCGAATAATATTTTTCAGGGTATCTTCGGTCATGAAGCCGTACAGCTGCTGCTGTCTCTTCACCATTTCATCGCAGTAAAAGCAATATTCGCAATGCATATTGCACATTCCTGAGGATGGTTTCATCATAACACTTAGTGCCGGCATCTCAATCATCCTTTCTGTATCTCTTCTATTATACCCAATTTTTCCGAAATAGCAATTCTATTCAGCAAGAAGCACCATGGAATTGTGCTCCATGGTGCTTTTTTGGGGGGGCAATTAATCAGTGCAGAACGTCAAACTCCTCGCAGCGGATGGAGTGGAATCCGGGCCACTTGCGATAGGCCTCAGTCTGCTCTGCGCCTTCCACGGTTGCCATTTTTCCGTCGGCAGTCACATCCTCCGGGCAATGCTCTTTGGCCCATTCCACAAGTCTTGCACGGAACTTTTCCAGGATCTGGGCATATTCGGGCTTGTCTGCCAGATTGTTGGTTTCCCTGGGGTCATTCTTCAGGTCAAACAGCACTTCCTGACCAAAAGCCTTGGTGTAGATGTACTTGTACTGGCCGATCATGACACCGAAGGTGGTGGTTGCATCGCCGCAGCGTCCAAAGAATTCCCGGTCGTGCTTTTCCCGGAAATCGCTGGTCAGGTCCACCTTTGTGGACTTTTCCACAGGATTTTCGATGCCGGCCATGCTCAGGATGGTGTTGAACAGGTAGGACAGTTCCTCCACGTTGTCGCAGCGCACGCCCTTGGTCTGCTTGTACAGCTCGGAGCCGGTAGGTGCCTTGACGATCATGGGAACGTGGGCCGCACCTTCGAAATAGGTCATTTTTGCGCCCATGTTGTGGTCTCCCATCATGTCGCCGTGGTCGGAGGTGAAAATGATGTAGGTGTTTTCCATCAGGCCCATTTCTCTGAGCCGGGAGAACAGCAGGCCCAGGCTGTAGTCAATCTGGGTAATGCAGGCATAATAAGCTCTCTTGACCGCTTTTTTCTGCTTGGGGGACAGTCTCTGCACGTTGTTGAGCAGGAAGGTGCTCTGCAGGAAGCCCTTGGGCATTTTTTCCAGATCTCTGGACCAGTCGCCGTAGGCAGGCTCCGGCATATCTTCCGTCTCGTACAGGTTCCAGTAGTTGAAGCAGGGGTCCAGAGGCGGATGGGGCTTTGCAAAGCTGGTCCACATGAAGAACGGTCTGGTTTCATCTCTGGTTTCCAGGAATTCCACGGAACGGTCCACAGTCCAGTGGGTCAGGCTCATGTTTTCGTCAACGGTGGAAATGACCGGTTCGACTTCGTTTTCGCCTACGCCGTGGAGCTTGGGTACGCCCTTGTCATAGTTTCTCTGCATCATCCGGTAATAATCCAGCGGCAGCTCCATATGCTCAAAGCCGTAGTTGGCTCTGGCGGGGGCAAAATGCATCTTGCCGATAGCCCGGGTCTGATAACCGTTTCTGGTCAGGATCTGGGGCAGTGTCTCCGATGCTTTCATAAAGGCACTGTGATCGCAGTTTCCGCAGATACCGGAGTCATAGCCCCGGATACCGGTCATAATGGAGGTTCTGGAGGGCACGCAGACAGGGCAGTCTGCGTATGTTCTGGTATAGGTCACACCCTCATCCGTCAGCCAGTTCAGGTGCGGAGTGTAGATGACATCGTTGCCCAGCGCCTGAATGGTATCAAATCTCTGCTGATCTGTGGTGATCAGGATAATATTCGGTTTGCTCATAAATCTCATTCCTACCTATCTTTATCAATATTTGCCATCAGTTTTCAGGCAATACAAAATGATCTCCTGTTTTTTCGATCCAGCCGGCAAGCTCTGCAATCAGCTCCCTGCGCTTGGCAAGATGGAGCGTGTGGTTGTCGTGTGCCAGATTCATCTGCTCATAGGGATCCTCGTTCAGGTTGAACATCAGCCAGCTGCAGCCCTCGAAACAGGCATACTTCCAGCCGTCCACCGTAACGATGCCGCGCCAGGGCTTGTTGACAGACCAGCCGTGGCCGGTGGGAATCACACTCTGCAGATAGGCCGAGTGGGGGTACTCTGCCTCTTTTCCCAGATACAGCCCGGAGTAGTCCGTGCCTTCCATCCAATCCGGGACTTCAATTCCGCACAGTCCCAGGGATGTGGGCGCGATATCCACGTGATTGATGGGATAGGGCACCTCGCCCAGTCCGTGGAAATAGACATTCTGGATGCCGGTCATCACAAACGGAATGTTCACCGCTTCCCCGTAGGCCGTCATCTTGCGATACTGGCCGTGGGATCCGTGCATATCTCCGTGGTCGCTGAAGAACATCACATAGGTGTTGTCCTGAATTCCTTTTTCCTTGAGCTTGTCCATGATTCTGCCTACATTGGCATCCATATTTTCAACCATGGCATAGGCCCCTGCCAGTTCCTGACGGGCCTGCTTCTGAACAGAATCAATGGCAGGCACATTGGGCCGCAGCGTCAGCTGCTGGGGATTGAATCTGCCTGCATACTCAGGCGGCGCAACATAGGGATCGTGGGGTGGCTGAACGGAAAGAACCGCGAAAAACGGCTCGTCCTCTTCCTTTTCGTCAATATATTCCAGGAGCAGATCGGTCAGGCTGTCAGTTTCATAGCCCTCGAGCCGGTAGTGGTAGGCCGTCTCTCCTTCTCCCCCGTGGACCCAGGTATCATACTGAGAGTTGTTGTTTTCAAAACCGCACCAGGTATCAAATCCGCCGCGGCGCTCCGGCGGTACGATGTGCATCACAGCCCGCTCCGTCAGCGTTTCCTCAAAGCCGTCAAGATGCCACTTTCCGAAATATGCCGTATGATATCCGGCATCCCGGAAGGGCTTTGCCACTGTGGGCATATCCGGCGGCAGCTGATACTGATGTCCCGGAACGCACTTATGCGGATACACGGATGTCAGCATGGAACCGCGGAACGGACAGCACAGTGGAAAACCACCTACTGCATTCCGGAAATTCAGCCCGAATGCTGCCATACGGTCGATATTGGGCGTATGCACATTGGGATCATGGTTGCAGGACAGCATATAGCCGGGCTGCTGATCCGTCATTACCCAAATGACATTGGGTCGTTTTTGCTTTGCCATCATGTTACCTCCTGAGCAGCCGGGAATGCTGCAGATTTCTGTTTTCCCAATTATTCAGATATGAAGTTCATGGTACACCTTTGGCGGAAGAATGTCAACCTGCAGCACATAGGGTTCTCCGGTTTTTTCCGTCCGCTGCCACAATTTACAGCAGCTTCTCCGCCCACTGCTCCGGCTTGAAGCCCACAAGGACCTGATCTTCGCACACCAGAAGCGGACGCTTGACCAGCATTCCATCTTCTGCCAGCAGCTGAAGCTGCTCCTGCTCAGACATCTGCGGCAGCTTGTCCTTCAGCCCCAGAGCCTTGTAGGATAGACCGCTGGTATTGAAAAATTTCTTCAGCGGAAGACCGCTGCGGCTGTACCATTCCCGAAGTTCCTCTGCCGAAGGATTCTCTGTTTTGATATTACGTTCCTCAAAGACAAGGCCCTGTTCTGTCAGCCACTTTTTCGCCTTCTGGCAGGTGCTGCAGGGTGGATAGTGCAGAAAAATCATACGCATTCTCCTTTAAGTGTTTTCTATCATGATACGCAAATTGCCCCGGAAAGTCAATGGATGGCAGAATATAACAAAAAAGCACACTGCATAAACAGTGTGCTTTTTGTGGCAGGGGCACAAGGACTTGAACCCTGAGCCTACGGTTTTGGAGACCGCCGCTCTACCAATTGAGCTATACCCCTATATATAATTATATGAAAGCCGAAAGGCCTGAATCAACTGGTGGGCCTTCAGGGATTCGAACCCGGGACTATCCGGTTATGAGCCGGAGACTCTAACCAACTGAGCTAAAGGCCCATACTCGGTAAGGTGCTGAGCACCATCACGAAAGACATTTTACCACCTAACGCCCGATTTGTCAAGCAATTTCTTTTTATGTTTTTCGTTGCATTTCAAAAAAATCTGCGCTAGAATGATTTTATCCCGATTATTGCAAGGAGGACCCATATGAACCCGATTGAATTGAAAGATTTTCTGAAATACCGCTTTTTTTCTCAGCCCCGGTACGCCCCTGGCGGCAAGCGGGCTGCGTTTGTAGTATCCAACTGTCTGGAGGAGGAAAACCGCTATGAAAGCCGTCTGTGGCTCTATGACGGCACGCTTCGGCAGCTGACCGACCTGGGAAAGGAATCCGGATTCCTGTGGGAAGACGAAACCCACATTCTCTTCCCCGCCGTCCGCTCCTCTCAGGAGAAAAAACGGGCTGAAGCCAAGGAAGCATTCACCAGCTACTACCGCCTGGACATCTGCGGCGGAGAAGCACTTCCCGCCTTTACCCTGCCGTTTTCCGGTTCTGTCGTCAAGAAAATTTCCGACAGCACCTACCTCGCCGTCGGAACCATCGAGCTTGCTTTCCCCGACTATTACAAAATGACCGCTGAAGAAAAGGCCGAGGTTGCCAGACAAAAAGAAGAAAACACCGATTACGAGGTATTCGACGAGCTTCCCTTCTGGCGCAACGGTGCCGGAGTTGTCAACGGACAGCGCACTGCCCTGTTTCTGGTTGACATTGCCACCATGGATGTGCGCAGAGTTACTGAGCCTCTGTTTGATGTCTACAGCCAGCTGGTTCTGCCTGACCGCATCCTTTACGCCGGAAATGCCCACACCGCCAAGGAGGAACAGAAAGGCTTTTCCATCTATGCCCTGGACGGCTGCACCGGAGAATCCCGGCTTCTCGGCACCTATCCGACTCTGTATGGAGCCTCGCTGGAAGCTGTCGGAGACAGGATTCTTGTATTCGCTACTCCCGGTGAAAAGCACGGCCTGAACGAAAACAATCTGGTATACACCCTTGACCCCGAAAACGGTGCGCTGACACTGCTGCGTCAGGAGGAATACAGCATGTACGGCAGCGTAGGAAGCGATTGCCGATATGGCGGTGGAAAATCCTGTATGGCTGCAGGAAATCGCCTGTACCACATCACCACCCGGGAAGGAAATGCACTGCTCTATGCTCTGGAACAGGACGGAAGCTCTCACCCCGTGGTCACCAAGGAAGGCAGCATTGATTCGTTTGCCGTATGTGATGAAAACGACACTGCACTGCTGGTCGCTCTTTACGACAATCGGCTGCAGGAGCTTTACAGCTGTGACCTCAAGACAGGCAAAATCACGCAGATTTCCCACTTCAATGATCAGGTTCTGGACGGAAAGTATGTTGCCGAGCCGAAGCCCATGACCATCGAAAGTCAGGGATACAGCATTGGTGGCTGGGTTCTGCTGCCGAAGGACTATGACCCGCAAAAATCCTACCCCGCCGTACTGGACATTCACGGAGGCCCGAAAACTGTCTACGGTCCTGTTTTCTACCACGAAATGCAGGTCTGGGCAAGCAAAGGCTATTTCGTATTCTTCTGCAATCCCAAGGGCGGCGACGGCCGGGACAACGAATTTATGGATATCCGCGGTCACTATGGCGAAACCGATTACCAAAACATCATGGACTTTACCGATGCCGTCCTGCAGGCCTATCCGCAAATTGACCGGAGCCGGGTCTGTGTTACAGGCGGCAGCTACGGTGGATTTATGACCAACTGGATTATTGGACATACCGACCGGTTCTGCTGTGCCGCTTCCCAGCGCTCCATTTCCAACTGGCTGAGCTTTTACGGCGTATCCGACATCGGCAGCTACTTTGCAGCGGACCAGTGCGATGCAGATCCCTTTACGGACCCGGAAAAGCTCTGGAAACTTTCCCCGCTGCGCTATGCTCCGAATGTGAAAACTCCGACGCTGTTCATTCACTCGGACGAAGATTACCGCTGTCCTCTCGAGCAGGGACTGCAGATGTACACTGCCCTCGTTCAGCACGGCGTGCCCAGCAGACTCTGCCTGTTCCATGGCGAAAACCATGATCTGTCCCGCTCCGGAAAGCCAAAACATCGTGTCCGCCGTCTGACGGAAATCACGCAATGGTTTGAACAGTACAGTAAATAAGCTATATGTTCAAAAAAATCCCTGTGATACTTTGGTATCACAGGGATTTCATTTTTCATTGCGGAAACCGGGAATTATTCCTCAGTCTCATCCTCTTCGACGGTGAATTCCAGTGTCTCGCCACAGTTGGGGCAAACAATGGAGCCGTTTTCCAGAGTGTCTTCGTCAAAGTCAATAACTTCGCCGCAGGAGCAGACAACCTCGTAAATGGTACTGTCCTCGTCGCCGAAATCAAAGCTCTCTTCGGAGTCATCCTCGTCGTCGAAGTCATCATCATCGTATTCGTAGTCGTCATCTTCGTCTTCTTCATAGTCATCATCATCGATTTCCATGATGAAGTCCTCAATGGCGTCCAGATCGTCTTCAATCTCATCCAGCTCATCGGAGATGGCAATGGTGGTTTCTTCCACGTTGCTCAGCGTCCGAGTCACATCGCCCAGCAGATCCACGATTGCAGCAAACATCTTGCCGTTATCGGAATCGAGATCCAGTTCCAGGCCATCCATCAGGCCCTTCAGATAGGCGGACTTTTCAGAAATAGTCATAGTATTCTCCCTACTCAGGCCTTGGAACGGCCCAGATACTCTCCGGTGGTGGTATCAATCTGAATCTTGTCGCCTTCGTTGATGAACAGAGGCACCTTAACTTCAGCGCCGGTCTCAACAACAGCGGGCTTGGTTACGTTGGTAGCAGTGTTGCCTGCAAAGCCGGGCTCGGTGGAAGTGACAACCAGGTCAACAAACCGAGGTGCTTCCAGACCAAACACGTTGCCCTTGTAGCTCATGATGGTGCAGGTGTCGTTTTCCTTGACGAACCGGAAAGCGTCGCCCAGAACATCGTGCTCGATGGGTACCAGCTCATAGGTCTCAGGATCCATGAAGTAGTACAGGTCACCGTCGTTGTAGGAGTACTCCATCTTCTTTCTCTCGATATAAGCAGTGGGGTACTTGTCGCTGGGGTTGAAAGTAGTTTCGGTAACACCGCCGGTGATGACGTTCTTCATCTTCACGCGAACGAATGCGGCGCCCTTACCGGGTTTGACGTGCTGGAACTCGATGATCTGCATGACCTTGCCATCCATATCAAAGGTAACGCCGTTTCTGAAATCGCTAACAGAAATCATATTGATATCCTCCTAATTAACTCTCCCACACGGGACGATTTGGTTGCATAACTCAACGTATACATTCTAACCGAATTTCCCTCTTTTTTCAAGAGGGAAAGCAATTTTTTTAGATAATGATCAAATTTTACGGAGTTTTGTCTGCAGTTTTTTATCATCTGCCGCAAAACGCCGCATATTCCGTCCTGCAAGGACATATGCTTTCGAAATTTCGGATTTTTCAGCTGTTTTCATCCAGAGATTCTGCGTCTGACAGCAGCCCAGATCCAGGGAAGCTCCAGTACATGACGTGCTTTGAGTAAAAAATTATGATTGCAGATTGCCGGAACCAGAATGGCCTGCAGACCGCAGCAGTTGGCTCCCAGCGTATCCGTATAGATCTGGTCTCCCACCAGCGCACACACTTTGGGAGATTTCCCGAATTTTTCCAGACATTCCCGGATTCCTCTGGAAAACGGCTTTTTCGCATGGGTGATGCAGGGAATGCCGTATTTTTCGCAGAAAATCTTAACTCTTTCTTTTTTACTGTTGGAAACCACACAGATTTGGATGCTGCTGTTTTTCATCATCCGGAGCCAGTTTTCAACTGCCTCCGTCGGATTATCTGTGGTATAGGGAACGATGGTGTTGTCAAAATCCATCATCAGCAGTTCGATTCCCCGGGACGAAAGCAACTCAGGTGTCAGATCGGTGATGGCATTGACAATTACAGACGGCAGAAAAGGACATAGCATAGTTGTGACCGCACTTTCATAAATTATGGAAGAAGTATACCACGAAAGGAGCCGTTTGTCCATGGTTTTCCCCAGATATCTGGCAAAAACCCCATCAGAATTTGCAGATTCTCCCAGCGGTCCGTTTCAGCCGGCATGGATGTCCTGCCACTTTTCCCCGGCAGGCACCGGGCTGAGCAACCTGCCGGACAGGCTGCCGCAAGGAACCATGCTCATTCTTGATGACCTGATTCCAATTAATCAGCATGACCCGGGACAAATTGCCAAGGAGCTGAAGGATATCATCGAAAGATTCGCCTGCGACAGTCTTTTGCTGGATTTTCAGCGTGCAGACTCTGCTGCGGTGCAGGCCCTGGTCCGTCATCTGCTTACGTCCATCCCCTGCCCCATCGGCGTCACTCCCAACATTGCTTCAGACAGCACCTGTGCGGTTTTTCTCCCACCGCTTCCCCCTCATCTGCTGCCCGATAATTTTTTCTCTCCCTGGAACGGAAGAGAAATCTGGCTGGATGTCTCTCCGGCAGGAGAATCTGTAACCGTTACGGGAAATGGGATCATCTGTACCCCGCGGGAAAATGTGCAGACACCCTTTGCTGCAGAAAACCTGTACTGTCACTACAGGACAGAAATTCTGAGCGAAACCGTTCGTTTTACCTTTCAGCGTACACAGGCAGATCTGGAGCATCTGCTGCAAGCTGTCCCAGCCTGGGGTGTCACCCGGACAGTCGGCCTGTGGCAGGAATTTTCATCTCTGCAGATCCATGATTTCGCCGCAAAATGCACCGTTTTCCCGTCACCGTCTGGACAGAAAAATCCCGGTGGATAGCTGAAGGAAGTCTGCCCGGGAATTTTCAGGGTTCCGATTTTTTCCACAGGATTTTCTCGGATAACAAGAAACCGCTCTGCTGACGCAGAGCGGTTTTGAGCTAAACCAAGAGAGGGGAATATTAATAGAACTTTCTCTTGTTCTTACGGGCAGCTTCAGACTTCTGCTTACGCTTCAGGCTGGGGCTGACGTAATGCTCGCGCTTCTTA
>RCNH01000343.1_pt1 | contig 20409 bp, 19 predicted proteins | sample 2041161 | NCBI WGS metagenome assembly RCNH01 (sample SAMN09708215, study PRJNA481090) | Feces metagenome, whole genome shotgun sequencing project. | biome: feces | host: Leptonychotes weddellii | place: Antarctica: Sion Island | collected 2010-03-01 | reverse complement strand
CGAAGGGGCCGCGGGGGAAATTTTCAAAGGTTCTACAGCTCGATCTTGCCGTACAGGTCGATGCCGGCGGCATCGTCGATCAGCTGGGTGCGCTTGGGAGCCATGGGCTCGCCGGTGGGGCGCTGGTCCTCGCTGAACTCACGCTCGGGCACCGAAGAACGGCGCTCGCCCCGCTGGCCCTGGCCGGGCCGGCGGTTTCCACGGCCGCTGCGGCCGCCGCGGCCGCCGTTTCGGCGGTCGGAACGCTCGGAATTCTGGCGGGCGTTGGGGTCGGTGGAGTAGATCACCACGCGGCGGTCTGCGCCTTCCCCGCGGGACTCGCTGCGAACGCCCTCGATCTCGCTCACAGTGCTGTGAATGATGCGGCGCTCATAGGGGTTCATGGGGTCCATCACATAGTTCCGGCCGGACTTTGCCACCTTGGCCGCCACACGGCGGGCCAGCAGCTGCAGGTCCTTTTCCCGCTTGGAGCGGTAGCCGGCCACATCCAGGCCCAGCTTCACATAGTCGCCGGGCAGGCGGTTTGCCACAAGGCTTGCCAGGTAGGAAAGATTTTCCATGGTTTCGCCCCGGTGGCCGATCAGCATGCCCACATCCGGGCCTTCCACCTTGATGATGACAGCCTCACCGGACTGGTGCTGCTCCAGAGAAACACCCTGGGCGCCCATGGCCGCAAACACGGCAGCCAGGTACTCCACAGCGGCATCCACCTTTGCCTGCATCTCTTCGGTCAGGGGCTTTGCCTCCTCGGGCTTTTTCTCGGGCTGAGGTGCGGGCTTTGCGGGTTTTTCTGCCTTTTTGGCGGCGGGCTTTTCTTCCTGCTTTGCAGCAGGCGCTTCGGCCTTGGGCGCTGCCTTTTTCGGGGCGGGCTTTTCGGCCTTCTTTTCGGGGGCCGCCTTTGCGGGAATTTCTTCCTCAGCGGTGGCCTTTACCTTTGCGGGGATCTTTTTGAACAGCTTGCGGGCGGGCATCTCCAAAATCTCGATGCTCACCTCTTCGCGGGAAAGGCCCAGCTGGCGGCAGGCCTCAGCGGATGCTTCTTCCACGGTTTTACCGGTTACGATCACTTCACGCACGATTTACTCCTCCTTGCCCTGTTTGCTCAGGGGAACTGTGCGCTCGTCCTTGTACTTTTCCGCGTCCAGTTTGTGCGCAAGCTCGATCCTGAAGCGATTCATTTCGGCATCGGTCATGCTCTTCACGACCTCTTTGCCTTCTTCATCAACGGTTTTGACCTGTTTTTTTGCCTTTTTGGCCTGCTTTTTGGCCTCGATCTCAGCGGCGAGCTCGGCCTTGTACTTTTCCGGGTCGTACATCTTTTTCAGCAAAATGCCGGTAACGACCATCAGCAGGTTGGAAACGGTGTAGTACAGAGAGAACGCGATGGGAACGGTGAATGCGATCCAGACGAACATGATGCTCATCATCCAGGGCATCCACTTCATGCTGCCCTGCATCTCCTGGCCGCTCATCTTCATGGTGATGACGTTTGCCAGAGCCATGGTCACGATGGACAGGATGGGGAACACCAAAAGCAGGTTGAACGCAAGCTCGGGCTTCATGGTCAGATCAATGCCGAAGAAGTTTGCGTTGAAATCCTGGATGGACTGCAGCTGCTCGGCAGAAAGGAAGCCGGACAGATCCACGCTTCCGGCCTTTACCTGACGGATCAGGTCCGACTGGAAGTACATGTTGTTCTGGGTGTTCAGGTGAACGGCCACCTGATTGAGCACGTCCTTGCTGATGTGCAGGATGTGCTGCAGGGGGTAATAAACCGCCTCGATGACGCCGAACATCACAAAGAAGTTCAGGAACATGGGCAGGCAGCCCGCCGTGGGGCTGAAGCCGTATTCCTCCTGGAACTTCATCAGTTCCTCACTCTGCTTTGCCTTGTCTTTTGCGTACTTTTTCTGAATTTCTGCAAGCATCGGCTGATAAGCAGCCATCCGGGCAGTGTTTTTCTGACTTTTGATCTGCAGCGGAAAGCTTGCCAGGCGGATAAGCACGGTGAACACGATCAGTGCCCAGCCGTAGCTGCCAAGGAAGTCGTACAGCCACTTCAGCACATAGCCAAGCGGTGTACCCAGAATGCCAAAAAATCCCATAGTTTTTCCATTCTGCCCCGTTTGCGCGCCGGAGCGTTTTTATTTTTTTGTTCGTAGGACTTGGCCGGGCGCAATCCGTCAAGTCAAAGGTGGCATAATAAGGGTGTTTTATCGGTGCAGCCGCCGCCGGCTGTTTTTCCAGCAGCCTTTGGGCGGAACCGGATCATAGCCGTATTTTCCAAAGGGGTTGCAGCGCAGGATGCGCCAAACCGAAAGCAAAAGCCCCTTTGCCGCCCCGTGCACCTCCAAAGCCTCCAGCGCATACTGGCTGCAGGTGGGGGTGAAGCGGCAGTTTCGGCCAAGAGTGGGCGAGATCCATTTCCGATAAAAACGAATAGGCCCCTGCAAAAGACGGACGATCACTCCAGGATCCCTGCCTTTTTGAGGAGCTGTTCGGCAGCCAAGCGCACCTCGCCGCTTTTGCAGCGTGCGGTTTGGCCTCTTGCTACAAATACCAGATCGACCCCGCCCACATCGTAAGGCAGGATCTCATAGAGCGCCGCGCGGATGACCCGCCGGGCCCGGTTCCGTTTCACCGCGCAGCCCACCTTTTTTGTGGCAGTCAGGCCCACACGGGTGTGCCCCGTGCGGTTTTTCACCACATACAAAACGAGCTTCGGGTTCACATAAGACTTGCCCCGGGAATAAGCCCGGGAAAATTCCTTGTTACGGGTGATGGGGCGGTAACGCATCACTGTTTCCTCCCAGACTGAAAAACAAGGCCCCCGAACAAATGTCAGCGGCCTTGCAAAATCACCAGTTAATGGTTTTTACAGCTATCAAACGGACAGCTTGGCGCGGCCCTTAGCACGGCGGGCTGCGATGACCTTGCGGCCGTTCTTGCTTGCCATTCTCTTCAGGAAACCGTGAACATTGCTGCGATGACGCTTCTTGGGCTGATAAGTTCTCTTCATTTTGATATCCTCCAATTCCCCATTGATACGGGTATTATTTTGTTCAAATACTTCCCCTATGTATGGGGATGCCCTTGCATCTTAAAAGTATACTGGAAAGACACCCGGTTTGTCAACACCTGTTTTGCCTGAAATTCCGCTTTTCAGGCGGTTTTATGGGCTTTTCGGCCGAATTTTTTGAAAAAAGAGTCCATCCCCCAAAAAAGCCCTGTTTTTTGCCCTCTGCCGCCCTTTTCCGCTTTTTGCCCGAAAGCGCTTTTGGCAAAAGCCGCCTGAAACCCAAAATCAGCCGCTCTTTTTTAGGGCGGTTCGTTTTCCACCATTTACAAACTCTTCTTCGCTTTTGGGGGAAAACTCACCCCGTTTTGGGCCCAAAACAGCCCTTTCGGGCCCCTTTATATAATAAAGTAGGGGTTCTTTTCTGTTTAATCGTTGAAAGCCTGTTTATTTTGTGTTATATTTATGAAGTAAAACTTTGTTTTCCCGGCCCTTCCAAAAGCGGGTCCGTCTGAATTTTTCGGCCGGCCTCTTTTCGGCGGACCTATTTTTTGCCGCCTGGCCCTTTGGCCGGACGGCCTGTTTCGCTTTCCTTCCTTTTATATATAAGGAGGGAAAGGCTGGATGAGGACGAACAAAACACAAATTGAGTTTGGAGCGTTGAAACTATGGATTCCTTCAAAGACGTCTTGGACGCGGCAAAAGCCTACTGCCGGCAGCGGCTGGTGGATGCCACCTACAACCTGTACATCAGCGACCTTGAGGAGGTCAGCTTCGAAGGCTCGGGCCGGGTGACCCTGGCGGTGCGCAACGATTTTATCTGCACCATCGTGCGGGACCGTTACACCCCGCTTTTGAAAGAAGCCTTCGCCTCGGTGCTGGGCTTTGATGTGGATATCCAGCTGGTGGTGCCGGCCGCATCGGCTTCGCCCGAAAAGGCAGAGCCCGCCGCCTCGGTGCTGGCCCCGGCCGCGGCGCAGCCGGCCGCACCCGCTGCCGAAAAAGCCCCCGCTCCCCTTTTTGACGGGGACGGCCGCTATGACTTCACCTTTGAAAATTTCATCAAAGGCCCCTCCAACCAGTTTGCCTATGCAGCCGCCCAGGCGGTTGCATCCAACCCCTCGGGTGCCTACAACCCCCTGTTCATCTACGGTCAGTCCGGCCTTGGCAAAACCCACCTGCTCAACGCCATCCAGATCGAGATCCAGAAAAACCATCCCGACTTCAATATCGTGTATGTGGACTGTGAGGTCTTCACCAACGAGATCATCACCGCCATCCGGGACGGCAACACCGAGCAGTTCCGCCTGAAATACCGGGCGGCCGATGTTCTTTTGGTGGACGATATCCAGTTCATCGCCGGCAAGGAGAGCACCCAGGAGGAATTCTTCCACACCTTCAATACCCTGCATGGGGCCGGCAAGCAGATCGTTCTGGCCAGCGACCGCCCCGCAAAGGAGATCAAAAGCCTGGAAGAGCGGCTTCGCACCCGTTTCGAGTGGGGCCTGACCGCCGACATCCAGCCGCCTGATTTTGAAACCCGTGTGGCCATTATCCGCCGCAAGGCAGAGCTGTTCCACCTGGAAATGCCGGACGATGTGGCCGAATTCATCGCAAATCATCTGAAAAACAACATCCGCCAGCTGGAAGGCGCCGTGAAAAAACTCAACGCCTACTATATGCTGGAGGGCATCCAGCCGGTGATCGGCGTGGCACAGAACGCCATCAAGGATATCCTGAACGAGACCCAGCCGGTACCCATCACCATTGAAAAGATCATCGGCGAGGTGGGCCGCACCTACAACGTCACCCCCAGCGAGATCCGGGGCATGCGCCGCACCGCTGCCATCTCGGCCGCACGGCAGACCGCCATCTATGTGGTGCGTGAGATCACCGGCATGAGCATGGAGGATATCGGCCGGGAATTCGGCGGCCGCGATCACTCCACCATCGTCTATTCTCTCAAAGCCATCGAGCGCAATCTGGAAAACGACCGCCACCTGAAAGAAACGGTGGATGACATCATCAAAAATGTCCGCTCCTGACGGACAAAAGATGGATTTTTCACTCCAAAAAGTTATCAACCTTTTCAACATAGTATTCAACATTCAACAACCAGTTGTGAACACAAGAGTCTAAAAACTTTTGCATTTCACCCCTTTCAACATTTCATCCCCAAAACGCCCAAAATTTCCAACAAGCTGCAAACCGGCCTGCCAGAAGGCCTCGCGGGGGTTTTCCACAGTTTCCACCTTGTCTACTACGGCTTCTGTTGAATAGCATGTTTTACTGTGCTCGATTTTCATTTTTTCAATTTCTCAAATCCCATTCACCTGAAAGGAGTCCCTATGAATATCGTTTGTGATAAGAGTCTGCTCTCCACTGCCATTGACGGTGTATCCCGGGCGGTTACCCTCCGGTCCTCGATCCCCGCACTGGAAGGCATCCTCTTCAAAGCGGAAGGTTTTCAGCTGACCCTCACCGGCTATGATCTGGAAATGGCCATCACCACCACCATCGAGTCCAACGTGCGGGAAGCCGGTGAGATCGTTCTGCCGGCAAAGCTGCTGGGCGATGTGGTCCGCCGCCTGCCCGCCGGTGAAATTTCCATCTCCACCAGCGACAACGGCTCGGCCACCATCCGGGGCGGCGTTGCCGAATTTGATATCCTGGCCATTTCCGCCGCCGATTTTCCCGATCTTCCCAACCCGGGCGCCGAGCCCACCTTCTCGATGAAGGCCGGCGAACTGAAGGAAATGATCGACAAAACCATCTATGCTGTCAGCCAGGATGACCGCAAACCCGCCCACACCGGCGAACTTTTCGCCATCGAAGAGGACAAACTCACCGTTGTGGCGCTGGACGGCTTCCGTCTGGCCATTGTGGAAAAGGCCATCACCGCCAAAAAGCACATCCGGATCATCATTCCGGCCAAAACCCTGAACGAAGTGAACAAGCTGCTCACCGATGAGGACCAGGAGGTCTTTATTTCGGCCAACCGGCGCTTCGTTGTGTTTGAAAATTCCGATTACACCATCATGTCCCGCCTGATCGAGGGCGAATTCCTCAACTACAACAACGTGATCCCCGAAGGCCACCGCACCCGTGCCGTTGTGGACACCCGGGATTTCATCGACACCATCGAGCGTGCAAGCCTCATCATCACCGAGCGGCTGAAAAATCCGCTGCGGATCCTCTTCTCGGACCATGTCACCGTGCGCTGCCAGACCAATCTTGGCAAAGTGGTGGACGAATTCAACGCCGAAATCGAGGGCGAGCCGGTGGAGATCGGCTTCAACAACCGGTATCTGCTGGATGCTCTGCGCAATTCCAAGCAGGAAAAGGTGGTTTTCGAAATGAGCGGCGCGCTCTCCCCCGTGAAGATCCTGCCCGCCGAAGGCAATGACTTTATATATCTTGTTCTGCCGGTGCGTTTCAAAAACGACTGATAGCTGCATAAAATCTGCATAAATATACAAATGCCCGGGGCTCTGGCCTCAGGGGGCACAGAAAAAGAGGCACATCTATGGAAACGATCCGTATTCAAACCGAATTCATCAAGCTGGATTCCCTTCTCAAGCTGGCCGGAATGGTCGAAACCGGCGGTGAGGCAAAGGTCCTCATCCAGGAAGGAAATGTCCAGGTGAACGGCGAAACCTGCACCATGCGGGGCAAAAAGCTGCGCCCCGGCGACACCGTCACTTTGGACGGCCAGTCGGTCACCATCGGGCAGGGCCGCTGATATGCGGGTGCTGCGCCTTGCGGTAAAGCAGTGGCGGAACATCGAAGCCGCCCGATTTGAGCCCGGGCCGGGCCTCAATGTGATCTGCGGCCAGAACGGCCAGGGCAAAACCAACCTTCTGGAAGCGGTCTGGATGCTCACCGGCGCCAAAAGCTTCCGTCCGGTGAAGGATGCCCAGCTCATCCGGGCAGGGGCGCCCTTTTCGGTGCTGGATGCGGCCATTGAAAACGATCTGGGCGAAGAGACCATCCGCCTTACGGTGGGCGGGCCCGAAACGCCCCGCCCAGGCCGCACCGCGCGGCTTTCGGGCAGTGACGTGGGCCGGGCCTCCAACCTTGCGGGTCATTTCGGCGCGGTGGTTTTCCAGCCGGACGATCTTTCGCTGGTAAAGGGCAGCCCGGAGGGCCGCCGCCGCTTTCTGGATGCGGCCCTGTGCCAGCTGTACCCCGGCTATCTGGCAACGCTGCGCCGGTATTCCCGGCTGGTGAGCCAGAAAAACAGCCTGCTGAAAAACTGGAACCGCACCCCCGGGGCGGACCTGATGTGTGATGCCTTTGACCAGGACCTTGCGGCCCAGGGCGAAGAGATCGTCCGCCGCCGCTGCGAGTATCTTTCCATGCTGGGGCCCATGGCGGCCCAAAACTACGGCGAGATCAGCGACAACCGGGAGACTTTGTCGGTGTGCTACCTGCATGCCTTCAAACCCGGCAGCCTGTTTGAAACCTTAAAGGCCGGCCGAAGGGACGACCGGATGGCCGGCTGCTGCACCATCGGCCCCCACCGGGAGGACATGGAGCTTTTGCTGAAAGACCTGCCCGCCCGCCAGTTTGCAAGCCAGGGCCAGCAGCGCAGTGCGGTGCTGAGCCTGAAATTGGCCGAGGCCGGCTGTGCCGCCCGCATTACCGGCGAGCAGCCGGTGATGCTGCTGGACGATGTGCTCAGCGAGCTGGATGAGGCAAGACAGGATTATCTGTTGACCCGGATGCAGAAAGGCCAGACCATTGTTACCGCCTGCGACCCGGGATTGTTCGAAAAAACAAACGGCCGGGTGTTTTCCATGGAAAACGGGCAGCTCACGGCCCTCTAAAAACCGCCGAACCGAAAGAAAGGAGCAAGGCTGTGTATCTGCATTTAGGGCAGGACTACATCGTGAACACCCGGGACATCATCGGCATTTTCGATCTGGAAAACTGCTCAGTGGACAAGCGCACCCGGGAATACCTGGCCCACGCCGAAAAAGAAGGCGCCGTGGTCACGTTGAGCGATGAGATCCCCAAAAGCTTTGTCATCACCGATTTCCCCTGGGAAACGGTGTTCCTGAGCCCCATTTCGGCAAAAACCCTTCAGCGCCGCGCCCGGCAGGCCCGGATGCTGAACAAAAAGGGCAAATTCTAAAAAGCGATCCGCGCGGCACTCTTTCTGAAAAGGGCTGCGCTTATCCCGAACGGCCGGGCTGAAAAAACCGGAGCCCGGCCCCATCCGACACAATTTTCAAGGAGGAAACAGAATGCAAGATCAGGTGAACATCACTGGGCTTGAAGAAAAGGTCGAGCACGAATATGACGGCAGTCAGATCCAGGTGCTGGAGGGTCTTGAGGCCGTCCGCAAGCGCCCGGGTATGTATATCGGCTCCACCGGCCCCAGCGGTCTGCATCATCTCGTTTATGAGATCGTGGACAACGCCATCGACGAGGCGCTGGCCGGCTACTGCGACAACATCCAGGTAAAAATCAAAGAGGGCAACCTCATTGAAGTTTCGGACAACGGCCGCGGCATCCCTGTGGACATCCAGCCCAAGCTGGGCATCCCCGCCGTTACCGTTGTTTACACCGTGCTGCATGCCGGCGGCAAGTTCGGCGGCGAAAATTCCGGCTATAAGGTGGCCGGCGGCCTGCACGGCGTGGGCGCTTCGGTGGTAAACGCTTTGAGCGAATACCTCACCGTTACCGTCTGCCGGGATGGCTTTGCCTACCGCCAGAGCTTCAAGCGCGGCGTGCCCGACGGCCCCCTGGAAAAGATCGGCCCCGCCCAGGCTACCGGCACCACCGTTCTGTTCAAGCCCGACCCGGAAATGTTCACCGAAACCACCGAGTATGACTACGACATCCTGAACACCCGCCTGCGGGAAGAGGCATTCCTGAATGCGGGCGTGCGCATCACCCTCACCGATGAGCGCTCGGACCACCGCCTGGAAGACGGCAGCATGAACTCCGAGAGCATGTGCTATGAGGGCGGCATCTCCAACTTCGTAAAGCATCTGAACGAAAAGCGGCAGACCAACGTGCTGCACCCCCAGATCATCCACCTGAAGGGCCAGCAGGGCGATGCCCTGGCCGAGGTGGCCCTTCAGTACAACGACAGCTTCAGCGAAGTGATCCTCTCCTTTGCCAACAACGTGCGCACCCCCGAGGGCGGCACCCACGAAGAGGGCTTCAAAAACGCCCTCACCCGTGTCATCAACGATTTCGGCCGGGAAAAGGGCTACCTCAAGGACAAGGACGAGAACCTTTCGGGCAACGATGTGCGTGAGGGCCTGATCTGCGTGATCAGCGTGAAGCTCACCGAGGCCCAGTTCGAGGGCCAGACCAAGGCAAAGCTGGGCAACACCGAGATCCGCAGCCTTGTTTCCGGCATGATCTACGAAAAAATGAAGGAATTTCTGGAAGAGAACCCGGGCGTTGCCAAGGCCATCTTCGAAAAGGCCACCCAGGCGGCCCGCGCCCGTGAGGCGGCCCGCCGCGCACGGGATCTTGTGCGCCGCAAGTCCGCTCTGGAAACCTCCCGCATGCCCGGCAAACTGGCCGACTGCCGTGAAAAAGACCCCTCCAAAACCGAGATCTACATCGTCGAGGGTGATTCGGCCGGCGGCTCTGCCAAGATGGGGCGTGATTCCAACATCCAGGCCATCCTGCCTTTGTGGGGCAAGATGCTGAACGTGGAAAAGGCCCGCCTGGACAAGGTTTACGGCAACGAAAAGCTCATGCCGGTGGTCACCGCCCTGGGCTGCGGCATCGGCGAAGAGTTCGATCTGTCCAAGCTGCGCTACCACAAGGTCTTTATCATGGCCGATGCGGACGTGGACGGCTCGCACATCGCCACCCTGCTGCTCACCTTCTTCTTCCGCTTCATGCGCCCGCTCATTGAGGAGGGCCATGTCTACATTGCACAGCCTCCCCTGTTCAAGCTGCAGAAAGGCAAGGACATCCGCTATGCCTATACCGAGGAGGAAATGCCCGTTATCAGCCGGGAAATGCCCGGTGCCAAGATCAGCCGCTATAAGGGCCTTGGTGAGATGAACCCCCAGCAGCTGTGGGAAACCACCATGGACCCGGAAAACCGGGTGATCGTGAAAATCAAGATCGAGGATGCGGAAAAGGCCGACGAAGCCTTCACCATCCTGATGGGCGACAAGGTGGAGCCTCGCCGCGAGTTCATCGAGCGCAATGCGAAGTACGCCACTCTGGACGTTTGAGCCGGACGGATTTAGAGTTTAGAAAGAACAGGTGAAAAGAGATTGAAAGATGAAATTGTGATGATCCCCGGCACCGAGTCCAAAATGATCGTGCGCGATGTGAAAAAGGAGATCGAATCGGCCTTTTTGGATTACTCCATGTCGGTCATTGTGGCCCGTGCCCTGCCGGACGTGCGGGACGGCCTGAAGCCGGTGCACCGGCGCATCCTGTACACCATGTATGAGCGCAGCAACGACCCCTCCCACGCCTACCGCAAATCGGCGGATACGGTGGGTGCGGTGCTGGGCTCCTACCACCCCCACGGTGATGCCAGCGTTTACGATGCCATGGTCCGCCTTGCGCAGGATTTCTCCATGCGCTATCCTCTGGTAGACGGCCAGGGCAACTTCGGTTCGGTGGACGGTGACCCCGCCGCTGCTTACCGATACACCGAGGCCCGCATGAGCAAAATGGCGGTGGAGCTTCTCACCGATATCGAGAAGGACACCGTGGATTTCGGCCCGAACTTTGACGAAACCAAAAAAGAACCCACCGTTCTGCCCAGCCGGTTCCCGAACCTTCTGGTGAACGGTTCCACCGGCATCGCCGTGGGCATGGCAACCAACATCCCCCCGCACAACCTGTGCGAGGTCATCGACGGCGCCATTGCCCTGATCGATGACCCGGAGATCGACCTTGCCGGCCTGATGGATCACATCCACGGCCCCGACTTCCCCACCGGCGGCATCATCATGGGCCGCTCGGGCATCCGGGCCGCCTACGCCACCGGCCGTGGCAAGATCACCCTGCGCGGCCGTGCCGAGATCGAGGAAAAGAAGAACGGCCGCTTCCAGATCGTGGTCACCGAGATCCCCTACATGGTCAACAAGGCCCGCCTGATCGAGAGCATTGCCGACCTGGTGAAGGACAAGCGCATCGACGGCATCAGCGATCTGAACGATGAATCGAACCGCCACGGCATGCGCATCGTGATCGAGCTGAAAAAGGATGCAAACCCCCAGGTGGTGCTCAACCAGCTCTATCGCTACACCCAGCTGCAGGACACCGTGGGCGTGATCATGATCGCTTTGGATGACGGTGTGCCCAAGCTGATGACCCTCAAGGAGATCCTTTCCAAATACACCGAGTTCCAGGATCAGGTTGTGCGCCGGCGCACCGAGTTCGACCTGAAAAAGGCCCGGGACCGTGCCCACATCCTGGAAGGCCTTGCCCGTGCCGTGGACATTGTGGACGATGTGATCTACACCATCCGCCACTGCGGCGGCGGCCAGGCCGAGGCGAAAGTCGCCATCATGGAAAAATTCGGCTTTGATGATCCCCAGGCGGATGCCATCTGCAAATTCCCCCTGGGCCGTCTGGCCGGCCTGGAAATCAAAAAGATCATGGCCGAACTGGACGAGCTGCATGAAAAGATCGCCGACTGGACCGCCATCCTGGCCGATGATGCCCGTGTGCTGGCCATCGTGAAGGAAGAGCTTTTGGCCCTCAAGGAAAAATACGGCGATGACCGGCGCACCGAGATCGCCCATGTTTCCGGCGAGGTGGATATCGAGGACCTGATCCCCGTGGAGGACTGTGTGTTCACCCTGACCCACGCCGGCTACATCAAGCGCCAGGCAAAGGACACCTACCAGGTGCAGCGCCGGGGCGGCCGGGGCATTGCGGGCCTGTCCCACAAGGATGAGGACTTTGTGGAGAGCCTGTTCATCGGCTCCACCCACGACTATGTGATCTTTGTTACCGATCAGGGCCGCATCTACCGGCTCAAGGGCTACCAGATCTATGAAGGCAGCCGCACCAGCAAGGGAACCAACATCGTGAACCTGCTGCCCCTGCAGAACGACGAAAAGGTCATCCAGATGCTGGGTGTGCCCGCTGAGGGTGCCGAGGGCTACCTCACCATGGTCACCCGTCAGGGCATCATCAAGCGCACCCCGGTGGAAGCCTATAAGAACATCCGCAAGAGCGGCCTTTTGGCTGTGAGCATGTATGAGGGCGACAGCCTGGCCTGGTGCCGCCTCACCACCGGCGAAAACGAGCTGCTGGTTGCCACCAAGAACGGCATGGCCATCCGCTTCAGCGAGACCGATGCCCGTCCCATGGGCCGTTTGGGCCACGGTGTGCGTGCCATCCGCCTGGATGAGGGCGACAGCGTTGTGGGCGTTGGCATCCTGCGTGAGGGCGCCGCTGCCTTCACCGTTACCGAGCAGGGCAAGGGCCGCTGCACCGCAGTGGAAGACTACCGCCTGCAGGGCCGCGGCGGCAAGGGCATCCGCAACTACGGCAAGGGCGGCGTTGCCGGCCTGAAGATCCTGGACCCCGAGGACGATATCATCCTCATCAGCCAGGAGGGCATCATCATCCGCATGCATGCGGCCGATATCAACCTGCAGAGCCGCTACGGCTCCGGTGTGCGTGTCATGCGCATTGCCGAGGGTGACCGGGTGGTGACCGTTGCCCGCACCGAACGGGACGATTCCACCGAGGTGGCAAAGCCGGAAGCAGAGGAGGGCGAAGAGGAGCTCACCGCCGAAGAGCGGGCCGCTCTGGAAGCCGAAGAGGCCGCCCAGGCTCAGGAAGTGGCCGAGGATGATGACCTCGAGCCGGACACCGACGAGTAAAAAAGCCGCCCCTTTTCCGGGCAGCTTGTAAAAGGGCCTTTTCGAAATTTTGGCCCCAAATCAAGGCAAAAGCCAGGACGGCCGGCCCAAAAGGCCGCCGTCCTTTTGCTTTTACAAAACTTTCAGGAGAAAATAAATGAAAAATACAGCGCGTAAAACAACATCGGTGCTGTTCTGCCTTTCCTTTGCCGCCCAGGCCCTGGCGCTGCGGTATGTGCTGCTGGGCATGGCCCCCGGCCAGGCGCCCACCCTGGTCCTGGCCGAGCTGTGCTTTTTGCTGCTGCTGGGCCTTGCCGTGGTGGTGAGCCTGCGAAAAACCGGCCCCTTTGCCCAAACAGAAAAACGCACCTTTGCGGCGGTATACGGGCTTTACCTGTTTGTGTGCATCCTGTGCCTTGGCATGGAAAAGCAGCTGGTTTCCAGCTCTCTTGCCACCCTGAGCCCCATCCTTGCCGAAACAGCGGCCCTTGTGTGGCTGCTGCTTTTGGCAAAGCTTTTTCTGCCCGGGGCGGCGGTGTACTGCGCCTGCCGGCGCAGCGGCCGTTCCACGGTGGTTTTTGAGCCGGCCCCTTCCCCCGCTGCCTTCCAAACCGAAGAAGAGCTGGAAAAGCTCACCGTGCAGCTGGATGAGGCCGAGATTTTGGAATGACCCCCTGAAAGAAACCCAAGAAAGGAAACCGAATGAAATTTAAAAAATATCTGCCGGCCCTGATTTTACAGGCCGCGGCCCTGGCCCTGCCGGTGTCTGCGCAGGGGCCGGATGCGGGCGAGCGGGGCTTTGAGGTGCCGGCCGTTGTGCTGGTTCTGGTGCTGGCCATGGTGCTGGCGCTGGCCGTGAAGCTGCGGCTGCGCAAAGGCCGCCCCGGCCGCAGACCCCGCAGAAGAAACAGCGAACAAACCGACCGCACGGCCGTGGAACAGGCCGGTGCCCGGGGCGAAAAAGAGGTGGACCACCGCATCCAGTGGTGGCTGCCCGAGCACCGGGGCTGGCAGGCCGTCCGAAAGGACTGCCGGGGCAAATATTCCGACCGGTGCATCCTGCTGCAAAACCGGCCCCAATTTCCCGAAAAGCAGGAATACGACCACATCCTGGTGGGCCCCGGCGGCGTGATCCTGATCGAAACCAAAAACTACGGCGGCGAGATCCAGGTTGTGAACAACGAGACCTGGCGGCGGCGGCGCACCGGCGAAACCGGCTGGAAGCAGGAGGAAAGCCCCGCCTATCAGGTGCACCGCCACGAGCTGCTGCTCAAGAGCCTTCTGGACCCCAAGGTGCCGGTGAAAAGCATCATCTGCATCGCAAACGATGCCACCCGCATCCAGAACGCCCAGAGAAGCCGGTATCCCATCGTTCCCGTGCGGGAGCTTGCCCGCGCGCTGGACCGGCTGTCCGCCGCCTCCCGCCCGCTTTCCCCGGCGCAGGTAAAGGCGGTGCAGGCCGCCATCGAAAAGGCCAAAACCGGCCGAGGCAGTACCCGGAACTGAATCCAAAACGAAAGGAAGAAAAACTATGAGTGCGGTACTGGTAACGGCCATTGGCTCGTTTTCAGCGGATATCGTGATCAAAAACCTGAAAAAGCTGGGGTATACCGTCATCGGATGTGACATCTACCCCCGGGAATGGATCGCCGACTCCTTTCAGGTGGAGCGGTTTTATCAGGCGCCCTATGCCACCCACCCGGAGGAATATCTGGCGTTTATCCAAAAGGTCTGCCGGCAGGAGCAGATCGAAAAGATCCTGCCCCTCACCGATGTGGAGGTGGATGTGTTCAATGCCAACCGCCAGTGGTTTTCGGAAAACGGCGTGACCCTGTGCATTTCGCCCCGGCAGACGGTGGATGTCTGCCGCAACAAGCAAAAGCTGGAAGAATTCATCCGGCAGAACGGCTCGGTGGTAAAAACCATCCCCACCCGGCGGGTGAAGGAGCTCACCGAGCCCCCGAAGGAGTTCCCGGTGGTGGCAAAGCCCTACGACGGCCGCAGCAGCCAGGGCCTTCACATTCTGCATTCCGAGGACGAATGGGTGATTTTTGAAATGACCCAGGACCCTGAAAAATACATCGTTCAGCCCTACATTCCGGGGGATGTGCTCACGGTGGATGTGGTGCTGGGGGCGGACGGCTCCGGTGCCGCCGTGGCCCGCAAAGAGCTTCTGCGCACCTTGAACGGCGCGGGCACCTCGGTGTATGTGTTTGCCGACCGGGCCCTTGAGGACCGGTGCCTTGCCCTTGCAAAGCAGCTGGGCATCGTGGGCTGCGTGAATTTTGAGTTCCTGCGGGATGCAAACGGCAATGACCATTTCATTGAGTGCAACCCCCGGTTTTCCGGCGGGGTGGAGTTCAGCTGCATTGCCGGGTATGACTGTGTCGCAAACCACATCCGGGCCTTTGAGGGCAAAAACGCCGAAGGATACCGGCTGGAACACAACCTCTACATCGCCCGCAAGTACGAAGAATATGTGACCTGTATGGAGCCGTAAAGGCCGGAAAGGGAAAGCATGGAAACCGAAAAGCTGGAAACTCCGTTTTTTCTGGTGGACCAGGCGGAGTTCGATCACAACCTGAACGGCTTTCTGGATGCGCTGGGCAGCTTCTGGCCCCATTCCAGCCTTGCCTACTCGGTCAAGACCAATTCCCTGCCCTGGGTCTTACAGCACATCAAAACCCGCGGGGTGCTGGCCGAGGTGGTTTCAGACGAAGAATATCTTCTGGCCCGCCGCTGCGGCCATGAGCCGGCGGGCATCGTGTTCAACGGGCCCATCAAAAGCCCCGGCCTTTTGGCAAAGGCCGCCCGGGAAGGGGCCTATGTGAACCTTGATTCCCAAAGCGATCTTGCCTGTGTGCAGAACGAGGGCCTTGCGGGCCTGCCCAACCTGGGCATCCGGATCAACATTCCCCCCACGGCCTTTGGCCAGGGGGATGTGGGCTACACCGAGGACGGCTTCCGCTTCGGCTTTTCCCAGCAGGGCGGCGGGCTTTCCCAGGCGGTGGCCGCGGTAAGCGGCGGCGGGCCCTGCAAAGCGGGCATGCACCTGCACTGCAACAGCCTCACCCGCTCGGTGGAGGTATACCGGGCGGCGGCCCGGTATGCGGTGGGCCTGATGCGCCAATATCACTGGCAGCCGGCCTACATCGACATGGGCGGCGGATTTTTTGGGGGCCTTGCGGGAAAACCCACCGCAAACGACTATGTGAAGGCCATTGCCGAAGAATTCGGCAAAGCGGTGGATCTTTCCAAAACCCGCCTTTTGCTGGAGCCGGGGGTCTCGGTCATCGGCTCGGCGGTGTCGTTTCACACCCGGGTGCTGGACGTGAAGGACACCGGCTTTGCCCGCATCGTTACCACCGACGGCAGCCGGGTGAATATGGACCCCCTCTGGAAAAAGACCCGCTACCCCTATGAAATAAAGGCCGAAGGCCCCCGCCCGGTGTGCGAAAAGCAGATCATCTGCGGCTATACCTGCATGGACCATGACCGGATCATGAAGCTGGAAAACGAGCGGGAGCTTTGGGTGGGCGACCGCATCATCTACCCCAAGATCGGCGCTTACACCGTAACCTTCGGCGGGCCGTTCATCCGCTATTTCCCGGATGTGTATGTGAAAGAAGCCGGCGGCAGCATCCGCAGGGTGCGCCGGCGGATGGATGTGGAGGACTATTACCGCATCCACAGCATGGAGTAACACCCCCAAAGCCCGGAAAACCGGCGCACACAAAATACATAGGAGAAAAAACAAGTGAAGAAAAAAGGATTTTTTGCCGAATTCAAAGAGTTTGCATCCCGTGGCAACGTGGTGGATATGGCAGTCGGTGTCATCATCGGTGCCGCCTTCAAGGCCATCGTGGATTCTCTGGTAAACGATGTGGTCATGCCCTTTGTGGGCATTTTTGTGGATACCTCCAGCTTTGCGGACGTGGTGCTGCACCTGGGCGGGGCCGACATCCTGGCCGGCAAGTTCCTGGCGGCGGTGGTGAATTTCCTGATCGTTGCCCTGGTCATCTTCTGCATGGTCAAGCTCATCAACAAGGCCCGTGAACGCATGGAGGCCCTCAAGCGCAAAGAGGCGGCACAGGAAGCCCTGGCCGAAGCCGAGGCCGAAAAGGCCGCTCCCCCCGCCCCCACCACCGAAGAGCTGCTGGCCGAGATTTTGGCCGAGCTGAAAAAGCAGAACGGCTGAAAAAATTTGTTCCACATAGAACAAAGGCGAAAAAAAGCCCCCCGCAAAGCAGCAGGCTTTTGCAGGGGGCTTTTGCAGGGGGCATCGTTTCAAACAGCGCAGAACAAAAGCGGAGAGGTCCCGGCCGGGACCCCTCCGCTTTCCCTTAAAGCTCTTTTCCCGCCGCGCGCAGGGCCGAGATCTTCAAAATGGCGGCAACGGTCTTGCCGTCCTTGATCTCGCCCGAAAGCACCATGTCCAGCGCCTTCTGGAAGGGCACCTTCACCGGGGTGAGGAATTCGTCCGGGTCCAGGTGCATTTCGCAGCTGTGCAGGCCGGCGGCGGCCCAGGTGTAGATCTTTTCCGAGCAGTAGCCTACGGTGGGGTAAAACACGCCCAGATCGGTGAACCGGTCAGCGGTGAGGCCGCATTCCTCGCCCAGCTCCCGCTTTGCGGCATCAAAGGGGTCCTCGCCCTTTTCCAGCTTTCCGGCCGGCAGCTCCCAAAGCTCCTCCAAAAAGGCGTAGCGGAACTGGCGCACCAGATAGATCTCGTCAGCATCGGTGAGGGCCGCAATGCAGGCCCCGCCGTGGTGGTAAACCACTTCCCGGTAAGAGGTATTGCCGTTTTCCAGCTCCACCTTGTCCTTTACAACGTGGATCACCCGGCCCTCAAAGATTTCCTGGCGTTCCAGCTTTTTTTCGTAATGGCTCATTCCTCGTTTTCTCCTTTCACAAGGGTGCACAGTGCACGCTGAATGTGGCGGTCCCCCGCCGAAAGCACCTTGAAGTGGATGCCGCCCCAGTCGATGGAAGCCTCTTCCCCGTCCTCGGGCACCCGGCCCAGCCGGTCGCTGATGAGGCCGCCCACCGTGTCGAACTCGTCCTCATCGTATTCGGGGCACTCCAGATCGAAGGCGTCGAACAGATCCTCAAGATCCAGCTCGCCGGATACGGCAAAGCCCCCGTCCTGGGCAACCAGCTCCGCTTCCTCGTCGTCGAACTCATCCTGGATGTCGCCCACGATCTCTTCCAGCACGTCCTCCATGGAAACAAGGCCCGCGGTGCCGCCGTATTCGTCCACCACAATGGCCATCATGCTCCGGCTGGATTTGAAATCCAGCATCAGCTGGCTGGCGGGCCGGCTTTCCGGCACAAAGGTGGCCTTGCGGCAGAAGGGGGCCACCGGCTCATCCAGCCGCTGGGGCTGGTTGAACAGGCACAAAAGGTCCTTCACATACAAAACGCCGCAGATCTCGTCGATGTTTCTGCGGTACACCGGCAGGCGGCTGTTGCCGCTTTCCAGCGCCCGGTCAATGGCTTCCCGGCAGGTGGACCCCTCCTCAACGGCCGCAATATCCATTCGGTGGGTCATGATGTCGCCGGCCTCCACATCGTCCAGCTCAATGATGTTGGTGATCATCTCCCGCTGGTTTTCGTCGATCAGGTCCTGCTCGTCGGCATCGTCCATCAGCTCATACAGGTCCTCTTCGGTGACCTGGTCTTCGCTGGAAAGGCCGGCGGGCTCCAAAATGCGGTCCAGCCAGCGTGGCAGCGACATTTCTTTTTTCGCTGCCGACCAGCCCATAAAAAGGCCGGCGATCAACATAACGGGAAGGCCTAAAAATAGCCACAAAAAATCCATGATAACTCCTTTGAATAAAAAATCGTTCCGCAAAAACGCCCCAAAACAAGGGGCGGCACCCCGGTCCGGCGTGCCTTTTGACATCGTCTTACACATATAGTAAGACGGCTTTGCCCGCTTGTCAAATCTCATTGGCAGATTGACAGCGTTTTGTCAATCGTTTTTTGCAAAATCGGTGTAGATTTTTAAAAATAAATGGCTTTTTTTACAAAAACAACGGCTGAGGGAGTTTACAATCCCAGCTGATTTTGCTAAAATAATACTCGGGTAATAGCGCCTGAGTGCATCCTGCACACAGGCGTGAAATCTGAAAAAGTTATGGAGGAAGAGAAAATGCCTAGAGCAAAACAGTCTATGGATGGCAATACTGCGGCCGCGCATGTTGCTTATGCGTTTACCGAAGTAGCTGCTATCTACCCCATCACTCCGTCCAGCCCGATGGCGGACTATGTGGACCAGTGGTCCGCAATGAATCGCAAAAACATCTTCGGAACCGAAGTAAAGGTTATGGAGATGCAGTCTGAGGCCGGCGCCGCCGGCGCCGTTCACGGCTCTCTGGCCGCCGGTGCCCTCACCACCACCTTCACCGCATCGCAGGGCCTTCTGCTGATGATCCCCAATATGTACAAGATCGCCGGCGAGCTGCTGCCCAGCGTGTTCCATGTTTCCGCACGCTGCGTTGCAAGCCATGCGCTGAACATCTTCGGCGACCACAGCGACGTTTACGCCTGCCGCCAGACCGGTTTCGCCATGCTGGCCGAGTCCAATCCCCAGGAAGTTATGGACCTGTCCCCTGTGGCTCACCTGTCTGCCCTGGAGGGCCGCGTTCCCTTTATCAACTTCTTCGACGGCTTCCGCACCTCTCACGAGATCCAGAAGATCGAGAAGTGGGATTACGCAGATCTTGCCGACATGGTCGATATGGATGCCGTCAAGGCGTTCCGTGCCCATGCGCTGAACCCCGAGCACCCCGCAATGCGCGGCAGCCACGAGAACGGCGATACCTTCTTCCAGCATCGTGAGGCCTGCAACAAGTTCTACGATGCCCTGCCCGAGGTCGTTGAAAAGTACATGGCCAAGGTCAACGAGAAGATCGGCACCAACTATCAGCTGTTCAACTACTACGGCGCACCCGATGCAGACCGTGTGATCGTGGCCATGGGCTCCATCTGCGACGTTGCAGAGGAAGTCATCGACTACCTGAACGCTCACGGCGAGAAGGTCGGCCTGGTCAAGGTCCGCCTGTATCGTCCCTTCGCAGCTGACCGCCTGCTGGCTGCCATCCCCGCAACCTGCAAGAAGCTGGCTGTGCTGGACCGCACCAAGGAGCCCGGCGCCCTGGGCGAGCCTCTGTTCCTGGATGTTGTGACCGCTCTGCGTGAGGCAGGCCGCAACGAGATCAAGGTCAGCGGCGGCCGCTACGGCCTGGGCAGCAAGGACACTCCCCCGGCAAGCGTATTCGCTGTCTACGAGGAGCTGGCCAAGGCCGAGCCCAAGGCCCGCTTCACCCTGGGCATCCACGACGACGTGACCTACCTGTCTCTGGAAGAGAAGGAAGCTCCCAACACCGCAGCCGAAGGCACCAAGGAGTGCAAGTTCTGGGGTCTGGGCGGCGACGGTACCGTTGGCGCCAACAAGAACTCCACCAAGATTATCGGTGACCACACCGATAAATACATCCAGTCATACTTCCAGTATGACTCCAAGAAAACCGGCGGCATCACCGTGAGCCACCTGCGCTTCGGCGACAACCCCAT
>RCNH01000354.1_pt1 | contig 20517 bp, 14 predicted proteins | sample 2041161 | NCBI WGS metagenome assembly RCNH01 (sample SAMN09708215, study PRJNA481090) | Feces metagenome, whole genome shotgun sequencing project. | biome: feces | host: Leptonychotes weddellii | place: Antarctica: Sion Island | collected 2010-03-01 | reverse complement strand
ATCGGTGTATCTCGTACCTTGGCTGCAGTGGTTGAGCAGGCTAATGATGAGGCTGGAATTGTATGGCCTGTAAGCGTTGCTCCTTATGAAGTAGAGGTTCTTGCTCTTGATATCAAGGGTGAAGAGTGCATGGCAGCATCTGATAAGATTGCTCGTGAGCTTTCTGCATGCGGACTTGAAGTTGTCTTGGATGATCGTAAAGAGCGTCCAGGAATTAAGTTCAACGATGCTGATCTATACGGATTCCCAGTTCAGATTATTTGTTCTAAGCGTTCAGTTGCTGATGGTAAGTGCGAAGTTAAGGTTCGCAAGACAGGTGAGCGCTTCGAGATGAACCTTGAGGAAGTAGTAGCTTGGACATCTGCCTTTATTCAGGCTGAGAAGGTAGCACTTAACCAACACATTCTAAGTTTTGGGCTAATATGTCGCTTTCCTGCTATTTAGCATAAAATATTGAGTAATATATATCGTTTCCTATACTATAAGAGGGTTAGTTAAATCCCTTCGGTATAGGGAACGATATTTTTTAAATCACGAATAAACGTAAGACGGGAATTTATGAAAAAAGTTAAATCTTCGATTCTTGATTCAGGATATAAATTCAATCGAATCTTCTTTATCATGCTCATCGACGTCATTATGATGGCGCTTGCTTACTTCATTGCTTTGATTGCACGTTTTAACTTCGTCTTGGCACAAGTACCTGCGCCCTATATGAGCCACTATATTCCAAGTCTTATTCTTATTGCCGCTACAGGTGTATTTTCACTCTGGATTACAAAGGGTTATAAGGTTATCTGGCGCTTCGCCTCTGCAATTGATCTTCAGAACCTTGTTAAGGCTTTTGTAATTCAGCAGGTTCTTTTGTTCTGCTCAGTATTCCTCATCCATTTCTTCGATACAGGCGTCTACTACTACATGCCTCGTACATTCTGGATTGTTGGAGCTGCCTTGGAGTTTGCGGGACTTTCTATGATTCGCTTCTCTTATAGGTTCATCCGCGATCTTTCCATTGCAGACTATCGCACAAACACTGAGGATGAAAACACTCAGCGCGTTATGATTATCGGCGCTGGATCTGCAGGTCGTATGCTTATTCGTGAGCTTCAGGAAAACGCTTCTTTGCACTTAAAACCAATGTGCATCGTTGATGATAACGTTAATATCCAAAATAAATATATCAACAATGTTCAAGTTCAGGGTACCTGCGATGATATCCAAGAACTTGTTAAGAAGCACAAGATTGAGCGTATCATTCTTGCAATTCCTTCCATTTCCAACAAGCAAAAGCAGCAAATTCTTGCCCTTTGCCAGAAGACTCCTTGCAAGATTAGTATTCTTCCTAATCTAACAGAGCTTGTAAAAGGTGGAACGGTTGCATCTGGACTCAAGGATGTATCTCTTGTTGACCTTTTGGGTCGCGATCCTGTTGAGATTGACAATGATGCTATCCATAGCTTCATTACAGGAAAGCGTGTATTGGTAACAGGTGGAGGAGGATCCATCGGATCTGAACTTTGTCGCCAAATTGCTGCTGATAATCCAGAGCAACTTATCATCTTTGATATCTACGAGAACAATGCTTATGCCATTGAGCAAGAGCTCAAGCGCAAGTATCCAGATCTTAATCTCTTAACCCTCATTGGATCTGTTCGAGATCGTGAGAAGGTTGATAAGGTATTTGAAACCTATAAACCTGATATGGTTTATCATGCTGCAGCTCACAAGCACGTACCTCTTATGCAGACGAGTCCTCATGAGGCTATCAAGAACAACGTATTTGGTACCTACAATGTTGCAGAAGCTGCACTTGAGCACGGAACAAAGCGTTTCTTGCTTATCAGTACAGACAAGGCTGTAAACCCTACTAACATCATGGGTGCGTCAAAGCGTCTTTGCGAAATGATTGTTCAGATGATGGACAGGCGCTCACAGTCTGAAGAGTATGGCTATGTTACCAAGTATTCAGCTGTTCGCTTCGGTAATGTATTAGGCTCTAACGGTTCAGTTGTTCCACTGTTTAAGAAGCAGATTGCAGAGGGTGGACCTGTTACAGTTACAGATAAGCGCATCGTTCGCTACTTTATGACTATTCCTGAGGCAGTAAGTTTGGTTCTTCAGTCTTCTTACTACGCTCACGGTGGTGAAATCTTCGTCCTCGATATGGGCGATCCTGTAAAGATTGACGACATGGCACGCAATCTTATTCGTTTGAGTGGATTTGAGCCTGACGTCGATATTAAGATTGTCTATACCGGTCTTCGACCTGGTGAGAAGCTCTATGAGGAGATGCTCATGAGTGAGGAAGGCTTGAGGGATACAGACAACAAGCTCATTCATATTGGAGAGCCAATCACAATGGATGATGCACTCTTCTTGGCTAATCTCGAGCGTTTGCACGATGTAGCTTATGATGAGGAAAGCGATGTAATTGCTTTTGTAGACGATATGCTTCCAACATATCATCCTGAGATGGGTGCTTAAAAGTTCACATCTCCTAAGAATTAAACGATACGTAACGGTGGTTATTATGGCATTAGAAAAACTCGATAAAAAGGTATGGCTCGCATCTCCAACTATGCACGGTGATGAGAAGACTTACATGCTTGAGGCATACGATACTAACTGGATGAGTACAGTTGGTAAGAATATCGATGTATCTGAAGAGCTCATTGCAGAGTTCATTGGCTGCAAGTATGCAGTTGGTCTTGCAAGTGGCACTTCTGCTTTGCACGTTAGCATGAAGCTAGCAGGCGAGCGTCTTTATGGACAGCCTGCACAGGGTAAGGGTGCTCTCGAAGGTAAGTATGTCTTCTGTACTGATATGACCTTCTCGGCAACGGTTAACCCAGTAGTTTATGAGGGCGGAATTCCAGTCTTCATCGATTCTGAATATGAAACCTGGAACATGGATCCTGTAGCACTTGAGAAGGCATTTGAACTCTATCCTGAATGTCGTCTTGTAGTTGTAGCTCATCTTTACGGATCTCCTGCAAAGATGGATGAGATTCGCTCTGTATGCCAAAAGCACAATGCGCTTATTGTAGAAGATGCAGCTGAGTCTCTTGGAGCTACTTACAAGGGGATTGAGACAGGTCACCTTGGTGATTATTCAATCATTTCCTTTAATGGAAATAAGATTATTACCGGTACATCTGGTGGTATGTTCTTGACCGATGACCAGCACGATGCTGAGAAAGTACGTAAATGGTCAACTCAGTCACGTGAGGCAGCTGCTTGGTATCAGCACGAAGAGCTTGGCTACAACTACCGTATGAGTAACCTTATTGCAGGTGTTGTACGAGGACAGATTCCTTACCTTCAAGATCATATTGCCCGCAAAAAGGCTATCTATGATCTCTATAAGAAGGAGCTTGCTGGACTTCCTGTACAGCTCAATCCTTATCTTGAGGATTCAGTTCCTAACTTCTGGCTCACTTGCTTGTTGATTGACGCTGATGCTATGGCTAAGCAGGTTCGCAGCGATAGTGATGTTTTGTATACCACTGAGCCTGGAAAGACTACACCTACTGAAATCCTGGATGCTATTGCATCAGTAAACGCAGAAGGACGTCCAATCTGGAAGCCAATGCACGATCAGCCATATTACCGTACAAATCCATTTGTAACGGTTAATGGTAACGGTCGAGCTTCTACCAATGCTTATATCTCTGGTGGAGTTAAGGCAGTAGATGAGGATATCTTTACTCGTGGTCTATGCTTGCCATCAGATATCAACATGACACAAGATGAGCAGATGGTAATCATCGAAGCAATTAAGTCTTGCTTTGCTTAAATCAAATATTTATACAAACTATAAGCTGTTATAGGATGTACTCTGGATAATGCAGCTTACGGGCTGCATTTTTCTTATAATAAAAAATGAAATATCTGCAGTTGTACTTATGAGTATTAGGTTATCTTCATTGACATTGATACCTTATAAAATGATAATGAACAGATTAAAATCTAAATAAGGAGTTTTATGAAAAAGCAGAAAGGTGTCTACGAACTTTTCTTTAAAAGATTTCTAGACATTATTCTTTCTTTACTTGGCATCATTATCTTAAGTCCTATTATTTTAATTGTTGCAATTCTTGTTCGCATAAACCTTGGAAGTCCAGTTCTCTTTACCCAGGACAGACCAGGAAAAGACGATCGTATCTTTAAGCTATATAAGTTTAGATCCATGAAGGATATGATCGATAAGAATGGCAATGAGCTTGATGATGAGGTAAGGCTTACGCCTTTTGGAAAGAAACTCCGCTCCACCTCGCTCGATGAGCTTCCTGAACTTTTCAATATTCTCAAAGGTGATATGTCCATTGTTGGACCGCGCCCTCTGTTAGTCGAATACCTTCCATACTATACAGACGAAGAACGTCGTCGCCATAGCGTTCGTCCAGGTCTTACTGGCTTGGCTCAGATTAATGGAAGAAATAGTATATCCTGGGAAGATACCTTCGATTGGGACGTAAAATACGTCGATGATATTACCTTTATGGGTGATTGTAAGATTGTTTGGAAAACCATCGATAAAGTTATTCGCAAAGCTGATATTCAAATGGGTGATACACGTACCGTTGGTCGCCTTGACGATGAAAGAAAATAGGAGATAACTATGGATAAAAAGCTACTTATTTTAGGTAGTGACTTTGGTACCTATGACTTGGTAACAGAAGCTAGGAAGATGGGTATCTACACCATCGTTGCCGATACAATGGAGACTTCACCTACCAAGGAAGCTGCAGATGAAGCATGGCAGATCTCAACTACAGACTATGAGACTATCGAGAAGAAGATTGCTGAAGAGAATGTAAATGCTATCTTGGCTGGTGCTAGTGAGTTCAACCTTGAAAATGTTCGTTATCTTTGCCACAAGCTTGGCCTTCCTGTCTACTGTGACAGCGATGAGGCTTGGTCTGTAGCTCGTAACAAGGGTAAGTTCAAAGCTCTCTGTAAAAAACACGGTGTTCCTGTAGCTCAGGATTATAAGCTTACCGATGAGCTTAGTCGCGAAGAACTCGACAAGATTGTATATCCTGTTGTAGTTAAGCCAGTTGATATGAGTGGTAACCGCGGCGTTAGCTTCTGTGCTAATGAAGAGGAGCTTGTTGCTGGTTATAAAGAGGCTCGCGAGCTTTCTTCTAACGATAACATTATCGTTGAGCGCCAGCTTAATGGCCCTGAGTTCACCGGATACTATGTTCTTGCTGACGGTGAAGTAAGTCTTTCTTACTACACTTCAGCTCATCACCAAAAAGGTGAGCTTCATAACCTCTATACCTTGGAAGACATTACTAACCACCGTCTTAAGCAGTATATGGATGAGGTTAATGAGGGCTTGAAGAAGGTATTCAAAGAGGCAGGTTGCCGCGAAGGTGTTTGCTGGATTGAGTGCATGTACGATGATGATGGACACTTCTATGTACTCGAGATGGGATACCGTCTTGCTGGACCAGTTCTTTACGTTATGTACGAGAAGTGCAGTGGCTTTAGCACTATGCGCTGGCAGATTGAAACTGCTTTTGGGGTAAAGCACACCCCAGAGATGCTTCCTGCAGAGCCTCCAGTATTCAAGCAGTGTGTTGCATCTTATAACTTGTTTACTAACCAGGCTGGAGTTGTTCATGAGTTTGTTGGACTCGATAGGCTTCTTGCTATGGATAACGTATTGGTTGATTTCCCTAAGCGTGAGGGTGGAGAAGTCCGCTATCATGCAAACATGGGTGTAATCCGCATCTTTGCAGAAAATGCTCAGGAGCTTTGCGACACTGTTGCTGAGATCAATTCTTTCTTCTTTATTAATAACGAGAAGGGCGAGAACATGTTCATTAAGTTCGATACCTTCGATGAGATTATTGATGAATACGAAGAGGGTCTTAAGGAATTTAATCTTAATTAATAATACAATGATAGTTGGTTTGATTTCGGTCGAGCCAACTATTGTTATATAAGTCAAATCGTACAATCAAGTAGGTTATATGCTTCAGATACATGGCGATACACCACTATATAAACTCGGGGAGTTTGAGGGCAACAACCTCTATGTAAAGAGAGAGGATATGCTTCCATTTTCTTTTGGAGGCAATAAAGCTCGCAAGGCATTGCTTTTTTGGAAAGATTATCACGATAAGGGATGCGACTGTCTTGTAACGTATGGCTCAAGCTCTTCTAACCACTGTAGAGTGGTTGCTAATATTGCTTCACGTGAGCAGGTGCCTTGTTATATCATCTCACCATCTTCAGCGTCTGAGACGACGTATAACTCAAAACTTATGGAGCTCTTTGGAGCACATATTCAAGTTGTAGATGTGTCTGATGTGGCTGCTACTATTGAGGCAACAATGCAGAAGCTTAAAGATCAAGGGCTCAATCCTTACTTCATTCAGGGTGGAGGCCATGGCAATATTGGTACTCAGGCATATGTTGATTGCTACAATGAGATTTGTGACTTCGAGGAAGCTCACAATGTACATTTTGACTACATCTTCCATGCTACAGGTACAGGTACTACCCAAGCTGGACTCATTGCAGGACAAATGATCAATGGTGATGAGCGTCATATTGAAGGTATCAGTATCGCTCGCAAAAATCCTTATGGTGCCGATGTTGTAAAGCAGAGCATCAGAGATTATCTTGATGCTATTGGCTTTACATATAGTAGCGAGGGTGTCGATAGCCTTACTTACTTTAACGATTCCTATATATCCGGTGGATATGGAAGCGAGAGTGAAGAGGTCAATGAGGTAATTTGTAATGTCATGCGTGATTATGGAATGCCTCTAGATCAAACATATACTGGTAAAGCCTGGTGGGGAATGCAAGATTATCTTTTGCAACATGATATAAAAGATAAAAATGTTTTGTTTATTCACACAGGTGGAACCCCACTTTTCTTTGATAGTATAGATTCGATTATTAAATAGTAAGAAAGGTTTGATCCTTGAATATTCTAGTTTTGTCTACTGGTACTCGAAATAAGATTATCCAGTACTTCAAAGAGGCTCTCACAGATGAAAACGGCAATCGTACAGGTAAGGTCATTGCTACTGACATGAGCACCATGGCTCCATCTATCTACGAGGCAGATGAGTTTTATATCGTACCTCGCATGACTTCTGAGGGATATCTCGACACCATCTACGATATCTGTAAGAAGGAAAAGGTAGATGCAGTATTGAGTCTTATCGATCCTGAGCTTTCACTTCTAGCTGAGCACGCTGATGATTTTGCTAATCTTGGAGTTGTTGTCATTGGCTCTCCGTACGATGTGTGTGAGATGAGCTTGGATAAGATGGATATGTACAACTTCTGCAAGGAGAATGGCTTCAATGCAGCACGTAGTTGGACAGATAAAGACGAATTCTATAAGTGTCTCGAAGAGGGTAGTGCAACATTCCCTGTGTTTGTTAAGCCTCAGTGCGGAAGTGCTTCCATCTCTATCAATAAGGTCGATAACAAAGAAACCGTTGATCTTCTCTTTAACAATGCAAAGGAAGACGAGCACCTTATGATTCAGGAATTCTTGAATGGACAGGAATTTGGTGCTGATTGTTATATTGACATGATTAGCGGTGAGCTTGTGTCTGTTTTCATTAAGAAAAAGATTCTTATGCGCTCTGGTGAGACTGATAAGGCTGAGTCATTCCAGGATGATGAGCTCCTTGAGATCATTAAGGACTTTGTAAAGCGTGCTGGATATCGTGGTCAGATTGATATTGATATCTTTAATGTAGACGGAAAGTATTACATCAGTGAGGTTAATCCTCGCTTTGGTGGAGGATATCCTCATGCCTATGAGTGTGGTGTGGATCACATGACAAAGATCATCAATAACCTCAACGGAACTGCTAATGAGCCTAAATTTAATGCTTATGAACCAGGCAAAATCATGATGAAGTACAACGAGGTCATGGTCCGATAAGACAATTTAACTAATATCTTTATACCTATATGAAAATTATCATATAGGTATTTTCTTATTGGTAACAACACTTTTTATTAATGTTTTATTGGATATAGTTTATATATCTACCAGTGTATTTATATGGAAGTTTCCTTATTTTATGGTGTTCTAAATACATATATATTGCATTTTAAGTATCATTAAAAGTTAGAATATTTTGATTTAAGCTTTGCTGCTCAATGCGCAACTTAACTCTATGTATATCAATAAGGATGAATAGATCATGAGAAGTAATTCTAGAAAAATTAGAGATGACTTCAATGCAAATATTGAGTCAACTTTTAGAAAATATCGCCAGCGTAAAGCAGCTAAGACACGTCTTAAGAAAATGAATGGCGGTTATAAATGTGATAAGGAATATAACGAAGTTGTAGTTCCTTACTGGGAGCGCTTTGGTTACAAACCAGCCAAATACTGGTTCGAACTTTATTGCGACCGCGAGCAAAAGATCGATCCTCGATATATACCCGCAGATCTTTTCTATGGTGAACTAGTTCCTTATTTCTCTAACTCTGATTTTAGGCGTTTTGGTGAGGATAAATGTTATCACGATGTATGGTTCCCAGAAATGATGCGTCCTGGAACGGTTTGCAAAAACATCGCTGGTGTCTTCTACGACAAAGATATGAACATCATCACGAAAGAACAGGCTATTGAGTTATGCATGAATCACAATGGTGCATTCTTAGTAAAACCATCTGTCGATACGGGTGAAGGTCGTCTGATTGAATTTTTCGAAGAAGGTGAGGCTACTCCTGAGGCAGTTGAGTCTGTTTTTGATGGTATTGATTGCAACTTCATTGTTCAGGATGGAATTAAACAGCATAAGGATATTGCTCAATTTAATCCTTCATCAGTCAATACTATTCGCATGATTACGTTTTTGTTTAAGGGCAAGGTCTACCTTCTCTCTAGTATTTTGAGAGTAGGAGCTCCAAAATCAAAAGTAGATAATATTGGCGCAGGCGGATACGCATGTCCAATTACAGAAGATGGTCATTTGCTTGATAAGGCCGTTAATCGTAATTCTGAATGGGTTGAGCAAACTACTGAGGGCGTTAAATTTAAGGATGTTGTAATTCCTGAATATCAAAAGGCAATTGATATTGCAATGAAGGCGCATACTAAATTAGCTCATTTCAAACTAATAGGATGGGATTTTGCTATTGATGAAAACGGCAATCCAATCATGATTGAATATAATACATGTCCAGGCATGAATCAGTTTACATGTGGTCCTATGTTTGGAGATTTAACTGAAGATGTACTACGTGAGTATTTTATTGAAAAGCAATATAAAAATGCTTGCAATTAAGAGGTAGGTTACGAATATGAAAATCGCCGTTTTAGGTGCAGGTAATGCAGGCTGTGCAACTGCTGCAGATCTCTCATATAAAGGACATGAGGTAACACTTATCAAAACTTCCCATGCGATGCATGATGAGAATTTTGATTGGTTGGTTGAACATGATGGCGAGATGACAATCGATGAATTCGGAGAGCAAAAAACAGCTCACATCCATGAGGTCACAAGAGATCTAAATAAGATATCTGATGCTGAAGTTGTCATCATGTATATTCAGACAAAATATCATGAGGACCTCATTAAGAAGATATCTCCGTATTTGGTCGATGATCAGATTCTTCTAATCAATCCGGGATATTTATCGACCGCTTATGTCCTTAAGCATTGCAAGAAAAATATTATTGTAGCTGAGGCTGAGAGTTCATTTATTGATGGACGAATCAGTGAGCCTGGTAAATTCCGAGCAGGATTTAGAAATGTGAGAAATCCTATCGGTATATATCCCGCTTCAAGACGCGAGGAAGCTATTCAGAAGCTCGATCAGCTTGATGAGCGATTTGTTTATCTTAATAGCGTAGTTGAAGCCGCATTACATAATCCAAACTTGATTGTGCATACTGTTGGATCAGTCATGAGCATTCCTCGTATTGAAAAGACACATGGTGACTTCTGTGTATACCACGAGGCATATACGCGCGATAATCCTGCAACCTGGGCTGTTTTGGAGACCATGGATGCCGAGAAGATGAACGTCCTTGAAAAGCTTGGCTTTGATAGAATGCCTTACGTCGAAGCATGTAAGTACCGTAATTCACTCGATGACAGTATCGATGCAAAGAAGGTATTCCTTGACTATGCAGAGATGGATACCCGTTCAAAGGGTCCTACCGCTGTAGACAGCCGTTATATTTCTGAGGATGTTCCACAGGGATTGGTAATGCTTGAGTCTCTCGGTGCGGAGCTTGGAATCCTAACTCCTATCGCAACTTCTCTCATTAACATTGCATCCGCTGCTTTGGGAAGGGATCTTCGCGAAGAGGGTCGCACTCCTAAGAAGTTGGGCAGAGAGAACATTCAGAAGATTCTTAACGATAAATAAACAATACCAAGGAGACTTGAACTAAAACAATTAGTTCAAATGATATATATGTCAAATGAGAAATTATTAGGAAAGTTATCACGCTTTAATTCAACCATCGATAAAAGAATTTCGCCAGATCTTAACTTCTTCCAGCGTACTGGTATTTTGTTTGATTTTGCAAGCGAATATCTTTTTCATGGAGCATATCTTCACGATTACTGTGACTATGGTTTCTATTACAAGAAACGTGCAGATAGACGAAATTACATTGTCTTCAATAAACTTCTTGAAATTGTAGATAAGCTTAATGATAAAGATAAGTACGATGTGATGAGCGATAAGTTTGTCTTTAATAAAACATATAAAGATTATTTAGGACGAAGCTATCTCGATACTACTGAAGCATCTTTGGAAGAGTTTAAAGACTTTCTTAGTAATAAGGAAGCTATATTCGTTAAAGAATATGATGGCTCTTGTGGTATTGGAGTCGATAAGATCTATGTTTCCGATATTGACGATGTCGAAGCCCTCTATAATGAATATAAAGATAAACATATTCTCTGTGAGGAAGTCTTAACTCAATGCGACGAGATGAGTGAGTTTAATGATACCTCTATTAATACACTTCGCATCGTTACGATCCTCAATGCACAAGGAGAAGTCGATATTATTGGTGGACTTCTACGCATGGGCCGTAAGGGACGCATAGCAGATAATTTCCATCACAATGGCATCGTTGCGTATCTTGATGGGGAAACTGGCATTGTATCTACAACGGGTATTAATAAAGATGATGAGCGATTCATTAAGCATCCAGATTCAGGCAAGCAGATTGTTGGATTTAATGTACCGGTTTGGGATAAAGTAGTTACAACCGTTAAAAATGCTGCATTAGTAACTCCTGAGATCCGTTATACGGGATGGGACGTCGTAATTGATAAAGATTATAACGTCGTTATTATCGAAGGAAACTTTGCAGCTGAGCCAGATGGAGAGCAAGTGACTACTTGTACTGGACGCTGGCCTATCTATAAAAAATATATTGATGAAATAGCGAGTATTAAAGACAACACTTAAGGTTTATATGATTAGTTTTTTAAATGATTACAGCCTGGCATGTATCCCCGAAGTTCTTAAGGCTATAGAGCAAACAAACCTAGAAGGTAATCCAGGATACTCACTTGATTATCACTCAAAACACGCGGGCGAGCTCATAAGAGACAAGATTGATTGTCAAAGTGCTGACGTTCAAATACTTATGGGTGGTACTCAAGCAAATCTGATTGCTTTTGCAGCATTTTTACGTCCTCACGAGGCTGCTATTGCAGTTAATACAGGACATATCTGTGTTCATGAGACTGGAGCGCCAGAATCTACAGGACATAAAATCATTGAGGTTGCCGGACTTGACGGAAAGATTACACCTCAAGATATTATCAATGTATGTGAACCAGATGGCTGGTCTAGCGCAGGAATCTTATGCGTCAAGCCTAAGATGGTTTATATTTCTCAAACTACTGAGGTTGGAACCGTTTATTCCCGAGATGAATTGAAGGCACTCAGAGACATATGTGATAAATATGATCTTTATCTATATTGCGATGGTGCTCGACTTGGATCTGCTCTTGCTTGTAGTGATGTTACATTTAAAGACCTTGCCAAATATTGCGATGCATTTTATATTGGCGGTACTAAAAATGGAGCTCTATTCGGCGAGGCTATGGTCATCGTTAATGAGTCGCTCCAGCCTGAATTTAGATATATTGCTAAACAAAACGGTGGTATGTTAGCGAAGGGCTGGCTTTTAGGAGTTCAATTCGAAACTTTGATGCAAAACAACCTTTACGAAGACTGCGGTAAAATTGCTACCGATAGAGCTATGATTTTGAAAAGGGGTCTTGATAGCTTAGGTTTAAAATCAACTGTAAATTCACCCTCAAACCAACAGTTCTATATCTTCAATAATGAAGTCCTAAATAAATTAAAGTCTGATTATCTATGGGAAGTCATCAAAACTGTTGATGATTCCAATACAGAAATTAGACTTGTTACAAGCTGGGCAACATCGGAAGATGATTGTAATAGCTTTATAAAGTCAGTTAAAGAGGTTCTTAATGCAAAATAAAAGTAAATATAGCCCCAAATCAATCGTAGATTATTTGAGTCATCTCTCCATTGATTCAAAACTCTTATTAGGATATCTTTTGCTTCTATTTATTCTTACGCCTGTGAGATTTGTATTACATAGATTTGGTATAGATGAGGGCGTGTTTAGAGAGACGGTTCTTTGTATTATTTCCTCAATACCGCTTATATGTTTTTTTGTATTTTCATCCAAGAAGCAAATAAAGGATTGTTGGCCGGCATATGTAATTTGGGTTTTAGTATATATTTCAATTTATGTTGTATATCTGACTACTCCAGATATGTCATATTTCCTCTTTAGAGAGAATTATGGAATCCTACGAGTAATTCGTCCAGATTCTGCAATGTATGCTCTGCTATTCTTTATGCTTATAAAAAACGGGGAAGAGTTATTAAATGATTTAAGAATTTTTGCTTATCTCGATTTCGCATATCTTTTTATATTTGAGCTTATTCCTTACCTTCGCGATGGTGGATGGTCTGATGTTGGACCAGATGGTCTTCCAATAAAGTTATCTTATAATCTATCATTTGGTTATTCGATGCTGACTGCTACACTCATCTTCTTCCTATGTTATATGATCGAAAAGAAAAAAATTGATTTCATTTTTGGTTGTATGGGATTTTATGAGATATTTACCAATGGTAACCGTGGAGCTTTCTTGCTCGTAAGTGGTTTTGCATTCTTGATAACTGTTCAACGCGCCTTATATTCTAATAATAGAACATACAGAATATATTTAATTGCAGGTCTATCTATCAATGTTGCCATTTTTTATTTAGTTAAGGATCCTATAACAATAGCCTCTGTATTTTTATTAAATGGTGTTATTAATGATGATAGAGTCAAAAACATAAAGAAGAAATTCTGGATAATTATTGGTGTAACAATCGGTTTAATCTTAATGTTTACGGTAATTGTCGATGTTCTCCTACCACTTCTTAATGCACAGAATGGTAATGAAGCTTTAGGATATGTAAATCGTAATCAAGCTATGCTTGAGAATGGTTCGTTTACAAGTAGTAATGGTCGTGCAGATATTTGGACATCAGTATTTAATGCAATTAAACAGAGACCCTTATTTGGTTATGGTTTCTATGGTGATCGTCCTTTTGTATATCCGCATCACTTTACTGCATACTCACACAACATCTTCCTAGAATTAGCCTGTAGCTATGGTATTGTTGGCATTATTATCATTCTTTATTTCATTTTTGATGCAATAAGAATGTTTTTTAACTGCAAAAATCATATTTGGCGTGAAATCTACCTAACGTTTTTTGTAATATCTTGCCAGTTATTAATAAGCTACTCATTTTGGTATGTTTTTGAAGTTTGGGCTACCTTTGCCATTTCATACACTTACCGACATTTTATTAAAGTAAATGAAGATAAATAATATAAAATATATTTTAAGGTTGATATTTGCTATAGCCAATTAAGTATAATAATTAACTCTATTTGTAGCAAATAATTCTTGAGGGAGACACTCTGTGGCAAGCAATAAATTTAAGAAGGCAATGGATGCCATACATAAGTTGGATACCCGTATTCAACACTTAATCGATACAGGGGAGATGCCAGGAAAGAAGCATCAGTATAAGTTTGACTATTTGAAGTGCATGCTTGCATATGGAGCAGCTCCTACTGATTACATTTTCTTAAGAATGTATAAGAAAAATGGTATCGAAAGGCGCAATCTCATTTCTTATCGTAAGCAAAATAAGATTGACCGCACTATGAACAACTATGATGCAGACATGTCTACCATTGCTAATAAAGCTAAGTTCAACGAGTATCTTGGCGACCGAGTAAATCGTGGTTGGATCTATTCTGAGAATGCTTCAGCAGATGAGCTCATGGAGTTCTTCGAGAAGTACAAGACTGTATTCTTCAAGCCAGTTAACCTTACCCAGGGTGAGGGAATTAAGCGTTTGAAGATTGAGAATCCTGAGGATGTTGCATTTCTTAAGGGACCTCATGACTGCAAATTCCTTCTTGAAGAGGAAATCAAGCAGGCTCAGTGCTTAAAGGATCTCAATCCATACGCTGTTAATTCTTTGCGCGTTACAACTGTATGTAATCGCGACGCAACTAAGGCTGAGGTTTTGAGTGCTTCTTTGAAGCTTAGCGTTAATGAAACATGCGTCGATAACCTCTGTGCAGGTGGATTGGTGTTCCCAATCGATATCGAAACAGGCGTAATTGCACGTCCAGGTTTATCTTATGCTGATGATGATTACCATATCATCCACCCAGTTTCTCATAAGATCGTTGTAGGAACTCAGATTCCTAACTTCCAAGACATCAGAGAAACTTTGGTCGAAAATGCAAAGAAGTTCCCAGATTTTAGATACTTGGGATGGGATATTGCAGTTACTGATAATGGATTTACCATTATCGAAGTTAATACTTCGCCAGATCCTAGATTGTCTCAGTCTTCAGGAAATGGACTTTACAACAAGATTAAGAAATACATGTAGTATTTCTCATATGCTTCCGTTATTGCTTGCGCAATGGCGGAAGTTTTTTATTAATCGGATGAATAAAAGGGGATTGTTCAAGCATATAAATAAGTTGATTAGCAACTCTTTTGCAATATGCTCCATACGTGTAGGAAATCTATCGTATTCATTGATATGCTGTATATATATGACTTGTTACCTGTACATAAACTATAATATTTCAGGTATCTATTTTTACTATTTCACTTATCGATTGCAAAAAATGCAATCGTTATAGTGCTTATTTATAAGTGCGTACTACAGTCCAAACCACGAGGATTATATGCAGAAAAATAAACTCTCTTCTGAGGATATTGAAGAGTTTGATGATGCAGTATTGGTTGCTGATGTTGAATCTGGCAAGCAAGATGCCGTTGATCTAGAAGCTGTTATTCCTGAGATTGAGGGGGAAGAAGGAGAAGAGGAGTCTGCAAAAAAGCAGGCTGTATCTTCTAAAGTCGTATTTAAGTCAGGCTTGTGGTACACCATCAGTACCTTCCTCTTTAGCTCAATTGCATTCATTACAACACCAATTATCGTACGTGTTCTTACCAAATCAGAATACGGTGCCTTTAACAACATGGCATCTTGGATTGGTTTTGTTGTTATCTTTGTATCTCTTTGTCTAGACCAAACAATTATTAGAGCAAAACTCGATTATGAGGAGGAGATTGATTCATATGCACTATCTGTCCTGATAGCTCAATCAATCTTTACCTGCATAGTATTCGGAATATTCTGGATCTTCCATACGGCAATATCAGACTACACGGGTATTGATAGTAAGTACTTCCTTGTAATGTTTCTCTATACGTTCTTCCTCAATGCCTATTCTGTCTTTGTAGTTAGAGAACGTGCTCACTACAGGTATAAAGTCTATTCACTCGTAACAGGATTTATCGTTGTAGGCTATTGTTTATTTACCTTGTATCTCGTTTTGACTATGGAAAATAAACTCGATGCTATTGTATACGGTAACTTCGTACCTTATATCGTAGTAGGACTTATCTTCTATATCCTGATTATTAAAGATGCAAAGTGTGTAAAGTTAGAGCATGTTCGGTATGCAGTCAAGCTTGGATTGCCATTGTTGCCTCACACTTTGTCAATCATCTTGTTGGAGTCCTCTGACACTATCATGATTACCAATATCTTGGGAGCTGAATTCACTGCACTCTATAGCTTGAGTTCTAAAGTTCCTAACATGGTAAGTGTTCTATCACGTTCAATGAACGGAGCTTGGGCTCCATGGTTCTTAGATACGCTTAAGGCTGGAGATAAGAAGACTCTAACACGAGTCTCATCCATCTATTTCATTATCTTCTTGAGTCTAGTATTTGGAGTTATGCTCATTGCCCCTGAGATTGTATATATCTTCGGTGGACAGAAATACCTTGAAGGACTTGTATTGGTACCAGCTCTTATCGTAGGAGTGATTTTCCAGTCTGCATACACTATGTATGTTCAGGTCGAATTCTACGAGAAGAAAATGAGTACGGTATCTACAGCTACCTTGTTTGCAGCTATTGCAAATGTTGTTCTTAACTTCGTTTTCATGAAGACATTTGGGTATCAGGTTGCTGCCTATACTTCTCTTTCATCCTATGTACTTTTGTTCTCTTTGCATTACAGAAGGGCATACAAGCTTGGATATAAGACAATCTTTAATCCAAAGATTATGTTTGGTGGATTGTTCCTTGCATTAGCACTTATCTATCCAATGCTTATCTTGTATAAGTTCCGTATCATTCGCTATATCGTAACTGTTGTTTATGGATCTATCGTTTTGCTCTATCTCTTTAAGAATAGAAAGCTTATTAAGAGCTTTATGAGCAAATAATATATCTAATAATTACATTTAAGGAGTCATGCATGTCGCTTGCTAAAAAAGTTGTTTTCTTCCTTGATGATATCGTTGATCGCATGTATGTTCAGCGCAGGAAAAATAGTCTTACACGCTACTATAAAGACTCTCAGATGGTTCGCTATGTAGAGCCAGTTTTGACTGATGAAGAGAAGAAAGAGATTGACGAGTTCTTCATGGCTAATCTTGGTCAGAAGGTCGATTATCGCTTCCACAATACTTATAAGTACTACAGTGGAAAGTTTGATGTTCGTTTTATGCCACCTGCAATTGCTATGCCTAACCTTGTACATTACGCCAATGATATGTCCTATATCAATACCGTAAACGACAAGAACTTCTTGCCACTTATTGCTAAGGCTGCAGGTATTAAGATGCCAACCACTATCCTTAGCTGTACTCATGGTGTCTTCAAGGATGGAAATAATAAGGTTCTCACTAAAGATGAAGCTGTTGAGCATCTTCTTGCCCAGGATTCCTACATCATGAAGCCAAGTGTTGATTCATGCGGTGGTAGGGGAATCGTAATTGTAGATAAGAATAGTGATACCAAGATAAACAACGCTCAAGACGTGCTTGATTTGTTCGAGCAGATGGGTGAGCACTTCGTTTGCCAGAAGCTTATGAAGAATCACAAGTCTATATCTGATATTTATCCTCACTCTGTCAATACAATTCGTATCATTACATACGTTCACAAGGGTGAGGTTAAGGCCACTAAGGGAGTTCTTCGCCTTGGAGCAGGAGGCTCACGTGTTGATAACGTTAGTGCTGGCGGTATGTATGTTGCCGTTAAAGACAACGGTGAACTTTATGATTATGCTTCATCTGATGAGTGCATTCGCAACATCAAAGAGCACCCTGATACTCACGTAAAGTTCGAAGGCCATGTTCTCGAGAACTATCCTAAGGTCGTTGAATCTGCAAAACGTATGCATGAGATGATTCCTCAGCTTGCATGGATTGATTGGGATTTCGCCCTTGATGAGGATGGCGAGCCAATTTTGATTGAGGCAAACTGCGTTAATGGCGGAGGCCTCGAGATGATTCAGTGCTCTACAGGAGAAGGTGCCTTTGGAGATGATACCGCTGACATCCTTCAGTGGATTAGAGAAGCTAATAAGCTTCCTAAGTCAGAGCGCAAAAAGATTCGAATTCATATGTAATCATTTTTCATACATATACAGGTATACTTATACATGCATTTAAATACGCATTTTTTATAACGAAAGGCTAGCTGTGAATTTACGTAAACTTTCTCAGGCCTTCCTAGGTACACTTCTAGCAGGATGTCTGCTTAGTGTTTCTTTTGGTCCTGTGAGTGCTTATGCTGATTCAAATCTTATAGATGTTGATGAAGCTAATCTAAATACAGTTGCTACTATCTGCCTTGATGCAGGACATGGTGGATTCGATTCTGGTGCATGTAATGGCAGTCTTCGTGAGGCTGACATTACCCTCAAGATTGCTAAATATCTTAAGCAAGATCTAATCAACAACGGCTATAGAGTCGTAATGGTTCGTGAGAGTGACTCGTCTCTCACCAATAACACCATCGACGAACTTAAAGCACGTGCGCAATTTGCTAAAGATAACGATTCGGACCTCTATGTATCACTTCATATCAATTCAAGCGGAGGACATGGTGCTGAGGTTTGGGTTCCAAATGACAGTTCCTATCTCTATAGCAAGACAGTAGTTCCTGCACGTGAAGCTGCACGAGATACACTTGATGAGATTGTAGGACTTGGCTTCTATGATCGTGGTCTTAAGCACCGTATTTTCCCTCAGGATGGCGATCCGGCATCCAAATATCCAGATGGATCTCCTGCAGATTACCTTGGCGTCATCCGAAATGCTCGTAGACTTGGCATTCCAGCCTATCTTGTAGAGCATGGATTTATTGATCATCCACGCGATCGCTGGAAGCTTGCTGATGATTATTATCTTCGCCAGCTTGCATATGCAGATGCAATTGGTATCAAGAATAATATCAAGTCAGGTCACAGATATAAGCCTGTTCGCTCTGGCAATGATGTTCGTATTACAAACGGATATTACTACCTTAAGAACGGTCTTGTTTCCCTAGACGATGCTACATATTACGTTGATGAGAATGGCTATGCTATTCGCAATCAAACACGTAGGGTAGACGGGGAGACCTATTACTTCAACAACAACGGTGAGAGGTATCGCGGAATTAAGAAGCTCAATGGTAAGAGCTACTATTTTGATTGGATTAACTACAATCTTCGCCATGACGGATGGATTCATTTCAGAAGAGAAAAGGGATACCGCTACGCTGACCTTACTACAGGTGAGCTTCTTCATGGCTATCAGACCATTAATGGAAAGACTTACTTCTTTGATGAGAATGGACTTTCCAACAAGAAGCCTCTCAATGGGGAGCTAAAGATTGTCTATGAGGGAGGAAAGCCACGCCTTAAGCACGGCACTTCCTATGTAAAGAATCAGTGGTACGTCAATCAGGGCAAGCATTATTACTTTGATGCTCGTGGATATGGCTACAACGATGGGCCTCACAAGATTGATGGTCAGACTTATTTCTTTGCTAAAGATGGCGCGCTTGTTCGCGGTCTCGTTAATTACAACGGCAAACAGTACTACTACGACTGGAATACCTATCAGCTCCGCCACGACGGCTTTATTTGGTTCTGGCAGGATAAGAATTATCGCTATGCTGATAAGTCAACTGGTGAACTCGTTCGTGGTATGCGCAAGATTAACGGCGACACCTATTTCTTCGACAAAAATGGTCTTCGCGACAGGGGACTTATCACCGTTAATGGCAAGCAGTATTACTTTGATTGGAATACCTATAAGCTTCGCCACGATGGTTGGATTTGGTTCTGGCAAGAGGAAAATTACCGATATGCCGACCTCACTACTGGTGAGCTTCTACGAGGTATGCACAAGATTGATGGTGAGACCTATTACTTCAAGAAGAATGGTACCCGTGGACATGGAATCATTCCTGTAAACGGCAACAGCTATTACTTCGATTGGAATACCTATAAACTTCGCCATGATGGATGGATCTGGTTTAGCAGAGAAGATGGCTACCGCTATGCCGATCTCACAACCGGTGAACTCCTTGTTGGATACCAAACTATTAATGGTAAGGACTATTACTTCGAGGAAGATGGTCTTTCCGACGGTAAGCCAATTACCGGAGAGCTTGAGTTTGTGGTCGAGAATAATGTTCCTCGCCTCAAACGTGGCAGTCACTATATTAGAAATCGTTGGTATTTGAACAACGATGAGTATTACTACCTTGATAAAAATGGCTATGCTCTCCATGACGGTGCAGCAACCATTAAGGGCGACAAGTACTACTTCTATAAGGATGGAACACTTGCTCGCGGCCTCGTAACTGATAATGGCAAGCAGTATTATTACGACTGGAACACCTACAAGCTACGTCAAGATGGTTGGATCTGGTTCTGGCAAGATGAGAACTATCGCTATGCAGATCCTACAACCGGTGAACTTGTACGTGGAGCTCGCAAGATTGGTAGTGATACATACTTCTTTGATAAGGATGGCCTTCGCTATCGTGGCCTCATTACGGTAAATGGCAAGCAGTATTACTACGACTGGAATACCTATAAGCTTCGCCATGATGG
>RCNH01000342.1_pt1 | contig 20520 bp, 16 predicted proteins | sample 2041161 | NCBI WGS metagenome assembly RCNH01 (sample SAMN09708215, study PRJNA481090) | Feces metagenome, whole genome shotgun sequencing project. | biome: feces | host: Leptonychotes weddellii | place: Antarctica: Sion Island | collected 2010-03-01 | reverse complement strand
CCCTTGCTTACAGGATAGCACATCGCTCATTGTATTGCAATTTTCCGATTTTTGAATTACCGCCATAGCAGCACCGACAGCACATTTTCAGCTCTGCGACGGAATTTCTCTGGCTGAGATGGAGGTTTCCGTTAACGATGAAACGCCCCCGTTTCCTTTATGATACAGGAAACGGGGGTGTTCGGGAAGTATTTGGGCAAGCTGCTTCGTTTACTCGCTTATAAAGCTTTAACGGAGATACCTGCCCACCTGGGCCTGGATCTCCTGCTGTGAAATCTGGTTTAAGGGACAGTATTCTGCCCCCAGAGCCTCAGCAATCTTCTTTGCCATGCCGAACCGTGCATAGCCCTGTTCGGTATCCAGAACCACGGAGGCAAAGGGCTCCGCAGAGAGAGTATGCGCCATATCCAGGGCCTCCTGGAAAGGATCTTCTCCCCTGCCTGCATTGGCCCGTCCGTCGGAAACCAGAATCAGGAGCTGCGCTGCCTGCTTCTGCTTTACAGCATTGGCTCGCAGCAGGTTTCCCGCTGTCCGCAAGCCCTCAGCCAGGGGAGTTTTTCCTCCGGTAGGCAGAACCCGCAGCTGCTTTTGGGCCAGATCCACACTGCGGGTAAAGGGCAGCAGCACCCGGGCCTCCTGCCCTCGGAAGGCTACGATTCCCACGGTGTCCCGCTTCTGGTAAGCATCCTGCAAAATGGAGAGCACTGCACCCTTCACGGCTCCCATCCGTTTTCTGGCTCCCATGGAACCGCTGGCATCCACCAGGAAGAGGATCACAGCTCCGGTCCGCTGCTCCCGGATTTTCTGACGAAAATCCTCAGGCTTTACCAGAATACCGGGGCGGTCAGGAGAATTTCTGCCGCTTAGCACAGCAGCTCGGAGAGTGGCATCTACAGCCAGATCAGAGGTCTTTCCTCTCGGAAGGCGATAGCGCACATACCGGCCCCGGTCAGAGTTACTGCGAACTTTCAGACGTTTTCCGCTTCCAAGAGATGCCATATGCTTCTGCTCCAGAATCTGTAGATTCACAGAGTCCTCCATGGGCTCAATGGCCTCTACAGAATTGGGATTTTGCTCCTCCATTTCCTGGGTCTGCGAAGAATCCACAGGTGCAAGCTCCCCAGGGAGGTCTTCCGGCAGAGTCTCCGGCGGAATAGAGTCAGCTTCCTTCGGAGCCTCATGCTCCGGCATAGGCTGCTGGGAGAGCTCCAAAGGCTCCCGGATTCGATGGGGCAGAACAAATTCCGCAGCATTTCGGATATCTGCTTGAGTCACCTGATTCCGATCCTCCCAGGAAGCCAGAGCCATAGCCGTCCGGCACAGCACCAGCTCCGGCCTGTGTCCCTCACAACAGCCCTCCTGAGACAGCTCCGCTGCAAAGCGAGCGCAGTCATCGGGAAGATTTACATAGGAAAGCAGATGCCTTGCCTTTTGGATCTTCTGTGCCAGGGCATCGGTCTTTTCCTGCCACTGTCTGTGAAAGGCGTCTGGATTCTGCTCGTAAGCCAAGCGCTGAGCCATGATCTCACACCGAACCCCGGGTCGCTTCTCGCCGTGAACCTCTACATAGAGGCCAAATCGATCCAGAAATCCCGGCCGCAGCGGCCCCTCCTCAGGATTCATGGTGCCGATGAGCACAAATTTTGCAGGATGACTCAGAGAAATTCCCTCCCGCTCCACATGGTTTACACCTGAAGCGCTGACCTGCAGCAGAATATTCACGATCTGCTCCGGCAGAAGATTGACTTCATCTGCGTAGAGAATCCCGCCATGAGCTTTCTGGAGCAATCCTGGCTGAAAGACGGGTTTTCCCTGCTTCAGAGTCTGCTCCGTATCCAGAGCTCCCACCAGCCTGTCCTCGGTAATGTTGAGGGGCAGATCTACAAAAGGACTGTCCCCCAGCAGTTCACGAAGGCCCCGGGCCAGAGTGGATTTGCCCGTACCCTTTTCGCCGGCAACCAGCACACCGCCGATAGCAGGGTTCACTGCGCAGAGGATCAGCGCCTGTTTCAGCTTCTCCTGACCGGGAGCTGCGGCAAAGGGATAATTATACCTCTCCATATTCTTCTGCCAGCTGTCGGACACCATCCAGATCCGCTTCTCCCTCCTCGAAGGGACGGCGGCGCATTCTGTGAGGCAGGGCCAGCTCTGCCGCCGTCAGGATGTCCTCTTTTCGGATCTCGGTTCTTCCCAGGAATGCCGCATTGGTCAGGGCTGTTTTCAGCATGGTAATGTCAGCCCGATGTCCATCCACCCCCAGGAAAATGGAAATCCGGGCCACCAGTTCCAGACACCGCTCCGAATAAGTCACCTTGGGAAGGAGGTCATGCGCCTGATGGATCTGAGCTCTCAGCTGTTCCTGCTGCTGGGCATAGGCGGCTGCAAAGGCTTCCGGATTCTGCTCATACTGAAGCCGCCGCCGGATCACCTCCATACGCTGCTCCAGTGCCTGCTCTGCCTTCACATCCACAGAAAGACCAAACCGGTCAATAAGCTGCGGCCGCAGATCACCTTCTTCCGGGTTCATCGTTCCGATAAGGATAAACCGGGCCGGATGAGAGAAGCTCACGCCCTCCCGTTCAATGCAGTTGACCCCCATTGCCGCTGCATCCAGCAGCACATCCACAATGTGGTCATCCAGCAGGTTTACCTCGTCCACATAGAGAATATTCCGGTTTGCTTCTGCCAGAATGCCGGGTTCAAACCGCTTCACGCCGTGAGTCAGGGCATACTCCATGTCCAGAGTGCCCACCACCCGATCCTCTGTAGCGCTGACAGGCAGATCTACCACCCGCATTCTGCCCAGCCGTACCGGATGCTCTGCTCTCTCCCGGCAGGCCTGACACCAGTAGGCAGGCTCCTCAGGATCGCAGCCAAAGCTGCAGCCCTCCACCTCCTGACGCTCTCCTGTAACCTGGGCCAGAGCCCGGACAGCAGTTGACTTTGCTGTGCCCTTTTCACCCTTAATAAGGACACCGCCGATGTTTGGGTTAATCAGATTCAGGATCAGTGCTCGCTTCATATTTTCCTGGCCTACAATGGCACAGAATGGGTAAAGGGGCCGATTCATATAGGTTTCCATTTGCTTTCACCTGTCTTACTGCATAGTTTCGATCTTGTCTTCCAGACTGAGATAGGCCGCCCGAATACGGGACAGCTGCTCCTCGCTGGCATTCCAGTAGCCTCGGCTGTTGTATTCCAGCATCTGCTCCAGAATGTTCAGATAGGCATGGGGGTTATTCTCCTCCATCTGCTGTTTCCGGGCCTCATCCTTTACATAGCAGGCCTCCAGATCGTCATAGAAATGGCTGTCTACAGCACCGGTGGTAGCTGCAAGGCCCATGACATTTTCAAACCGCTCTGCGATTTTCTGAGCACCGTGGTAGGGATGGGCCAGCAGGCCGTCTATCCATTTGGGGTTAAGCACACGGGTACGAAGGCCCCGGGCAATGGACTGATCCACCGTCTCCGTGTGGATCTGGCCGCCGGTGACATCCGTGATGTACATGGCAGATTTCTGACCACGAACCATTTCCACAGACTTGGCAAGGCCGCCGAAGAATTCATAGTAATGATCCAGGTCTGTAATCTCATACTCCGTATTGGCCCGCAGCTGACTGATAACCTCTACAGTGCTGAGATTCTCCTGATAAAGTTCCCTGGCATTCCGGCCACGGCTGTGCCGGGTGTAGATATAATGCAGAGAGTCTGTAAAGTTTGCACCTAGATCCTCCTCTGCTTCCCAGCTTTTCAGCTCCACCAGGGAGGTGAGGCCGGTTCCGTACTCCCCTTCTCTGGGGCCGAAGAGTCGGGCTGTGGCCAGCTCCCAGGCATCCTCCGGACTGTGTCCCTCCTGAATCAGGCGATCATACCGACTCCGGGTATGGGCCTTTACATAGTTCTGATTCTCCGGCTCTTCCGCATCTGCTGCCATGCGGAACACATCATCCAGTTCGTCCACCACATTGGGAAACATATCCCGGAAGAAACCGCAGATGTTCACAGTCACATCAATTCTCGGCCGTCCCAGTTCCTCCAACGGTATCAGCTCATAGCGGTGCTCCCAGATGGAGCCATTTTTAACCGGACGAACGCCCAGGTATGCAAGAATCTGTCCTACTGTCTCGCCCTGGGTTCGGGAGGTCTCCAGCCCCCAGGCAATCACTGCCACAGAGCCGGGGTATTTTCTCTGATCCTGCCGGAAAGCCGCCAGGGTATTCTCAGCAATCTCCCTGCCTCTCTCAATGGCCGCCTCACTGGGTACCTGTCTGGCATCGAACTGATAGAGATTATAGCCTGTGGGCATGATCTCAGGACTGCGGAACAAATCTCCGCCCAGTTTTGCCGGGTTAAACCGATCTTCCAGTGCCGCCATCAGGCCATCCATCTCCCGGTTGTGACCTGCGGGCTTTGCATCCTCCCTGGCTTTTCTGAGAATGTCCTCAGTGACCTCTCCCTGACCTGCCCGAAGGGCGGCAATGCCCTCGGCATACCGGTTCAGTTCTTCTTCCTGATAGCTCTCACCGAATATATGCAGTCCCTTGGGAATCAGGCTGTTATTCATCCGGTAGAGCTCATTTTCAATCTCCTCCGGGTCTTCCGACAGGCCCAGAGCCCTGGCTTTCTCCACCAGCAGCTTTCTTGCTCCTTCTGCACTGCTGGGAGACACCGCCAGCAGGTGCTGGTAGTCGTCAAGCAGTGTGGAAAGGGACAGGAATTCCCCGTAGAGGCCGCCCTTTACGAAGACAGGCGGCTGATAGCTTACAAGATTTGCATAGCTTCTCCGCCGGGCAATCACCGCCTCAGAAGGGTTCCCGCAGTAGTAGAGATAGATATGGGGCAGATCCCCCACCAGCTGATCCGGCCAGCAGTCTCCGGACATACCGCATTCCTTGCCCTTTAAAAATTCCAGCGTTCCGTGAGTGCCCACATGGATCAGTACATCTGCCTGGAACTCCTGCTGGAGCCACCGGTAGAATGCCGCATACTGGTGATGGGGCGGCAGCGTTTTGTCATGATAGGAGGTCGCATCTTCCGGGTCATTGCCCCGGGCAGGCTGCAATCCGATAAACACATTTCCCTGAACTGTACCGGGAATGAAGTAGGCCCCGTCCTCGGTCATAATGTTTCCGGGCGCCTTTCCCCATGCCTCAGTGATTTCCGGACTCGAAGGGGATTTTTTGGCATCCCACAGAATCCGGTCTTCCCAGTCCGTATCGTATCTGCCGGAATTGACCGCTTTTCCCATGGTAAAGATGTCCCGGAGCTGCTCCGGAGACAGGGCATTGGTCTTGTATCCCTCCTGTTCCAGTCGTCCCAGGATGGCCGAAACCGAAGCAAAGGTATCAAGGAAGGCACCGCCAAAGAGGCTTCCTTCTCCCGGCGGATAGTTATAGCAGATAATCGCCACCCGCTTTTCCCGATTTTCCTTTTCTCTGAGGAGAAGATGCCGCCGAACACGCTGGGTAAGATGTTCCAGGCGCTCCGGAATGATCTGCAGACCGCAGATTTCCTCATGGGACTGTGGGTCTTCTGCCATGGGTGTCATTGCCGCCACCGGCAGGATCTCCTCAGCACCGTCCATCTCCGGAAGCATCACAGAAATCAGCACCTCGTTGGGGCTGCAGCCGGAGACAGAATCCCGCCACTGCTGTTCTGTCCGTCGGGTGAGAAACATGGGATGCAGATAGGCAGCCCCTACCCGCTCCAGCAGGTTAACACCCTTCTCCGCAGCACCACCCATAGGTCCAGCTCCCAGCCGGAAAGGGGTGCAGTCCAAATAGAGGGCAATGGGATATTCGGGGTTCAGGAGGAATGCCTCCAGGCTCTTTTCATATTCGGAGAAAAATCCACTGGTGCCAACAGGGATCACATTGCAGAACGCCGAAAGCTTCCGACTGATCTCCCGGACAACAGGATTTGTATCCGTGGGGTAGGCATAAGCCGTAAAATGAATGACCACATTGGGAAGCTCCGGATTCTGCCGCAGCGCCTTTTTGAATGCAGAAAGGCTGGTATATGCCTCCATGGATTCCAGGTCATAAATGGCCGCAGGCAGCGGCTCCAGAGGCGGTTTGATTCTGGGCAAGCCTCGTACCTTTCCATACTCCGTAGCCAGAAGATTGACAAAACCCTCCATATTCTCCAGGCAGGCATTCTGAAAATAGGTGCAAAGCAATGTGTAGTTCCGCATATCCCGCATTTTTCCAGGAATGGCCTTTCCCATAACCTTTGCCATGCTGCCCATTTTCTTCATAGCCTCAGGGGATGGGGCTTTCCGTTCTCCTCCGCCTATGCTGCCCATAGATGCAGATGTAAAGGCACCCAGGCGGAGATATTCCCTGGGGGATGCCCCGTAGGGGATAATCTGGCCCCTGGCATTGGCACAGGCTCGATTCACTGCCTCTACATTGGCAGGTGGAGCACCCATCAGGTCAATCAATACCGCATCCGCATCCAGAATCCGTTTTTCCATTTCCTGCTGCTTTTGGGCAGAATACTCTGTAACTGCATAGAAAAGCTTCAGTTCAATGCTCTCAGATGCAGTTTGATTCAGCTTCCGCACCGCTGCGGGCAGCAGCTGCAGTACCGGAGCTGATACCGTAACAACTACCAGCTTCACTTGGGATGCACCACCTTTTTGGCGTAAAAAATCGGAGTTCCATTCTCCTGATCCCTGGAAATGTCTGCTTCCACATGGAAGACCTCCCGCAGCATATCGCCCTTCAGCAGAGTCCATGGATCGTCCTGGCAGCAAACCCGATGGTCATGGATCACCACCATCTGGTCCGAATACCGGGCTGCGTGATTGATGTCGTGTATCACCATGATGATGGTGATGCCCTCCTCCCGGTTGAGGCTGGACACCAGTTCCATAATCTCCAGCTGGTGGGCAATGTCCAGATAGGTAGTAGGCTCGTCCAGCAGCAGGATTTCCGGCCTCTGGGCAATGCTCATGGCAATCCAGGCCCGCTGCCGTTCACCGCCGGAAAGATCCGTAATCTTCCGGTTGGTATATTCCGCCATTCCGGTGCGCTCCAACGCCCACTGAACCGTGTCTGAATCCTCACTTCCGGCAGTCTGCCACCACTGACGGTGGGCATACCGGCCATAGGAAACCAGGGTTCCCACGGTAATATCGCCGGAGGCCAGATTATGCTGAGACAGCATGGCTATATGCCGGGCCACCCGCTTGGTGTTCATTCGGAAAACATCTTCCCCCCGCAGCAGCACTTGTCCCGCTTCCGGACGGAGGTTCCGGCTGATTGCCCGCATAAGGGTAGTTTTGCCGCAGCCGTTGGGGCCGATGATGGAATAGATTTTTCCTTTCTCAAAGGAGAGGTTGATATTCTCAATGACTTTCTGACCCTTATAACCGGCGCATAGGTCTCTGGTTTCCAGTATAACATCTCCCATGACCTCACCTCCTCAAAAGATACAGGAAGAAGGGCACGCCCAGCACAGCCATAACAATACCCACCGGGATCTCCGTGGGACTCAGAACCACTCTTGCAAAAGTATCCGACAGCATGAGAAGGGCCGCACCGCAGAGGGCGGAGCCAGGCACAAGAGCCTTATAGTCATTTCCCATAAGCAGCCGCACACTGTGAGGGACCACCAGGCCCACAAAGCCCAGCAGGCCCACCACGCTGACGGCACTGGCAGCCATCAGCGCCGCAAGCGCCGTGCAGACAAAGCGCACCCGTTCCACATGGAGACCTACACCCCGGGCCACATCATCTCCCAGAAGCATAATGTTCATTTTTTCACGCAGCAGATAGCTGGCAATCAGGCCGAACACCGTATAGGGAAGAATTGTCTGAACCTCACCCCAGCTTCTGGCGGAGAGAGAACCGTTCATAAAAGTGATTGCGCCGTGAACCCGGTCTGCATAGAAAACCATGGTTCCGGAAATTCCCGCCTGAAAAAGAGCCGATACCGCAACACCCGCCAGAACTACTCGCATCGGCATAATACCGCCCTCCCAGGCAAGGCCGTAGATAATACCGGCTGCCAGCATGGCACCCAGGAAAGCAAACAGAGGCACCAGCTCCTGATACTGGGGCAAAACCACCAGAATAAAGATTCCAAATAGTCCTGCGCCGCTGCTGATACCGATAATACTGGGGTCTGCCAGAGGATTTCCCATAATACCCTGTAAAATTGCACCAGCAAGAGCCAGATTGATGCCCACCAGACCGCCCAGGATCACTCTCGGAAGCCGGATATTCCAGATCGTGCGGCTTTCTGTAGTGTTGTCCGGATGGAAGATGACCTCCAGAATCCGTCGGAACGGGATGTGGATGGTACCCATGGCATTGCCGATGAGAAAAGCCAGGATCACCGCAGCGACCATGGCCAGAAGCATACCAATCCGGTAGCTTTTCCGATTTTTTAGAGATAATTCGTTACTCTGCATACCAGGTATTTACCTCTCCGTAGATTTCCGGATATACAGTACAGGCCATATACCGGACAGCCTCGTTAAAGTAGGGTCCTGCATTGTAGAGGAAGTATTCCTGAGGCAGATAATAGACACGGCCTTCCGTCACCGCAGGCACAGTGCTCCATGCCTGGTTCTCTGCGAAATGCTTTTCCATGGTCTCAACAGCCAGCTCATTGGAGCCGATCATGCTGGTGACCAGAATCATATCCGGGTTCTGCTCAACAATGTACTCAATATCAAGAGGTGTATTCTCAGAGCCAATGGTATCCGGAGGCAGATTGGAAGCGATGTTCTGAATGTGCAGATCCCTAGCAATACCGCCTGCAATACTGCTGTCCAGCTTCACTGAAAGAGAGCTGGCAGTGAGGTACAGCATGACCACACGTTTTCCCTCCGTGGGGGCCTTGGAAATATAGCTCTCCTGTTCTGCAACCAGATCTGCAATTTTCTTTTCTGCCAGATCTTCCGCACCCAGGATGGCACCGAAAACTCTATAGCAGTCCAGCACCTCCTGGAAGTCCCGGGGCATAACAGAAATGACAGGATAGCCCATCTCCCGCAGGCTTTCCGTAACAGAAGACTGGACACCGGCCTGAGTAATAATCAGATCCGGGTTCTGTGCCACCAATGCCTCCATATTGAGAGAATACACCGGGCCCACCTCGGGCAGGGCCAGCATCTCCTCTTCCCGTCCCTCTGTCAGCTTCAGGTTGCCGTCAGCGATATTGGACGTGCAGATGGATTTGCCGCCCAGGTCATACCAGATCACAAGAGGAGTACCGGAAACCACGGCAATCCGCTCAGGAAGAGCCTTCAGCACAGTCTCGTCTCCAAAATAATCTGTCACCTTCAGGCCGCCATCCTCATAGGAGCCGCTTACGGTGACAACATGATCCCGATCATCATCAGGGTTTACTACACCAATGCCCATATTGGTCTTCTGGCTGCAGCCAGTCAGCAGGGCAAAGCAGAGCAGAAAGCTGAGAGCCCCTGCAAGCCATTTTTTCATCACAATGATCCCTCCAAAAATAGGAAGAGATGCCGTCCACAGTCTGCTGGGTGTTGGGCTTAAACCAGCTGCCGTGTCCGGCATCCCGAGAAACAGATTTACTTGCCTGCAGCAGCATCGGCAACAGTCTTGCCGAAGTTGGCCTCAAAATAAGTCTGCAGAGCAGCCACATCCTCCTTCATGGCAGCAGCCGCACTGTCAAAACGGTTGTTGTCCTTAGCGGACTGGGTGCTGTCCTCGTGATCCATATTCTCCATACGGACCATCTCCCCTGCTTCCAGATCGAAGAAATAGTAGAAGCCGGTGCCCATCATGGAGACATAGTAGAACTCCTCCACCTGATTTTCAGCAGGAGTGAACTTGTAGTATTCCTTGGTGTCGCTGCCCTTGTCATCGGTCTTAGTAAAGGTCACAGTTCCATTGGCGGCATCCACCTGAGTCCGCAGGCCGCCCTGCTTAAAGGGGCTTGTCTGGAGGTCCAGAGCTTCCAGAATGCCGTCCTTTTCGGTCAGCTCCAGCTTTGCGTCATTCTTCTTGGCACCGCAGGCTCCCATGGTCAGAACCATAGCCAGAACCAGCAGAATTGCAATTGTGTGTTTCATCAAAAAATCTCCTTTTTTCTTCCTGCCAATCCGTTTTTACCCAACAAATTCCAGAAGAAAATAAAAAACGGTTATGGCAATACATAAAAGTACCACCATAACCGATTCAGGTTGATACAATTGTCTGCAGTAGGCCTTCTGAGTTGCACCCTATACCCGCAATATGGGAACGAAACCTGTCCTGCCTTCTCAGTTTCCCAATGACCGGCTTTCACCGACGGACAAATCTCTCCGATGCTCACAGCGACGGTAATCCAAGAGCAGCAAAACAGCCGCTCCACTGGGGTACTATCCCCATTTCCTTGTTAAGCCACTGCACCTGCGGAAAATCCGCTTTACGTATGCAGGGCCTCTGCACACTAAAGAATAGCATACTCTCCACCCTCCGTCAAGTTTGTTCTTTTTATACCAGAATATTCTGAATTCCACCAAAACATTACCACTTTTTCACCATTGTGTTTGAGGATGCAACGTACAAGCTCCGCCGCCAAAGGCAAGCTGCCGCCGAAAAATCGACAAGCTACCTTTTCGTCTTTCGGGCAAAACGTTTCCAGACAGGAATCTCGGCAGCCGTGGAGAGTACAGCTAGGATTCCCGCTGCAATATACATATACTGAGTTACTGTCCACCCAAAATTCTCTGTTACCCAGGCAATTCCATACATAGAAACCGCAGTTCCCGCATAACTACAGGCATTCAAGAAACCGGATACTGATGCCGCAACGCCCATGGTCACAAAATGAGTGGGTATCTCACTTATGATGACCACACTGGATGCCATCATAAGAGCCGTAACCGCTGCAAACACCATCACTGTAGCCACCGGCGGCAATGCATCCGCAACAGGAAGAATACACAAGCAGACCGCTGCACATCCAAAGAGCAAGCTTGCACATACCGCTTCATTCCGTACTTTCTGCATCAGCCAATACGCAATAGTCGCACCAGACATATTGATTACAGGGAGCAGCAGTGAAAACCTGACCGCCTTACCGGAAGACATTGAAAAAACCTCTGTCATATAGGTAGGAAGCCAAGACGTTACCCCATCCTTTAACATGCCATTGATCATCGTCGGCAGAATAAGAAGCAAAACTCCAGAGGAGACTACCGCCCCCATTGCTGAGTTGTTTTTCTTTTTTCCTGCAGTCTCCTCTTGGCCCTGTTCTTCAGGTAATCCCGGAATTTCCCCTTGACTCCGATACAGGGCAAGGCAGCTGACTGCAAAAAATACAGCTCCGGTGAACAGAATGGTACCTGCCAAGGAGAATAAACTCTGCCATGGGCTGATCTCCAGGACCGCTCCAGAAAAACTGTAGGCAAGGATTGTACCGAAGGACGGTGCCGTATTGAGCAGAAGCAGCGCCTTTGCACTGTACTTCCAGTGAATTCCCTGAGAAATAATAAGAAAGCACGGTGCCCAGATCAGTGACTGCGCATAGCCGTTAACGCCCCATATTAGCATCATTGCAATTCTGGAAGCCGCCATAGGCATGAAAAGATTCAGCACACCACTGGCACCGATTCCCATTACAATCTGTTTCCTCGGATCAAACCGATCAGCAAGAAATCCATTGATTATCTGTCCGATTCCGTATGCGGCAAAGTAGATAGTTGCGCAGACTCCACCGTCTGTTTTCGTCAGGATTCCGCCCGAAATCATATCCGGCAAAGCTGCAGAATAATTCAGGCGCCCAATATAGCTGATGGCATATGCCCCGAAACACAGCAGTGCAAGCCACACCACATGAGACTTTTTTTCAATCGTATTCAGATAGTATTTCATCTCACAGCCTGAATTCACGCCCAGTATTATTTCGCATTCTGTTTCTGATGCGTTTCTACCATCTGCTGAATCCGTTCACCTTTCTTACGGCAGTCAATAAGCACCTCAAGTTCCTCTTTCTCGGATGCAAAACATCCCTTTACAGGGAGACACACCTCCATGTCTGCAGGAAGCTGCATATCAGACCTGGCAATATAAGAGGTGATCATATCCCAGTCAAGGACTCCGGTAAAGGGTGGTCTGTGAGAATCTGATTTGCCAACCATAATGTCATTATCCAGATCTTCTTCAGCAATGGAGTCCGTATCCTGTAAATGAGTAGCAATTAGGCGATTACCATACCGTTCCAGATATATATAGAAATTGTCTCTGCACATGAGAGACGCATGTCCGGAGTCAAAGCACATTCCCAGGAAATCACTGTCATAGCGCTCAAACATTCTATCAAAGTATTCCGTCTGATGCTTATACGGAATCCACAGCAGATTCTCCAGTGCAATTCTAACACCGGAAGCCTTTGCATATTCCTGAAGTTCATCAAAGGACTTGCAGACCTGTGCGTAGTATTCCTCCTTCAGATCGCTGCTTCTCTCAAACATATCAAAAGGCAGTTGGGAGTGAAGGACAACTACAGAAGAGCCGATCGTTGCAGAAAGATCAATACGGTTCCGAATCAGATCTACACCTGCCAGACGGATATACCGGTTGGAACTTGTATAATCCTTGCGCACAAAGGGGGTCCTCTCGCGCATGTAGTAATAATGATTAGTGCCCTTTTTGAGTCTCTCCGTAGGCCGTATGCCACCTTCACTTCCGTGCATAGTATGGGCCTTGATTCCGTATTCACGAAGAATATCTCTCACCTGAAGCATCTCACTAGGACTGTAGATATAATCTCCGTCCCAGTTATGCATCCAGGAAGTATGGGTAAATCCTGCTTTGGCAATCATTTTAATCTGATGCTCTATGGCTTCCCAGCTGTGCAGGTCATTATTGTAGTCACTGTTAATCGATGTAACTGTCATAGTAAAACACCACCATGCATATTCAGTTCTGGTTCTTTTAGAACTTCCGTCTTCTTATCTTAGTAAGGAGACGGAAGTTCTATTTTTCAGTTAGTGCGTTTCCCAGTACCCATCCAGAGCAGCTTGTGCTTCGGGCTGAGTCCGATTCAGTGCCTCCTGAGCAGACATATTTTCAATAATCACAAGATCAAATGCATCTTGGATAGCTTTGTTGACTTTATCCCCGGCAAAATCAATAAACTTTGCCTCTCCATACTTGGAAACCTGCTCCAGCGCAATACCCATGGCGGGACAGCTCTCCAAATATGACTTAAAGTTTGCACTCTCACGGCAGGACTCTCTGACAGGAACGTAACCACTGGCCATAGAGAACTGAGCATTAGCCTCGGTACTTGCAAAATACTTGATCCACTCATAAGCGGCTGCTTGTTCCTCAGGAGTAGCACCTGCGGGAATGATATTCTGGATGCAGGCAAAGAAGCCCACGGGAGCGTTATCCTCCCAGCAAGGCACCATTGCAGGAGCAACAATGCTAAAGTCCAGATCAGGAATATCAGCAGTGGAGCCAATATAAGCAGCGGTACGTCCCTGCATTACATCATCAACGGTCTTATACCAGAACTCCCAGCCTTCGCCGCCATAGTTGATGTTCATAATATGGTCTTCATTAATCCACTTACGGATAGCATCCCAGGTCTCAATCCAAGGTTCTGCATTGATGGTAGCAGTCTTCTTGTCCTCGCTTAGGACTTCACCACCTGCGGACTTTGCAATATCCATAAAATGGTTCGTATCATACATAGGATCAAATCCGAAAACAGAACCCGCCCCAGTCTGACCGGAAGCCAGCTTTTCGGAAGCTTCGGCAATGCTCTGATAGCTCTTCAGCGTTTCCTGAGGATTCAACTGGGCCTTTTCAAAAATATCAATGTTATAAAAAACAATATGGGTGCTGCAGAATGCAGGCATACCATAAACCTTGCCGCTTGCATCCTTGCTGAACTCCTGCAGGCTGGGCAGGAAGTCATCAAAGTGAATATCTGGATCCTTGGTAATCAGATCATCCAGGCACAGGAGCGCACCTTTCTCCATAAAAGTATTGAAAATGCCGTCATTGAGCATAACGGCTGCTGGAACGTCCTGAGCAGCAATAGCCGCCTGGAACACCTGCCCTGCTTCACGAAAGTCAGCAAGCTGCACACCCTTAACAAATATGCGATTCTGAGAAGTATTGAAGTCTGCGATTATTTTCTCAACAGCTTCGCCAAGAGTACCGCCTAAGCAGTACCAGTATTCAATCTCCGTACGCTTGCCGTCCGTACTGGGTGCAACTACTGCCTGACCTGAAGCCGCTTCTCCATTTTCATTATCTGCAGGAGTCTGCTGCCCACAAGCGCTGAGGCCCAGGACAAGAATAACTGCCATCAGTAAACTGATGATTCTAAAAGTTACATTCTTTTTCATTTGAATAGATCCTTTCTCTCTTTAAGATTATGCGGAACTGCTTATGAAATTTCCTTTCCATGGTCACCTCCCACTTTTGAAATACTGCTGTCAGGTACAACTGTTACTCCTTAACAGCGGAATCACTTGTAATACCTCTGATTACCCACTTCTGTCCGATCAGGAACACCAGAATCATAGGTGCTACAACAACGCAGCAAGCTGCCATGATAGTGCCCCATTTAAGTCCGTAGGAACCTTCCGCCTGAAAGAATGCCCGGATTCCCATACTCACAAGGAACTTACTCTTATCCCGGATGATCAGAGACGGCCATACAAAGTTGTTATAGAAACCAACAAAGGAGAGAATACCCAGGGTGAAGAACGAGGACTTGGACATAGGCACTACAATGCGGGCAAAAATGTTCCAGTGTCCAGCTCCGTCAATTCTCGCTGCCTCGATAATAGACGAATTTATCTGCATAAAGGTCTGGCGGAAAAAGAATATGTTAAATATACTCGCAGCACTTGAGATAATCAATCCCGTATGTGTGTTCATTAAATGGAGCTTAGAGATTGTAATATAAGATGGTATATGCGTTGCTGCAGATGGCATGATATATGTTACCATAATTAGCAGGAACAGGAATTTACGACCTTTGAATTTAATATGCGTAATTGCATAGGCAAACAGAGCTGAGTTAATCAAGACAATTGCCGTAAGAATTAGAGCAGTGTATGTACTATTCCAGAGGTAACGAGCAAATGTTCCGTCTGCCAGTGCATCCTGGTAGTTGATCCACTGAGGCACCGCAGGGAAGAATTTAGGCGGGATTGCCCAGATTTCATCCTTGGTCTTAATGGAATTGGAAAGCATCCAGAAAAACGGGAAGCCGATAACCAAAGAATTAAAGATGAGGAGCAGATGCATCAGTATCTTTTGGGTATACTTCCAGATTTTCCTGCCTTTAATTGCGTTCATACTGACACTTCCTTTTCTTTAATCGTAATGTGTAAACCGCTTCATTGTACACGATTCAAGGATCGACACAACGACCGTTATGATAACAAGCACAACCGCAACTGCTGCTGCTTTACCTGTGTTAAATGCCTGGAAGGCTTCCCGGTAATAAAGCGTAAGAATGGTTTCTGTCGCACCGGCAGGCCCTCCATTTGTCAGAACCTTAATCTGATCATATGCCTGCAAAGAATTGATTGTAGACATGATTACGAGGAAGAAGGTCGTGGGAGAAATGGCAGGAAGCGTCACCTTTATAAACCGGGTAAACGCACTGGCACCATCCACCTTGGCAGCTTCTATAAGATGCTGAGGCACCTTTTTCAGGGCCTCCATATAGAAAATCATTGTCCAGCCAATCTGCTTCCAGACTGTAACAATAATGACCGAGAGCATTGCTGTATCCATACTCTTATTCCATTCCAGTCCTGGCATTCCGAACAGAGACAGAATAAAATTAAGGACACCTGCAGTCGGCTCAAAAATCCAGGACCATACGATACTGACAGCCACCATAGGGGTAATGTACGGCGCAAAGATTGTAGTGCGATACAACCCCAGCCCCTTTCCAATGCCATTCATGGCCAGCGCAAGAAGCAAACCGATGGCAATGGTGGGTACTGTTGTTCCCACTGCAAATACCAAAGTATTTTTCAGAACTGTTGCAAACTTAGGGTCCTGGAAAAGTGATCGATAATTACCAAACATCACAACATCAAAATCAGGAGAAATCATATCCCAGTCAGTGAAGCTGAGGAGCAGAGAATGGACTACAGGAATAATCCAAAACACGAGTAACGGGATCAATGCAGGAAGTATGAACAGTAGTGCAATCAATTGGGTGTGCCTATTCTGAACTCTTGTACTTTTCATTTTGTCTCCTTTCACGAAACCATTTTTCTTGACACCGGTATTATAGCAAAGCGCTATCGTTATTTTCCATATCACTTCGTCACATTTCCTATCATATTTTGTCGTCTTTTACAATTCAAGAAATATTATAGCTAAATTTTTCTTGCTTTCTGTATTATTTTATGCTTAAATGCTATTTATAAGTGAAATCGCCATCCTATTTTTCTCACAACATATAATTGTTTTCGATAAACGCAGTATACGCAGGCATCAAATTTATCTAGCAAATTCATAGATTTCATTCCTGCAATATGCAGCTCTAGTCTTCATTATTATACAAATTTTCCTGATAGTCACAACGAAGTCTGTTTTAAAAATACAGTCCAACTCCCAGAAGAAAGGAATGGTATAAAAGATGAAATTATCACGCAAAATCATGATCTATCTAATGTTTTTAGCAGTGATTCCCAGCATTCTCTTTTCCATTTATGTATACCGTTACTACTCAGACTCAATTTTTCTCAGGGTGCAGCAGGAGCGGAAGGTATCTGTCATGCAAACTGCTTCCAATATGGATTTAAAGCTCCTTTCCATTGAAAATATGGCGCATAATCTCTCCTATCGCAGTTCTCTGGTTCAATTGCTGGCAAAAGAAAATATCCCTGCCTACCCCACCTGGTACAAGAAAAAATTTGAAGAAAGCCGAGCTGCCATGAAGCACACTCTGCTTTATCAGGACCTGGGTATAAATGAAATCATGCTCTATACTTCCAACCCGGGGATTTGCGAAAAGAACGGTTTCTGCAAAAGTTCCAGAATAGAGAACATGGATTTTTATGAGAAATTTCTGAATGATGATGCTGTGTTTGATATTCATTGTCTTACCGAACAGGAAACTTCAGATTATTACTCCGCAACAGAACGCACATATTACCCCAACCGTCAGGTCACCCTGTCCCTTTTTAAAATTCTTTCCTTGAACAATGATATTCTCGGTATTCTTATATTTGAATTCGCCACAGAAGATCTGTTTTCTCCTATCCAGATTGCTGTAGAAAACGGGAACCAGTATGCAGTTCTTTTTTCAGACGGCCGATACTACGGCATTGATCCCCATACAACATGTGAGACAATACCGGAAAATATGATCTATGAGTCTCTAGATCACTTTGATATTCTGGTAACAGATGCCGACATTCTCCACAAATCTGTTTATACAAAGTCCGCAAAATATATTCTCTTTATCCTGCTGGGCGGAATTTTCTATAATCTGTTTCTATTTTCCTCCATCTCGAAATCCATAATTCGACGGCTCAATTCAGATCTAAACGAAATGGATCGGATTTTACAGAACAACTACAAAGGTCGCCTCAAAATCAAAGGAAATGACGAAATTTCCGCCATTTCTGTCCGATATAACATTCTGCTGGACAAGATGGACGCGCTAATCAAGGACATGATTGCCAAAGAACGAAAAGGGAAAACTGCCCAACTGAAAGCACTTCAGTACCAGATTAACCCTCATTTTATCTACAACACGCTGAATATTTTCTCTGCATGTGCAGAAAATGATCGTAACTATCAACTCTCCGATGCTATTTCCTCCTTTGGCCATCTTCTTCGCTACACCCTGAAAGATGACGGGCTTTACGGAACTGTAGCTTCTGAACTGGAAAACGCCCAATCGCTAACTAGTATTTATGGCATCCGCAGAATCGAAAATATCAACCTGATTACAGAATGTCCCGAAGAACTGCAGCAGTGCAAAATCATAAAATTCATTATCCAGCCAATTATTGAAAATTCCATCCTGCACGGCTGGAAAAAAGGCAGTTCTGACATGCTCATCACCATAAATGTCTCTAAAGATGACAACTTTCTGATCATCAAAATATCCGACAATGGAGTAGGCATGCAACCGGAACAGTTGAAAAAAGTAATCGATCATATCACAAATGGTACATCTTCCCAGGAAACATCCTCCGGGCATTCGTCTTTTATTGGACTAAGAAATGTATATGAACGCATCAAACTCTACTATGGTCCTGATGCCTCCATGGTGATAACCAGCCGCTATATGCTCTATACGCAAATCCACCTATCTATACCTTTTAACAACTGTTCAGGAGAATGAAAATGTATAAAGTATTGATCGTAGATGATGAAGCCAGCATCTGTCAGAATATTCGTTCAAAAATCGAGCGTCTGAGCCTGCCCCAAATAGATGAAATTAGAGTATGCTACAGTGGTGAAGATGCCATTTCCCTTTGTTCCTCTTATAAACCTCAGATCGTAATTACCGATATCATGATGGACAACCTCAACGGAATTGAGCTTGCCAGAGTGCTCTCCAGCAGTCTTTTCCCTGTAAAGTTCATTTTTTTAAGCGGATATGATAATTTCTCCTATGTTAAGGAGGCCTTCCTCGCAGGTGCCTCTGACTACCTTCTCAAGCCGCTTCTGACAGACCAGCTCCGGGATGTGCTTCAGAAGACCATTATTTCCCTTAACAACCCTGGAAACGGAAATAATCAGACCCGTACAAATCTGTTTCAGACTGCGCAAGCTCTTCCGATTCTGCTGCATATTAAAACAGACCCTCTCTCCATCCAAAAGGCGATGAAAAGGCTGTCCTGTCTTCAGGAACCTTTTTTCTGCTGCTGTATGCTACGTTCTTTTCAGTCGGTTCCCGAACAGTCCCTAATCAATGCATGCAACATGCTGTATGATTTCTGGGATACTGTACATATAGGTAAAATTCTCTGTGTCCCTGTCAGCTACAATAGGATCTCTGTTTTGATAAACACCCCGGCCCCCGATGAAGCCCAAATTTATTCGGCGCTAACTGATTTTATCAGCCAGCTACAGAAACAGAAAATTCTGATGTGTGGTGCACTGAGCAAACTGGGCAGCTTTCAGAAAATTCCGGAACTGCTTCATGAAGCCCAGACCAATCTGCTAGCACTGCTGGAAAGCTCTGATTCTTTTCTTTCTAACCGTCAGATTGATCTCAAAACAGTTCCTCTTCCCCAACATCTGGCCTATATAAAAGCCTTGTTTGATATTGCTGCTGTATCCAAATCCTCAATGTTTGAAAAACTGGACAATCTTCTTTCCTGCATGGAATGCATTGAGCTTTGCGAATTCTACCTAACTTTAGCCATAGAAGTAGAGAAGATATCCAGGAATGTCAACTTAACCTCAACAGAAGCACTGACCTCTTTCCCCTCTGTTTTTTCCTTCTCCAGCCGTGAAAGTCTTCTGTTGGCTATTTACGACAAATTCGAGGAAATACCCGATTTCCTCGTCGAATGCACATCCTCTGTTACATCCACCGCCGAACTGGTCAAGGGATATATTGATTCTCACTATACTGAACGACTCAGTTTACATACTCTTTCCGAACAATTCAGCGTAAGCTATGCCCATCTCAGCAAAATTCTCAGGGAGCACCTCAATATGCCTTTTTCGGAGTATATTATTTATCTGCGTATGAACAAAGCATGTGAACTCCTTCAGTCTGCGGACCTGTCTGTCTCCGAAATCTCAGAAATGGTCGGATACGACAATGCCTTTAATTTTACCCGCGCTTTTAAAAACCAGTACGGAATGTCCCCCAGCCGTTACCGCTCCTCCGGAAGCCGATAGGCATCTCCAGTATCTCCAGAGTCCCACTCCAAATTCTGCGAGAACCGTATACATTGATTTCTATATTAATTATAATTTTTCAGTAATTCCATCAGAAGTCACAAGTACAAAGGAAGAAACACCTCAGCGCAAATCTCTCAACGGCACCTTTAAAAGTAGATAGAGTCAGTTCCCCCGATCTCCCTCCCTGCGATTTCCGAAAAGGCAGATATGAAGTGACCCCAAAAAGTTAGACAATATTTTTAAATAAATACTGTTCAAGCTACCGAAAAGGCTTGCTGTCTGTGTAATACGGCAGCAAGTCCTTTCGGTTTGCCTTAATGCGCCTGTTGTTGTAGTAGTCCAGATATTCAATCAGCTCTTGTTTGAAGTGTTCCATGGATTCAAACTCTTGCAAGTAAAAAAGTTCGGTTTTAAGCAAGCCAAAGAAATTCTCAATGACGACATTGTCCAGGCAGTTACCTTTCCGGCTCATGCTCTGCCGGATACCTTTTTTCTCTGAGCATCCTCTGGTATGCCTTCTGCCGGTATTGCCAGCCCTGCACCGTCTGGGATCTTCTCAAAGGCTTTATCCAACAAGGACGTTACCATGCTCAGAACCGGTCGATCCGAGATTGTATAACTGACCAGATCTCGGCTGCATAGATCAAGAATAGGTGACAGATACAGTTTCTGGTCAAAGAGGTGAAAC
>RCNH01000341.1_pt1 | contig 20556 bp, 14 predicted proteins | sample 2041161 | NCBI WGS metagenome assembly RCNH01 (sample SAMN09708215, study PRJNA481090) | Feces metagenome, whole genome shotgun sequencing project. | biome: feces | host: Leptonychotes weddellii | place: Antarctica: Sion Island | collected 2010-03-01 | reverse complement strand
GCACAGTGGATCTCATCTTCATGGATTATTTTCTGTGTGACACTACAGTGCCGGACTTATTGCGTCAAATGAAAAAGCTGGATTTGCCCACGCAGCCCAAAATCCTCTGCGCAGTGGAGGATCACAGCGATCTAAAAGCAGAAGGACTCTTGTCTTTAGGCGTGGATTGCTATATGATAAAACCATACTCGATGGCGCAGCTGTTTGAAAAAGCTCGTGAATGCTGTGGGTTTGGCCGATATGCTTGGCAAGGTGCATTGAGAAAGGTCATCCTGGATTGCGGCATCAGTGATAACCGAGTACTTTATACATATGTATATCAGGCATTGACCTGCATTTTAGAGAGCGGCCAGGATTCTTTGCAGGCAAAAGAAATTTATCGCGCCGTTGCCAGGCACGAAACCGTGATGGAAAGCACGGTGGAAACTTCTTTGCGCAGAGCAGCTGCTTTTGTATGTGAATGCAGCACGGATGCCTACCGGCAAATATGCAGCCGCGCAGGTGAATCAGCGGATCGCCCTTTGGGTAACGGCCGTTTTCTTAAAGTGCTGGCACAGGGAGTGCGGTGCTACATAGGAAACAATCAATGACAAAGCGAGGTCACTAGCATGAGCGAACGGGAAGAATCCACAGTAAGCGATGAAGAAAGAGCACAGTTCTACGGAAATCTCTCGCACCAATTCGCTGAACCTCTGAATATAATTCTGAATGGCACGGAATATATCCGTGCCAGCTTGAAAGAGGGAACAGCTGAGCAACAGCAGGAAGCAATCCGTATGTCTGCACATGCAATTCAGGATAGTGTTCGCTGGCTGGATCGTCTGGCCCAGAACATGGTGGATATGCTGGCGCTTTCCTCTGGTGGCCTTTGCCCGAATTGCCAGATTATTGAGTTGTCCAGCAGGCTGCGGAACCTGCTGGAACTCTGCTTGCCATATGCGAACCACCAAAATATGGCGCTGCACTGGAATCCTCAGAAAATGCCGGTTCATGTATTTGTATTTGCTGACAAGGCTTTTGTGGATCGCATCTTGCTGAATCTGCTGTCAAATGCCATTCAATACAGCCGTCCAAACGGAAATATCTGGGTGGAATTGACAGTTGTGGAAAACGAATTTCGAATTTCTGTGCGCGATGACGGCCCGGGAATCTCCACAAAAGATCAGCAGCTTTTGTTCGATCCGTTCCAAGCGTTCAGCACCCATGCCATGCAGCACGGAGTTGGAATTGGTCTGTACCTCGCCCAGGAGTTTTGCAAATCCATGAATTGGCGGCTGCATTTAAAGAGCAATGAAGAGGGAACAGAAGCGGTGATTCATGCTCCGATCGGCGTACCGGCGCAGGACAGCGGATTGGTAGGCATGGCGTCCAATGCATTTGCACATGAAATTTCCCGTCAGGAGCAGGCGGGTCGAATTCACCGTGAGATGGCTGCGCTTTTTGGCGAATTGAATGATTGATTGCAACGCCCTTTCCAAGCGGAAAGGGCGTTTTACTGTTTACATCAGCGATGTTTTATTGTAGAATATAGACAATAATAATTTAACGTGGGATGGTGTGGAACATTGGCATCAAAATATAATCGCATTCTTTTAAAGGTGAGTGGCGAAGCTTTGGCCGGCGCTAAGGGCACCGGTTTTGACGAACCCACCCTTCGCAGCATCTGTGAGGGAATCAAAGCAGCACACGATCAGGGTGTACAAATCGGCATTGTGGTTGGCGGCGGCAACTTCTGGCGTGGCCGTACCAGCGGTGCAATGGAGCGCACTTGCGCTGACAAGATCGGTATGCTTGCTACAGTGATGAACTGTCTGGCTGTGTCTGATGCATTGGAGCAGCTGGGCCTGCGCACTTGTGTCATGTCTGCTATGACGATGCCCCAGATTGCACAGCCTTTCACTCGCGGCGAAGCTGTACGGAATATGGAAGAAGGCCGCATTGTGCTGTTCGGCGGCGGCACCGGCAATCCGTTCTTCTCCACTGATACCGCATCTGCTCTGCGCGCCGTTGAAATTGGTGCCGACATCATGTTTAAGGCCACCATGGTCGACGGTGTCTATGACAAAGATCCTAAAAAGTATCCCGATGCAGTCAAGTACGACACTCTCACTTTCAGCGAAGTGCTGGAAAAGCAGTTGGCTGTGATGGACGGCACTGCCGCCACACTCTGCCGTGAGAACAAGCTGCCCATTCTGGTATTTGACCTGAACGATCCTCAGAATATCGCACGTGCAGCAGCCGGCGAATCTTTGGGTACTCTGGTCATTGAATAAAAATAGCGGACGCACTCCCTGTGCGCTGTGATAACCAACGTAAAGGAGAATTATTTATGAGCCAATATACCAAGCCTTTTGACGAGAAGATGGATCTCTGCCTGAATCACCTGGAGCGTGAACTGGCTGCCATTCGCGCAGGTCGTGCAAATCCTGCCGTGCTGGATCGCATTACCGTGGATTACTACGGTGCACCCACTCCCATTAACCAGGTTGCAGCCATTGCTGTGCCGGAGGCTCGCGTAATCACCATCACTCCCTGGGATACCTCTCTGGTACACCTGATTGAAAAGTCTCTGCTGACCAGTGATCTGGGCATCAATCCCGCCAATGACGGCCGTGTAATCCGTCTGGTTTTCCCGGCTCCCACTGAGGAACGCCGCAAGCAGCTGACCAAAGACGTAAAGAAGCTGGGCGAAGAAACCAAGACCGCTGTGCGCAATGTACGCCGCGATGCAATCGACAAGTTCAAGGCCCTGAAGAAAGCAAGCGAGATCACCGAGGACGATCAGAAAAACCTGGAGGACGAAATTCAGAAAATCACTGATAAAAAGACCCAGGCGATTGACAAGATTTGCGAAGAAAAGAACCGCGAGATCATGGAGATCTAATTAACTCGGATAATTCGTGCCGCGCACAGTTGCTGCGCGGCACAGCTTTTGGAGGAAAAAGTATGAGCCATCCTGCTGATTTTGCTGCCGGGCTTTCCATCGGCATCATTATGGACGGAAACGGACGCTGGGCTAAAAAGCGTGGCCTGCCCCGCACTGCCGGTCACAAAAAGGGCGCAGAGGTGTTTCAGGATATTACGCGCTACTGCAATGAGATCGGTGTGGAATCCGTCACCTTTTATGCCTTCTCTACGGAGAACTGGCGCCGTCCTATGGAAGAAGTAAGCGCAATTATGAAGCTGTTCGGCGAGTACCTGCTGAAAGCCTTCGACTACGAAAAAGAAAATAACCGCGTAGTGTTTTTAGGGGATCGTTCTGCACTGGAGCCTCGCTATCAGAAACTGATGAATGAAATTGAGCAAAAAACTGCGCATAACACCGGCATGACGCTGAATGTAGCCGTTAATTACGGCGGCCGGCAGGAAATTGTACGTGCGGCGCAGGCTCTGGCTGCGCAGGTTCAGCAGGGAACACTGGCTCCTTCTGATATCACTGAGCAAATGATGGCAGATCAGATGTACACTTGTGGACAGAAAGACCCCGATTTTATTCTGCGCCCCAGTGGCGAAAAACGCCTGTCCAATTTTATGCTGTGGCAGGCAGCCTATTCTGAGCTGGTAGATATGGACGTTCTCTGGCCGGACTTTACCCGTGCCGATCTCGATACGGCAATTGATGAATTCAACCATCGCAGCCGTCGCTTTGGCGGCGTGTAAACGCGAGGAAAGGTGGAACATTTTACTTATGAAAACTCGCATTATTACATCCGTGGTGGGCCTTGCAGTATTGGCACTGGTTCTCTGCTTCTTTAACACAGTCTTCTTTGATCTGGTCATCTCCGCCATTTGTTTTCTGGCTTTTCATGAAGCATTCAAAGCATTTGGCTTTACCACAAAGGAATGGTATGTCTACCTTCCTTTTGTGCCGTTCACACTGCTGTTGATGCTGTCCAAAAGCCTTTCACTTGACAGCTGGCTGCTGCCTGCAGCATTTTTGTTTGGTCTATATATCTGTGTTTGCGTCATACGCTTTCATCGTACACTGGATGTTACAAAGCTGGGCGGCTTCGTATTCTTCAGCAGCATTGTTCTGCTCTGCTTCTACTCTTTGATCCATCTGAAACGTCTGCTTCCGGTGGAAGAGTTCAACTATGATGCAATTTTCTTTATCCTGCTTACTTTGTGCTTTGCTTGGGGCGGAGATTCTGCCGCTTATTTTGCAGGCCGCTTTCTGGGTAAGCACAAGCTTGCTCCGGAGGTAAGTCCCAAGAAAACAGTTGAAGGTGCCATTGGCGGTGTGCTGGGTTCCATTGTACTGGGCCTGATTGCAATGGCAATTTATGCACCGCTTTCTCAGCGCGTAAGTGCCTTTACCGCCGCTAAGGGCAGCGCAATGCTCTATCTGGTCATTGCCGTTATGGCAGCAATTTCTTCGGTTCTGGGTATCCTGGGCGATTTGTTCGCTTCCGCAGTGAAGCGCCAGGTGGGTATCAAGGATTACGGCACCATTTTCCCCGGTCATGGCGGCATTTTGGATCGCTTTGACAGTGTAATGTTCGTTGCACCCTTTGTGACCATTGTGGTTACTATGGTATTTTATCATTTTCAGCATTAAGGGGGCTATTTGATTGGCTAAAAAAGTCACTTTACTGGGTTCTACCGGTTCAATCGGTACGCAGAGTCTGGATGTAATCCGGGCTCAGGGCTATGAGGTGTTCGGCCTTGCCGCGAACTCCAGCGTAGATCGTTTAATGCAGCAGATTGAGGAGTTTCATCCCCAGTGGGTTGCCGTTGCCGATGCAGATGCCTGTGAGACCGTCCGTGCAAAGCTGAGTGGCATTTCCGGTGCACCCCGGGTTTTGAAAGGCCCGGAGGGCGTGGTGGAACTTGCAAAGATGGAAGGCAGCGATGTGGTTCTGAACTCCGTGGTCGGCATTGCCGGTCTGGGGGCTACTTTGGCTGCGATTGAAAGCGGCCATGATGTAGCGCTGGCCAACAAGGAAAGCCTGGTTACCGGCGGCTATCTGGTAACAGATGCCGTCAAAAAGCATGGCGTAAACCTGCTTCCGGTGGACAGTGAGCACTCTGCTATTTTTCAGTGCCTTCAGGATGCCGAATCAGCTAAAAGCCTGACTAAAATTCTGCTTACCGCATCCGGTGGTCCTTTCTTCGGAATGAAACGGGAAGAGCTTGCAGGTAAAACCAAAGCGGACGCCCTGAAGCATCCCAACTGGAACATGGGCGCAAAAATCACTATTGATTCGGCCACACTGATGAATAAGGGCCTGGAATTGATCGAGGCTGTATGGCTGTTCAATCTGCCCCCTGAAAAGATTCAGATTGTGGTACAGCGTCAAAGCATTATTCACTCCATGGTTCAGTACAGCGATAATTCGGTAATTGCGCAGTTGGGTGTGCCTGATATGCGCATTCCCATTCAGTATGCACTCACCTGGCCCAAGCGTGTACCGGGTCCGGCACCTGAATTGGATTTCACGCAGCTCAAGTCCATCACCTTTGACGTGGCAGACGAAGAAACCTTCCGCTGCCTCGCTGCCTGCAAGAAGGCAATTACCAAAGGCGGTCTGGGCCCCTGTGCTGCGAATGGAGCAAACGAAGAAGCAGTTGCGTTGTTCCTGCAAGACAAAATCGGCTTCTTGGATATCGGCCGTCTTGTTGAAGCTGTTGTGGACAGTGACTCCTTTGGCGGCACCTACACACTCAGCGATGTTTATGAGTGTGATCGTATGGCCCGTGCATTCGTGCGCAGTCATATTTAATTTAGAAAGCGAGATTGATCTATGTCCTTTTTGCTGACGACAATTGTTTCCATTCTTGTATTTGGATTTGTGATTATGTTCCATGAAGCGGGACACTTTTTCACTGCAAAAAAATGTGGAATTCAAGTAAACGAGTTTTCTCTGGGTATGGGGTCCGTTCTGTTCAAACGAGTTCGAGGCGGAACCCAATACAGCATCCGTGCTTTGCCGATTGGCGGTTATGTGAGTATGGAAGGAGAGGACGGCGAAGAGGAAGAAGAAACCCCTGTAGATGAGCTTGAACCTCAGATTAAGACCGGAAAAGCATTTCCGGATGTTTCTGTTCCTAAGCGGATGCTTGTAGTGGCTGCCGGTGCAGTGATGAATTTGCTGTTGGGTTTTCTGGTTATGGTAATTTTGGTTTGCAGTCAGGATATAATTACCAGCAAAACCATTTACGAATTTTCAGACGGTGCACTTTGCCATGAAACCGGTTTGGAGGCAGGGGATACCATCCTGGAAGTAAATGGCAGGCGCACATTTGTGCCCAGCGACATCATCTATGAGCTGCAGCGCAGCCCAAATTATACCGCCGATTTCACAGTGGAGCGCAACGGCCAGAAGGTGGAAGTACCCGGCGTTCAGTTTGATACCGTTACCGAAGAGGACGGCCGTACCACAATGCAGATTGGTTTCATCGTGTACGGTATTGAAAAAACGCCTGTCAGTGTCATCAAAGAAGCGGGGAACTGGGTGCTGTATTACATGCGGCTTGTATTCCGCTCTTTGACCGATTTGTTAACCGGTCGCGTCAGCATCAATGAGTTGTCCGGCCCGGTAGGAATTGTCAGAGTGCTGAATCAGGCGGTTGGCATGGGCCTGGATGAAATCCTGAGTATCATGGCTCTGCTTACTGTGAACCTTGGCATCTTCAATCTGCTGCCGATTCCCGCGCTGGATGGCGGCAAGCTGGTCTTGCTGGCAGCAGAAGGGATAACCCATAAAAAAGTTCCGGCCAAGATCGAAATGGCAATCAATGCGGTTGGCATGGCCTTTTTGCTGGGCTTGATGCTGTTCGCCACCTTCAATGATATCCTCAGATTGATTTAATGGAAAGGAATGTGAATCCCAATGCGTCAGGTAAAACGCGAAGTTAAAATCGGCAATGTTACCATCGGCGGCAATAATCCTGTAGCTGTGCAAACAATGCTGAATGTTCCCGCCTACGATGTAGCCGGCAATGTGGCTCAGGCCAAGCAGGTTGAAGCTGCTGGCTGCCAGATTCTGCGCGTCAGCGTACCCACGCTGGAAGATGTTCGCCTGATCGAGGCCATCAAAAAAGAAACTTCGATGCCGCTGGTTGCAGACATTCATTTTGACTACCGCATTGCAATCGCCTGTGCTGAGGCCGGCGTGGATAAAATCCGCATCAATCCAGGTAACATCGGTTCAGATGACCGGGTCAAGGCTGTGGTCGATGCTTGCAATGCCCGCAATATTCCAATCCGAATCGGCGTAAACTCCGGAAGCCTGGATAAAGAACTGCTTGCAAAATACGGCGCTCCTACTCCCGAAGCCCTGGTTGAAAGCGCTATGTACCACGTGCGTTTGCTGGAAAAGCATGACTTTAATAATATCGTTATCTCTATTAAATCCAGCAATGTGCCTACAATGATGAGCGCTTATCGACTGCTGAGCAGCCAGTGCGATTATCCTCTGCATATCGGCGTTACGGAAGCCGGTACCTATCGTATGGGCCTGATCAAATCCGGCATGGGCATCGGCGGTTTGCTCATGGAGGGCATCGGTGACACTCTGCGCGTATCCTTGTCGGATACTCTGGATAAGGAAATTCGTGCCGGTTATGATATTCTTCGCGCAGCAGGCCATCCCGTGAACGGCCCCGAAGTAATCAGCTGTCCCACCTGTGGCCGTACTCGCATCAACGTAGCCGAAATCGCTCAGGAAGTGGAAGAGCGTTTGCAGGGTTACAAAAAGCCGATCAAGGTTGCTGTAATGGGATGCATTGTTAATGGTCCCGGTGAAGCACGTGAAGCTGATATTGGCATTGCCGGCGGTAAAGATGAAGCACTGCTGTTTGTGCATGGCGAAAAAGTTCGTATGCTCCGCGGTGACATCGTTGGCCAGCTGGTTGAAGAAGTTTACAAACTGTAAGGAGACAGGGATTAAGCATTGAAGCCTCTGGTATCAGCATTATGGCCGCAGTTTGCGGCAGATGAAGGATTCCGCACCGGTTTTAGCGGCGTTCTGGTAGAACGTGTAGAACTTCATCGTATGAGTAAACAAGTGATTGTGAGCCTGCGCAGCCCCCGCCCTTTGAGCGGAGAGCTGTGCGGGCGTCTTTGCGTGTCATTAAAGCCCGAATTTCAGGATCTGGATGTGCGTATTCACAATTATTTTCCTTTTGAGCAAATCAGCGAAGAGAGTCTGTATATTTTAATTGAGCAGATGAAAGAGGATGGCCTTCCTGTAAACGGCTTTCTTGATAAGGCCAGCTTTGCATTGCAGGGAACACAGCTTACACTTCACCTGCGCACAGGAAAAGGCATTCTGGAAAGTATCGAATTCCCGCAAAAGCTGGCAAAGCTCATCGAAGAGCGCACAGGCACTCTTCCCACAGTTGTGCTGGAAGCCGGTGCAAATCCGGATGAAGCTGAGTGGGAAGCGCATATTCAAAGCAAGGCTCCGCTGGTTCAGTTTGAAGCCAAGAAAAGCGGCCCTGCGCTCAAGATTCCAGGTCTGGATCTCACGGACAAACCTGTGGAAGCGTTCCATGGCAAGATCTTCAAGCCTGCTGCCTTACAGCCGCTGGGTAAGCTGGGTAGTGAAGGCGGCAAGATGATGGTCTGGGGCGATGTATTTGCCACCGAAGTCAAGGGCAATTTCCGCAAAACCTATTCGGTCTCCATTACGGACTACACCGGTTCCATCAATCTGAAGGTGCGTGAAAACGGTGACGAAGATTACAGCAAATGGGAAAATCTGAAACCCGGAACGACGCTGGTCATCAAAGGTGATTATGGCTACGACAAATATGAACGTGATTTCGTCATCTATCCCTATGATGTCATGATCGTTGAGCGCCGTCCACGGGAAGATAATGCACCTGAGAAGCGTGTGGAGCTGCACCTGCACACCAAGCTCAGCAGTATGGACGGCTTCTGCGATCCCGGTGAAATTGTGCGCACTGCCCATCGAATGGGTCATCGTGCAATCGCTATCACAGATCATGGTGTGGTACAGGGATATCCTGAAGCCATGCTGGCCGCCGATGCTATTCATAAAAAAGACCCGGATTTCAAACTAATTTACGGTCTGGAAGCCTACTTTGTCGACGATATGATTCCTGTTGTATACGATGGGGGCGAAGGGCCGATTCGGGGCAGTTTTGTGGTGTTTGACACTGAAACGACCGGTCTTGATCCGCGCAATGAATCCATGACAGAAATCGGCGCTGTACTTGTAGAAGATGGGAAAATCACACAGCAGTTCAATACCTTTGTAAACCCGGGTAAGCCGATTCCGCCAAAACTGGTTCAGCTTACCGGCATTACAGATGCCATGGTAGCCGATGCACCGTCGCAGGACGAAGCTATTCGGATGTTTGCCGATTTCGTTGGAAATCGGGTTCTCGTGGCGCATAACGCGCACAGCTTTGATATCCGCTTTATCCGTCTGGCGGCAAAGCACGCCGGATTCGAGATGAACAATCCCTATATCGACACTATTCCGATGGCGCAGGCACTCTATCCAGGTTTGCGCAACTATAAGCAGAGCACAATCAATAAGCACCTGGAGCTGGAGGAATTCCACGCACATCGTGCAAACGAAGATGCTGCTGCTCTGGCGCGTATTTTCTGCAAAATGCTGGAAGATCTGGAAGTACGCGGTATCAAAAACGTGGAGCAGATCAACACCGGCCTTGGCGGAAATCGTGAAGTTCTGAAAAAGAAGTATTATCATCTGATTATTCTCGTTGAGAATCAAACGGGATTGAAAAATCTGTATAAGCTGATCAGTGAAGCACATATCACGTACTTCTTTAAGAAACCTCGTATTCCAAGAAGTCTTCTTGACCAGTATCGTGAAGGCCTTTTGCTGGGATCTGCCTGTGAAGCAGGTGAGCTTTACAGAGCTGTTGTTGACGGGCGAGAATACAGTGAATTGCTAAAAATGGCGCGTTATTACGACTTTTTAGAAGTCCAGCCCTTAGGCAACAACGAATATATGCTGCGCGAGGGTATGGTGGATTCCATTGAACAAATCAAGGACTTTAACCGTACCATCATCAAGCTGGGCGAGGATCTCGGTAAAATGGTTGTTGCCACCGGTGACGTACATTTCCAGGATCCGGAAGATGCAATTTATCGCGCGGTTCTTCAGGCAGGCAACGGCTTTAAAGATGCAGATAATCAGCCGCCGCTGTATTACCGCACAACGGAGGATATGCTGGCCCAGTTCGATTACCTCTCGCCGGAAAAGGCCTATGAGATTGTTGTGACCAATCCCAACAAGATTGCAGATATGATTGATGGCAACGTTCGCGCAATCCCACTGGGAACCTATCCGCCTTCAATCGATGGTGCAGAGGAACAGCTGCGCTCCGCTACCTGGGAAACCGCCAAGAAGAGTTATGGTGACCCGCTGCCCAAAATCGTGGAAGAACGCCTTCAGCGAGAGTTGGATTCTATCTGTGGACACGGTTTTGCCGTGCTGTACGTGATTGCGGTTAAGCTGGTAGCTTATTCAAATGCCGGTGGTTATCAGGTGGGCAGCCGTGGATCGGTTGGCTCTTCCGCCGTAGCGCACTTCTCGGGTATTTCCGAAGTGAACAGTCTGCCGCCGCACTACCTGTGTCCCAATCCTGAATGCAAGCACAGCGAGTTTATCACAGATGGCAGCGTGAGCGATGGCTTTGATTTGCCGGATAAAAAATGTCCTCTTTGCGGTACGCAAATGTTGGTGGACGGTCACGATATTCCGTTTGAAACGTTCCTTGGCTTTAATGGCGATAAAGAACCTGATATTGACCTGAACTTCTCGGGCGAATATCAAAGCCATGTGCACCGCTATACGGAAGAAATCTTCGGCAAGGAATTTGTGTTCAAGGCTGGTACCGTATCCGGCTTGCAGGATAAAACCGCCTATGGTTATGTGAAGAAATACCTGGAAGAACGCGGTCGTATTGTGAATCACGCAGAAGAGAATCGCCTGACGCAAGGCTGCACAGGCGTTAAACGCACAACTGGCCAACATCCCGGCGGCATGGTTGTTGTACCTTCTACGTATGAAATCAACGATTTTTGCCCCATTCAGCATCCGGCAGACGATAAGGAGAAGGGTGTATATACGACTCACTTCGAATTTAAGTATCTGCATGAAACGCTGCTGAAGCTGGACGAACTCGGCCACGATGTTCCTACCATGTATAAATACCTGGAAAACATGACCGGAATCACAATGGAAGAAGTGCCCATGAACGATCCGGACGTGATCAGTTTGCTGATCAGCCCCAAAGCATTGGGCGTTACACCGGAGCAGATTGACAGCCAGACCGGCACCTTCGGTATACCCGAGCTCGGCACGCCGTTTGTTCGTCAGATGCTGCTGGAAGCTCAGCCCAAGAGCTTCAGTGACCTGATTCAGATTTCCGGTTTGTCCCACGGCACGGACGTTTGGAATGGCAACGCTCAGGATCTGATTAAGAACAACATCTGTACCATTTCGGATGTTATCGGCTGTCGTGACAGCATTATGACGTACTTGCTGCATAAAGGCCTTGAGCCGAAGATGGCCTTTAACATCATGGAGCTGACCCGAAAGGGTAAAGTTGCAAAAAACGGTTTCCCTGAAGGTGCCGAAGAGAAGATGAGGGAATGCGGTGTGCCGGACTGGTATATGGATTCCTGCCGTAAAATCAAGTATATGTTCCCAAAAGCACACGCCGTGGCGTATCTGATTGCAGCCATTCGATTGATGTGGTTCAAGGTATATCACCCGCAGGCATTTTATGCAACCTACTTTACTGTACGCGGTGATGACATTGACTATGAGGCCGCAGTCGGCGGCCAGGAAGTAGCCTGGCAGCATTTGCAGCAGGTAAATGCCCGCTTAAAAGAAGAAAAGAAGGCAAAAGACGAAGATATTCAGGTATCCTTGCAGCTGGTCAACGAAATGCTGGCGCGTGGATATGAGTTTTTGCCCATAGAATTGGGAAAAAGTAAAGCAACTCAGTATACGGTAGAAGATGACAAGGTTCGACTGCCCTTTACCGCTCTTAAAGGTGTAGGTGAAGCAGCGGCCATTGCCTTGGAAGAAGCTACCATGCATGGTCAGGAATATATCTCAATCGAAGAGCTGCAGCAGGCCAGCGGTGTTTCCAGCGCAGTGATGGAGAACTTGCGTATGGCCGGAGCTCTCGGTTCTTTGCCTGAGTCCAGTCAGGTAAGCTTTTTCGGTTAAACAAAACAGCCTTCCCCGCTTGCTGAGGGAAGGCTGTTTTATTATTATTACAGTTTTGCAAACTGCTTTAAAATTGCCGGCGATTCCAATTCGATGCATTGGCCGGAAAGATAACTTAATGTGCTTTCCGCCGGGATTTGTCCAAATGTTACTCGGGCAGCACACAGTGCCTGTGTTTCAAAACCAGTGCGCTGATTCATCTTGCGATTGCCGTATTTAATATCGCCCAACACAGGGGCACCCAAAAAGGCAAGGTGTGCACGAATTTGATGCGTGCGGCCGGTAATCAGACCAATGCGGCACAACGCAAACGGGCCTTTGGTTTCCAATACACTCACCTGTGTAATAATCTGCTTGAAGCCCTCTGCGGGAGTAGGCCGTACGGTAACCTTGTTGTTCTTTTCGCTGTGCCGCAGATAAGCGATATGGCGGCCCTTAGGCGGAACACCCACTGTAATAGTCAGATACTCCTTTTGGAGCAGATCGTCCCGGATAACGGCATTCATGTCCCGTAAGGCCTGATAACTCTTAGCTGCCAGTACAAGACCTTCTGTGCCACGATCCAGGCGATTGCACAGAGCAGGTGAAAAACTGTGCTCCTGCTGTGGCTGATATTCACCTTGTTGGGTAAGATAAGCAGTAAATGCATCTACAAGGTTTGCATCCCCAGTGCGATCGGAGTGACATAGCAGATGAGCCGGCTTGTATAATGCTGCAATGGCACTATCCTCATAAATAACCTGCACTGTTGGCTGGCGCCGGGGCGGTTTTGCAGATTTGTGGGCAGCTGGTGCCACTGCAAAGAATTCATCGTTGATGTACAGCTCTATCACATCGCCCTGTGCAAGGCGATCTTCGGGTGCAGCTTTCTTTCCGTTTACCTTTACGCGCTTATTGCGAAAGCTTTTATAGAGCAGGCTGGTGGGTAAACCATTTGTCACATTCTGCACAAAGCGTGACAAACGCACTCCATCTTCGTTTGGTCCTGCGGTAAAACTCTTCATCGTTCTTGTCCCTCTTGCTTCTCTTTCCAAATTTTATAATTTAGTATATAATAGCTGTGATTTGGATAAAAAGCAAGGGAAGGGGGCCCGATCATGGCTGAACAAAATCCTCATAATGCGCATCGTGCAAGGATGTATCTTCGGGCCCAGCAAAGTGGCTTCGAGAGCTTTGCTGAACATGAGATGTTGGAATATCTGTTGTTTTTCGCAATTCCTCGCAAGGATACCAACGATCTAGCACATACACTCATTAATCACTTCGGAAGCTTTTCTCAGGTGCTGGAAGCAAGCGAAGAATCATTGCAGGAAGTCCCGGGTATAGGCCCCGCGGCAGCCCGGCTGCTGCATTCCTTTCTGCCCGTGTATAATTACTACGCTCGCAGCCAGCAGCGATCGGTACATATACTCAAGGATACTTCCACTGTAATTGAATATTGCAGAGCGCTGTTTGCAGGATTAAGCCAGGAAGTTCTGTATATGATTGCTTTGGATGACCGTCGACGCCTGCTGCGTACAATCAAGCTCGGTGAAGGTCTTGCCAATACGGTCGAAGCCAGCCGTGCACTGGTGGTTGCAAAAGCTGTGGAGGCTAAAGCTACCGGAATTATCCTTGCACATAACCATCCCGGCGGGTTCGCAATTGTTTCCGATGCAGACATCGTAGCAACGATTGCCATCATGAACTCACTGGTAACCGTAAATATTCCGGTACTGGATCACATTATTGTGTCCGGCAGCGGTTCTGCCATTTCTTTGCGGGAAAAGAATCAAATGCCCGAATATAATCCCACAACAGGGGAGGTGCGCTATGTCCGCGAATTCTGATATGTTAGAGTCAAAACCATTTGAACTGGTTTCTCCATTCAAAGCCACTGGAGATCAGCCACAGGCGATTGATCAGCTTGTGGACGGTATCAAAGCAGGTGAAAAGGGCCAAACTCTATTGGGTGTAACCGGAAGTGGTAAAACTTTTACCATGGCCAATGTAATTGCCCGTATGAATCGCCCCACCTTAATTCTGGAGCCCAATAAAACACTGGCTGCACAGCTATGCACTGAGATGCGCTCCTTTTTTCCGAATAACAGCGTAGAGTATTTTGTTTCGTACTATGATTACTATCAGCCGGAAGCGTATATTCCTTCTACTGATACCTATATTGAAAAAGACAGCGCCATCAACGACGAAATTGATCGCCTGCGTCATTCTGCCACAGCAGCTTTGTCGGAGCGGCGTGACGTAATCATTGTGGCCAGTGTTTCCTGCATCTACAGTTTAGGTGACCCCATTGATTACCGCAGCATGGTTATCAGCCTGCGCCCGGGAATGGAAATGAGCCGTGATGAATTGTGCAAACGACTGGTTACCCTGCAATACGAGCGCAATGATGTAAACTTTGTGCGCAACAAATTCCGTGTGCGCGGCGATATTGTGGAAATCAATCTGGCCTATATGAATGACCTTGCGATCCGGGTTGAGTTCTTCGGAGATGAGATTGACCGCATCACTGAAACAAACCCGCTCACAGGTGAGCGAAAAAATGTGGTAAAGCATGTTGCTATTTTCCCCGCCAGCCACTATATCGTTTCTCCTGAAAAAATGCGTGCCGGAGTTGCACGTATCCGGGAAGAAATGGATCAGCAGGTGAAGCAGTTTACCGAAGAAGGCAAGCTGCTGGAAGCACAGCGCATTGCACAGCGCACCAACTATGATATTGAAATGCTTCAGGAAGTTGGTATGTGCAAGGGCATTGAAAACTATTCGGCTGTACTGTCCGGAAGGGCACCCGGATCATCGCCCACTACACTGCTGGATTACTTCCCGGATGACTATCTGTTGTTTGTGGATGAAAGCCATGTTATGCTTCCGCAGCTGCACGCTATGTATGGCGGTGACTATGCCCGCAAGCGCACACTGGTGGATTTCGGCTTCCGTTTGCCTTCGGCCTTTGACAATCGACCGCTGAAATTTGAAGAGATCGAAAACAAGCTGAACCAGGTTGTCTTTGTCAGTGCCACACCCGGTAAATACGAGCAGGAACACAGCACGCGTGTTGCACAACAGGTAATTCGGCCTACCGGCTTGCTGGATCCCCAGATTGTAGTAAAGCCTGTAGAGGGTCAGATCGAGGATCTTCTGGGTGAAATCAATCTGCGTGTTGAGCGGAGCGAACGGGTTCTGGTTACGACCCTGACCAAAAAAATGGCTGAAGATCTGACCGACTTTTTGACAGAGCACGGGGTAAAGGTCAAGTATATGCACCACGAGGTTGATACCTTTGAGCGCATGGAACTGATTAAAGAACTTCGCACCGGCGCCATTGATGTAATTGTCGGCATCAACCTGCTTCGTGAGGGATTGGATTTGCCAGAGGTCTCACTTGTCGCAATTCTGGATGCCGACAAAGAGGGCTTCTTGCGCAGTGAAACCAGCTTGATTCAGACCATTGGCCGCGCTGCCCGAAATGCAGAAGGCCTGGTGATCATGTATGCAGATGAAGTAACACCCAGCATGGAGCGTGCCATCACGGAAACAGAACGCCGCAGAAACATTCAGATGGAATACAACCGTGAACATGGCATTGTCCCCAAAACAATTGTAAAAGAAATTCGCGGAGATATTGTTATCAGCGATGAAGAAGAAAATCGTCGGCTGAATACCCGTCGTATGAGTAAAGCAGAGCGTGATCAGCTGATTGAACGCCTGACCCGTGAAATGAAGGAAGCAGCTAAAATTCTGGAATTTGAGCATGCTGCATTCCTGCGTGACCGCATTGATAAACTGCGCAGGGGAGAACCAATCAAGGATGAACCGCCTGCCAAAAAGAGAAAAGGAAAGCACTGAGCTGTGAGCAACGATAAAATTATTATTAAAGGTGCCCGGGAACACAATCTGAAAAATGTCGATCTGACTATTCCACGGGACAAGTTGGTTGTTATGACCGGACTGTCCGGCAGTGGCAAATCCAGTCTGGCATTCGATACGATTTATGCCGATGGGCAGCGTCGCTATATGGAAAGTCTGTCCAGCTATGCCCGTATGTTCCTAGGCCAGATGGAAAAGCCGGATGTAGACAGCATCGAAGGCCTTTCGCCGGCAGTATCCATTGACCAAAAGACCACCAGCCGCAACCCGCGCTCTACAGTAGGAACTGTAACTGAAATTTACGATTACCTGCGTCTGCTGTTTGCACGTATCGGTATTCCGCATTGCCCGGTATGCGGCCGTCCCATTGCCCAACAAACAGTGGATCAGATGGTGGACACTGTAATGGCGCTGCCTGAGCGCACCAAGTTTATGATTTTGGCACCTGTTGTCAGAGGGCGTAAGGGAACACAGCAAAAAGAACTGGAGGCAGCCCGGCGGGGCGGCTTTGCCCGTGTGCGTGTGGACGGCAATCTGTATGATCTGGACGAAGAAATCACACTGGAAAAGAACAAAAAACACACAGTTGAAATTGTGGTGGACCGTCTTGCATTGAAGCCTGAAATTCGCAGCCGCCTGGCAGACAGCCTTGAAATTGCATTGAATCTTGCAGGTGGACTGGCACGAGTCGATGTTGTGGATGGTGATGTTCTGGAATTCAGTCAGAATTACGCCTGTCCGGAACACGGTGCAACCATCGAAGAACTCTCTCCGCGTATGTTCAGTTTTAACAGCCCCTTTGGTGCCTGTGAAACCTGTACCGGTCTGGGCACCTTTATGAAGGTGGACCCGGAGCTGATTCTGCCTAATAAGACCCTGAGCATCCGTGAAGGTGCCATCAAGGCCAGCGGCTGGTATTATGCCGAAGGTTCCATCAGCGAAATGTACTATAAAGGTCTTGGCAAAAAATACGGATTCGATCTGGATACGCCCATTGAAAAGATGAGCAGTGAAGCAATTCATGCTCTTTTGTACGGTACCGATGGCGAGCGCATTGAGATGCATCGCGAAAACGAATTTGGCAGCGGACGCTATATGAATGAGTTTGAGGGTATTGTAAATAACCTTGAACGTCGTTTCCGCGAAACAAACAGCGAATGGATGAAGGAAGAAATCGCCGGAGTGATGAATGGCGTAGAATGCCCGGATTGCCATGGCCAGCGCCTGAAGCCAGCCAGTTTGGCGGTGACCGTAGGCGATATAAACATTAGTCAATTCTGCGATATGAGCGTTCGTGAGGAACTGGAATTTCTGAATAAGCTGGAACTTACTCCCCGTGAACAAATGATCGGCAAGGGAATTCTGAAAGAAATCCGGGAACGTCTTGGATTTTTGCAGAGTGTCGGTCTGGATTATTTGACCTTGTCCCGAGGGGCATCCACGCTGTCTGGCGGCGAAAGTCAGCGTATCCGTCTGGCAACACAGATCGGCAGCGCCTTGACCGGAGTCCTGTACGTTCTGGATGAACCCAGTATTGGTTTGCATCAGCGCGATAACGATAAGCTGATCGCCACCTTAAAGCGGCTGCGCGATTTGGGAAATACTCTGATTGTAGTTGAGCATGATGAGGATACCATGCGGCAGGCAGACTATATTGTGGATATTGGCCCCGGTGCCGGTGTGCATGGCGGTGAAGTAGTTGCAGCCGGTACTGTTGATGATTTGTGCAAAGAGCCGCGCAGCATTACCGGTCAATATCTGTCCGGGCAAAAGCGCATTGAAGTTCCTGCTCAGCGCCGGAAGGGAAATGGCAAGTCCATTCGCATTGTGGGTGCGCAGCAAAACAATCTGCAAAATATCACTGTAGATATTCCTCTGGGTGTTATGACCTGTGTTACGGGCATCTCCGGCAGCGGCAAATCCAGCCTGGTCAATGAAATTCTGTACAAGCGTCTGGCAGCAGAAAAGAACGGCACGCGCACCAGACCCGGAAAGCACAAGGATATGCTCGGCCTTGAATATGTGGATAAAGTGATCGGTATTGATCAGTCTCCCATTGGCCGCACGCCGCGCTCGAACCCGGCCACATATACCGGCGTATTTACGGATATTCGAAATGTCTTTGCCCAGACACAGGATGCCAAAGCACGTGGTTATGGTCCGGGACGGTTCAGCTTCAACGTGAAAGGCGGCCGCTGCGAAGCCTGCGAAGGCGATGGTATCCTGAAAATCGAAATGCACTTTTTGCCGGACATTTATGTTCCCTGCGAGGTGTGCAAGGGTGCTCGATATAACCGTGAAACCCTGGAGGTCAAATACAAAGACAAGACCATTGCGGATGTTTTGAATATGACGGTAGAAGAAGCTTGCGTGTTTTTTGCCAACATTCCCAGAATCGCCCGCAAACTGCAAACACTGCAGGATGTAGGACTGGGTTATGTACAGTTGGGACAGAGTGCAACAACTCTTTCCGGTGGTGAAGCGCAGCGCGTAAAGCTGGCCTTGGAATTGGCAAGGCGGGGAACAGGGCAGACAGTGTATATTCTGGACGAACCCACTACAGGCCTTCATGTGGCGGATGTTCATAAGCTGGTGCATGTTCTGGATAAGCTTGTGGATGCGGGCAACACCGTTGTGGTTATTGAGCACAATCTGGATATTATCAAACGTGCAGATCATATCATTGATCTTGGCCCGGAGGGCGGTAACGCCGGCGGTCAGATCGTAGCCACTGGCACTCCGGAAGAAGTGGCAAAGAACCCGGCCTCCTTCACCGGACAGTATCTGGCGCCGATTCTGGAGCGTGACCGTGAAGATGCAAATCCCCGCTAACAGACAGGCGATGGCTGATATTATAAATTTTTCTTGCATTACGACACATTATCTGCTATACTGGAATAAATAAGGCAAAAAAACGGAGGAACAGGTCAATGTGCATTATGAACGTAAAAAGTCGTATCAGCCATTTGACAGTTTTTCCTATTGGTAAATGATTTTAAGGCATCGCCGCTTTTGCGGCGCTGCCTCTTTTTTTGCCACAATGCTTTATTGTCCTTCGTTGCGGAAGGACGGGAAAGTTTCCAACGCAACACAAATTTGAGGAGGAATTCACATTGAACGAAAATCTTTCAAACGGCATCTTTGATGTACGCCAGCTGGGTATAGGCAAGACCCTGGTACTGGGTTTGCAGCACACCTTCGCCATGTTTGGCGCCACGGTACTGGTGCCTTTGATCACTGGCTTAAACGTTTCCACCACGCTGCTCTGCGCCGGTCTGGGTACTCTGCTGTTCCATCTGGTCACCAAGGGCAAAATGCCTGCATTCCTGGGTTCGTCCTTTGCATTCTTGGGCGGCTTCGGCATTGTGGCTCCCAAACTGGCTGATGCAAGTGGTCAGCTGACCATTCCTAATACTGAAATGCTGCCCTATGCCTGCGGCGGCGTTGTCTGTGCAGGTCTGGTTTATCTGCTGATGAGCGGCCTGATCAAACTGTTCGGCGTTGGCAAGATCATGCGCTTTTTCCCGCCGGTGGTAACCGGCCCCATTATCATCTCCATCGGTCTGATTCTGGCTCCTACCGCAATCACCAACTGCTCCACCAACTGGCCTCTGGCCATCGTTGCCCTGGTAGTTGTAGTGGTCTGCAACATCTGGGGCAAGGGCATGGTCAAGATTCTGCCCATCCTGCTGGGTGTTCTGGTATCCTATATTGTAGCTTTGATTACCGGTGCCGTGGATTTCTCTGCTGTTGCCGATGCCAAGTGGTTCGGTCTGCCCCTGCACACTGCTGCTATGGCAAAGTTTGATGTGTCCGCAATTCTGACCATCATGCCTATTGCTCTGGCAACCATGATGGAGCATATCGGCGACGTAGCCGCCATCAGCGCCACTACCGGTAAGAACTACATCCGTGACCCCGGCCTGCATCGCACTCTGCTGGGCGATGGTCTGGCTACCAGCCTGGCTGGTTTCCTGGGCGGTCCTGCCAACACCACTTACGGTGAAAACACCGGTGTGCTGGCACTGACCCGCATTTATGATCCTCTGGTTATGCGTATCGCTGCCTGCTTTGCCATTCTGCTGAGCTTCAGCCCCAAGATTGGTGCTGTAATCAACTCTGTTCCCAGCGCAATCATCGGTGGTATTTCTTTCATCCTGTACGGTATGATCTCTGCCATCGGTGTTCGCAATGTGGTTGAAAACCAGGTTGATTTCACCAACAGCCGCAACCTGATTATCGCTGCTGTGATTCTGGTCAGCGCTCTGGGCTTCAATACACTGGGCGGTATTTCCTTCAGCATTGGTTCCACCAGCATCACTCTGTCCGGTCTGGCTATCGCAGCTCTGCTGGGCATCCTGATGAATGCAATTCTCCCCGGCAACGATTACGAATTCGACAGTACTGAACATGGTGAGGAAGGCCTGAATATGCAGGTTTAATCCGAACGGATTCCTGGCTCCGCAGCTAAAAGCTGCGGGGCCACTTTTTTGCCCGAAATAGA
>RCNH01000340.1_pt1 | contig 20575 bp, 16 predicted proteins | sample 2041161 | NCBI WGS metagenome assembly RCNH01 (sample SAMN09708215, study PRJNA481090) | Feces metagenome, whole genome shotgun sequencing project. | biome: feces | host: Leptonychotes weddellii | place: Antarctica: Sion Island | collected 2010-03-01 | reverse complement strand
GGATCGACATAACCAGCCTGCACGCAGTTTTTGAGACGAAATGCCCCAAAACAGGCGCGGAATTTGGAATTATCAAAAATAATATATACCTTGCACTTGAGATTTGTTTCGAATTTATAAACCGTCCGCCACGAAAAACAGATGCGGACGACCAATCGAGGCTGATCCGTAAAAATTTTAAACACACATTTAAACCCTGTTGCCTATCGACGAAAACTCTACTCTGAATAATAAATTTGAAGAGTATGAATGTACAAATGTTAAGTGATCAAGTTCTGCTTAATCATTACCTTTCCGGTGATCGAACGGCAATATCCCAATTAATCGAACGCCATAGTCGCCGTGTGCGTGACTATATCAACCTCATGGTCAAGGATCGTGACCTTGCGGAGGATCTTTTTCAGGAGACCTTCATCAAGGTGGTACGTGTCATTGACGAGGGGCGTTATGTCGATAACGGCAAATTCCTTTCGTGGGTGCTTCGCATCGCCCACAATCAGGTCATCGACCATTTCCGCATGCAGCGTCAGGACAAAACAGTCAATGAGTCGGATTCGGGCTACGACATCCTCGGTTCGTTGCGATTCACCGAAGGATCGGTCGAGGATGCACTCGTGTCGGAGCAGATCGAGCGCGACATCCGCCGCTTGGTAAAACTCCTGCCCGACGAGCAGCGCGAGGTGGTCATGATGCGCTATTTCGCAGGTTTGAGTTTCAAGGACATTGCCGAGCAGACCAACGTGTCGATCAACACGGCACTGGGTCGTATGCGCTATGCACTGATCAATCTGAGGAAAATCATCCGCGAGAAAAACATCATTTTGAGTTAGACAGGCACAATATTCTTTCGGAGGCGTGCGTTTATAGAGTAAAAGATCCGCAGGGCAAGTGTTTGGAAGTTGGTTGTAGGTTTTTTGCCCTGCGATTCTTTTACTTTTAGCAAGTTATGTCGGCACGGGCCGATATGTGGAACCTTAAAATAAAAGCCTATGGAGGATGTGGCCACCGGACAAGAGGTGAATGACGACCGACAAATTTCCGATGATGAAGAATTGATCATGCGTGAGGTGATAAAGGGCGATGCGGATCTGTTTTACCTGCATCATTACCTCGCGGAAGTCTTCAAAAAAGGAGATCATTTTTAAGGGTTAATTTTTGATGGGAGAGCGACTGCCCGACATCGGGCGGTCGCTTGTTTTGAGCCTTGGGGTCATGATCCGTAAGGCCGATACGACAGACGCATCACTGCCGGAAGGGCAGGTGATGCGTCTTTTTTGTGGCGCGGGTCGGATGGGTGCGCCGTTTCGGGACGGGGATTCCCCGCCTGCGGGTGTAGGAATGATGTCCGGGTGCACCATAAAATAACAGACGCAATCACCGCTTCGGGGCAGGTGATGCGTCTGTTGTGTGTCTTTCGGAAAATTCCTACCCGATGCGGATTAACGGCAGGGTGGGGTTTTCGTGGTCGGAGTATAACTTCAGCACATGCTCGCGCGTAAAGTCCGCCATCAGAGCGGCCTCCTCCGGGGTGAGCGGATCGGGATAACTCATCAGCATCAGCGGATAATGCTCGAACGGTTCGCTGTACGAGGGATGGATGTATTCGTAGTCGGGGTTTGGTTTAAGCCCTTTACGCATATAGAAATGCTGGCGGCGGATTGTCAGTTCGTCCTCCGGCATTTCGATCTCCAGCAGGAGATGTCCTCCGCTCCTTTCGATCATCGCCTCTACGACTCTTGAACCGAGTTTCTGATTGCGGCATTCGGGTTTGATGGCCAGATGCTCTATGTAGAGGAAGCGGCCGATGTCCCAGTGAAAAACCAGTCCGACGAGTTCTTCGCCCAGCCAGATGCCGTCGGCCGTGAAGAGCGGATCGTTGGCCATGGCATCCGCATAGCGGGCTTCCTTCCAGCGTTCGTTTTGGGGAAAGGATTCGACATACAGCCTCCACGCTTCGCTCCAACCTTTGTCCTGCAAGGAGTGGAACGGGATAAATTGCAGTTTCGTAGTTTCCATAAATTTTTCGGTTTTCGGCAAGATACTCCAAATTTCGGAGATTTTTTCATCCTTAATCCGATTTTTTTGCTTTTCTTTGTGCGGAGGCGAATTTTTTTCGACCTTCAAAAAGCTCTTTTTTTCAAACACGGGACTTGGGAACCTCTGTCGGACTAACGATTTTTTGTAGTCATTCCCTTTTCACCGCGGCCGGTCGATCCCCTTTTGTGGGGAGCAAAACCCCGGAAAAAACTCGTTTTTATGCAGATTCAGAGAATTTTACCCGAAAACGAGCCAAAAAAACGGGTTTTTCGAGAAATTTTGACTGTTTGCGGAATAACACAAAAATACCGATTAATGGCGATTGTGCAGTTCGTTGTTTTGACCGATCTTTGTAACAGAAAAATAAAGGTTAAAATATTTTTTGATTCAGCCATTTAATAGTGTGATGTTTGTGTGTGAAAAGGGAGGACGGTGGTCCTCCCTTGCTTTTTGTATATACCTCTTTAAAACTTTATAACCATGCAATTTCAAGATTTGATGGCCGCACGCCGCAGCATCCGTCGTTTTGATGCCCGCCCCGTTTCGGAGGAGGTGATCGACCGCATGCTGAAGGTCGGCCTGTCGGCTCCTTCGTCGCGCAATTCGCGTTCGAGTCGTTTGTTGGTGGTCGATGACCCCGCGTTGGTTGCCCGTATGGCTTCGATGCGCGATTTCGGATCGGCCTTTATGGAGGGCGCACCTCTGGCGATTGTCGTGTTGGGCGATCCCTCGAAAAGCGATATGTGGCAGATCAATGCCGCCATTACCGCCACCGTCCTTCATCAGGCGGCTGTCGATGAGGGGCTGGGCTCGTGCTGGGTGCAGATCGCAGGCCGTCCCCGCCGTAAGGATGATCCTGCGGGTGAACTGGCGGAGGATTATTTAAGAGAGTTCCTCCCGATCCCCGACGACTGCAAGGCTTTGTGTGCCGTGGTGATGGGGTATTCGGACTTTACGCCCCGCCCTCTGCCCGAAGCGGACGACTCGGAGCGTGTGATCCGACTGAAATAACCGTTATAATATAATAAAAAACCGATCTTTCCCAAAGTGGGAGAGATCGGTTTTTTCGTATCGGGAGTGGTGCTACTTGATGTGCACCAACTGATCTTCGGGTGTACCGCACGTGCGGAAGAAGGCGTTCATCTCCTCGACAAGTTCCGTACGGCGGGCATCAATTGCAAGTCCGTACATCTCGTACAACTCGCCGATGACGGCATCGAGTGCCTGATCGCTCAGATTGTTCGAGGTGTCGTCGATCTTGGCGATGTCCTGACGCACGAATCGGCGCAGATGCTTGTCGGCAAGGCGCACGGCCTCCTCGTTACCCATATAACCTGCCATATAGTAGGATTCGAGAATGGGGCTGTAATCGTGGAAGGTGCTTTCCGGGGTGAGCATCTTCTCTTCGACTGCCTGCCACATCGGCACGATCAGATCACCGCGGTTGCGGTAGTACAATTCGCGCGAGATCTGGGCGAAGAGCAGGTCGTATTGAGCCGTCAGCAGATCGTCCGACCAGATCTGGGCGGTGAGTTCGCTGAGTACCTCCTTACGTGCGCTGTCCAGCAACAGACCGTAGAGCATGGCAAATTCGTCGATCTTCTCGAAGTGTTGCTCCATGACCAGATCGCCCATATAGCCGCCGAAGGTGGCGTAGTAGCGCAGGTATTCGAAGAGCGAACGGGCATATTTGCGGGCAAGGTCGTCACCCTTGGCGGCTGCCGTTTCATCACCCAAAAGGGAAGCGGTGTAATAACCCTCAAGGAAGCAGGTCGTATTGGTGGGCGTGAAACGGACTTGTTCCACGGGGAGCCGTTTCAACCCTAAGTCGAGCAACTCAACTGCCTCCGTAACCTTGCTGCGGATCGCCTCTGTGTCGGGTACCTCCGACATTGAGATCTTCGAGGCATCGATCAGAAGGGTCTTCGCTACACGGGCGAACGCTTCGCGGGCGTGCGACGAACGCAGGTTATACTGGATGAAGAAATCGCAATAGACGTCGGGATCTTCCAAGTTGCCGTAGCGGAACGTGTTCTTGAGCAGCGGTACGACATAGGAGGGGTCGATGCGGCCGATTTCGCGTCCGTCGATCGGCGTGCGGATCGGCACAAGACGATAGGCGAAGCCGTCGAACTGGAGGTATTCGATCAACCCCAAGTCCTGAAAAATAAAGGGCTGGGTGGCGTAGATCGGGCGTTTCCAGTCGAAGTGTGCCAGCATGTCGAGGAGCATCAGATCCTTCTTGTCGATCGAATTGCGCTTCAGTTCGAAGTGGATCGTATCGACCATCTTGTCGCGATCCTCCTCACGGACGATGCCTGCGGCAATGGCATTCTCCTTATTCACGGGCAGAGCCAACTTCTTGGCGGGGATGTAGTCGATGTAGGTGCCGTCGCCGATGGGGAGTTGCGTGCGGCGGTCGTTGTCGCGCACGAAGTCGATCACCTCGTCAAGCGAAGCCTCGCTGTTCAGACGATCCACCACGGGTACAAAGTCGTTGCAGAGCGTGTATTTGCTGCGCGGCAGGGTGAAGGGAACACCCGCAGCCTCGTTGGCACGGGTCTTCATCTCATCGACATACCATTCGCCGTTGAGGTAGGAGGTGTTCATGATGCGCACATCGGTACGCACGCCGTAGATCTCCTGATTGTTCCACAGAGGGAAGGTGTCATTATCGCCGAAGTTGAGTATGATCGAATTGGGAAGGGTGGACATCAGGTAGTTCCATCCCATATCGCGGGCAAAGTACCGGTTCGAGCGGTCGTGGTCGTCCCAGTTCTGGGCGGCGAGGATCGACGGGACGCTCAGGCACAGCAGGGTCGCTCCTGCGGCGGCGAGCGTCTGGCGTTTCTTGAGCAGTGCGGCGAGCATCTCGTGGAACGCCATCACACCCAGTCCGATCCAGATCGAGAAGGCGTAGAACGAACCCGCATACACGTAGTCGCGTTCGCGGGGCTCGCCGGGCGACGAGTTGAAGTAGAAGACCAGAGCGATACCCGTCATGATGAAGAGCATCATCACGATCGAGAAGTTACGCTGGTCGCGGTTCAACTGATAGAACAGACCCACCAAACCCAACAGGAACGGCAGGAAATAGTAGGTGTTGCGCCCCTTGTTCTCGGCCACCTCGCGCGGGAGGTTGTCCTGCGGCCCCAGATACAATTCGTCCACGGCCTTGATGCCCGACATCCAGTTGCCGTCGATGAAGGCGTTCGAGTAGGGTTGAATATCGCTCTGGCGTCCCACGAAATTCCACAGGAAATAACGCCAGTACATATAGCTCAACTGATAGCTGAAGAAGAAACGCAGGTTTTCGCCGAACGTGGGTTCCACGACGCTCTGCGGATCGCCGTATTCGTCGGTATAGTGAACCAGACGGCCGAAATCGAGCACCTCCTTGCGGACGGGGCGTCCTTGGGCGTCGCGGACGATTTCGCCCTTGTCGTTACGCTCGACATCGGTCTTGGTGCGGTAGGCCGCCCATGTCTTGTACTCCTCGGCCGAGTGCGAAGGATTCCACATACGGGGGAAGAAGTGGATGAACTGCGGGTCGTGTTCGTAGCCCTGCAAAACTTTGGCGGCCTTGTATTTGCCGTCCTCACCGATATAGAACGTATTCTTCATCTTGTATTTGTCGCTCAGTTTCGGCGCATTGAAGTAAGGGCCGAAGAGCAGCGGTTTGGAGCCGTACTGTTCGCGGTTGAGGAACGAGAGCAACGCCTGCGGGTTGTCGGGATTGTTGGAGTTCATCGGCGGATTGGCGGCGGCGCGGATGGTGATCGAGGCGTAGGACGAGTAGCCCACGAGGATCATCGTTACGGACAAAAGCAGCGTATTCCAGAAGACAAGACCTTTTTTGTGGGTCTTCCATGTGAGCCATCCCATGCCGCCGATCAGAGCCAGCGAGAAAACGACCATACCCGAATTGACGGGAAGACCGAACGAATTGACGAACAGCACATCGACCATCGCACCGCACCATACAGTGAAAGGGATGATCAGTTTGTAGATGAAGAGCAGGGCGGCGCAACCGGCAATAAATGTCAGAAGGATACCCTTGAAGGTCACGCGGTCGGTTCTTCGGAAGTAGTAGATGAACGCCAGTGCGGGCATCGTCAGAAGATTGAGGATGTGCACACCGATCGAAAGTCCCATCAGGTAGGCGATCAGCACGATCCAACGCAGGGAGTGGGGTTCGTCGGCCTGTTCCTCCCATTTGAGCATGAGCCATACGACCAGTGCGGTGAACATCGACGAGAGGGCATAAACCTCGCCCTCGACGGCCGAGAACCAGAACGTGTCGGTGAAGGTGTAGGCCAGTGCGCCCACCGCACCCGAACCGAGGATGGCGACAATGTTCCCCGTGGAGAGTTCTTCGCCGCGGCGTGTGACGATGCGGCGCGCGAGGTGGGTGATCGTCCAGAACAGGAACAGGATGCAGAAGGCACTTGCCATGGAGTTCATGGCATTGACGGCGATGCCCACATAGTCGGGGTTGCCGAACGCAAAGAGCGTGGCCAGACGTGCCAGCATCATGAAGAGCGGGGCACCGGGCGGGTGTCCCACCTCAAGTTTATAGGAGGTGGCGATAAATTCCGAGCAGTCCCAGAGGCTCGAAACGGGTTCCATCGTCAGCAGGTAAACCAGTGCCGCCACAGCGAACACCGACCAGCCGACAAGGTTGTTCCATCGTTTGAATTGTTCCATAAGTTGTCAAAAGGAATTTGTTTGAATTGCAAAATTAAGAAAATAACGTCGATTTCCACCCAAAATTACCTATAAAAGACACTCTTTGGCAGGATTACGACGAAAAAGCCGCGCCGAAAAGGGAAAAATCCCCATTTTATTTGTAAATTTGTGACGAGTAAGTCCCCGCCGGAAGAAACGGGGAAAATGATATACACTGTTTTACGGATTTGCACGGGGAACGGAAAACCCCGAAAATGCAACATCCCCAAATCAAAACCAATTACACTATGGATTCCAAACTGGTACTCTACAATACGCTCTCCCGCCGCAAGGAAGAGTTCGAGCCCCTGACTCCGGGTCGTGTGGGCATGTATGTCTGCGGACCCACGGTTTACGGCGATCCCCATTTGGGACACGCGCGTCCGTCGGTCACTTTCGATCTTTTGTTCCGTTACCTCAAATCGCTCGGTTACAAGGTGCGTTATGTGCGCAACATCACCGATGTGGGACATCTGGAACACGATGCCGACGAGGGCGAGGACAAGATCCAGAAGAAGGCACGTCTGGAACAACTCGAACCCATGGAGGTGGCGCAGTACTATACGGAGCGTTACCACCGTGCGATGGATGCACTCAACGTGCAGAGCCCGTCGATCGAGCCGCACGCTTCGGGTCACATCATCGAGCAGATCGAATTTACGAAGAAGATTCTGGAGGAAGGCTTTGCCTACATCTCCAACGGATCGGTCTATTTCGATGTGGAGAAATACAATGCCAAGTATAACTACGGCCGTCTGTCGGGGCGTAACCTCGACGACATCGTGGAGAACACCCGCGAGTTGGACGGTCAGAGCGACAAACACCACTCCTACGACTTCGCATTGTGGAAAAAGGCATCGCCCGAACACATCATGCGCTGGCCTTCGCCGTGGAGCGACGGTTTCCCCGGCTGGCACATCGAGTGCTCGACGATGAGTACGCGCTACTTGGGCGAGCGTTTCGACATCCACGGAGGCGGTATGGATCTGATGTTCCCGCACCACGAGTGCGAGATCGCCCAATCGACCGCCGCGCTGGGGCATGACTCGGCGCGTTTCTGGATGCACAACAACATGATCACGATCAACGGCCGCAAGATGGGTAAGTCGCTGGGTAACTTCATTACTCTGGAGCAGTTGTTCACGGGGACGCACGACCTTCTGGAGAAGGCCTACTCGCCGATGACCATCCGTTTCTTCGTGCTTCAGGCACACTACCGTTCGACGCTCGACTTCTCGAACGAGGCGTTGCAGGCTGCCGAGAAGGGTTACGAGCGTCTGATGAAAGGTGTGGAGACGCTCGGAAAGGTAAAACCTTCGGCCGCATCGTCGGTCAATCCCGAAGAGTTGGAGGATCGTTGCCGTTGCGCGATGGACGATGATCTGAACTCGCCGCAGGTGATCTCCGCCCTGTTCGACTGGGTGCGCGTCATCAACTCGCTCGCCGACGGCAAGGAGACGATCACCGAGAGTGATCTGGAGTTGTTGCGCAAGACGGTCGATCTGTGGGTGTCCGACATCCTCGGATTGAAGAACGAACGCACGACCGATGCACAGTCGGGTGCGGGCCGCGACTATGTGACTCCGCTGGTCGAGATGCTGCTTGCCGAACGTGTCAAGGCACGTCAGGCCAAGGACTGGGCTGCCTCGGACCACATCCGCGACGGACTGGCTGCCGCCGGCATCCGCGTCAAGGACGGCAAGGAGGGCACGGATTGGGAACTGGAGTAAGGATTGCTCCCCGATGAGTTATGCGACCGCACAACCCTCCGACGAGGTTCGGAAGGTGGCGGTCGCTTTGTTTGAAGATTAAACGAAAAGGAAAATATGGTACTTGCAGATCAGATCAGGGATCTCGAAATGCGCCGTGAGGCTTTGGAACGTTGTCTGGACATCGACCGGAAGCGCATCGACCTTCAGAACGAGGAGGAGAAGACTCAGGAACCCGATTTTTGGGAGAATCCCGATGCGGCACGCGAACAACTGCGCAAAGTCGCCGGAATCAAGGCATGGATCGAGGATTACGATGCGGTACGCCGTCAGGTGGAGGATCTTTCGCTGATGCCCGACTTCCTGAAAGAGGGAGTGGTCACCGAAGAGGAGACGGACGAGCAGTATGCCCGTGCCGTGGAGGCGGTCGAGAAACTCGAACTTAAAAATATGTTGCGCGGCGAGGAGGATCACCTCGGTGCGATTGTCGATATCAATGCGGGTGCAGGCGGTACGGAGGCTCTGGATTGGGCGTCGATGCTGTTGCGCATGTACACACGTTGGGGCGAGAAACACGGCTACAAGATCCGTATGCTCGACTATCAGGCGGGTGACGAGGTGGGTGTCAAGTCGTGTACGATGGAGTTCGAGGGCGAGTATGCCTACGGTTACCTCAAGAGCGAAAACGGCGTGCACCGCATGGTGCGTCTGTCGCCGTTCAATGCCAACAACAAGCGTCAGACGACCTTTGCATCGGTGTTTGTGTCGCCTGCGGTGGACGATTCGATCGAGATCACGGTCAATCCGTCGGACATCGAGTGGGATACGTTCCGTTCGTCGGGTGCGGGTGGTCAGAATGTCAATAAGGTCGAGACGGCCGTGCGTCTGCACTACCACGGCAAGGATGCCGATACGGGCGAACCCGTCGAGTTCCTGATCGAGAACATGGAGACCCGTTCGCAGCTGATGAACCGCGAAAATGCCATGCGCCTGCTGAAGAGCAAACTCTATCAGCGCGAGTTGGACAAGCGAATGGCCACGCAGCAGGCTCTGGAGGCGACGAAAAAGAAGATCGAGTGGGGTTCGCAGATCCGCTCGTATGTCTTTGACGACCGCCGCGTGAAGGATCACCGCACGGGCGTGCAGACCTCCAATGTGGAGGCGGTGATGGATGGCGACATAGATGCCTTCATCAAGGGTTATCTGATGGAATTTGGAGGAAAATAGCATGAAGCGGATTTTGTGTCTGATCGTCCTTTTGGGCGCGGTGTGGACGGCCTTGGCGGGCACGCCTGCCGGGGTTGAGGTCGGTATGGCCGATACGACCGCCTACTTTCCCCTGCTCAGAGGACGGCGGGTGGCACTTCTGTGTAACCGTACCTCGGTGGCGCGGTTCGGGGAGGTACAGACGCATCTGGTCGATCTGCTGCACGAGCGCGGATTCGACATCCGGGGCATCTTTTCGCCCGAACACGGATTCCGCGGTACGGCCGATGCGGGCGAGACGGTACGCAATTCGGTCGATTCCGCCACGGGGATTCCGATCCTGTCGCTCTACAACGGTCGGGTGTACCGACCCTCGGACGAGGTGATGCGGAGTTTCGATGTGCTGGTAGTCGATTTGCAGGATGTGGGGTTGCGATTTTACACCTACTATATCTCGATGTTGCGTCTGGCGGAGGCGGCTGCCGATTTCGGACAGGAGGTGATCGTCCTCGACCGCCCCAATCCCAACGGCAACCACATCGACGGCCCCGTGTTGGACATGAAATACAAGTCGGGAGTCGGGGCACTGCCCATTCCCGTGCTGCACGGCCTTACGATGGGCGAGATCGCCCTGATGGCCAAGGGTGAAGGATGGGTGAAACCCTTCAAACTGACGGTGGTGGGGTGTCGCAATTACACCCACTCGACGGAGTATGTGTTGCCCGTTGCGCCGTCACCCAATCTGAAAACCCAGCGTGCGATTTACCTCTACGCCTCGCTCTGTCTGTTCGAGGGTACGCCTCTGAGTGTCGGTCGTGGTACGCCCCGTCCGTTCGAGTGTTTCGGACATCCGCGTCTGAAAGCCGAGGATGGGTACGAACACCTCTTTACGCCCGTATCGTGTGCGGGGGCGAAGCATCCCGTGCTGGAGGGGCAGGTGTGTCGCGGGTCGGACTTGAGCCACATGCCGTTGGAGGATGCCCGCAAGGTGGGTTTTTCGCTCAAATATCTGACGGATGCCTGTCGGGCGATGGGTATCGGCGAAAAGTTTTTTACGCCGATGTTCGAAAAGTTGGCGGGCGTGGGTTATGTCCGCGAAATGATCCTCCGCGGGGCAACGGAGGAGGAGATTCGCGCCCGTTGGGCGGATGAGGTGGAACGCTACAAAGTGTTGCGTAAAAAGTACCTCATCTACGCCGAATAGCGAATGCGGGGCGGGAGTGTGAAATTTCTGCCCGTATCGTTTTACAATCCCTCATTTATTTGTATCTTTGCCTTTTCAAGAGCAAAAAACTAATAAACGCAATATCAATGACTCAGGAAGAACTTTTTAAGAAACTGGTCGCACACTGCAAGGAGTACGGATTCGTATTCCCTTCGAGTGAAATCTACGATGGTCTTGGTGCCGTGTACGATTACGGCCAAAACGGTGTTGAACTCAAGAACAACATCAAACGTTACTGGTGGGATTCGATGGTGAAACTCCACGAGAACATCGTCGGTCTGGATGCCGCAATCTTCATGCACCCCAAAACATGGGAGGCTTCGGGTCACCTCAGCGCATTCAACGATCCCTTGATCGACAACAAGGATTCGAAGAAGCGTTACCGTGCCGACGTATTGGTCGAGGACTGGATGGCCAAGCAGGACGAGAAAATCGAGAAGGAGGTCGAGAAGGCCCGCAAGCGTTTCGGCGAAAAGTTCGATGAGGCTCAATACCGTGCCACCTCGCCCCGTGTCTTGGAGACCGTGAAGCATCGTGACGAGATTCACGCCCGTTTTACCAAAGCATTGAACGACAACGATCTGGGCGAATTGCGTCAGATCATCATCGACTGCGAAATCGTATGTCCGATTTCGGGTACGCGCAACTGGACGGAGGTGCGTCAGTTCAACCTGATGTTCTCGACGCAGATGGGTTCGACGGCCGATGCCGCCAACACCATTTACCTGCGTCCCGAGACCGCACAGGGTATTTTCGTGAACTTCCTCAATGTGCAGAAGACCGGCCGTATGAAACTGCCGTTCGGTATCGCACAGATCGGCAAGGCGTTCCGTAACGAGATCGTCGCCCGTCAGTTCATCTTCCGTATGCGCGAGTTCGAGCAGATGGAGATGCAGTTCTTCGTGCGTCCCGGCACCGAAATGGAGTGGTGGAACACATGGAAGGAGCGTCGTATGGCATGGCACCGTGCTCTGGGCTTCGGCGACGACAACTATCAGTTCCACGATCACGACAAACTGGCTCACTACGCCAATGCCGCAACCGACATCGAGTACAAGTTCCCGTTCGGCTTCAAGGAGGTCGAGGGTGTGCATTCGCGTACCGATTTCGATCTCGGCAGCCACCAGAAATTCTCCGGCAAGAAGATTCAATACTTCGATCCCGAAACGGGCGAAAGTTACGTGCCTTATGTCGTGGAGACTTCGATCGGTCTGGATCGTATGTTCCTGCAAGTTATGTCGGCGGCTTACACCGAGGAGCAGCTGGAGAAGGATACCCGCGTGGTATTGCGTCTGCCGGCATGTCTGGCTCCCGTCAAGGCTGCCGTTCTGCCCCTCGTGAAGAAGGACGGCATGCCGGAGAAGGCTCAGGAGATCGTGGATCTGCTCAAATACGATTTCAACATCGTTTACGACGAGAAGGATTCGGTCGGCAAGCGTTACCGCCGTCAGGATGCAATCGGTACGCCGTTCTGCATCACGGTCGATGGTCAGACCTTGGAGGACAACACCGTTACGGTACGTCACCGCGACACGATGGAGCAGGAGCGCGTTGCCATCGACCAACTTTATCACATGGTCGAGGAGGAGTGCTCGTATCGCAAACTCTACAAAAAATTGCATTTGTAAAACGGGGGAGTCCGCTGACGGGACATTGAGCCGCGATTCGGATCGGGGCAGTCTTGTCGGACGACTCTTATCAACAAAATTCCGATTGTGGGAAGAATCCTTGCAATAGACTATGGAACAAAACGCACGGGGATCGCAGTGAGCGATCCCCTGCGTATTATAGCGAACGGTCTTGAGACGGTTCCGACCAAGGAACTCGAACGCTGGCTGGTATCTTACTGCCAAAAGGAGGAGGTCTCGACCATCGTTCTCGGAAAACCCTCGAAGATGGACAACACGCCGTCGGATACGTGGCGTTTTATCGAGCCTCTGGCGGCACGACTCCGCAGGGCGTTTCCCGACAAGGAGATCGTCTTCTATGACGAACGTCTGACATCGGTCATCGCCCATCAGACGATGCTGGCGAGCGGCATCGGCAAGATGGCGCGTCGGGATCGGGCTCTGGTGGACAAGATTTCCGCCACGATCATCCTGCAAGGTTACATGGAGTCGGTTTCGCGGTAGCCGTCGGCGGGAATGTTTCGCGTTACGGAGAATTTTCGTAACTTTGTCCCGTGAAATTTAAAGATTTAAGATTATGATATATCCCATTGTTGTTTATGGTGACGAGGTGTTACGCAAACACTGCGTGGAGATCACGCCCGAATACGGCGACGTGAAACAACTCGTCGATGACATGATGCTCACGATGGCCGAGGCCGAGGGGGTCGGTCTGGCAGCCCCGCAGATCGGCAAGGACATCCGTCTGTTTGTCGTGGACTGCACGCCGTGGGCGGAGGAAGACCCCTCGTGTGCCGACTACAAGCGCGCATTCGTCAATCCCGTGATCTACGAGCGTTCGGAGGAGACCAAAACCTACACCGAAGGTTGTCTGTCGCTGCCCGGCATCAACGCCAACGTACAGCGTTCGCTCTCCATCCGCATGCGTTACCTCGATGTCGATTTTCAGGAGCATGACGAGGAGTTCACAGGCTTGAAGGCTTGGGTTTTGCAGCACGAATACGACCATTTGGAGGGTATCGTCTTCACGGATCGTGTCGCTCCGATCCGTCGCAACATGTTGCGCGGGAAATTGCAGAATTTGGCGAAAGGAAAATATCGTTGCGGTTACAAGACCCGCCGATAAGTCCTTTCCTTTCTTATAAAGATCCCCCGAACTCGTTCGGGGGATCTTTTTTTGTCTGTAAACGAAAACCGCCCGCTTACCTTTAGTCGGTAGGCGGGCGGTTTTGCTTATTTAAAAACGGATCAGATTACGATGTTGATGATCTTCTTCGGGACGACGATGACCTTCTTGGGGGTCTTGCCTTCCGTCCATTTCTGAGCCTCGGGCAGCGTCACCACATCGGTCTGGATCTCGGCGGGGGTGGCGGTTGCGGGATATTCCTTTTTGAAGCGCATCTTGCCGTTGATTGATACGGGGTAGAGAATCGACTGCAATTCGAGGTATTTGGCCTCAAAAGCGGGGTATTCGGCCGCACAAACCGTATCCTCGTGACCCAGCAGGTGCCACAACTCCTCGCAGATGTGCGGTGCGAACGGCGCAAGCAGACGGACGAGCGGTTCGAGTACCTCGCGCTTCGAGCAGTCGCCCAACTCGTTCAGACAGATCATGAAGGCGGCAACCGACGTGTTGAACGAGAAGTTCTCGATGTCTTCGGTCACTTTCTTGATGGTCTTGTGCAGGGTGCGCAACTCCTCGTCGGTCGGCTTCTCGTCCGATACGCGGAAATTACCCTCGCGGTCGAAGAACAGACGCCACAGACGCTTCAGGAACTTGTGCACGCCGTCGATGCCGTTCGTATCCCAAGGTTTCGACTGCTCCAGCGGGCCGAGGAACATCTCGTACATACGCAGGGTGTCGGCACCGTAGTTATCGACAATATAATCGGGATTCACGACATTGAACATCGACTTCGACATCTTCTCGATTGCCCATCCGCAGACGTATTTGCCGTCTTCGAGGATAAATTCGGCGTCGTGGAAGTCGGGCATCCAGCGTTTGAAGGCCTCGGTGTCGAGGATGTCGTTCTTGACGATATTGACATCGACGTGGATCTCCTGTGTTTCGTACCGGTCACGAAGACCGAGCGACACGAATTTGTTCGTGCCTACGACACGATAGACGAAATTCGAACGACCTTGGATCATACCCTGATTGACGAGTTTGCGGAACGGTTCCTGCTCGCAGACGTAACCCAGATCGTAGAGGAACATGTTCCAGAAACGCGAGTACATCAGGTGACCCGTGGCGTGTTCGATGCCGCCCACATACAGATCAACCGAACGCCAGTATTCGTCGGCCTCCTTCGATACGAGGCCTTCGGCGTTGTGGGGATCCATATAGCGCAGGTAGTACGCCGACGATCCCGCAAAACCGGGCATCGTCGAGAGTTCGTAGGGATAACCCTCCGCGGTGTTCCAATTCTCGGCACGTGCCAAGGGCGGTTCACCCTCTTCGGTGGGGCCGTAGTTCTTGATTTCGGGCAGTTGCAGGGGCAGTTGCTCCTCCTTCAGCGGATAGGCCGTGTCGTCCTTGTAGTAAACGGGGAAAGGTTCGCCCCAATATCGCTGACGCGAGAAAATCGCATCGCGCAGGCGGTAGTTGATGATCTTCTTGCCCAGACCGCGCTTCTCGACCTCCTTGAACATCAGCCGGATCGAATCCACGACATCCATGCCGTTCAGGAAGTCCGAATTGATGATCTTGCCCTCCTTGGCGTCGTACGAACCTTCGCCCGAATTGCCGCCCTCGATGACGGGAATGATCTCCAGTCCGAAGTGCTTGGCGAAGGCGTAGTCGCGCGAGTCGTGTGCCGGAACCGCCATGATGGCTCCCGTGCCGTAACCTGCCAGAACATAGTCCGAAATATAGATCGGAATCTCACGACCCGTGAAGGGGTTGATGGCGAATGATCCCGTATTGACACCGCTGACGGTGTGTGCATCGGCCATACGCTCACGCTCGGAGCGTTTCCCGGCCTGTGCGATATACTCTTCGACGGCCTCCTTGTTCTCGGCAGTTGCCAGATCGCGCGCCCACTGATGTTCGGGGGCGATCACCATGAACGTCACCCCGAAGATCGTGTCGGGACGGGTGGTGAAGATTTCGAGTTTGCGATCCGAACCCTTGATGCCGAAGAATACCTGCGCACCCTCCGAACGGCCGATCCAGTTGCGCTGGATCTCCTTCAGCGAATCGCTCCATGCCAATTTGTCCAGACCGTCCAGCATGCGCTGTGCATAGGCCGTCACGCGGAGCAACCATTGTTTCATGCGCTTTTGTTCCACGGGGAACCCGCCGCGTACCGACAGTCCGTCGCGTACCTCGTCGTTGGCCAGAACCGTACCGAGTTTCGGACACCAGTTCACCATCGTGTCGGCACGGAACGCCAGACGGTAGTTCTGAAGTACCTGCTCGCGGCGTTTCTCGTCCCACGACTTCCATTCGTCGGCCGTGAAGTGCATCTCGGTGGTGCAGGCGGCATCGAGGCCCTCGGTACCCTGCTTGGCGAAGCGGGCGGTCAGCGTCTCAATCGGTGTTGCCTTCTGAAGCGTATTGTCGTAATAATGAGCGAACATCTTTAAGAATGCCCACTGCGTCCACTTGTAGTAGGCGGGGTCGCACGTGCGCACCTCACGATCCCAGTCGAACGAGAATCCGATCTTGTCCAACTGCTCGCGGTAACGCGCAATGTTGCGCTCGGTGGTCACTGCGGGGTGCTGTCCCGTCTGGATGGCGTACTGCTCGGCGGGAAGTCCGAACGCATCGTAGCCCATCGGGTGAAGCACGTTGAATCCCTTCTGGCGTTTGTAACGCGAATAGATGTCCGAGGCGATGTAGCCCAGCGGGTGTCCCACGTGAAGTCCCGCTCCCGACGGATAGGGGAACATGTCCAAGACATAGAACTTGGGACGCGACGGATCAACCTCTACCTTGTAGGTCTTCCGCTCCTTCCAGTTTTGCTGCCATTTGGCCTCAATCTCCTTAAAGTTATATTCCATTTTATCGTATTTATGTTGTTGTCTTTTCGGGGCGCACGCATCGGTTTTTGGGGGCAGATGCGGGCGCGGATCTGCAAAAATAGCGAAAGTTTTTCGCTTTTTTATATAAAAGGAGGCCTTCTTGCCGTTCTGCGGGTAAAAACTTCGGAAAAACTTCCGATTCTTTTTTCCAAGCCCTTCGAAACGCCCGCAAAAAGGCGCAAAACGGGGAGGCGGAATAAAAATTTGGAAATTCCGCAAATTATATTATTATGTGTTGAGATTCGTGCAGATAGCCTGTCGGAAAGCGGCAGGAAAAGAGTTCGGGGCGGCGGCGGGCTTTGTCGTTTGCAACATGCTGATAATGAATGAATGGTGTTTTTAGATATAAATAAACACTTATAGTATTGGGTATTTTATAAGTAAAAAGAATCGTGAAACGGTGAAAACCACCCGAAAATCGCAAAAAAGAGTCTGTAAACTGTTGTTATTCAAAAAAAATGCGTATCTTTGCAGTCCATTTTGGACAATGGAGATAGATTTTTTTAACAAATTTAAAGGACAGTTTAAGAAATGCCAACTATTCAACAGTTAGTGAGAAACGGTCGTGTGTCGGTCGAGTACAACTCGAAATCGCCCGCACTGGCCGCGTGTCCGCAACGCCGCGGCGTATGTACCCGTGTGTACACTACGACCCCGAAAAAGCCTAACTCGGCTATGCGTAAGGTGGCACGTGTGAGATTGACCAATGGCAAGGAGGTCAACGCCTATATCCCCGGAGAAGGCCACAACTTGCAGGAGCACTCTATCGTACTGGTTCGTGGCGGTCGTGTGAAGGACCTCCCCGGTGTACGTTACCACTTGGTTCGCGGTGCCCTCGACTCGGCAGGTGTTGACGGTCGTCGTCAGCGTCGTTCGAAGTACGGTGCAAAACGCCCCAAAGCAGGTAAATAATCAATCAAGAAACAATTAATCTCAACATTTTTTAATAGCAATGAGAAAAGCTAAGCCAAGAAAGCGAATTCTACTTCCGGATCCGAAGTTCGGAGACGTGGCTGTGACCCGTTTCGTGAACAACCTCATGCTGGATGGTAAGAAGAGTATTGCCTACACGATTTTCTACGATTCGTTGGATATCGTCGGCAAGAAGATGAAGGATGCTGATAAATCTCCGCTGGAAATCTGGAAACAGGCCCTCGAGAATATCACTCCCCAAGTCGAAGTGAAATCGAAACGTATCGGTGGCGCAACCTTCCAGGTACCTATGGAGGTTCGTCCGGAGCGCAAGATTTCTATTTCCATGAAGAACCTTGTCCTTTTTGCTCGCAAGCGCGCCGGCAAAACGATGGCAGACAAGCTCTCAGCCGAAATCCTCGATGCATTCAACCAGCAGGGTGGTGCATTCAAGCGTAAAGAGGAAATGCACCGTATGGCCGAGGCAAACAAAGCATTTGCACACTTTAGATTCTAAACCGAAGAGTAACAGATGGCAAGCAGAGATTTACATTATACTCGTAACATCGGTATCATGGCTCACATTGATGCCGGTAAGACCACAACGTCGGAGCGTATCCTGTTCTACACGGGTAAGACCCACAAGATTGGCGAAACTCACGAGGGTTCGGCAACCATGGACTGGATGGCGCAGGAGCAGGAGCGCGGTATTACGATTACGTCGGCCGCTACGACCGCTTTCTGGCACTACAAAGACAAACAGTACCAGATCAACCTGATCGATACCCCGGGACACGTCGATTTTACCGTAGAGGTAGAGCGTTCGTTGCGTGTGCTCGACGGTGCTATCGCTACGTTCTGCGCCGTTGGTGGTGTTGAGCCTCAGTCGGAGACCGTTTGGCGTCAGGCTGACAAGTACAATGTTCCCCGTATCGGTTACGTCAATAAGATGGACCGTACCGGCGCCGACTTCTTCGCAGTGTGCGCTCAGATCAAACAGCACTTCGGTGCAACCGCTCTGCCGGTTGTCCTCCCGATCGGTGCCGAGGATAAATTTGAAGGTTTGGTTGACCTTATATATAATAACGCAATCTACTACTTCGACGACAAGACCGTTCGTGACAACTTCGAGTTGCGCGAGATCCCCGATTCGATGAAGGAAGAGGCTGCCGAGTGGCGTGCAAAACTCATCGAGGAGGTTGCCGCAACCGACGATGCACTGATGGAAAAATTCTTCGAGGATCCCGATTCGATCACTCCCGACGAACTGCTCGCAGCAATCCGCAAGGCTACCATCTCGATGCAGGTCGTGCCGATGCTCTGCGGTTCTTCGTTCCACAACAAGGGTGTGCAGAAGTTGCTCGATTACGTTATGGCATTCCTGCCTTCGCCGCTGGATGTTCCCGCTGTTGAAGGTACCAACCCCAAGACCGACGAGTCCGTTGTCCGTCACGCTGACGAGAACGATCCGTTCTGTGGTCTGGCATTCAAGATCGCTACCGATCCCTTCGTAGGCCGTCTGGCTTTCGTTCGTGTTTATTCGGGTCGTCTGGATGCAGGTTCTTACGTTCTGAATGCCCGTAGCGGTAAGCGTGAGCGTATCAGCCGTATTTACCAGATGCACGCCAACAAGCAGAACCCGCTTGAAACCGTTGCAGCAGGTGATATCTGCGCAGCAGTCGGTTTCAAGGAAATCCGCACCGGTGATACCCTCTGTGCCGAGAACGCTCCTATCGTACTTGAGCAGATGACCTTCCCGGAGCCTGTGATCGGTCTGGCTGTTGAGCCCAAGACGCAGAAAGACCTTGACAAACTCGGTATCGCACTCGGCAAACTGGCTGAGGAGGATCCCACCTTCACGGTTCACACCGATGAGGATTCGGGTCAGACCGTCATCAGCGGTATGGGCGAGTTGCACTTGGACATCATCGTTGATCGTCTGCGTCGTGAATTCGGTGTCGAGATCAATCAGGGTGCTCCTCAGGTGAACTACAAAGAGGCCCTCACCAAGACGATCCAGCACCGCGAGGTATTCAAGAAGCAGACCGGTGGTCGTGGTAAGTTTGCCGACATCATCTTCGAGATCGGTCCCGCATCGGAAGGCAAGATGGGTCTTGAGTTCGTCGATGAGGTTAAGGGCGGTAATATTCCCAAGGAGTTCATTCCCTCCGTACAGAAGGGCTTCGAGGCCGCTATGGCCAACGGTGCTCTGGCAGGTTACAAGATGGACTCGATGAAGATTACCCTGAAGGATGGTTCGTTCCACCCCGTGGACTCGGATCAGTTGTCGTTCGAAATCGCTGCCCGCAACGGTTACCGTGCCGCTGCCCCCAAGGCAGGTTCGGTGATCATGGAGCCTATCATGTCGGTTGAAGTTGTTACCCCCGAAGAAAGCATGGGTGACATCATCGGCGACCTGAACAAGCGTCGTGGTCAGATCAACGGCATGGAGACCAAGGGTACTGCCCGCGTGGTTAAAGCCGAAGTACCTCTGTCGGAAATGTTCGGTTATGTGACCGTTCTCCGTACGATCTCTTCGGGTCGTGCCACCTCGTCCATGGAGTTCTCGCATTTCGAGGAAGTTCCTGCCAATCTGGCCAAGGAAATTATCGAGAAATCGAGTGGTAAAAAGGATAATGAATAAGAATCAATATGAACCAGAAAATCAGAATTAAATTAAAGTCATTCGATCACAACCTCGTCGATAAATCGGCCGAGAAGATCGTAAAGACCGTGAAGAGCACAGGTGCCGTTGTCAGCGGTCCGGTGCCCCTTCCCACCCACAAGCAGATTTTTACGGTGAACCGTTCGACTTTCGTAAACAAGAAAGCCCGCGAGCAGTTCCAGCTCTGCACCTTCAAACGTATCTTGGACATCTACTCGTCGACGCCCAAAACGATCGACGCTCTGATGAAACTTGAGTTGCCCTCGGGCGTTGAAGTAGAGATCAGAGTCTGATCCCCGTTTGAAGACTAATTGTCAAGGACATCACTTTTTTATATAACAAACGTAATTCGACAACAAATGTCAGGACTTATTGGAAAGAAAATCGGAATGACTTCCGTTTACAGTGCCGAGGGAAAGAATATTCCATGCACTGTCAT
>RCNH01000395.1_pt1 | contig 20591 bp, 19 predicted proteins | sample 2041161 | NCBI WGS metagenome assembly RCNH01 (sample SAMN09708215, study PRJNA481090) | Feces metagenome, whole genome shotgun sequencing project. | biome: feces | host: Leptonychotes weddellii | place: Antarctica: Sion Island | collected 2010-03-01 | reverse complement strand
TATTCATATTAACATTTTATTGGTTATTTCACAAGAAATTTTTCAGTCTTTTCCCAACGCTTCAAACATCCATTTTTTATATGCCTCTACCCCTGGCTGGTCAAAAGGATTTACTCCTAAAATACGAGCAGAAACATAGCAAGAAAACAGGAAGAAATAAAATAATTCACCAAAAGCATACTCATCCAATCTTTCCACTTCCAAAATCAGGCAAGGCAATTTTTCCCTGTGAGCCTTTACTGTTGCATGAAAAGATGCCTTATTGATATCCCAAAACTCTTTTCCATTTAAATAACCAAACCCATCTGCCACTGTATCTGCCACAGGTACTAAAGAAGCGTTCTTTTCCTGTACATCTAAAAAAGTTTCGAAAAGCAATGGTGTTCCATCCTGAATATACTGCCCCATAGCGTGCAATTCTTCACAAAAATCTCCTGCTGACGGAAAAAGTCCTTTATTGTCCTTTCCTTCACTTTCTCCGAAAAGCTGTATCCACCATTTATAAAACCAACGAAACTGAGGTTCAAAGCTGGCAAGCATTTCTATTTTATATCCTTTTTTATAATAGAGGTTTCTAAGGCAGGCGTATTGATATGCCGGATTTTCCATCATTTCCCCACTTGTAAGGTATTTTTGCATATCAAGTGCTCCCGAAACCAGCTTTTCAATATCTATTCCTGCCACTGCCATGGGAAGAAGCCCCACTGCAGTCATTGCAGAAAATCGTCCGCCTATATCTTCAGGAAATTCCAGAAAAGTATAGCCCTGTTCTTCACATAACTTTTCCAGCGGACTTCCTTTTGTACCCGTAGCAATAATTCTCTCTTTTGCTTCTTCTTGATACTTAGCAGAAAGAAAATTCCTCAAAACACGGAAAGAAGCCCCCGGTTCTAAAGTTTCAAAGTTTTTAGCTATACAATCAATATATACCGATTTTCCTTCCAACTCTTTTAATGCTTTTTGCAGTTCATAAGGCGAAAGCGTATTTCCCATATACACAATCTTCACTTTATCATCCGTCTGTAAAGCTTCAATTACTGCTCTGGCTGCATTATTAGAACCACCTACCCCAACAATCACAAAAGCATTCGCATTCTCCCGAATGCGAGCAGCCAGTTCTTGTAACTTTTTCACAACTCCACGACTTGCCCATTTATCTACAGAAAACCACCCTAAAGAGTCCACATACCTGTCCTCTCCAGCTAACACAGAACGAAAAATTTCCTTATTTCCTTCCATAATTGCATTTAATTCCTCTTTCAAATGAGGATTTTTATCTTCTATTCTTAAATTTAACACGTTTTTATCTCCTTTCTTTTCAAAGGCACAAACTCCATATTCCACATCAAATATTTTGCCCAATAAAAATAGATAAAGGGCTGCTGTCTAATGGCAGCAACCCCAAAAATTTTTATCCCATGCATGGATGGCAATGTCCGTAAGCATCCATACAATCATCTTCCGGATTTTTCATACAAAGATGAACAGCTGCCTTTTTAAATGTCATAGGCAGAGCAAGAATATTTGGATTTTCTCCAACAAATTTTTTCTTAGCATCTTCTAATGCTTCTTCAAATGTAGCTCTTGTCTTTAATCCCATTCCTCTTGCATATCCCGGTTCCTGTGCACCAACAATGTAGATTGCACTTGTATTCATTTCTGCAATATGTCCGCAGGAAATCATACTAAATCCATGGAATGGATGGAATGCATTTGTAAAGCGATATTTTCTGATATATTCTTCATTTGTTGCGAAATATTCACCGTAACGGTTCATGTCTGGCAATGTATTCATGTAATCATGCTGGAACATATCATACATTTCTCTTAAATACGGCCATAATTCTTCATGGAAGAAACCGTTGCAAAGAGAAGAACAGATAATTACGCAGTTATCACTCATAACACGTTTGTATCTCAATACCTGTGCACTTAATGCCTGCATCATCATAATCGGATTTGTTCCCATTCCATCACCATAATGGAATTTCTGAGGCATACCAAATACTAAAACATCGTATTTTTTCTCTGCCCAATGTACATAAGTTCTCTTGTCTGCCAGTTTCCAGCTGATTGGCATCATTTCTTTTGCATATCCTGAGTAAATAGCAATCTGTCTGGAATTAGTATCAAGAACAGCATCACAGCAGAAGAATGGATGTCCCATTTTTTCTTCCATATACATAGAAATCTCATCAAACTTAGTTCGCATTAAGCTTCCACCATTTACCGGTGTAAAGTCTTTTCTGTGCATAACAGAAGGAACATGATGACTAGAAATACTCTTCCAGTTTGTAATACCTGTTGCGCTATGTTTATATCCGCCTGAATATCCACCATAAGGATTTCCCTGTACATGGCCTACTAAAATAGGAATATCACATTCAAATACATATTTATTCATGTAAACCGGATCACCGCGTCTTGTTTTTCCAAGGTTTACCATGTGTTCTTTATCTTCACTGTCGTGGCTGATAATCTGTCCTGTATGCCAGAATTCATTAAATAATTCCTCACCGAAAATTGCTTTAGCATCAGACTCTTTACTTCTTGGATGTAATCCATTAGAAATAATGAATAAAATGTCTTTCTTCTCAACACCTGCTGCATATAATTCTTTCAGCATATATTTGATACTCATTTTTCTATGGCTTGTTGGCTGCTCGCCACCTTTTACCCTATCAGGTACGATAAAAGTAACTGTGCTTCCCTTATGTGCCAATTCAGACAGTCTTGGCATTCCGATTGGGTGTGCAAGGCTTTCCAGATAAGCTTCTTCCAGTTTATCTTCCGGAATACAATCAGGATCTTTTACTGTTTCTCCCGGGATAAAAATATCTGTGTTGTCAGGCAGTTCTGCTGCCATAGTACCATGTCCGTATTCAAATTCTAACTTCATTCTTTTTTCCTCCTTGCTATGCATTCATGTAAAGTGAAATAATTTCTAAATATTCTTCCGGATAGTAGCCGATTTCTCCTTGAAATCTTGTAAGAGCAATTAAACCACCGTCAATTTCAGGAATAGATGCCAGCATTGCTGCATTGTCCTGTTTCAAACCTCCGCCATAGACAATGTCCATGCCATCTGTTTTGTCTTTTACAAATCTGGCAATTTTTGTAATATATTCTTTTCCCGCCGGTGTTTTACCAGGTCCGATAGACCAGACAGGTTCATAAGCGATAGTTACCATGGATTTATCCACATCTTTTAATCCCAACTCCAGCTGTTCTCCCAGAACTTCCTGCCACTGCTCCAATTCTTCGCTTTTCTCACCTATACAGTATAACACTTTCATGCCTCTGTCCACAGCACATTTTATTTCTTTATTTAAAATGGTATTTACTGCTTTTGTATTCACTACGCCTGCTTCTGCTAAAATTCCTGCAAGGTTGTTTCTTTCTTCACAATGTCCGATAATAACAGTTTCACAACCAGCTGCTTTCATTGCTGCTGCAGGACGACCTGTAGTAAATGCTCCGAAGTTTTTCCCGGGAGCTACATCATCTCTAAAAACTCCCTGACAACCAACCTGAACAGGACTGTTCTCTGTCTTTGCCTGACAAGCGGAAAACAGATGGATTTCCGGGAAAAACATTCCAAACTCTACTTCTTCAGGGGAATATTTCTTTAATTCTTCCTGTGTGTTTTCTACAATGTACTTGCCCCAGTCTTTCATATCTGCAATTCTGTTAACACCACCCAGCTCTGCCGGCACATCAAATCTCTTTAAATTCAAATAAATATGCTTCATGTTGCTCTCCTCTATTTTATTATTTTCCTGACTGTGTATTAAAGGAAATCATGTCAGGAAGTTCTTCCCCAATTAAAGGTCTGCACCAATCTAAAAATGCCTGTGTGATGCCATTTCCTTCTTCATTGATAAACTCATCCGGCATTTTTCTTTCATACATCATAACTTCATCAATATCTACTAAAAATGGCTTCATTTCATAAGGTTTTTCAGAAACTCTGGAAAATGCCACCATTTTTCCTGACTCACCATCTAAAGCCGCTCTGCATGCCAGCTCTCCTGCCAGCTGTGCTTCTTCAATATCAACCTTGCTCTGCATGAAAATAGATGCCCTGCCTAAAAGTCCCGGTTTTTCTCCTCTGGCTTTATAACCCAGTTTTTGAATGACTAGATTTGCCAGATGAGAGCTCACATCTCCAAAATAAGTAGCGCGCTCTGTTTTAAAAACAGGTTTTACAATAGGTTTTCCCTCTTTGTCTGTCAGTCCTTCGCTGGCAACTACCAGAATTCCTGATTTCTTCTCCAGAAGCTTTTTCACATCTTCAATAAATTTATCTTCATCAAAAGCTCTTTCCGGCAAGTAAATCAAATCCGGTGCATATCCTTTTTCTCCTGCCAGTGCACTGGAAGCTGTAATCCATCCTGCGTTTCTGCCGGATGCTTCCATAACTACCACATGAATAGGCAGAGAACGCACATCTGCTACCAACTCCTGTGTGCAGGCAGCCATGTATCTTGCCGCACTTCCAAATCCAGGACTATGGTCCGTCACTGCAATGTCATTGTCTGTAGTTTTCGGTATTCCCATAACCTTCACATCAAGATTGCGTTTCTGACAAGTTTTATGAAGCTTGCCACAGGTATCCATAGTTCCGTTTCCGCCATTAAACAATACATATTTAATGTTTTCCTCTTCCAGAATATCTGCCATCTTTTCATAATGTTCCTGTTCAATAGGATCTCTTGAAGTCCCGATTGCAGTGCCCGGAGTCTGAAGCAATAACTTTAATTTTTCTTCCGGTACGTTTTCCAATTCCAAAAAATCCTTTTTCAAAAAACCGCCTGTACCGTTATTTGCTCCATAAATATGTTCTATCTTTTCTGATTTTTTTGCTTCTTTTATTGCACCATACAGGGAGCCATTCATTACCGCTGTAGGACCGCCTCCGTGTACAATCAATAAATTTTCTGCCATATCTTTTTCCTCCAAATTTGCCAAATCATAAATCCGAAAATACCTTGCAGCAATACATGCTGCAAGGTATTTTAAAATTTCAACAGCTTAATATTTTACAGTCATGTCTGGCAATTTTTTCTTTTTACTGAGTCAATTATTTTCCTGCTTCTGTCATAATGTCAAACAATACATAATCATCAGCCGGCACTTCTTCTGTGATTTTACCGTTATCTAAGAAGTTTTTCTGCTGAATTTCGTAATATCCTTTTACGCTTCCATCTTCAACGCCCTTCAGAAGTTCTTCAGAAGTAAGCCATGCACCGTCTGTTGTCTGTCCCATTGCTGTTTCAACATCTGTCTTTGTCTCACTTGCTACATATCCTGCAACTTCTTCAAAGTTTTCTTCTTTTGCACCAAAGTCCATTGCTTTGTAGAGTGCTTTTGTAAATCTTACTAATAAATCTTTGTTCTTTTCTGCATATTGAGGCATACATACCCAGCTTGCAGGGTCTGCTGCGATATCAGAGAAGTCTGCATTACTTACGAAAATTTCTGCGTCATCGCCTAATTCATCTGTGATGACTTTTGTATTTGGTGACCATGGAGCACAAGCGTCAATAGAACCGGAAATCATAGCACTTGGCATGTTTGTAACTTCCATGTTGTAAGCTTCGATATCATCCATTGTAAGACCAACAGAATCTAACGCACGTAATAAGATTGTTTCAGATGATGTACCGGAAGCATAAGCTACTTTTTTACCTTTTAAATCTTCCAAAGAGTTTACTCCGTGAGATTTTAATCCCATTACACAGTCAGCATCACCCAACTGCTGAAAACAGAATACATCAACATTTCCCTGAATTGCAAGTGTGTGAGCACCAGGTCCGATATAAGCTACATCCATGGAACCAGATTCCATAGCAGCAATTTCTGTTGGGCCATCATCGAATTTTGTCATTTTTACTTCGATACCTTGTTCTTCAAAATATCCTTTTTCTGTTGCTGTTGTTACCACCCATAGGGAAGCGTAGTTCGGCATATAAGCTACATTTACTACATCAAGTTCTTTCTTTTCTTCCTTTTTATCTGTTGCTTCTGTTTTTGTTTCTTCCTTTTTTGATTCTTCAGAGCTTCCGCCACAGCCTGCCAACATAGACATTGCTGTCACTCCTACTAAAAGCATGGATAATAATTTCTTCTTCATTTTAAGTTCCTCCTTAAAAATATAGTTTTTATTCTCACCGGGTTTTCCCCATTATAAGTTCTTATTTATTTTCTCACTTCCAGATATTCCTGATATACCTGACCCCAAATATAATTTTTCAATTCAATAAATCTATCACTCATCTTTGTTTCCTGATCTCTTGGATATGGAATATCAATATCTACAACCTCTTTGATACGTCCCGGACGAGCACTCATAATAACAACTCTTGTTGCAAGAACAATTGCTTCTTCAATATCATGTGTAACAAAGAAACATGTTTTATTTTCTTCCTGCCATGCTTTCAAAAGCTCTGACTGAAGCTGTGTTCTTGTCTGCGCATCCAAAGCACCAAAAGGTTCGTCCATGAGAAGAACTTCAGGATTCATTGCATAAGCTCTCGCAATAGCAACACGCTGTTTCATACCACCGGATAATTCCTTTGGATAAGAATCCGCAAATTTTTCCAATTCAACCATCTTCAGATATTTCATTGCAATAGCATCACATTCTTCTTTAGAAACTCCTTTTAATTTCAGACCGAACTCAACATTTTTCTTTACTGTCAACCATGGGAACAATGCATACTGCTGGAAAACAACACCTCTGTCTGTTCCTGTTCCGCTAATTGGTTTTCCATCTACTAAAATCTGTCCGCTAGTAGGCTCTAAAAGTCCTGCTATAATATTTAATAATGTAGATTTACCACAACCAGATGGTCCGATTACACAAATAAATTCATTTTCTTTAATATCAAAATCCACACCGTTTAAAGCAACAACTTCACCTTTGCGTGTGTTGTATTTCTTTTCAACGCCCTGAATACTTACTTTTATATTTCCCTCTTTTCCTGCCATGATGTTAACTTCCTTTCAAAGTATTTAAGAACTTTCTCAGCCAGCATACCGATAACACCGATAATGATGATGTAGAGAAGCATTGGTGTTGTTTCATAGGAGTTTGCCAGAGATTTAATTCTCATACCAAGACCTGCAATTGCTCCTGTAGATTCTGCTGCAATCAATGTTGTAAGTGCTGTTGAGATACCCAGTCTTACTGCTGTAATGATAAATGGTGTTGTTGCCGGGAAGATGACCTTCACGAACAGGTTTGCATCATTTGCACCTAACACTCTTGCTGCCTTAATCAGAGTTTCATCTACGTTAATAACACCCTGGAAAATTGTAACTGTCATAATTAAGAACGTCGCAAGACAGATAACAATGATCTGTGGTGCACGACCTACACCTACACCGATAACTACAAGCGGTACGTAAGCCAGTGGTGGAATATTTCTGATGAACTGAATCCACGGCTCCAGAATAAATCTTACCGGACGATACCACGCCATCAGGAATGCCACCGGAACAGAAATCACAAAGCCAAGTAAAAATCCCCAAAGTACGGAAATCAAACTGCTTACAATATCCTCCAAAAGAATTCCTCTCTCCACCATAAGTCCAATGGATTGTAATACCTTAATCGCATTTGGAAAACATCTGGCAGTCTGTGGAGTAATGGATAAGATTGTCCACACCAGAATTGCTGCTACGAATGAAATCAACAGCCATATCCCTTTTGGTATTTTGCCTATGATATCGGCTCCACCTTTACTTTTTTTCCCCATTTTAATCCTCCTGTTTCTCTTTGTTTCAGCATTTCATACTAAAACGTATTTCTTTTTCGTTATTGTATTGTTATTATCCCCTATATGGGGTTGAAAATCAACACAATTTTACGCAAACGTTTGAGCTTTTTGCATATTTTTTAACAAACATCCGTGTTTAAATTAGATGTTTTATTATACAAACACAAAACAGGGTGTTTGAGTATTCATCATTTTACCCAAATCACCCTGTTTTACAGTGAATTTATTTACATTTTTTTGTAACGCTCAATCATTTCTTCTAAAGACACCTGCTCAACAAGAGATGCTTTTCCGAAAGAACCGAATTCAACAATCAAAGTTCCAATTGCTTCTTTTACACCTTTTTCAATAACCTCTACTAAAGCCGCTGTGTCATCATCCGGAATTGTACCATACATAACCGTATCCATAATCGGAGGAAGGAAAGCTCTTGGATCAAACTGGTCTTTCTTTTCTTCCAGTAGCTGATATACACCTCCGATAGACGCACTATCACGCTTTGATGGATTGTTTTTGAAAAATTCTTTCATATTTCTTGTAACAGCCAGACGAATATCTGTGTCTACATTGATTTTTCCAATACCGCATGGAATTGCTGCCTTTAATTCATCAATAGAGATTCCATAAGCATTCTGAATATTTCCACCTAATGCATTGATTTCATCTACAATGTATTTTGGTACCGTAGAAGAACCGTGGGATACTAACACACCAAAGAGGTTTTCGTGCATCATACACTCTTTAATCGCAATAGCAATCTCTTTTCTTAATTTTACATCTTTTCCTTTAGATGCACCGTGCATAGTCCCATAAGAAATAGCCAATGCATCACAGCCTGTCTTTTTGAAAAATTCTACAGCTTTTAATGGGTTTGTATAAGTAGATGTTGAAGAAAATACATGATCTTCCACTCCTGCAAGTACACCTAACTCACCTTCTACAGATACACCTCTTGCATGAGCATATTTTACTACTTCTCTTGTCAGTTCAACGTTTTCGTCAAAAGGAAGGGAAGATCCATCAATCATAACCGATGTATATCCACCTTCTATGGCAGCTTTACAAGAATCGAAGTTTTTACCATGGTCTAAATGAAGTACGATAGGAATCGGTGAATCCTCTGCAAATTTTTTCACAGCATTTGCGATATTTTTTGCACCGATTTTCTTATCTTCTAAGGTTGCGTTTAAGAAATCTGTTCTTCCGCCCATAAATCCGTTTGCCAAATCTGCCCCCTGTAAAATAGCTGCAGAACGGAACATTTCATGAACCTCAATCGCTGCTTTTGCCTGAGCAACTGCATTTACATTAAATGCACCCTGAGCAAAATGGTATTTATCAACAGTTTCCAATAATGGTCTTAATGGTATTAACGGCATATTCAATCTCCTTTTATCTTTCTATTATTTTTCCTTTTACAAAGGTATCTACAATATCATAACTTTCATCTACAATCAGAATATCTGCGTCTTTTCCTTCTGAGAGGCTTCCTATTTTATCATCTACCCCTAAAAGCTTTGCAGGATTCATAGTCAGTAGCGGAAGCACATCCTCCATTTCTGCACCTGTAAAATCAATCAGTCGTTTCAAAGCAGTTCCTGTTGTCAGTGTGCTGCCTGCACGTACACCGTTTGATTTCAGTTTTGCGTCCCCATCTTCTACTACTACATCATTTACTCCCAGCTTGTACTCTCCATCCGGAAGTCCTGCTGCCATAATGGAGTCTGTCACTGCAACTACTTTATCGTATCCTTTTGCTTTCAAAAACAATCTTACACTGCCCGGATGCAGATGCCGTCCGTCACAGATTGCTTCGCAATAAATATCAGACTCTAAAGCAGCCCCCATCATAGATGGAAAATGCTGATGAAATAATTTCATGGCATTACAGGTATGGGTACACGCTGCCGCACCATTTTCGATACATTTCATAGCTGTTTCGTAATCTGCTCCGGAGTGTCCGATTGCAACAGTAATACCCAATTTCTTCATTTCAGGCACAGCCTCAGGAATTCCTTCTACTTCCGGTGAAACTGTAATATATCGGATATTCCCTTCCGCTTCCTTTTGGTATTCTTGTAAAAGCTCCATGTCTGCATTTTTTAAAAGTTCTTCCGGCATGGCACCTTTAAATTCTACAGAAAGAAACGGTCCTTCCAAATGAATTCCCAAAAGATTTGCACAGTTTGCATGGTCTTTTTGATGTTTTAATGCCTCGTGAATACATTTTGTGGTCTGTTCCTTGGTATCGGTTAAAATAGAGCAAAGCCATGAAGTTGTTCCCTGCAGTGCAAAGAAATGACCAATTTTCTCAAAATCATCTTTTAATGCATCATTAACATCTACACCACAGCCACCATGAGTATGAACATCAATAAATCCTGGGATAACAGATTTTCCAGAAGCATCATAAATGTTTCCCTCTCTTTTTCCCTGTCCCGGACTGCAGATTTCACAGATTTTGCCATCTTCCATACACAAATCTTTTCTTTCCATACGGCGTTTGTCGTATCGATATACATATCCGTTAGTAATCCAGGTTTTCACAATTTATCCCTCCAATGCAGCTACAAATTCTGTAATTTTCAGATTGATATCAGGATGGTTTGTCAATAAAGATACTGGGAAATCGGAAGTCGCTTCTCCGTAAGCAGTTCTTCTCACAACGGCTCTGTGCCAATTTCTAAAGCATCCCAGACGAATTTTTCTGGCATGGGAAATTTCATAAATACCGATAGTTACGCAATATTTAGGCATATCTTCCAATGCTCCGTTAAAATCTCCGATAGCATTTGCTGTTCTTGTTTCTTTTGTAATATCTAAAACTCTTGTTTTCTGAGCCAGAAATTCCTCATTACTTAAAGATGCATCTGCTTCATTAAAAGCAACGTGCCCGTTAATACCGATACCGCCAAAGCAAATATCTACGCCACCCAGCTTCTCAATCAGCTGCGGAATATACTCTACATTTTCAGGATCCGGAAATACTCTCTGTTCTTCCGGCATAACCAATTCAGGATTAATCTGGCTGTATACAGTTCTATTCATAAATCCACGGAAGCTTAACGGATGTGTTTCCGGAACCCATTTTTTGTCATCATCCAGATACTCGTCCATGTTGATAAACCAAACATTTTTCAGACTAATTTTTTCCTGATTTACCATTTCCACAAAATAAGGATATTGTCCTACAGGACCTACTGGGCAGATAAATACTGTTTTCTTACCTTCTGCATTGTTTTTCTTAATTTCCTCTGCCATTTCCTCTGCCATAGAACGAAATACCGCTGCATTGTCTTCCATTACAATCACCGGCAGCTTTGCTCCTTTGTTTAAAAGCTCCTCCTTTGTGTAAGTGTAATATTCATGTTTCGTCATTTTAAACAATCCTCCCTTGTTTTTGCATTGTCAATCCTTTCATATCTAAGATTATACGATAACTATTTTTCATTTTCAACAAACCTTTCTCAAATATTGCGTTTTTTTCTACTCAATTTATGCAAACGTTATCCTAAATTTCATTGTTTTTATTCGTCATTTCGGTTATAATATGCTTATATATCACTATTATATTGTGAGGTTTTAATATGACACTAAAAGAAATCGCAAAAGAAGCCAATGTTTCTATTTCTACTGTTTCCAGAGTCATTAATCAAAAGAACACAAAAGCTGCCAGCCCGGAAGTACAGGAACGAATCTGGAAGATTGTGAGAAAAAGCGGATATACTCCTAATTCTACTGCCCGCGCCTTAAAGCTCGGGCCAACAACTCCCTCTGTGGAAATACCGGCACGTACCATTGCCTGTATTTACGCCAGAGGAGACTCTGCTGTTTCAGACCTTTTCTTTTCTCATATTGCAAAGGCTATTGAACAGGAAGCTTTTAAGAGCAACTTTTTCATCAAACATTCTTTTACAGCATTGGATTTAGAAAATCCAGATGTAATCCTTAGAATTGCTAATTCTCCTGTAGATGGAGCTGTTATTTTAGGACGATATGATGAACGTATTCTGAAACTTTTTACGAAAAATTATAAGCATATTATTTATACCGGATTAAATCCCATGGAAGAAAAATATGACCAGGTGGTGTGCGATGGAAAAGAAATTGCCTTTAGCGCCGTTTCTTATCTCCATGAATTAGGGCATACAAAAATCGGTTATATCGGAGAGCAAAATAACGAAATCCGCTATACTGCATTTAAAGATACTTTGGAAACTCTAGGACTACCCTTTTTCCAGCGAAATGCAGCTAACGTAAAGCTTTCCCACGAGGGCGGTTATCAGGGAGCTCTCCATTTAATTAACTCAAAAGCAGATATTACTGCTGTTTTTTGTGCAAATGATAATACTGCCATTGGTGCAATCCGAGCATTTCGGGAACATGGATACCGCATTCCCGAAGATATTTCTGTTATTGGCGTAGACGATATTGAAACAGCTCAGTATCTTTCCCCTATGCTTACTACTGTCCATATTCCCTTAGAAGAAATGGGCAGAATGACAGCCAAAATTCTTATTGACCGTATTACCGGCGGTCATCGTATTCCTTTAAAGACTGTGTTACCCTATTACATAGCCAAAAGAGATACCTGTGGCAAAGCGCCGAGAAATCGAAAATAACATCAGGAGGACTTTATTATGAAAAAAGCACTTTATTTTGATTGTGCATCAGGAATTAGCGGAGATATGTCTGTCGCTGCTTTGCTTGATTTGGGTACAGATAAAAAAATGCTTTTAGACACCTTAGCCAGTTTAAACCTTTCCGGGTATAAAATTGAAATTTCAGAAGTGGAAAAATCAGGAATTGCTGCCTGTGATTTTAACGTTATACTGGATAAAAAACACGAAAACCACGACCATGATATGGAATATCTTCATGGACAAGCCAATGAACATGACCATACGCATCATCATCATGAGCATGATACACACACACATCATCACGAGCACCGCCGTTTGCCTGACATTCTTTCTATTTTAGAAAGCAGTAACATGACAGCCGGTGCAAAAGCCATGGCTTCTAAAATTTTTCAAATTCTTGCCCAAGGAGAAGCGCTTGCCCACCGTGTCCCAAAGGAACAGGTACATTTCCATGAAGTTGGGGCAGTGGACTCCATTGTTGATATAGCTGCCTTTGCAATTTGCATGGATTTTCTGGGATATGAAGAAGTTTTTCTGCCTGTATTAAAAGAAGGGACAGGAACAATCCGCTGTCAGCATGGTATTCTTCCTATTCCGGTTCCTGCCACTTCCAATATTATATGTGCTCACAAACTTCCCTTGTCCATTCTTCCTGTACAGGGAGAACTTGTGACACCTACCGGAGCTGCAATCGCTGCTGCAATTACAACTTCCTTTACTCTGCCGGAAACCTTTCAAATCAATAAAATCGGTGTAGGTGCAGGAAAAAGAAAATATGAAGTACCAGGAATTTTACGCGTGATGGAAATTCAGTATTCTTAAAATGTGAAAAACATCCATACAATAAAAACATTATTATATGGATGTTTTTTATTTTTTATTTCTTCTCATAAGTTAAAAATTCGTACTCAATATCAAAATATGTCTGTTCTTCGCTTCTTTCTATTACCTTCCACTCCGGCATTTCATCTAAATTAGGGAAAAAGGTATCCGCTTCATAAGCAAAATCAATTTTTGTCACATGTGCTTTATCACAGTATGGCAAAAACTGTTTATAAATGCTATCTCCACCAATTACATATACGTCTTCCGTATCATATTTTTTTATTTCTTCTAAAACTTCTTCCACACTGTGAAGAACAATGGCATCTTTTACTTTATAATGCTCATCCCTTGTCAGCACAATATTCACTCTGTTTTTCAGAGGCAGTCCGTTAGGGAACGTTTCCAATGTTTTTCTTCCTAAAATAACCACTTTTCCGGTTGTTGTTGTACGAAAAAATTTCATATCTGCGGGAATGCTCACTAAAAGCTTATTGTCTTTTCCTATTCCCCAGTTCGCATCTGCTGCTACAATTAAATTCATCTTCTGTTCCTCCCTTATACTGCAATCGGTATATCTTTAATCTGTGGCCCTGCCTGATAATTTTCTACAATTAAATCATCTGTAGTAAACTGATAAAAATCTTTCACTTCCGGATTTAACCACACTTTAGGTGCTGGAAATGTCTCCCTTTTAATCAGCTCTTTAATAACAGGGACATGTCTGTCATAAATATGGGCATCTGCGATTACATGCACCAGTTCTCCCGGTATCATATCATTCACCTGTGCCACCATCATTAATAAAATAGCATACTGGCACACATTCCAGTTATTTGCTGCCAGAATATCTTGAGAACGCTGGTTTAATACTCCATTGAGCACCAGCTTTTCGCTGTTTTTCTCTTTTGTCACGTTATAAGTCATACTGTAACAACATGGATCCAGCGCACCGCTGTGAAGATATTCAAACTGATACAAATTTGTCATAATTCTTCTGCTGTATGGATTTTCTTTTAGCTGTTTTAAAACATAATCCATCTGGTCTACTTCTTCACCTTTGTAAAGAAATTTTCTTCCTACTACATCTCCGTAGCAAGTACCAATAGAACCATCTTCATCTGCCCAGGCATCCCATATATGTCCGTTTAGATCATGAATATTATTAGACTTTCTCTGATAAATCCAAAGGATTTCATCCATACAGGTCTTCAACGCAGTCTTTCTAAGTGTCAGGGCAGGAAATTCTTTTCGCAAATCATAGCGGTTGACTACCCCAAATCTCTTAATTGTATATGCATATTCTCCTGTATCTTCCCATTTTGGTCTTACCTTTTCCCCTTGAGTATCTGTGCCGTTTTCTAAAATATCCTGACACATCCGGATAAATAAATCATCTGCTAAACTCATTAAATTTTCCTTTCTTCCCACGTTCTTCCTTATATTATAACCCATCTTTTCCTGTTTTCCAACAAGAAAACGCTTCCGCCAGCACTTTACAAGTCAGAAAAAAAATGATACGCTTTTGGAATCTTTAAGAAAGGGGATTTTTATGAAGAAATTTATCATTTATTGCCTGAAACCCTTGTCATTTCTACCTGCACTTGCTGTTATGTATATGATTTTCAGCTTTTCCGGTCAGACAGGTACTGAATCCGGAAGTTTGAGTCATGAAATCAGCTATCAGATTGTATCTCTTGCAGACAAAATTTCAAATAAAAATCTGACAGAAAATGAAAAACAGATGTATGCAGATAAAATTGAACACCCTGTAAGAAAGCTGGCTCATATGACTGAATACTGTATTCTGGCTCTTTGTGTTTCTTTTCCCCTCTATGTGTATGGTGTGAGAGGATTTTTCCTATTCCTGTTTGCAGGGCTGTTTTGCGTAGGATTTGCCTGCACAGATGAATTCCACCAATCCTTTGTAGCAGGCCGCGGTCCTTCCAAAAAAGATGTGCTGATTGACAGCACAGGAGCTCTTGTAGGTATCTTGGCAGTACAGATTTTCTGCCATGGCTTTTCTCATTCGAAAAAATCGTAAAAGATAATTGTTATACACCGAAATAAAGCTGTTGTAAGAAACACATATGAAATTTTATGTGTTTCCTGCAACAGCTTTCTAAAATTTACCATCTTACAGAAACATCTCCCAAAGGAAATATTTCTTCTTCATTTTTCTCATTTATTGTCAACAGCTTTCCATCAGCAAGTATTTCTTTGGCAAGCACTTCCCGTTCTGTTTCTCCAAAGCTAATTCGGATTTTCTTCCCTGGAACAATATTTCTAGCAATGTATTCTTTTGGAATTCCTGATTTTTCCGTTTCCACAATCAGCTGATTGACAATTTCTCCCACCAGCTTATTTTTATCTGCTTTCTGTCCATCTGGCAAAATTGCTCCTGCCTTTTCCTTCAGCTCTTTTGGAAAGCCTCCTGTCGGCTCATATAAGTTCAAGCCGATTCCCACAACTACAAATTCAATGTCTCCCGTTTCAAAATCTGTCACTGCTTCTGTGAGAATTCCGCATACTTTTCTGTTTTCCAAATATAAGTCATTTACCCATTTAATTCCAAGTGAAACACCACAGCAGTTTTCCACCGCCTTGCAGGCAGCTACAGCCGCAGCCGCTGTAATTTCCAAACTTTTCTGAGCTGTTTTTCTAGGATATAAAAGAATACTCAGATACAATCCGCTGTCTTTTGGTGAATAAAACTTTCTTCCTTTTCTTCCCTTTCCCTCGGCCTGAAACTGAGCTGCAACTACAGAACCGTGGGGAAGCTTTTTTTCTACAGCTAACTGCTTCATGCGCTGATTGGTAGAGGCAATTTCTTTCCAGACCTCTACCAGCACATCTGCATTTTTAAGCTGCAGCCGAATAGCTTCTTCTGACAAAATATTGTTGCTTTCCTCCAGAAGATATCCCTTGTTGGTTACTGCCATAATGGAATACCCCTCCTGCTGCAGGCTTTTCATTCCTTTCCACACAGCTGTTCGGGATACCTCCAACATTTTTGCCAGCTCATTCCCTGATAAATATTTACCTTTGTTCTGTTCCAAAAGTTCCAAAAGTCTTGATTTTGTAGTCATCACATTCCCTATCTTTCTTCACGGAAATAATTTACACCACAGGATTTTGGCTGAGAATTCTCTTTTGAAGAACGAATAGAAGTAATAATCAGCACTAAAATTGTCATGATAAACGGTATCATATCAAAAACAGAGCTTGGAATAACCTGTGGTACATAGTATTTTAATACACTAAATCCACCGAATACCACCGCTGCAAGGATCGCCTTATTTGGATCCCACATAGCAAAAATAACAAGAGCAACTGCAATCCATCCTAAACCATTTACACAGCTTGTTACCCATACACCATTACAAATAATCATGGAGCAGTATGCACCTCCTATAGCGCAGATACCACCGCCCAACATCAGATTGATGTATTTTAATTTTGTTACCGGAATTCCTGCTGCATCTGCTGCCGCCGGATTTTCTCCGATAGCACGGATATTTAAGCCTGCTTTTGTTCTATGAAGATAAATGGCACATAAAACAGCAACTACAATTCCGATATAAACAAAAATATTATAATTGAAAAACATTTTTCCAATAACAGGAATATCTGTAAGTACCGGAATTTCCACTTTGCCCAAACTGTCTAAAATATTTTCCGGAAGTTTTAAAGATGTACTTCCGCTTTTTTCTCTTACAAAATCTCCTACAAAATTACTAAATCCAATTCCAAAAACAGTAAGAGTAAGACCTGTAACGTTCTGGTCTGCCATGAAAGTTACCGTAAGCACCGCATAAATCAGAGCTGCGAGCATTCCTGCCACAAAAGCTGCCACAAGAGCAAAGAACAGATTGTCTGTCCAATAACCTACTACAAATCCTGCAACTGCACCTATGGACATCATTCCTTCTACACCCAGATTTAAATGTCCTGCTTTTTCATTGATAATTTCACCTACAATACCGAATAATAAAGGAGTTCCTGCCAATACTGCAGCCACAAAAAAGTTTACAAAAAAATCCATTATGCTTTTCCTCCTTTCTTACGTGTGACAAATTTATAGCGTACAAAAAATTCACATCCAAGTACAAAGAAAAGTATAATTCCCTGAAGAACGTCTGCAGAATATACGGATAATCCATGAGCAGATTGCATAACTGTACTTCCTTTTTCCAACACTGCAAATAAGAAAGATACAATTAAAATCCCCACCGGATTTAACTGTGCCAACCATGCTACGATAATGGCTGTAAAACCTACACCGCCTGCTACAGAAGTTGTCAGTGTCAGATCAGAACCACTTGCCTGTACCATACCGGCAATACCGCAGATACCTCCGGAAAATACCATAGTACGAAGTACGATTTTCTTATAGTTCATACCTGCGTAATTGGCAGTTGCACGGCTTTCTCCTACAACGCTGATTTCATATCCCTGTTTTGTATATTTCAGATAAATATATATAAGAACAACTAAAATTAATCCAATCAGCCAGCCTGCATGAACACCGAAAATTTTATCAAGCTGTGCTGCTTTTCCGAATTTTGCAATTTTGGGAAATCCTGAAGAATTTGGATCCTGCCACGGACCGTCACGCAAAAAGGAGATTAAATACAGCGCAATGTAATTCAACATTAAAGTAAACAACGTTTCGTTTGTATTAAATTTGGCTTTGAAAAATGCAGGAATAAGTCCCCATAATGCTCCTCCCAGCATACCTGCAAGGAACATACAAATCATTAAAAGCCAATGCGGGAAATCCCAGCAAAACAGAGCAAAATAAGTGGCAAAAATTGCCCCCATAATAATCTGACCTTCTGCCCCGATGTTCCAAAAGCGCATTTTAAATGCCAAAGTAATACCTAGAGCTGGAATTAACAGCGGTACCATAAGCTTAATGGTTGCCTGAAATGCCATGGTACTACGGAACGCTCCGGAAACAATAGTTCCATATACAGAAAATGGATTATATCCGATAAAAAGGATGAACAAACCGCCTGCTACAATGGCCAATAATACAGAAAGCAGACGAAGGCACATAATCTGATTGTGAGTTCTTTCACTTCGCTTTTCAATACGAATAAGAGGCTCTTTTTTCTTCATTGTTTCCATCTTACGCATCCCCCTTCTTCTTACCTGCCATCATAAGTCCCAGTTCCTCTTTTGTTGTACTCTTTGCATCTACAACACCGATTGCTTCTCCATGGCACATAACCATAATTCTGTCGGAAATCTGTAGAAGAACGTCTAAGTCCTCACCAATAAACAGCACTGCAACACCTTTTTTCTTCTTCATAAATAGTATAAGAAGAATTAATGTCCAGACCACGAACAGGATATGCTGTTACCAGCACGGAAGGATTCGACTCAATTTCTCTTCCCAGCAGAACTTTCTGTACATTACCGCCTGACATAAGGCGAACTGGTGTATCTACGCTTGGTGTTACCACGCCCAGCTTTTCAACCAGACTTTCTGCCATCTTTCTGGCTGGCTTTCTGTCAACAAAAATTCCCTTTGTTTTATCATAGGTCTTTAACAAAATATTATCTACCATTCCCATAGATGCTACAAGTCCCATACCAAGACGGTCTTCAGGAACAAATCCCAGACTAATACCGAGATTTGCAATTTCTCTCGGAGTTTTTCCTACAATATTTTCCTTATTATGTAAAATCGCTCCTGCCTGTACCGGAATAAGTCCTGCAATACTCTCGCAGAGCTCTTTCTGTCCGCTTCCTGCTATACCGGCAACACCCAGAATTTCCCCTGCTTTAATTTCCAGATTTAAGTCTTTCACAGCCATATTTCCATCTGCTGCCTTTACAGACAAATCTACAATTTTCAATCGAGTAAATACATTTTCGCACTTCGGTCTTTGAATTTCCAGAGTTACCGGACGTCCTACCATCAGTTCTGTCAACTGTTTTTCATTGGTTTCGCTAGTATTTACAGTTTCTACGCTTCGTCCTTTTCTTAAAATTGTAACCCTATCACTGATTTCCATAACCTCATTCAACTTGTGCGTAATAATAATAATCGCACTTCCCTGTTCTTTCATTTTTCGCAAAATGCGGAACAGCTTCTTTGTTTCCTGAGGCGTAAGTACAGCAGTAGGCTCGTCTAAAATCAAAATATCTGCATTTCTATACAGAACCTTTAAAATTTCTACTGTCTGTTTTTCGCTGACTGACATATTATATATTTTTTTCTCCAGTTCTACTTCCAGTCCGTATTTTTCTGTCAGTTTTGTCAGTTTCTCTTTTAATTCTTTTGGCTTTACTCTTTTTCCTTCCATTCCCATGGCAACATTGTCCATAGCAGAAAACACATCCACCAGTTTAAAATGCTGATGAATCATACCAATACCCAGTTTTCCCGCATCTATTGGAGAATTGATAGTTACTTCTTTTCCATTAATTTTAATAGTTCCCTCATCAGGATGATAAATACCCGAAATCATATTCATCAATGTTGTCTTTCCAGAACCATTCTCTCCAAGTAATGCCAGAATTTCTCCTCTGCGAACCTCAAGATTAATATGGTCATTGGCAACCACACTACCAAAAGTTTTGGTAATTTTCTGAAGTTCTATGGCTTTCTCCCTCTTATCCGAAGCCAAATTGTTCACCTCTCTTTTCTTTTATCTATCTTGTAAAATACCAAAACATTGTATCATAACAGGAAATCTCTCACAATAGATGATTTACCTCAAAGCATTATTTTGCTTATAGCAAACAGACTCTGACTCAAATTTAAACACTTTCTTATAAGTTAGTATCTCACAAAAAAGTAAGTTCTTGTACAAATTAATCCTTTGTATATAATGAACTTGGGTAATTACATGTGGGAAAAATATACTCAATATCACTCAAAGAAAAAAAGCCCTACAATAAAATTGCGGGCATTTTTTCTTACGAAAGACGATGTTGCTCCCCCCATTCACACATATCGCTTAAAATAGGAATAAGAGACTTTCCTCTCTCAGAGAGGCGATATTCTACTTTTGGGGGAACTTGAGGATATTCTGTTCGAATAATGAGTTGTTCCTTTTCCAATTCTTTTAATGTTACACTGAGAGTTTTATAAGAAATTGTTTTTATAAAACGCTGCAATTCATTAAATCTTACAACCTCAAACGTTGAAAGAGTATATAAAACTGCCATTTTATATTTCCCACTAATGAGAGAAAGTGTGTAATAAAATCCAGAATCCTCTAATTGCATATTTTGAATTGCCTGTAAAAAACTTTTTCCCATATTAGATTTTCCTGTCATATCATTCCATAAGGCAAAATTACTTCCTAACATTTGTTTATGTCCT
>RCNH01000466.1_pt1 | contig 20641 bp, 20 predicted proteins | sample 2041161 | NCBI WGS metagenome assembly RCNH01 (sample SAMN09708215, study PRJNA481090) | Feces metagenome, whole genome shotgun sequencing project. | biome: feces | host: Leptonychotes weddellii | place: Antarctica: Sion Island | collected 2010-03-01 | reverse complement strand
CGAATGGCCCATTTAATATGGCATCTCAAGGCCCTAATATTACCTTTTCACCAATCATGGTATCCTTGAATCAGATTGCCGATCAGAATTATCAATCAGTCACTTTCGATGATGTAACTTACTATAGACTTGCCGCTAAAGGGGAAGATTTTACCGATTCATGGCATACGCTTACCGATATTCGGTTCATTGATGATGCATCTACAAGTGCAGATATGATCAAAATTGTTGAGCCTAAAATTCAGTTACATGATAACTTGTGCCTGATCGTTCGTTTAAAGCATAAGCTTCAGGACAATGCTACGGTTCAATTTAATGATCAACCGGCAATTGCAATTATGATGGCAGATGGTGGTTCTTATAAGAGCAATCATACCGCTGGTAGTTACATTGCATTGGTATATTCTGATTTAGATAAAAAGTTTTATGTTGTTAGTGAGGGCGGCATGACTACGGTCTTGCAAGATATCACCGATACACTTCAGTCAATTCGGACGGAGATTTCTAGCAAAGCTAATGCTGTTACTCCGCAGTTATTGCAAAATCCTGGCACTAAAGTTACGGTGAATAACCAGGGATTGGTAACTAAAGTTGAGCAGGCAACTGCTAAAGATATTAAATTCGACGATACTCATAGCTTAGCGGATAAAATAACATCAATTGATACTTCGTCAACCGAAATACGAAACGAAATGATATCGTTTGATGCAGTTGCAAATATCCCGGCTGACTGGGTCGACATTACTTAAGATAATAAGGGTAGAAGTGTATTCTACCCTTATTTTAGGCCTCTAAAAACATTTATATAAAGTAGACTACTATAAGGGGGTTATGCTATGGCTGATTATCATAGTCGACATAACGGATCCACAATTGACCGTGGTATCGATATCGCGCTTACATGGGATCCTAGTATTATCGGATGTGTAAAATTAGAGTCAAATATGAGTGCTCCAGTAGATTTGAATACATTTAAAGCGCCTGGCTCATGGATGGTCGATTTCTACACAAATGGACCAGTTGCTCTTTTGAACTATACGCCATTACCATTCACCGTGGCAGAAACACGTGTTGGTCCAACACTAGAATCTGTTACACAAACAGTAGATGTGAATCTTGTAAAGGCGTACCGTGTTTTTACGGTTAGCACTGGTCAATGGAGCGAATGGATGGAATCTGGTCCGCAAAAGGCTGTTCGTGTAGGTGGCACCCCATCGGTTATTGAAATCAATGACCCAAAGGTGCAAATATCTGATATGATGGAGATAAATCTCCAGTTAAGTAATACATTGAATTCCAATGCTACGGTTATGGTTAATGGTGCTGGTCCATATAAATTATGGATGCCCAATGAAACTGGGGTTCCCGCAAATACATTTAAAAAGGAATCTTATATCAAGATTATTTTTAGTCAGGTAAAGAATGCATTCTTTCTTATTGCGACACCAATCCCAGAAGGCATTAATGAAAAAATTGAAGGACTAATCACTTCTCAAGCCGCACAGGATGAGAAAATCGCCGCAGCTGAAAAAGAAATATCTAAAATTAATTCGCACGGTATTGAAGGAATGGCGTCTGCTGTGGAGCATCTACCGAACGGATCCAACGGTGCGCCAAATACGCCATACACTAAGATTACTTTTAATAATCAAGGCGTTATTGTTGGAGCATCGAATGCTACCGGTGATGATATTGCGATGTCTGTATCTGATCATCGTACAGTATCTAACAGGTTAGCCGTTGCAGTATATTTAGATGATACATCTATTCCTACTGATCCTCTACCGATTTAATTTTATAAAATTCCTCAGTATAGCAATAACTATACTGAGGAATTACCTAAGAGGGGTGATTAATATGCCGCTATATAATTTAGAATATAATCGAGTCCCAGAAGAGGATAAAACGTTTTTATTAAATAAGAGTCAGCATATCATATTACTTCATGATCAAGGGCCTATTATTAATGAATCTATTAATACGATACAAAAATGGAATCCGTCTGTTAGACGGCATGTCGGTTTTTTAGATTGCTCTAATAATCCGCCATTTCCTGAGGCTCACGACGGAGAAATGTTCTCAATTATAGGTGATGGTACCGTTGGTAATTTTCAAGTATATACTGGAGACTGTATAGAGTGTATTGCTGAATACTCTCCAGAAGGATACGATGCGGAAATTCGGCAGAATTGGCTTATTACATCTATAAAAGGACAAAATTCTAATAAAAATCCAAATACGTAATAACCTTCACAACTATAAAAATGAATGGGGGATGCATTAATGGCTTCATATGGAACTAAGCTGCTTGATCGCGAGGACAACGTAATTTTTCCTTGTACCAGATCAAATTTTGTTTATATGAGTGATGACACAACTTTAGAGGATAAAGTCACTGATATGACTAAAACAATTAATGATTTACGGGATGGAGTAGAATTAGTACACGGTTTTAAGCAGTATTTTAAAAATGGTCAGCTGGGATCTTCTTTCCCTTCTGAGGTTGAATTTACCGCAACAGTAAGTGCTCCGGGATTATTTATTGTATCGATAAGTAATACCACAGTAAAGAGTAACGAGATCGAATGTGGTTCAAGTTATTCCATTATTAGACTAAATGGCAATGTTGTTGCACAATCATCATGCCCATGTTTTAATACCACTTCAGATACACAGGACTTCGGATCGAGCGCAAGCGCGTGCCTAATTGTGCAACCGCGAGATACCGTCGTGCTCACTATACGCAATACTGGGCATCATGCAGAATATAATATTACTGCAATTTATACCGGTGAAATGGCAATTACTGAACCCAGTGACATACCAATTATCGAAGCAGGCGGAAATGGCGCTGTAACGGATACTGTAGGGCGCTAACAATTTTTATAAGGGTAAATAAAAATGCTCTTTAATAGGAGAGAATGAGTGTTATTACTCATTCTCTTCTAATGCTTCAAATTTTGAGCAATAAAGGAGTGTGTGCATGTAATGATCTATTCAAATGTTACGGGTACTACTGCAAAGGAATATGCAATAGGTGCCGGCAAGCCTCAAGAAAAAAGGATTGTTGCTACAGAGACGGATATTCAAGTAAAAGATAAAAATGGTGGTTTAACAAATATCGGAGTTGCGGATCCAACATTGGACTCTCATTCCATTAATAAAGCGTATGCTGATAAGCATTATGCTTCGAGGGATTGTGTTTTTTCCGCAACATTTTTATTGGATGGTTGGCAAAAATCCGGCAATACCTGGGTCCAAACAGTAGATTGCCCAAGGATGCGTTCTTCTTTTGTGACATCCCCACCTTGGATATATTTAACCGGAAACGACCAGGCAGATACTCAAATACGGCAGGGTCTATCCATTATAAATAATGGGCAAATTGAGACTTTGGATAATCAATTAAAAGTAACTATTTATTCTGAACCACCAAAATGTGATGTGCAGATTTACGTAAGGCGTGTAGATACACCTACTACTGTAAGCAGCAGAAGTAGTAGCGTCTTGCCGGCGTCACATTTTTCAATTGATAATATTCAGACAGATATTCCTAGCTCAAATAATCAAAAGGAGACGTCAGTAATTGAAATTACTGACGATGGATTTTATTCATTTTATCTTCAGATGACTGATGCTACCAAACATATACGATCAAGCTTTTGCATTAGTGTATTTCTAAATGAAACATTATTTGGAGGGCACGCTGATGATAATTCATATTGGGTACAAACCGCTGTGTCTTTCTTCTGCAAAAAAGGTGATATTATCAAAATTGAATTTGATAAAGGCACTCGAAATAATTTTACTGACGTATATACAGGGTATACGATGCAGAAAGTCTTGTTTATGTGAGGTGAAGTTACATGAAAATATATGATGAGTCTGACCAATTGATTACTTATACCCCGGATTTGCAGAAGGGATGGCTTGAAAGTTCGAAGAAATTAGTTGCGCATCACCAGGCGCAACCGGAGCAATCCCATGTTGAGACTATCCCGGGAACTAATGGCTTACGATATACGGTCATTGACAAGGCTGCTATGGAGGAGTAGGATGTATGCATATATCATCCCATTAATCTTCAAGTAGGCAAGACCCCCTCAGTTAGCCCAGTACAAGATGACACTAAGCATTATAAGGTAACTGCTAATAAGATCATTGAATATGTTATTCCAACTCAGGAGACTGGATTGTATAAAGTAACCGTGACTGGGTATGAGAAAAACTATGCGCAGATATCGGTCATTGTACGACTTTATGGTGGTGAAAATCTGTATGCATATTCAGCATGGTCGCATTACGACTATATTGCCTCATTAAATGCAATACTTCCTGTAGAAGCTGGGAAAAGATATAAAGTGACGCTGCAGCTTGGTTCTACCGTTGACGATTATACTGTAAGCGTTAAATTAGATAAAATAACTTTATGATGTACGTAATAACCTGATGAGCGCTATAAATTGTGCTATCATATAAATATAACTGCGTCAACATAAACGAAAGAAGGTGCTATGATGGGTAAAGTTGGAGTAATTGGAAATTCATGGAATTCTGATGTAGATATTCTTATGGTTGAGAATATTGTAGATAAGATGCTTGATGAGAAAAAGGTTCTAACCGAGGAATCTAATGGAGGCATATTAAATTTGCATCCTGATGCTATATTTATATCTGCTAACCATTATCCGGCTAAGGATCTTCCTATCTAATTCTTGTATAAAAAATACAGTATTTATGAAATTTCATAAGTACTGTATTTTTTTATTTCCATGATATATAATATAGCTGAACGGATGAAGCATAAATTACATGTTAAATTTAAAATAGTATGAAACCTTTAAAATAAGCATGACATGAATTTTATACTTCATGCAAGATACTTTAATACATTTAAGGAGGTACTCATTATGAGTAAGAAACACGTAAGATCCCCGAAAGAAATTCGCCGTATGACTGAGGATACTGAAAAGACCAGCCGTAAGGTGAACCGAAAGAACGATTGGATTCGCTGCCAGTGCACGCATCCCATCAGTTCTCTGCGCCGTCTGCCCTCTAATGGTCAGGATTCTAACAGAATGCAGTGCATGAACTGCGGAAAGATTTTCAGTGCTGAGCGTGTTAGTGTAGAGGAAGCAACCAAGTCCTTTGCAGTGATTGACCGCATCTGTGATCAGCTAAAGGCAACTTCTCGTCCGGGTAAGGATGATGAAATTGTACAGGGCATTTCCGAAATTCAGTTCCACACGCATGCTCTGGAGTCGCTGTATAATGATTGGACGAACCAGTCTATTAAGCGTAAGAATCATCGCAATGAGCATGATCGCAATGAGCAGAGCGGCAGCTACATCAATACGCGTGTTGATAAGAGCCCTTGGTAATTTCAATTGCATATCTCTTTGTGGATAGCAGCTGAGTCCATGAAGGCTTAGAATATCAAGGATAAATCATTTTGATTTATCCTTGATATTTTTTTATATATTTCATAATGCGTTCTTTATTAAAAATCAACGCAAAAATATATAATATAAGTGTCGTACAATAGTACGGCTATATAACAACTTAATAGCTGATAAAAAATAAAAAGAAAGAGAGGTGTGTATACATTGGCTTCTACAAAAGGAAAATTGAAGACTAATGGTACAACAGCAAAGAAGAAATCATCGGAAAGTACGGTGATTAGTCAGTTAGGTTTTAAAGATGATACCATGATCTATACTGATGACGAATATCAGCAAATTCGTAACTCAATCGGTATGTATATTTCGTATCATGGAACCAAAGCTGCAAGGCATTTATTTAAAGAGATTTTTAATAACGCATTGGATGAATGTGTTAATCCGGAATCTCCCGCAAATACCGTAGAGGTATTCTTTGATGAATCAAGTGGCGAGGTTATCATTTCGGACAATGGCCGTGGCCTTCCGTTTGATGACATGTTTAACTATATCACGAAGAAGCATAGTTCTACAAAAATCGGCCGTAACCTAAAAGTTGATACCGCCGGTGAAAATGGTGTCGGCTTAAAAATTACTGCTGCATTGTCTGACAAGTTTGTCGCAACTTCGTATCGTGGCAATCAGTCTTTGACCGTGCGCACTGTTGATGGAAAACCAGTTCAGGATGATATTAAGAAAGAAAAGAAATTCCGAACTGGCTTGGTTATCGACTTTATTCCATCTGAGAAATATTTGTGCGAAACGAAGAATGATCATTTGGATTTACGAGTAGAGGATTTGGACGAATGGCTTCGTCAAATGAGCTATATCATTCCAGATGGAATTACGATGAAGCTAATCGGAAAGACAAAGGGTTCAGATTTGGCAATTGTGCGGTCTTACACTAGACAAGGCATTGGTGCGGACGTACAATTTCTATGCCAGGATTCTGAGTTTGCTCCAATTGTAATTGAAGCTTCATCGGATGATGAAGCAACTGAGTTTAAACTTGAGTGTGCATTTACATATGATAGAACGGTTGACAACGACTTAATTGATTCGTATTGTAACTATATTCACACGATTGAAAATGGCACACATGTGGATGCATGCGAAAGTGCTATCTGCTCATTCTTTACAAAGGAAGGCAAACGCTTAGACGCAAATAGCAAGTACACGATTATGTACGAGGACTGCCGAAAGGGCTTAGTACTGGCAGTTAATTGTACTGCAAGAGCACCGCAGCTAGCTGGTCAGACAAAAGAAAAGGTAACATCCGATATCATCCGTTCCGATGGACGAAAAGCAATGTCTGCAGCGCTTGAGCAATATTTTACTGAGAACCAGCAGATTCTTCGTAATATTATCAAGTATCTGCGCGATATTGCAAAGATCCGTATGGAAGCAAATCGCATTAAGGGCATTGATACCAAGCGTCCGAATAACTGGGTTGAAGATGGTGCAATCCGTGAGTATTACCCCCTAGCAAATCGTAATTATAAGGGATATAAAGAGTTATTTATCACCGAAGGTGATTCTGCAGCTTCTGTGGTAAACTCTGTGCGAGATCGTACACATCAGGCAATCTTCCGTCTATTGGGTGTCGTTGAAAATACATACGAAATGCCACTGCATAAGATTATGGGCGTTAAGGGTAACGAAACACTGAAGCACTTGGTAAAAGTCTTGGGATGCGGCATTGGTCCGGACTTTAACATCTCAAATCTAAAGTGGGATAAAATTATTATCCTGACAGATGCTGATGTTGATGGCGCAAATATCACATCCTTGCTGTGTGCATTCTTTGCAAAGCACATGCCGGATATTATTATGGAGGAGCGTTTGTATAAAGCAGTCCCTCCTCTTTATCATTTGAGTGATAAAAAGAAATCGTATTATAAGAAATACGAGGTTCTATACGACAAGCATGAGTATTACAACCTATTCAATCACATTGTCTGTGATAATGTGGATATGCGTTTGGTATATACGAATGGAACTACTCGGCCTATGTCTAAACGCGATAAGTTGAACTGGATGGAGAAAAATTTAAACTACCTGTATCATCTTAACAACTTATCGCACAAAACCGCAACTCCTCCAATTATCGTTGAAAGAGTTTGCTGGAATATCCTTTTAGCTAATGGCGATGAAAATGCCTTTAAGACATTAATTGAAAAAGAATTCCCGGAGATGACGTATTCTTTAACGGATAGCAATCTATCTGGTTCGTCGAATGGCGAATTCGTATCATTAATTATTGATGAACTTTTCATGAAGATTAGCACGAAGCTCATAAAGCTAATCGCTGAAAATGAGACCTTTAAATTAGGCGTCCGTAATATTAATGATAAGAATGCTGAATATCAGTTAATGTCAATTGGCTCATTCTTAGCACTTGTAAATAATAAATACGGGATTGATATCGACCAACGTTTTAAAGGCGTTGGCGAAGTAGAAGACGAACTTGTGTTTAGAACTGTGGTAAATCCGGTTCTTCGCAAGTTATACAAATTGACGGTATCGGATATCCCTTCTGCAATCGAAATTGTCGAGGTCCTGCATGGTAGAAGAAGCACGCAAGATCGAAAGGACCTGATTATTGATAAGGATTATACCTTGGAAGATATCGACAACTAATAGAATGAAGGAGGCAATGAAATGGCAAAGAAAGAAGATAAAGCACGCATTCGTTTGTGGGATGGCGTCACAGAGGATGCGTATATTAATGAAAGTAATATTGAAGATAAAGAGATGGGCTCATTTAATTTGGAAAAGATGAGTATTTACGCATTAAATGCGACATGCTCTCGACACATTTTGGATGCAGTTGATTCTCTGAAGCCGGTTGAACGCCGAATTTTATATGCGATGTATTTATCTGGCGCATATACTAAGGGGAATGGTGGCAAGAGAAAGTCTCAGAGTATCGTGGGCGAAACAAATAAATTTCACCCGCATGGTGGCAACACGATTTATGATACTATGGTCGGTATGGCCCAGTATTGGAAACGTGGAATTCCGCTGATTGTGGTGCATGGCTCTAAAGGCGACCCTACAATTAAGAAGTTTGCCGCAGAACGATATACCGAGGTTACAATTTCTCCATATGCATATGAATGCTTCTTTGAGGATTTCGATAAGGAATCTGTCGAGATGTGCACTGCATCGAATATGGAAGATATGATGCCGGTTAATCTGCCAAGTAAGTTCCCGAATATTCTTGTAAATGGCGGTGTTGGTATTGCATATGGATATTCGTTTGCAATTCCCCCGTATAATCCGACAGATGTCATTATGGCGGCTAAAAGATTGCTGAAGGATAGTAAAGATCAGGATTTCTATATCTATCCAGATCTTCCTACTGGTTGCGACATCGTTGATGATGGTTCTCAGCTGAGGCAAATTTGCGAAACTGGCATTGGAAAACTTCATATGCGTGGTCATATTGAAATCCTTGAGGAGAAGAATCATTGGGTACTGAGAATTACATCGGTGCCTTGGCTGTCATCTCCATTGGACATTAAGGAGCAAATTGCTGCATTGCAGAAAGCTGGCGAAGCTCAAATCGAGGATGTCCGTGATACATCTGACCAGTACAAGCTGGCAGACGGCTCGGTTGTTACCGATATTATCATTGACATCGTCATTAATAAAGCTTTGGATCCGTATGCGATGCGAGAGCTGCTGTATAAGAATACCAGTTTGGATCGCACTATCCCAATTCAATTCAGAATGGTTGAAGATGCGCTAAATGTCGTTCAGAAGAATCTGTACGACTCATTGCTATGCTGGATTGACAATCGTAGAGAGTATCTTCGTCGATTGTATAATAAGAAGATTCGTAGTACCGATGCGAGAATTTCTATCCTGAAGATCTTTATAGAGTTGAATGACCCTAAAAAGATTAATAAGGTTATGAAAATCATCCGTGAAAGTACGGAATCAGAACTTCGTGACTATCTGGTTCAGCAATTTGGCATGAATTCTTATCAGGCCGATAAGATTTCAAATGCTAAAATGCGTGACTGGAGCAGAAATAAAATGATGTCCTATGAGGAAGAACTTCCGATTAGAATTCAAGAGTTGCAAAATTACAAGAATATCGTTTCAAATGAAAAAGAAATTGATAAAGTAATTTCTCAAGAATTGGATGACCTGAAGAAATACACGCATCCCAGAAGATCTACTATTGTACTCTCTGGAGATGGCCCGGTAGTTTCCGATACTGAACATTTCTTGGTATTTACAAAGAAAGGTTTTGTTAAGAAACTCCCCTTGGCACCAGTTGGACGCAATAAGGGTTATGGACAATTTGCGCATGGTGACTATCCGATTCATCGTTTGCAGATTCGAAATATGGACAGCGTATTGCTGTTTGATAGCTGCGGCAGATACTCGGTTATTCCTGTATCGACTATTCCGAATAGTTTGTATACTGAGGCTGGAGAACCCGTCTTTAATGTTTCAAAACTTGGAGGCGAGATTGTGTCGGCATACCCGTTCTTCAATCCGACTACTCAGAAAGAACTTAAGAAGATAAATGCCAAAGGTGCATACGTCTTCACTTTAACGAGTAAGGGTCTGATGAAGAAAACTCCGCTATCGGAATATACCTCTTTGCGTTCTGTGAAGAACTCCAGAGCAATCAAAGGAAAATCCGATGACCCTCTGGTAAAAGCTGCAATTATGCTGGATAAGGGAAATATTCTGATTTATTCAAAAGAAGGCGTAGCATCTATCGTATCCACGGATGATATTCCTGAGAATAGCAAAGAAAGTGCAGGCAATATTGTGCTGGATTTGGCAGGAAGTGATCGATGTGCTGGTTTTGCTGCAATCGATGGCCATAACAATGAAGTTTTGCTTGTCACGGAAAAAGGCGGCATGAAGCGTGTCGACTGTTCCAGTGGCTTGTTCAATTCATCTACTCCGATGAAGAGACGAAGCACAATGTATTTGAGTTCTCTGGCAAATGACGATAAGATTTTGCAATGCATTCCGCTTACCCATAAATCTTCTCGCATTATGATTTGCAATCGTAAGGATAATTATGAATATGCAAAAGAGGACATCAAGCTGTTAAGTCGTCGCGCATCGTGCCCGAAAACCATCCCGATTCCAAATGGTGACAATATTTTGGCAATCGTAACAGACTAATACCGAAGAAGTACACTTACGCATATGATTTTATATGCGTAAGTGTACCTTATTAGTAATAATTATTAAAAGGAGAAAAAATTATGAAGAGAATCATCACTAAAAGAGAAGTAGAGGCTACATTGACTGATTTGCGCAGTTTGATTGGGAGAGTTGCGAATGCAACGAATCTCTCAGGGGCATCAACTGCAGTACATGAAGTCGCAATTCCAAAATTCTATTCTAAGTTTTGTGAGACCCTCTCCCTTAAACCAAGCATTGTGACGAAAAAGCTTATCCGTGAGTATTCAATGTCTAATTTAAATGCAAAGAAGACGGATAGCGTGCCGACCGAGGTATTTCTGAAGTATACCTCTGCATGTTATCTTGCACTTAATATCTTGCATGAAAATGAAGCGCTAAATGAAAATGACGATTTCTCTACGGATGAGGATGCAGGTGCATATGCATTGGTGCTGGTAAGTATGGTTTCTGATTTTATTAGCATTTTTCAAGATGCTAGAATGCAGAATCTGACAGAGTGCTAACCGCTGATTCTACATACGTTTCCTCCGTATATTTGCGGTTTGTTAACCATATATGATTTATATGGAAATGGATATCCATTTCCATATAAATCATAATTTTCTGGAGGAATGGAAGTAATGAGAAAAATGATGTATTATGTTGAAGGCGATTTGACGGATCCCGATTACGATGAAGGCGCCGCATATGGCGGAGATGGGTATTCTGGATACTTGTCAGAGGATGTGTAAATAGCATAAGAAAAGAGCAATACCATTTTGATTGATGGTATTGCTCTTTATTTTTTCCCATTTTAGCGAGCTAGAAAACAGATGGTTAATATTTATGATTTATGAGGAGGTGTCTGATGTGTTAGACTTCCTAAACATCGATGATTATATTGATGGTATTAATAATCTCCCTGAGATTGCTGATGCTGAAGAAGCGTGGCGAGAATACAGTGAGGATGAGAAGAAAGCGCATGAGCGAAAGAAGAATGATTATAACAAAACTGCCCGGTCATCTTACATTCTTCAGGATTATTTACTGGTCACCGTAGATAACACATTAAAGCAATCTGCAAAAGAAAGAGCTCTTTTTAGAGCTATTGCAGAATACGCGGATAGAAATGTAGATATCTTATCTAGCCCATATTTTACAAAGAATATGATGTTTACTGAGAAAGATGAAAACGTCGTCTTTAATTTATTTGGAGTAGACAAGGCAGACCTTGCGAAGAAAATCAAACTTATTCCAAAGCCACCTACGAATACTGGTGCGGTAAACGTAACCCCATTTCGTGTGCTAATGCTGTTTGTCATTGGACATTATGCACGGACAAATGAGATGAAAAAGATGCAGTATGCATACCAATATTATGCATATTCACAATATCCAACGCTTTTCTATTCCGTTGGTTTTAGAAATGGTGTTTTAGTACCAGATGCAATGGAATATGCTGTGGATAATATGGAAATGAAGTTTCATTTAAAGAAATATGGCAGCGTTGGTGCATGCATGTCTCATGCAATGCAAAAAGCAGTTGAAAACTTTTTAAAAGCCGACGAGAAAGATAAACCGGATTTCCGCGACTTGAATGATTATGCAATATTGCAGTTAGCAATGGCATTAAAATCCAGACAGGCTGCGTGGATGAAAAAGGTTTATGCTGAATATAAACGAGTTTTGGACTCTGGCAATTATACTTCTAGCTATGATGATGAGCGAGATGATGAGAGTGGTGATATTATTGAAAGGGATACTACCGGTGGAACGATTAAACGATTGGCCGACAAGTATACAACGGAATTCTTTACTACTCCAATCCAAGATAAATTAATAAATATGGCATCTGCGAGATGCGAAATTTCGAAATCTGAGTTGCATGCGTCGCTAGATACCTTAAAAGATATGAAGTACCGCAATGAAGTTAATACATTTTTATGTGCACTATTCCAATTATTTTTTAACGAGAATGTCAAGTTTCAAGAGCGAGATATTCACTCTGCCGTATTTGGTGCAACATCGGATGCTATTTTTAGACGGTCGAATTCAAATGACCCATTAGTAAAGATTGTTAAAGATACTTGTAATGGGTGGTTGAAGAGAGGTTCTAAAGTATATAGAGGTACAACCAGAACTGCAACACGATCAAACTATAAGCGTGCAATTTATCTATATTTCGTATTCATGATTATGTGGAGGTAATGGTATGACAATCACAGAAAAAAGAAAAAAAGCCGAGGCGCTTATTTATAAAGTCATGAAGGCTTTGGATCCAACTGGTACGAATGTTGAAATTTATAAGGAGAAATTCTCCTCTATGAGTGATAAGCAATTTGATACCTGGATGACAAATTTTTTAAATGACCCAGAAAAGAATTTTTACTTAGAAATTACTGAGTATAAAAATGATTTGAAATATGAGAATATTGTAAAAGCTGCAAATGTTCTTGGAGTTCCCTTATATGAGAAGGTATACCTTCCGCATATTAACGGTGACGCAGAGAAAAACATTGTAGTTACTCCAGTTGAGGTTCCAGTTGGATATGCACATGAAAAGCGTATGATGCAGACCTTGGAAAAGAAGAATACTGGTTCAACGCATACATCAAAGCGTAATAGCATCACTGGTCAGGTTACTGGTGATGATAAGAATGCGAGAAACTCTGACGCAGAAACATACGGATTATTGGCAATAAATGCAAATGCTGCATTATCTGAGTTCATGGGTCCTCGTGCGGATGATGATATTGCAAGAGACGAAATGAAGGCTGCTATCGATCGAGATGGCGCAGTTCGCAAGGCAGACTTGTCCAATAAACCAGAAAATAGAATTTCGTTAACTACATTGGACGTTTATTTCTTAATGCAAGGATTTAAGACAAATTTGATTCGCGGAAATAATCTGTTAACTGAGCCGCGAGAACGAAAAGGCATTCATAAGTAAACATCGATAAAAATAATTTAAAATCGTATATTATAAATACAGAAAGAGTAAAGAAGAAGCTATTCTTTCTGTATTTATAATTTAGTAAAGGAGATAAAATTATGTCTAAAAGCTTTTTTGAACGTGCTTTCAATTACGAGGATGATCGTAGAGAAAGCGTAAACATGGATGATCTTTATGCGGTTCTTACCGATAAATCGGTTCCTGATAATCGCTTAGAGAAAATTCTGCAGGAGACCATTAAGAATCCGGATTTCATCGAGCACATTTTTCCGATTGAGAACGGCAAGACCGCAGATGGCCTGAGCGAAAAGATGTACTCCGCATTTATCAAAAAGCGTGTTATGAAAGCCATTCGCAAAGTCCTGGTATATGAAGATCCTGAATCTTTCAGCCGGAGTATTGGTGCATGGCTGTACTCGGTAATGGTTGTCGCCATTGAAGTACATAATACTCGTACAGAGGAGTATGAAAAGAAATTTGGAAATGTTTCCAAGAGCGAGGTCTCGAAGTGTGCTGAGGCAAATGAAGAAAAGATTGCGCTCGAGAAGTATAATAAGGTGATCAATAAGCTGTCTGTTGAGATTGGACAAATCGTCCGTAAAGAAGCAAAGAAGATGGCAACGAAAACCGGTATTCCTAAGGAAATGGCACGAGTTGTGCTGCTGAACGTTCCTGATGTTGAGCGTGTAAATAGCTATCGGGTAGCTGGCTACCTGGATCGAGTTTTGACTGCAATGTATAAGTACATCGATGCTAAGAAGCTGGATACTTCCGATGTAAATTGGAAGGAATTTTTCATCGAGCTGTTTGGCGAGAAGAATCTCGTTGAAGTTGCAACGTTCATTCTTCTGGAAGGTGTGCATCGTGAAGATGCATATGGCACCGAGGTGTCTGATACCTTTACAAATTTGACTATGTTCGCTCTTAAGGTTCTTGAGAAGGCTCCGGAAATGACTAAGAACCAGATGATCGAATTGTATACAAAGCGTATCGGCACGATGTTTGCTAATAAGACATTTGATCTGCGAGCAAACCTGCTGGATCTCGACGAGGATAAATTCCCGACTTTGTGTGAGGCAGTATCCCACTATGCAGATAAGATTCGAGAAATCGTAAATCATAAGTTTTAATTAGAGAATAAATTATGCCTGTAGTATATAAAAATACTTCAGGCATAATTTATTTTTAATATTATATGGAAAAGAGGGACGATAGTATGCTTACAATCATTTCCCCAATGTTTCAGGTTGTAACAACTAATATTCATGATAAATATACGTTATATTCTTTCTTCACACAGTCAAATTTTGCAACTTCGAAATTTACTATTAAACGAGAAGCATTTGCATCAATTTTGGTTGACAATACAGCGCATAAGCTAGAAAAAGAAAAGCTGGATTATTTTGTAGCAGAAAATGAGAAAGTCCGTACTTCAATTCGAGAGGGACTTTTAAAGGATGCATCCCATCCTATCTCTGTGTATGACGTAACGCATACATTTGGCTTTCCTGAAATTAATTTAAGGCTGTATGGTATTGAAAGTAGTCATTATGAAAAAACTGCATATTTTCTGAGAACCGAGGGCGGAAAAAATGCAGCAAAAAAACTTGGACGAGTGTTGTATATGCCAGTTCAGTCTGACCCAGTTCCGATTTTTATCGGTGCAATCCCAATCTGTGGCGTAATACTTCCAATTAAACGCTCTTCTCAATATATGATGTATAATGGTGAACTTGAAATTCTTGCGGAGCAATCTAGAATTCCATATGCATTGCCCAACATGATATTTTATTGGAGCAAAAATTTATATTATCGAGAATTGGTAAATCCATATGGAGCAGCTTTTGGATCAAGTGAATCATTCACATTTGCTAATAAGATCGTATATTTAACTGCAGAGCTATATGATAGCTTATCATTTAGCGAGTATGCATCCTTTTACGATACGAACGGTGATCTTGGAGCATACTCCATAAAGCGGGAAATTTATCCGCTTGGCCATGAATTTGCATATCCGATTGACGCTCATGCAACATATCTTGGGAAGCATGAAGATATCATAAACTCTCCGGTTTATAATCGACTTTTTAAACCGAAGAGAAATGTCAATTTATTTGGTTTAGACGGGTTGCCAAATGGTATTCGAAAAAAGAATAATGAGTTTATTACTACGTTGAAGTAACAAACCGGTATAGACAATATTAGGGATTCACAGGGCCTTTTTTATTTTAAAAAGGCGCAAACGTATTCTTAATGTTAAGAAGTAATATTCTTTATAAAATTCACACATGCTCATTTTATAATGAGCCAATTAAGAAAGGATGAAATTATATGTTTAATCTAGTATGTCCTGATCTGATTTCTACTCATTCGGTGCAGTATACTCCTAAGGATGGTCATGATCCGTTTATGATCGACGAGTATTTCCCCACCCCCGAAATCATGATCAATCCGGAGAAGCATCCGAATCACAAGATTTTCCCGGTTGCACGAGTCCTGAAGTACGATGAGGATGGAAAGCTGAAGGTACATAGCTTCCGTGACCCTAACGGTCGTTCTAAGGTTCGTCTGACTTTGACGAATAACAACATCGTATATGACTCCACCGCATTCCTGATTGCAATTCCGTTCTGCGGAATCATGTCTCCTATTGCAAAGAATAGCTACCTGCGCATTCACACCGCAACCATTATGCGTTCTGACGCAGGTGCTACTGTGCATTGGATGGATCAGAATTACACCTCTGTGGCATACCTGCTGGTCTCTCTGGATCAGAAGGCTATGCGTATGGATGAAGTCACTGAGATTAAGATGACCTTCACGTCTTACCATACTCGTCGCATTGGTGACGACCGTAAGCATTATCGTAGCCAGATTGTTCTGGTTCTGAAGGATGACGGTACATATGATATCGATCGCCGCGAGACTGAAGAGTTTACCCCTGGAGATCCCGGTTTCAATCCTCCTACGAAGGATGCTCCGTTCCAGAAGGCATTCCCTCTATACGAAGTGCCTGAGCGTAAGGACAAGTTCCAGAATTATCAATCTGCATGTCCTGATGATGCTGAATTCGTATCTTCTCGTAAGCGCGGTAAGAAAAACCGTAATAATGCTTAATACTAAGTAACTTGACCGTTGAAATGGATCATCATATTGTAGAATAATATGATGATCCATTTTATTGTAACCTAAAATAATAGGAGGTTATGAAATGCAATTATATGATAACATTAAGCGAGTATGCTTTTCAAGCGGGTCTAGTGCGGAAATGGAGACCCTTATGCATATGGAGTTAGACTCTGATATTTGCTATGTCATTTTGACTAATGACACCGATAAACTGCATTGCGTAGTTAATGGAGAGATGACAGAAATTACTGGCATTGCACGTCATTTGATTCAGTACGGAATGTTCCCGAATTTAAGTGGCACGATTACACCGGACTTTAAATTACTTCGTGCTGATATTGGTGCAATTTTTGCAAGCGTGAACGATCCAGCTGCCCCGAATCTTGGAATTAAGCGTTAAAAAATATGAATCAAATATCATTAGTATGGTAATAAAAAAAGAAAGGGTGCATAATTTATGAGTTTAATTTCCGCATTGTCCGCCGCAGATAAGAAAGGACTGTTTCAGTCCACCGACTATTTTGCAAACTATTCCACTGGAATTCTTCCAATTGATTTTGCAAATGGATTTATGTTTGAGAATTACAAGGGCGAAAAAGTTCCGGTTACTGGAATCATTGGAGGCACTTTCGTTACAGTAATTGGTATCTCTGGCTCTGGTAAGTCTACTGCTGCACAGCAGATGGCATATAATATTATTAAGCCTTATGAGAATGGCTTGATGATTGTATTCGACGTTGAGAAAACTGCTCTGAAGAATCGAATTGTAGAAATCTGCGGAGCCGATAGAGATGACCCGCGCATTATCTTGCAAAAAGATAATGTCGCAATCGAAGACGTCATGGATACCTTAGACAAGATTTGCGAAGAAAAAGAACGTGGTGGGGATTTGTACAAGTACGATCTGGATACGAATCTATTCATCGGAAAAGATGGAAAACCGGTTCGGATGTATGTTCCTACTGTATTCATCATTGACTCTCTTCCTTCTTTTAATAGTAAAAGTCGAAAAGAGGATGAGCTGGAAGGACAGATGTCTGGCGGACGCGAGGCATCTCAGATTTCTCAGTTCTATACAAAATGCCTGAATAAAATGAGCAAGTATAATATTACGATTTTTGCAGTAAATCATATCAAGTCTAAAGTTGATATCAATCCGTATCAATCGTCGATTCCTCAGCTGATGATGCTGAAGCAGGGCGAATCTCTTCCGAGAGGTGTCGCTCCGATTTACTATGCGCAAAATATTTTCCGCTTTAATGCAACTAAGGGAAACATGTATACACTGGAAGATAATGGCTTTGAGGGCTTTAAGTCAACCGTACAGCTCGCAAAGACAAAGACCTCTTTTATCGGTGCTACTGTTGATGTATGCTTTAATGCGGATATTGGATTTGACCCGATTTATACGCTGTATGAATTTGGTAAGCAAGCGGATATTATCGAGGGTAGAAATCCGCATATGTATTTTAAAGATGCTCCGGAGTTTAAGTTCAGCCGCAAGAATTTCCGAGAGAAATTTATTAACGAGCCGGATTTCCGAATCGCAGTTGGTAATGCAGTCTATCCGTATCTGCTGTTGCTGATTGGTTCGAAGACAATGACTGAGAAAGAGAAGGATCGTTATGTTCCTTTGGGAGCATTGCTGGCAGAGGACAATGGAAAGATTGTCCAGGTAGATGCAACTCCTGAGAATAATGCGTAAAAAGGAGTCTTAAAAAATGGAAATTGCTGGGTTAACCGAAGTTGGAAAATGTGACTTATGCAAATGCTACATTTGCAAGTATGGACCAAATGGCGACTGTACTAGTAGATGTAACAAGAATTTTTGCCATTCTGATGGGCGTTGTGTTGATGGTGCATTAATGAATTGCCATCAATACTCTCCTTTGCCGCAGTTTAAATAAAAATATGTAAAGTACCAGAAGTAATAATATCATTTGATATTTTTACTTCTGGTTTTTAAATTATATTAAGGAGCAATAATTATGGCTATTATACCAACGAACATTTACAAGGATATGGACGAAGAGTTTGGTGGAAACATGGAGAAACTGTTTGGCGCAGGTCTATTGACGTGGCCAGAGGATGTTGACTCTTCTCGAATGTACATGTTTACTTCTAACTTGAAGCAGATTTTGACCCTATTGCATCCCGATGTCCCGCATGTTATGACTGGTTATGAAAATGCGGTTGGCGAGCATAATCACGCATATAAGATGATGAAGGGAAAATGGGAGGTCAAAGATATCATCTATAAGTATGGTCCTGGTACCATTTATACAATGGTATTGTATAATGCCGATACAGATACATACGATATCGTTGAGAAGAAGCCTGCCGAAAATCTTACTGAGAGATTTGGCTATGCATACAATACCGATTATATGGATTCTCTGCAGGTCGGAGATACTGTTAAGGATAAGGTGTTGTATAAGACTACATCCTATGATGAGCATATGAACTATCGCCCTGGTAAAAATGCTCAGGTTATGTATGTAACCGATAACTCAACAATTGAGGACTCAATTGTTATCTCTAGCGAATGGGCGGATAAAGTTTGCACCGTTGAAGTAGACAGCGTAGAGGTGTCAATTAACTCAAACGATGTTTTGCTGAATATGTATGGAGACAGAAATACATATAAAGCATTCCCGGATATTGATGAAAAAATTAAGGACTCCGTCGTTTGTGCCGTTCGTAGAATTAACTTGGATCATATTCTGTATGACTTCAAAGATAATAATCTGCGAATCCCGCAGTCTACTGATACGGAATGGTACGCGTCTAAGAATTCGATTATCTATGATATCGATGTCTTTTATAATGGCGATGATGAATTCCCGGACAATGTATTCTATCAGCAGCTGAAGCATTACTATGACCAGGAATGCGAATACGCCGAAAAAGTGAGTGACTGGTGCGCTCGGATTAAACAGAGCGGCAGTAATTATACTCCACAGGTTCCGTATTTTAAGGCACGCTGGCAGAATTTTAACAAGAAATCCTATAAATGGAAAAATCGTGATTCTGTCTTCTCAAACATCGTCGTTCGTTTCTATACAATGGCGGTAGTTCGCCTACAGGAAGGTTTCAAGCTGACTGGCCGATATGGCGATAAGGGAATTATTTCTAGAATCGATGGCGAATCAAATTTTGCAGCAAAGCAGTTATTTGATAATACAATTGATTCTATTCTTGATATTCATGATCCAAATTCTAGTAAGATTTCCCCTGAAGAACGGGAGAAAATGGCAGCTAATGTTTCGATTGTGGATGCAAGTGAAATGCCCTATCTCGAGGACGGTACAAGAGTTGATATTCTTCTGAATAGCTCCGGTGCTATTCGTCGTTTGAACAGCGGACAGTTGTACGAAGTAGAAATCAATTTTATTGCTGAAAATATTCAGAAGAGAATGCGTACAATGACTGATCAAGATGAAAAGGCTGCATTGGTCTTTAAATTCCTTGATTTGCTGAATAAGGACGAGAAGAACTTTTTCCTGCGAGTATATGAAACGTTCGACCGTACTGTTACGGTGGATAAGCAGGAAATTCGACTGCTTGACCAAGCCGCAAAAGATGCATTCTTCAAGAATATCGAAGACAATGGATTCTATATCGTAAAGCGTCCTGATGCAAATATTCGTTATTCGGTGCTGTCCAAATTGTATGATGAATTCCCGTGGATTAAACCGTATAATGCGTACATTGATCGATTTGGTATCAAGAAGCGTAAAATAATTCATCCCGTTATCAGTGCAAGCAAGTATATGCTGGTGCTGAAGCAGACGTCTAATAAGAACTTCTCTGCAAGATCCACTGCACGTATTGATAAAAAGGGTTTGCCTGCAAAGTCTTCTGATAAAAAGCAGAATCTTGCAGCATATTCTAGAACCCCTATCCGCATTGGTGAAACACACAATTTGCTTGCTGCATTGAATGGCGAGGATATTGC
>RCNH01000337.1_pt1 | contig 20652 bp, 14 predicted proteins | sample 2041161 | NCBI WGS metagenome assembly RCNH01 (sample SAMN09708215, study PRJNA481090) | Feces metagenome, whole genome shotgun sequencing project. | biome: feces | host: Leptonychotes weddellii | place: Antarctica: Sion Island | collected 2010-03-01 | reverse complement strand
ACTCTGGCCTTTGCACTGGTGATTGGATTCGTCCTTCCCACATCCGGTGCAAAAAGAGTAAACGCTGCGGAACCGGAAAACTCGGATTCCGTTATCCAGAAATCAGAAGAAATCTACCTTTCTGACCTTGAATGGGAAAGTGCCACGCACGGCGATGTCGGCAACTCCTCTTACACGGTACAAAAGAACAAGTCCTTCGAGTTTGGTAACAAGGGGCTTGATGACTGCAAGATCAAACTGCTGGTAGGTGGTACTGCCGAGAACAACGTGAAAGTTTTCGACAAAGGTATCGGCACCAACGCCTCCTCCGAAATTGTGTACAACATCGATGGCATGGGTTGCACCCATTTCTCTGCCTACGCAGGTGTTGACTATGCAGCAATTGATTCTTATAAAAACACCATTGACAGTGGCTGTGAGGGCACCGTGGGCAACATCCAGGTGTTTGTTGACGGCACTCAGCTGTGGGAAAGCGGTGCCATCAATCCCGCCATGGAAGCCCTAAAGGTCGACGTAGACATTCCTGAAGGTGCAAAGCAGCTGATTCTGAAGTGCGACGAAGGCACCATGGGCCCCGAGGGCGGTCATTACTGGGGCGACCTTGTGGACTTTGCCGATGCAAAGCTGACCAAGGCCGTAGAGTACAAGTACCGGAACGTTGCCCTCCACAAGGATGTCATCGGCATCAGCCCCAACACGGACACCAATCCTAAATCTGTTACGGACGGCCAGTATGATTATGACAAGCTGCTGCCCGCTAACTATTATGAAGTCGGCGGCACCGTCACACAGGATCCCGCAGATCCCTACTACATCCAGATCGACTTCGGTGACGTCTATCCCATCGATAAAATCAATCTGTGGAGATACTATTCGGATAACCGTATTTATAACGACACCATCATCTTTATCTCTCAGGATGAAGAATTCACCGCAGATGACATCGTCTACAATTCCGATACCGGAAACTTCTTCGGCTACGGAATCGGTCAGGACAAAGTCTATCAGGAAACCCCTGAGGGCAAGGAAATCACCTTTGCACCCAAAAGCGGCTGCTATCTCCGGATTCTGAACAACGGCAATGATCGTCCCTGGAAAACCGGCGGTCACTATGTAGAAGTTCAGGCCTGGGCCATGGCCAAGGAAGCGGTTGCCAAGTCTGTGGAACTGACCGCCAGTTCCCAGTCCATCTATGTGGACGGAACCTGCACACTCACCAGCAAGGTGCTTCCCATCGATGCAGTGAACAAAGAAGTGGTCTACACCAGCGCTGAGCCTTCCATTGCAGAAGTGGATGCAAAGGGTCTTGTAACCGGCAAGAAAGCCGGAACAGTTACAATCACCGCAACTGTAAAGGATACTCAGATCAGTGACACCGTCGAAATCACCGTAAAGGAATTCCAGCGCGGCGATCTTCGCATGACCATTGACAATCAGCATCCTCTTTTCCTGCATCACCTGTACCGCCAGCTGTTCAGCAATCTGCCCGGCCCCCTGCAGGGTGGTAAGGACATTCAGGGCTTCTGGGACAGCCTGAAACACGGCGATTCCAACGGCAAGGGGATTTCCTCCGACCTGCTGGAAAATCAGGCAATCATCATCCACGCTTCCGGCAGTGTCAAAGGTGATGATGCCACCCTGGCATGGTACGAAGAGATGTTCCGGCAGACCACCGCAGACCAGATTCCCTTCTTTATCATGGTTTCCAACTCCGGTACCTCCGACGGCGGTGCCTACACCCCTCCCTCCATTGAATGGACAGCCAAGATGTACGACACCTATCCCAACATGATGGGCGTTATCTTCTCCGAAAACCACAACGCCACTGCCGACTGGCAGAGACAGGCCCGCTCTAAATACATGAACGAGCAGGTCATTCTGGCCGCTGAAAAAGGTGGCTTTGTGGTATATTCCGACATGAACGACAACGGAGACTACATGGAAGTGGTTCTCAGCGACCCCACCCTGTTTCACACGCTGAAGCAGTTCCAGAACAATTTCATTCTGCTGGCGAAAACCACCAGCGCCTGGTCTTCCGTAAGCTACAATGCACAGGAAAGCGCCGTGGAAGGTGCCTGGCTGGCAGATATCGCCGGCAACTGGGGCAGCCTGATCGACTCCTGGATGTGGTTTATCGAAGGCTTCGGCCCTCTGTACGGCGATGAGACATTCAGCGTCATGGGCGGTGCCGAAGAGTGCCGCGGCCCTGTTTCCTTCCCCGAGCTGCTTTTCGAAATGCGTATGGAGCAGCAGGCAAGAGCCGGTGCCACCGTCTTTACTTTTGAGCATCCCGACTATACCACCTCCGTTGCCAAAAATCAGGGTAAGGACAATCAGTTTACCCCCGCCTTTACCGAAGCCATTGTGAAGGCCATGGAGTATATGAAGCAGTATCCCATCCCCACCAAAGATCAGGTTGTGAACACCACCAAAGTGGCCTACTGTGCAGAAAAGGGAACGCTGAGCGATCTGGCAAACGCCGGAATCAACCTGCTCAACCCGCTCTACGGCGACACAAATCACAACGGCTACAATAACACCACCATGATGACCTATTCCACCGGCCACTACGGCACCGTTCCCTCTCTGCCCAAGCTGGCTACCGAGGCGGACAAGGCCAAGTTCGACCACATTCTCAACAAGGAAACCGTTTTGTCTGAGCTGAAAAATGAAGCCGGTGTCAAGGAATTCTTCGATGAAATCTACCCCAGCAACTACGAGGGCGATGGCTATGCCCATTTCCAGAACAATACCTGGCTGACCTATAACTCCAACTGGAACATTGACAGCCGTGTGGACGAAGAACTCCACAGCAATCAGGATGTGACGCTCGCACTGAAAAACAATCCGTTTGCCGCCCACATCACCTTTAACCCCTATACGCTTCTGCTGGTTGATGACCGGAGCAGCGGTGAACTTCGGTTCCGCTTCAATAACTACCTGGTGGATAAGAACCCCATCTGGGATGGTTATGTGGTAGGCGACGGCACCACGACCGGTACCCATCACTGGGATTCTGACCACGACACCGGCATGTATGACTATCTGCTGGCCGAATACATTCCCGATGGCAAAACGCAGGATGATATCTACAGAAATGCCACCATCCGTCTGACCGGATTGCAGAAGGAACCCACACTCACCATGGTCAAGCAGCTGGTAAACGCAGACGGCAGTACCCAGTGCGAAGCACCTGAGACTTCCTGGGATGCCCAGAAGGGAGAATATACCATCCGTCTTTCCGGTAATGGCTGGCAGGAATTCCGGCTCACAGACTTCATGGAAAGCCCTAAGCCTCCTGCTCCCGTTGATCCCTCTGTGCCGGACACCACTCCCACGGAGCCTTCCGTGCCGGATACTGAGCCTTCCGTGCCGGATACTGAGCCTTCCGTGCCGGATACTGAGCCTTCCGTACCGGATACCGAACCTTCCGTGCCGGATGTAAAGCCCACCGTTCCCGCCTCCCCCGACGAACCCGCCAAAACCGGTGATGCCACCCCTGTTATCCTGCTGATTTTGGCCGCTGCAGTTTCCCTAAGCGGTTTCGGTACCGTCATGAAAGTTAGTCGAAAAAGGAACTGATTTCTAAGCAGATTCCGGTCAAAAAAAGCAATCAAAGGAAACTATATCTTAGAACAAATCCTCAACGCCCGGTTCAGTCCTGTGCTGAACTGGGTGTTGAGGAACCCCCTCTATCCCCGCACCAAAACCGAGTAGTCTTAGCTGACTGCTCGGTTTTTATGTACCATATAATAAAAGCTCCAACTCAGTTTAACGTGAACCCCACTCCAGTCGTCAGACCGTATGATACCCTGTCTGACAACTGGAGAAAACGGATAAATACCAGACAGCAAAAACAGAAATCACAGCAACTTCCCATGAAAACAGTTGTCTGTCAATGCGACGGTCTGACCCTTAGATTCCACTGCCAAAAGCGTGCAGGCGGCAGGAATCGAACCCATGTAAATGCATCGTCTCGTAAGAGGTGATGCATTTAAAGTATATAGTATTTTTCCGGAAAATAAGGTAGTCTCGGACTATTACGCACATCTCCATAGAAATTACTATTCTATTTTCCAGTGTGCTGTCAGACTGTTTTGATTTTCCGCTTTTGAAAAGCCCACGGATTCATACAGGCAGATTGCAGGAATATTATCCACATTGACTGTCAGCATCATGCCGTTGGGCGCATTTCTTTCGATTGCCATAGCAAGCAGCTTGCGGCCATAGCCCATCCTGCGCCACTTCTCCAAAACAACCACATCGAAAATTTCATTTTCTTCAAAGCCTATGGTTATATCCAGATAGCCGACCACCTTGCCGTCATGGATTGCCAGAAAGGTTCTGAACCGATCGGGAGCCGTCACAATCTTTTCACCCGTCCAATATACATCCTGGTTATGAATGGTGCAGTATTGCTGCTCATATTGGGGGTGATAAAGCTCAGCTCCTGTGGTGTCATCTGGCAAAACCGGTGTTCCCAGTACCATTCTTTGCTGCTCTGGGGCAAATTGAGCGTTTCTCGCTTTCAGCTGCTCTTTCAGCAGATTATTTCTCGGATGAAAAACGAAGTCAGCCTCATAACCAGAAAAATTCTGCTTTAAGTGATCCATCATTTTCTGATATGCTGTCTGATCCCGGGACAGACCCACAAGCATCTCCATGTACTGCTCATCGGGAAGGATCAAGAAGGAAAACAGGCCTATCATTTGATTTTCCCGAAACACACCCCACACAGTATGCTTTTCGGGCTTCTCGATTGCTTTCGTCAGATTGTTCCGCAGCTGTTCCTCATTTGTCAGCATGGGATCTGAAACGTTAGGATCTCTGCTGAAGTTCCGTACAAAGCTCCGACACTCGTCGAAAGATTTTATTTTGCGAATCATGTTCTATCTCCCGTCCTCACTGCTCAGATTTTTCGTAAAACAGATCCAGTTCCGCTGTCACAGTGCAATTCACCTTTACACTATGCGCATATACCCGCATTGCAGGATAAACCCGCTTTTAAAGCAACTCCATATTGATGGATTTCTCCGTAAATCCGAAAGATTCATACATCTTTTTCGCCGCAGTGTTCCTGGCATTCACCTGCAGCTCCAAGCCGTCCAGATTTTCCTCCCAGACCTTTTCTTTTATGGCATTCAGAAGCCGGGTGCCGATTCCATGCCCCCGATATTCCTCTTTTACCGCCAGATCGTCCACAAAGATCACGTCTCTTGTGACCTGCTTGTCGGATTCCACATGGCGGTAGACAAATGTTAAAAGGCCCACCACTGCGCCCTGTTGCTCCGCTACCAGAATCCGTTTTTCCCCAATCAGCCGTTCAAAATACTCCATAGGATATACGGTTTCTGCCGGCTTATATATGTCCGGCCGCCATCCCAGATGCAGCGTATGCACCTCCTGCATGATGGCTTCCACGCTGTTGTAATCCCTGAATTCCCCACAGCGAATGCTGCACACTTCCATTTTAACACACTCCCTACTGATTTTCGCCGCACCCAATCGGCGGCATGTTTCTTACGTTTCCTCTTTCCGATATACAAAAAGGCGCAGGCCGAAGCCTGCGCCTTACGTATGCACTCATGCTGATGGTATTTTAACGATGCTGATGAAGGGCAAAGCTTCTTTTTGTGTTGTGGACATCATCATACAGATTCATGATCCTTTGCCCCTTTCGTTAAAATATGTAGGTATCATACCACCCGCCACGGCGTGTGTCAAGATATGTGCCTGCGATGCACAGTTTCTGAAAGCGCCGCAGGGGCCAAGGGCAATTTTACTTCAGCTTTCTGCAAAAACCGAAGCGCACCTCTTTATTTTGCACCCATTTTCCTATCGGTAGCAAATACTGTCCCGGAAATTCCATAGAATCTGTTCGATTGCCCGAAAGTCCTCCCCGTCCCGCTGGAAGGTCTCCGTGGTTAGGGGGACAAATCCCAGTCTTTGCTGAAGTTCCCGGGACGGCACATTGAAATCGAAATAGCCGCAGTTTACATAATCCACATTCTCAACATAAAACAGCTGCTGGAGAACGGCTCGGAGGGCTTCCGTCATCAGACCCCTGCGGCGATAGGCGCCGGAGAGGGAGAAGGACAGGGCTTTTCCGGTTTTGTTCCGGGTCTGGGCCATGGACTTTACCAGGTCGGAGGGCTCGCAGATGGTCAAGTTTCCAATCACCTTTCCGGTTTCTATCAGCTCCAGCACATAGCCCCGGGATTCATGTTCCTTCAGCCACAGGAAGGTGGGTCTGGCGGTCTCCCGGGTGGTGATCTGCTCCCGGCCCATCATCCGGGACATCTCCGCATCGGCGGCGTATTCGTAAAAATCCTCAAAGTCGGAATCCCGAAATTTCCGAAGAATCAGACGCTCTGTTCGTAAAAATTCCATACTTATCTCCTGCTTTCCGTCTCTATTTTACTGCGTAACCGTATATAGCGAGTAGAAATAGCCCTTTTGGGCCATCAGTTCGTCAAAGCTCCCTGTCTCCACAAGCCTTCCGGCTTTCATAGCGATGACCCCATCATACTGCCGCAGCAGCTGGGCATCCAGACAGTGGGTCACCACAATTTCCGTGACTCCGGAAAGATCTAGCAGGGCCTGGGAGACCTGCGCTGCGGTCTGTGCATCCAGAGAGGAAGTGGCCTCGTCCACCAGCAGGAGACTGCTTCTCCGGAGCAAACTTCTGGCAATGGAAATCCGCTGCTTTTCGCCGCCGGACAGGTTGCAGCCATTTTCACCGCAGAGAAAGCCCGTTCCCTTTTGGGCAATCACCTGGGCAAGACCCGACAGCTCCAGAGCCCTGTCAATTTCCGCTTGGGAAAACTCCCGGAACATGGTGACATTTTGCAAAATGGTGGCGTTGAACAGAAAGACGTTCTGGGAGATAAGGGACGCAAGGCTGTAAAGAGAGCGGCTGCTGATGCCTTGCAGCTCCCGACCGTCGAAGCAGATCTCCCCCTCATAAGCGCTGCCTCCCATGAGCAGCTGCAAAAGTGTGGATTTTCCGCAGCCGGAGCTGCCCACAAGGGCATACCGCTTTCCGGCCTCAAAGCGGTAGGAGATGTCCCGCAGCACTGTCTTTCCCGATTCGTAGGCAAAGGCCAGGTTTCTCAGCTCCACCCCTGTTTCCAGAGTGGGAGGAACCTCCTGCCCCTCATCCCGGATATTCTTCTCCAGATTGTCTGCGGCCTTTCGGATCAGCGCCCTGGCTGCCTTCAGGTCTGCAAGGCAAAGGGGAAGCTGCTGCATTGGTGCCATCACATGGTTTAATAGCTCCGCAAAGGCCACGACCATGCCGGCAGAGACCCCTTGCCCCGTAAGGGCCAGATAGGCGCCGATCAGCAAAATACACACCCTGGCTGCGGCAATGCCCCCGTCAATGGTGAAGTAGAACATCATATTTGCCATGCGGCGCTTTTTATCGGCGTTTTCGCTTTTCGCTACATCCTCTGAAAACAGCGCCCCCATCTCCTCCTCTGCTTGAAAGGATTTGACCACGGAAAAGCCCGTGAGAAAATCCTTAAACCGGGCGGTAAGCCCCTCATTGCAGTCGGAAAGCTCCTGCTCCGCTTTCACTAACTTCTTGCTGGCCGGAAGCGACAGCACAAAAAACAGACTTGCAAGGGCCAGGGCCACGAGGGTCATAAGGGGAGAATACCAGAGCATAAGCCCCACGGCGCACAGGAATGTGAGCAGGCTGCTGGCCCCGTTAAAAAGATCGCAGACACCCATCTGAATGGACTGGGTATCGTTTGCCACTGCGGACAGATAGGTTGCGGTGTTCTCCCGGCGAAAAGCCGCAATGCTCTTGCGGGAGATCCGGGAGAAGAGAAACGCCTTGTACTGGGCCATGGCCCTGGGGATACATCGGGAGGAGGTGATCCGGTCTAACTGTATGGAACCCAGATAAAGGGTCAAAAGACCCACGGAGATCCCCAGAAGCTGCCCAAAGGGCAGGGCGTTGGGATTTCCCGTACAGGCATCCAGCAGCTGCTGAATGATCCAGGCCACCCCCACGGCACAGGCCGACTCCACCACCGCGGCAGCCAGAGCCAGAATGAAATTTCTAGTGTTGTTCCGAAAAAAGGAACGATAATAGGGTGTTAAAGATGGTCTTTGCATAACATTCATCTCCAGTATCTATGGATTTTCGCAGAAATTCACGGAAGAAAATTTTCCGGAATACGCACTTTGTTAAGGCCGTCCGCCGTAAGCATGTATACGGTATCGCAGACCTCAGAAATATATTTTCGGTCATGGGAGATGCTGATGATTGCCCCAGGAAACTGCCCTAGCAAATCCCGGATAGCGCCACCGGAAAGGGGCGAAAAATTCCGGGTAGGTTCGTCTAAAATCAGCACGTCATTACCGCTTAGAATCATTTGCAGCAGCAGAATCTTGGCCTTCTGTCCACCGGATAGATGGCAGATGGGATGCTCCATTTCTTCCGGGGTATACCGCAGCGTTCCTAAAAGGGTGCGGATTTTGATGCGCTCCTGCCGGGAACCGGTTTTGTCCAGGAAATCCACTGGATTCATGGAAAGATCCAGCTCCTCCTCATAATTCTGAGGCATATACCCGACCTTAATGTCCCTGCGAGCCAGCAGCTGCCGGCTGATTTTCCGCAGAAGCGTGGTTTTCCCCACGCCATTTTCCCCCACAATGCAGATCTTTTCGCTGCCCCGCAGCACCAGGCGAATGTCTTTTGCGAGGATTCGTTCACTTCCCGGTGTCATAAGGCAGGCAAGCCGAAAGTCCAGCACGGTTTTTCCCTCCGGAATCGCTTTGACGTCCGGATTAAGCTTAATGCTGATGGCAGACTCCATAACAGGCATCTTTGTCATTTGCTCGTCTTGTCTTGCAAAGCGCCTTTCCATGGATTTTACCACATGCATCTTTTTTTTCAGAAGCTGCCCTCCGTGGGGGTCGCCACGGGATATGGTAGCCTGGGCATGCTCTACCTTCTGAGAAATGCGTCTGAATTTTTCGTCCCGGTTTCGTTTTTTTCGGCGCTCCCAGACTGCCTGCTGCTCCTGCCTCAGAAAGCCATTGGCTCGGCGCTCCATATATTCACGATACGGCATCCGAAACAGGCCGCACCGGCTCTCTGTTTTAGAGTAGATCTGCTCCATGTGAATGATCACATTGGCAGCCGCTTCCACCAGCACCTCATCGTGGGAGATAAACAGTACAATTCCCTTCCACTGCCCAATCAGCTTTTCCAGCCACTGCAGTCCAGGAATGTCAATGTCGTTGGATGGCTCATCCAGCAGTAAAACCGTAGGCCGTGCCATCAAAAGCCGGAGCATCTGAATCTTGATTTTTTCACCGCCGGAAAGTGTCCCCATTTCCTGCTGGCTGTAGAAAACATCGGGCGAATCGCCCACCTGCTCCGCCAGATGCCGCATGTGGTCATAGCCCAGGTCGTAAAAGCCGTCTGTTTGAGAAAAATAGCTGTAAACCGTTGACTTTTTATACTCTTCCGGCAGTTCCTGAGGCAGATAGCCAAGAATTTCGTTTCCCAAAATCCGCTCTCCCCTGGCCTGCACATAACCCTCCACCAGGCCGGGATCATAGATCCATTTGAGCAGTGTGGATTTTCCGTTGCCCTCTTCCCCGATGATCACCGCTTTGTCTCCCGGATTCAGGGTAAATGAAAAATCACTTACCAGCGTTCGCAGGTCTTTTCTGTGAACAAAGCTGATATTTTTAACTTGTAACATACAACCTCCTTGTTGTCGGTCGCCGAAACAAGAAAAAAGTGCCTGTTTTCGAAGCCGAAAACAGGCACTAAAGTCTATACAAAATTTCCTTCCCATGCAGGGATGGCAATCATGTGCAGAACCAGTATCTCATTCGGCATAACAAATCCGCCTCGTGACAATTAAATTTGTCCGAAGCAAACCCTGTTTCCTAATGAAATACTTAATTGTTCATTTCACACCTCACGCCGGAGCGCCCTTCATAGAAAGTAAGTCCACCATACCACATTTTCCCCGGCATGTCAAGGCATGAACGCCCCTCCGGGCTGTTTTCCGGCAGCCCAATCCTATTTTTTTAAATATCCCTCCTGCATGAGGCACTCCAGCACACGGGCCTCACGCTCCAGCATCGTCTGATCCTTGGGGCCGTGATCCCGGTGACGGTTCACATGGATGGCGTATTCCGGCTCCACCCACCGGAGGGCAAAGCCCTCTTCCCGCTCGTAGTCATCCAGTTTCTGCTGTGCAACGCCGGAAACCTCGCAGAGATAATAGAAATTATCCTGCACGAAAAAGTCATATTTCCCCTCCTGGTCAGACTTCTCCTTTCTTGGTACCAGGCCATACTCCCGGACCCTGTCCGCAATCACCTGCAGGCCGGATTCCTCCTGCACCTCCCGGATCAGCGTCTCCAGCTGGGTCTCCCCCGGCTCCATACCGCCTCCGGGGAATTTATAGTAATCATACAGGGCACTGTGCACCATGGCCACCTTCCCATCTTGCAGGATAATGCCCCTTACAGAGGGCCGCACAAAGGCTCTGCCCTCCGGGTCATAGTCCCCGGTGTCGATTTCAAAAAGGATACGCATACAATCTCCTCCTTCTCCGCAGAAAACTTTTTATTGTCCCATAGGATAAGGCCTCCCAGGCGCTGCGCTCACGGCCCGGGAGGTCTTTTCTGTTATTTACTCAGAGACAGGGCAATCTGGTGCATCCGGTCAAACTGCCGCTCCATATCCTGCACCAGCTGGAACTGGGTGCGGGCCCGGTTCAGGTTCTGCTCCGGGTAGCTGATATGGAAGTAGTGGTCTCCCTCAATATAGTCAGTCAGAAAGCGGATACCGCACTCCAGGGTCATGAGCCGTGCGCCCCAGGGCAGGTAGTCGATCTCCTCCTGCGTAAGGCTGCCCTGGGTGCCTGCCAGAAACTCCCGGGTGTAGATCTCATACAGGTCCATGTCGAAGTGTACCTTGGACATGTCCCCCTCGTCCTCCTGGCAGTCATTGGCTCCAAAGCGGATGGAGTCTCCGAAATCGTTGATGGCAAGCCCCGGCATGGTGGTATCCAGGTCGATGACACAGATCTCCTGGCCGGTTTTCCGGTCAAAGAGCACATTGTTGATCTTGGTATCGTTGTGGGTCACACGCAGGGGCAGCTTTCCCTGCCGGAGGGCATCCAGCACCACGGAGCAGTCTGCCTTTCTCTTCTGCACAAAGCGGATCTGCTGTCCGATGGCCAGACAGCGGCCCATGGGGTCATCCAGCACCGCCCGTTCAAAGTTTGCATAGCGGTTTTCCGTGTCATGGAACCGGGGAATGGTCTCATGGAGGGTGTGTGCCGGAAAATCCCGGAGCATGTACTGAAAGCGGCCAAAGGCCCTGCCGGAGGCCCCAAACAGCTCCGGGGTAATGCGCTCTGCATCCACCACATCCCGAACAAAGGGCATGAGCCGCCAGACTTTTCCCTCTTCGTCCCTACAGAAATCCCGTCCGTCCCGGGTCTTCAGCACATGCAGTGTCTCCCGCTCCGGGTCACCGCCCTGCTCCTGAATCTGCCGGGACAGATACTCGGTAATGCGCACCATATTCTCCATCACCAGCTCCGGACGGGGAAATGCCGCCCGGGACAGGCCCTGCAAAATAAAGTGGGAGGATTGGCAGCGGACACGGTAGGTGTCATTGATATGGCCCTGTCCGTACCGGGCAATATCCACAATCGGCTCCGGCCAGTCATAGGCCTGCAAAACACAGCGCGGCGGTATTCTATGTTCCATGGTTACTCCTTCAAAAGTCCTGCCCTATAGGCATCAAAATCCACTACCGTGCCGGTGGCACGGGCCTGCTCTGCCCCAAAGACGATCAAGTGGTTATCTACAGATGTGCGGATATCGGACACCGAGCAGCCCTTGTACTGTCCCAGCAGGTAATCGTACAGGGAGGCAACAATTCCCTCGTCTCCGCCGCCGTGACCGCCCTCAATGCCGTCTTTTGCGGTGATGGGGATCTCCAGCGTCTTCTTTGTCTCGAAATCATACAGGGTGATGGGGGTCTTCTGACCGTCCAGAGCGCCGTGGAGCTCGCCCTTTGTGCCCATAATGTGGATGAATCTGCCGCCCCGGTTAAAGGCGTTCATGGTAAAGGTAACGGTCACATCGTCTTCAAAGAGCATATTGACGGTCTGGTGATCCACCACATCGTTATCGCACTTATAGACACACTTACCGTACTGGGTGGTGCGCAGGGTCTTTTCCACCATCTCGTCGGTGGGCTCTGCCTCCCGGGTGGCGGTGGTGCGGAACCAGTCATTTTTCTTGTCATCCAGATAGAGCTTCACCGCATTGTAGGGGCAGGTATCCCCCTTGGGGCATCCCTCGATGCAGTAGTCCGGGGAGCCCTCCGGAGCGTTTTCCCGCTTAAAATGGGTGAGCGCACCAAAGGACTGGATCTTTTTGCACTTCTTTCCGATCAGCCACTGGAGAATGTCCATATCGTGGCAGGATTTTTGCAGCAGCATGCAGGAGGAACGGGTGGAATTGCCCCAGTTGCCCCGGACAAAGCTGTGGCTCTGGTGGACGTTGCCCACGCACTCCTCATGGTTAATCGAGACAATATCCCCCAGCTTTCCTGCATCGATCAGCTCCTTGATGGTGATGAAGAAGGGGGTATACCGCAGCACATGACATACCACGATTTTAACACCCATTTCCTCGGCGTAAAGTGCGATTTTCTGGCACTCCTCCGGCTTGGGAGATACGGGCTTTTCCAGCAGAATATCATACTTTAAAGAGATTGCCTCCATGGTTGGCTCCATGTGCTGCTGATCCATGGTGCAGATCACTGCCACATCTGCGATTTTACCCTTGGCAAGCAGGTCTTTCCAGTGGGTAAAGCACATGTCGTCCGGCAGATTGTGCTTCTTCTTTATCATGTTTCTGCGGCTTTCAATGGGCTCTGCTACCCCGATTACCCGGAATTTATCCCCCATGTTTGCCATAATATCCGTATAGGTCTCCCCACGGTTTCCGGCGCCGATCAGCACCGCTGTGAGCACTTGCTTCATAACTTCCATCCCTCTCTGTTTGTATCAAAATCCACCACATTATACCATTAAAACGTCCAATTGGAAATTGGTAAGTTTCCCAGTGTTTTCGCTGTAAACACACCTGTTTTTGTCAACTGACAAAAACGCCCAATTTGAACCATGCTTTTTGTGAAGGATTTTTGGGCAGTTTTGTTGAAGATTCCACGGTACTAAGGTATCATAATAATGTTAAATGTAACAATTGATAACACACCGGGGGGAGGGATTTTATTATCCAATGGAAACAGCAATGATAACCGTAGCCGGAAAGGGCGGCGTTGGAAAAACATCGATCTCCGCAGCCATCGTGCGGCAGCTGGTGAAGACCCACCCCGAGGCCCGGATCCTGGCCATTGATGCAGATCCGGCTGTGGGTCTTGCCACCGCTTTGGGCGTGGAAATCAGCACCACCGTAGATGATATTCGCAAGGCAATCACCGCCGCCGGTAAGGGGGACCGCACAAAAATGCGGGCGAAAGAACTGCTGGGAGAGGCCCATATGCGGCTTTTTGACGCTATGGTGGAGTCCCAGGGATTTGCGTTTATTGCGGTGGGGCGGCCGGAGGCTGCCGGGTGCTACTGCGGAATCAACGCCTACTTAAAGGAAGTCATCAGCATGATGAGCGAGGAGTTTGACTATGTGGTGATCGACGGAGAGGCCGGCATTGAGCAGGTCAACCGCCGGGTCATGGAAAAAGTCACCCATATGCTGCTCATCAGCGACCCCAGCAAAAAAGGCACCAATGTGATAAAAACCATCAAAAAAGTGGCCGATGAGCTGGTCATGTACCAGAAAATCGGTGTCATCATCAACCGGCTGGGAGACGAGAGCCAGAAGCAGTTTATCGATACCGGCGAAATCCCCATCCTTGCCTATATCAAAGAGGACAAGGCTTTGCAGCTTTCCGACATCAAGGGCGAGAGCGTAATGGATCTGCCGGAGGATTCCAATTTGGTTTCCGGTGTCCGTGAGGCACTTGAGGCGATAGGAATTTGAACTTTATAAAGAGGTGAGACGGTGAAAGACTTAAAACATTTGTATTACTTTGAGAGTCTGCTGCAGGATGCCAACAACGAGCTGGTGCGGCAGGCGCAGGCAGAGGGCGGCCTTGCCATGGGCTACACATGCTTCCACATGCCGGAAGTTCTGCTGAATCTGGGTAAGTGCTTCTCCGTAAGATTGCGGGCTCCCAACATGGGCAGCATGGAGATTGCCACCTACTATATGTGCAATGGCAGCTGCGAGTACTCCCGTGCGCTCCTGGAGCGTGCCATGGAGGGCAACTACAAATTCCTGGATGCCATGGCAGGTGTTGACCTGTGCGAGGCCATGAACCGCTGCATGGAAAACATGGAGCTGCTGCAGATCCAGGATCCCGACAAGAAGAATTTCTTCTGGACCAATACGGATGTGGCCTACTCCGACGACGAAGCCAGTGTCAAGCACACGGTAGAGCAGCTGAGCCGCAAGCTCCTAAAGCCTCTGCATGAAAACTACGGGGTAGACATCTCCGATGCCTCCATCCGGGCGGCGGTGGCGGAGCACAATGAGGTATGCCGCCTCATCTCCGAAATCGGTGAGTATCGGAAGCTGGATAACCCCACCATTACGGGCTATGAGTTCCACGTCATTACCCTGGTAAGCTATGTATGTCCCAAGTACCTGATTATCGACAAGCTCCGGGAGACTCTGGAGGAGCTGAAGACCCGTGAGCCGGACAAGAAGCCCAATCACCGGATCCGTGTTGTGGTTGTAGGCTCTGAGATCGACGATCCGGAGCTCATTCAGCTCATGGAGGAAAACGGCGCCATGGTGGTAGCGGACCGCTTCTGCTACGGCAGCATCCCCGGCCGCCAGGAGATTATTCTAAACGACGAAGAGGATGCCCTCACCCAGGTATGCCGCAGATATCTGCAGGACACCGAATGTCCCCGCCACTGCGCCCCCCACAAGGTTCAGTATCGCCACGACCATGTGGCCCAGCTTGTGAAGGACTACAAGGCAGACGGCGTGATCTATGAGCAGATGAAGTTCTGCACCTACTGGAGCTATGAGCGCACCCTTGCCTCCCACATCATGGCAGACGAATACGGCATCCCCACCCTCTCCATCGACAGACCCTACCGAAGCGGCAACAGCGGTCAGCTCCGCACCCGGATTCAGGCCTTCGTGGAGAATGTGGAGATCAAGAAGATCAAGGCAAAACGGGAAGCGAAGAAGCAGGAGGTGAAGTAAGATGGCATACAATTCCAAAACCGGAAAGGGCCTGGGCGATCTGTACCGGGCCGACAGCCGTGCCATGAAGCGCCGGGAGTGGAAGGGCTTCAAGGACACCCTGTACGATTTCGGCCGCTGGCTCAAGTGCTACGGCTTTATCGGCATCACCCTGGGCGGTCACCCCATCCTGCTGATCCGGGCCATGAAGCGCTACCGCTGGATGATCTCCTATCTGACCGCCGCCAACATGATCGACCGGCACACCATCGGTCTGCGGGGCAAGGAGCTGCGCTATGTCCACGAGGAGCTGTTCGCCCTGGTCCACAACGCCACCATCAATGTAAAAAAGATCCTGGAGCGGGATGCGCATCTGCGCCCCAACAGCAAAAAGGCCAAGAAGCTCCGGGAGAACACCGTCATGTTCGACGAGATGTGTCCCTCCAACATTATGTGGGGCTTCCCCACCCTGGACTGGATGGACATTGCCATGATGACCATCGGTATGCCCGGTGAGATTGACCAGCAGGCCAACACCTACTACATCGACCGGATCGAGGAATTCGGCATGGCCTCCGACGTCTGCCCCCTGCCGGCTGCCGAGTGCGGCTGTGCCGTCTGCGATGACTACCCCATTCTGGGCAAGACCTACATCACCAGCACCATGCCCTGTGACGGCTCCATCGGCCAGACCACTTTTATGGCCCGCTATTTTAAGGGCTACCCCATCTACCAGATCACTCCCCCTCAGCGGTTCAACGAGCCGGAGGTGCAGGAATTTGCCGTCCACAATCTGAAGGGCTGCATCCAGTTTATTGAGGACAACTACGGTGTCAAGTGGGACTGGGATGCCTTCTGGAAGAACGCCAAGGCGTATAACGAATCCACCCAGGCCGTCATCGACAAGTGGGACATCAACTGTACCGACTACCCCCAGGTCTGCGGCGCTGCATTGTCTCTGACCCGTGAGTACGAGTTCCAGGGTGCCGGCTGTATGGACCCCTACCTCTATAAGGCCCAGCTGAAGACCACCCAGATGGCAAAGAAGGGCTATGAGAAGGATGCCGCCAAGGGCGAAAAGAACTACCGCCACCGGGCCATTGTCTGGGCCTGCCCTGCCCACTACTACACAAACTTCACCTACTGGGCCGACCACACCTGGGGTGTCAAGACCCTTGTGGATATGGAGTGTATGCTCTCCTACCATATGTACCACATCGGCGACAAGGAGCAGGCCCTCATCGACATGGCCAGCAGCTACGAGCGGATGATGATGCGCTCCCACACCAACGGAGGTTATGTAAACTCCCTGGATGAGTGCTGGAAGATGGTCAAGAAGTTCAATGCGGACATGGTGATCATGTACGACCACGTATCCTGCAAAAACGTGGGGTGTCTCCACGGTCTGTATGAAGACCAGGCAAGAGAGCACGGCGTACACCTGGTATGGATTCCCCACGATCTTATGGACCCCCGTACCGTCTCCCGTGTGGCAATGCGGGATGCCTTCAACAAGTACATGACAAATGTCTTCCGGGAGGAGCCTCTGGATCCCACCTTTGTGGACTACGAGGATCCCCTCACCTGGTAACGTGACATAAGAAAGGAAATGGATATGAAATATTTTGGCGGATGCGATGTGGGCTCCACATATACCAAATGTGTCATTATTGACGAAACCGGAAAGATGGTGGCAAATACCACCATCCGCAGCAAAATCAATGCGGAAATCAGCGCCAAGGATGCGCTGGATCAGACCATCGCCCAGGTTCCCGAGCTGAAGGAAATCGGCGACCTTGCCTACCTGGTGGGTACCGGCTACGGGCGCAACAAGGTTCCCCAGGCCCAGGAGAACATCTCCGAAATCTCCTGCCACGCCATGGGTGTCCATGTGACCAATCCCGACGTAAAGGCAATTATCGACATCGGAGGCCAGGACGTTAAGGGCATTGCCATCGACTCCGACGGCACCGTGCAGACCTTCGCCATGAACGACAAGTGCGCCGCCGGCACGGGCCGCTTCTTCGAGGCTATGGCAAACGCCTTCGAGTGCTCTCTGGAGGAGTTCTCCAACCTGTCCCTCACCGCAAAAAATGTAATTCCCATCACCGCACAGTGTACGGTTTTCGCAGAGTCCGAGGTCATCACCCTGGTGGGTGAGGGCAAGCCCCGGGACGAGATTGCAGCCGGTATCCAGCAGGCCGTGGCAAAGCGCTGCTTCGTCATGGCAAAGAAAGCCGGAGCCAAGGACAAAGTCACCCTCACCGGCGGCTGCGCCAAGAACACAGGCCTCAAAAAGGCCATTGAGAAGGTGCTCCGGATTCAGGTTGTGGAGCTGAACACCGATCCCCAGCTGATGGGCGCTCTGGGCGCTGCGGAGTATGCCCGTCAGAAGGGTATGGACTAAGGAGGCTCGTATGGCTTGGTATTGGATTGTACTGATTGTCTTTGCCGTTTTGTTTGCCCTGCTGTTTGTGGTGTACATGACAAATGCGGATCTGAAGCTGGTGGAGAAGATTTACAACTCCCTCATTAAGTTCCACGACAGCAAACAGATTGAGACAAAGCTGTAATGGATATTTTTAACGAACTCATCGAAAAGACCTATGCCCTTCTGCCGGATACCGGACGGAGCTTTCTGCCCGTACCCAACACCTCCCGTCACCAGGGTACCAGAGGTGAGCTGATTCTGGGACGGGAGACCGCCTATGAGCTGGGAGGGGGTAACTGCCCCTGCGTGTCCTACAGCTTGTACACCGAGGACACCTCCCTGGTGGAGGAGGACGAGATCCTGGTTTACGGCAGGGATCTGCCGGATCTCAGAGAGGACTGCGCCTTTGCAAGAATCGCCCTCATTCGCACCGATTACATCGAGCAGCAGGGCGAGCAGGGGGCCTATGCCATTCTGGAAAACATCGGTCTTAACAAATACGACGTATTCCCCAAGGGCTACATGGTGCGCACCTCAGCCCTCAGCAACCGGGAGCAGGTGCGTGTCTCCAAAACCGCTCTGAAAAACGGCCTCACCTTTGCGGATGTGGGCAGCATGTACATTGCTCAGTATCATAAAAACAAGCATGTGCAGGCCGTCAAAATGATTTTCGTGACCCTGCCGGACGTGGACTACCGGGCCCTTGACCACATTGGCAGGCTGTCCAACGAGGTGTTCCGTGCTCTCAACCATGTGCTTGCGGACCTCAAAATGGACTGCAAGGGCTGCGAGTGGAAGCTGGTCTGCGATGAGGTGGACGGCATGAAGGAACTCCACGAAAAAATGCTGCACAATCAGCAGGAAACATAGGAACAGGAGGAACCATCTTGAGTAATTTCAGAACAGATCCTGAAATCCAGAAGCTCTGCGACAGCTACGGCGACTGGTTTCAAAACGGATGTGAAAACAAGGCGGGCAACGCTGCCCGCATGACCCGGGATCTCTATCCCTACACCTCCATTTTCTCCCCCATTCGGGTCAACCGTCTGACCATCAAAAACCGTGTGGTCATGGCGCCTATGGGTAACCTTATGATGGCCGAGGAGCATGGCCGCCCCAACGAGAAAATGATCCAGTATTTTCTGGCCCGTGCAAAGGGCGGTGTGGGCCTGCTGACCTCCGGCCTCATCCCCATCAGTGACGGCATTGACAACACCGTACAGGAGACTGACCACAAGGTCATGATGCCCCGGATCAGCCCGGCCCGTACCCTCATGTCCGGCTGGCGGGATCTGGCCCAGGGCTGCCACGCCTACGGCTCCCGGTTCTTCATTCAGCTGACACCGGGTCTCGGCCGTGTAGGCCCCCCCACATGTCTTGTTCAGCGGCACAAATTCCCGGTCTCTGCCTCCTTTAACCCCAACTTCTACATTCCCGAGCTGCCCTGTCTGCGGCTTACAGACCACAGCCTCAACAAAATCATCAAAAACGCCGGACAGGCCGCTGCCGATGCCAAGGCATGTCTCATCGACGGCGTATACCTCCACGGTCACGAAGGATATCTGCTGGAGCAGATGACCAATAAGGCCTTTAACCACAGAAAGATGGGCAAGTACGCCGACTGGCAGCGGTTCGGCATCGACATGGTGAAGGAGATCCGCAGCCGGGTCGGCCCCAACTACCCCATTATGTACCGGATCGACCTGAGCCTTGCCCTCAACGAGACCTACGGAGAGACCGCCATGGACTCCGTAAACTCCCTCAAAAAGTTTAAGGGCGGCCGCAGCATTGCACAGACTCTGGAGTACATGGAAAACCTCATTAAAGCAGGTGTTGACCTGTTCGACGTGGATATCGGCTGCTACGACAACTGGTGGCTGCCCCATCCCCCCGCAGGCATGCCCGCAGGCTGCTTCCTGGAGGTATCCAAGATCGTCAAGGATCACTTCGAGAAAAAGGGCATCAAGTCCAATGCGGGCGTTCCCGTCCCCGTGGTGGCCGTGGGCAAGCTGGGCTACCCGGATGTGTCTGAAAAGGCACTGCGGGACGGCATGTGCGACATGGTGATGCTGGGCAGACCTCTCCTTGCGGATCCGGAGTGGTGCAACAAGGCCTTCGCCGGTGATGTGGACAAGATCTGTCCCTGTATCGGCTGTCAGGAGGGCTGTGTCAACGAGTTTGTGGAGGGCGGTCACATTCAGTGCGCCGTTAACGCAAGAACCGGTTTTGAGGACGTGATCCCCGAGACCCCGGCCCCGGCTCAGAAGCCCAAGCGGATCGGTGTCATCGGCGGCGGCCCTGCCGGTGTGATCTTTGCGGTGAATGCCGCAAGACGGGGCCACACGGTAGAGCTCATTGAGCGCACCGACAAGCTGGGCGGCAGAATCGTCCCCGGCAGCGTACCTGCCATCAAGTTTGACATCGCAAACTACCTGCAATGGCTCAACAACCAGGTAAAGGAGGCTCAGAAGCTGCCGAACTTCACCTTAAAGATGAACACCAGCGTGGACAGCGCATACCTGGCAGAGCAGAAATACGATTCTATCGTCTTTGCCATGGGTACCAAGAACGCCTGTCCCCCCATCCCCGGCCTCGACAAGGTAAAATCCGTCCAGGCTGTGGACCTGCTGGCCCATCCGGAGCTGATGGGCGAAGCCAAGAAGATCGTGGTCTGCGGCGGCGGTGTTGTGGGCTGCGAGACCGCATACTGGCTGCACTATGAGTACGGCAAGGATGTAAAGGTCATCGAAATGATGAAAAACTTCATGGAGGGCGTGTGTACTGCCAACCGGGGTCACCTGCTGCACTACATGAAGGACAAGGTGGAGCTCATCAACTGCGCCCGTGTCACCAGCTTTGAGCCGGGTAAGGTACACTATAACCGCAATGTATCCAAGGGGGTTCCCAACCCCTACAACACCTGGCAGCCCCTGCTGCCGGAG
>RCNH01000335.1_pt1 | contig 20749 bp, 19 predicted proteins | sample 2041161 | NCBI WGS metagenome assembly RCNH01 (sample SAMN09708215, study PRJNA481090) | Feces metagenome, whole genome shotgun sequencing project. | biome: feces | host: Leptonychotes weddellii | place: Antarctica: Sion Island | collected 2010-03-01 | reverse complement strand
GGGGTGGGATACAAATGCATTCCACGGTTCCACCCTGGTTGCAGCCATGCTGCCACTCATTGACGCTTTAACGGGCGTACCCGACCCGGCATTTCCGCCGGATGGCTCGGAAGCGGTGTGGGACAGGGCAGGGGTGCAGAGCCATTTCAGCATACAGGCTCCTCTCTGGGCATCTTACGGTTTCCCGGGTCTTCTTCATAGCCTTTTACGCACTTCAATATAGCACAAAAGCCTATGGCTGTCAATGAGAAAAACGGAAAAGAAGTCAGGTGGAGCGAAGGGTTGTTTTTGGGGCTGAAAAGCCTGCCGAAAGGGAGCGGAAATGGCAGAAAAATGGGGAAATGGTTTACCATAATTCAAAATGGTGCCACATTGTAACACAGGTTACATTTTTCGATGACTTATGTTAACAAATGTAATTATTTCTACAATATGTAGTGCGAAGTACTTCTGAATTCCTGTATATTTTGACATAAAGTTTACATAAATATTTGCGTATAATTTGCTGAAAAGTTGCGTATAACTGGCATTTTAATGAAAAAGCTTGACTTTTCTCAAAAATTTATTATAATAAGCATACAATCCCGAGCGGGATTGTGTTTCTTTGTTACCATTTGATACCACTCAAAAATGTAACAAATTCGCAGAACTTTGAAAGGAGGTTCGTTTGATGCAAAATTTTTCCCTATTTATTAGAAAGAGAAAAAAATTCTGTCTCTCCTTGCTGGCGATGGTACTTTCGATTGTAGTGCTGATGAGTCTGCTGTCCCAGACAGCTATGGCCCAGACTACGTATGTGATTACCGACGGTGACCAGGTTACGGTACATACAACCCATACGCTGGACCCGGAAAAAGTGCTGAACGAAGCAGGGCTGACACTGAATTCAAATGACTTCTATACCACACAGGCTACACAGGAGGGCTCTGAAATCATCGTACAGCGAGCCCAGAATGTGACCATTCATAATTGCGGCAGCACCATGCAGGTTCATAGCTATCAGGAGACTGTGGGGCAGTTGCTGAGCAAGACTGGAATTACCTTGGGAGCGGATTATGTGCTCTCTGTCCCGGAGGATACCAAAACCTATGATGGAATGGAAATCACCATCGATCATATTGTTGAAAATGAGGAGACCTATACCGAGGAGATTCCCTACGAAGTAACGTACTTCTATGATGACACCATGCCTCAGGGCCGGGAGCAAGTCCTGGTGAAGGGGACAAGCGGTCAGGTACTTCGCAAAGCCAGTGTTGTATATACAAACACCCAGGAGCAAAGCCGAACGGTTTTGGAAGAAACGGTTCTGGAGCAGCCCGAAAATCAAGTTGTTGCTGTGGGCACCGGAAAAAATGTGGGCCAAACCAGAACAAAACCGCTGATTGGAGATGGTGTGATCGTACTACCCTCCGGTGAGGTGCTTACCTACAATAAACAAAGTCAGTTTAAGGCGACGGCCTATACCATTGACCCCAGCGCAGGCGTAAACGAAACGACCGCCACCGGTACACGGGTGCGTCCCGGGGTTGTGGCAGTGGATCCCAAGGTGATTCCCTATGGTACCCGTATGTTTATTGTTGCCAATGACGGCAGCTATGTGTACGGCGTGGGAACTGCCGAGGACTGCGGCGGCGCCATTCAGGGCAAAAAGCTGGATCTGTATTTTGACACATTCGAGGAATGCTGGCAATTCGGTGTCAGAGAGTGCACCGTTTATTTCCTTGGGGATGCAGACTGGCAGTAATTCTATAATTGCAAATCCGTCTTTTTTCTGCTATGATAGGCAGAAGAAAGGCGGATTTTTTTATGATTGATGTTTGTAATATTCAAATTATGAAGCCGCTGCTCCTGGAGCACGGATTTCATTTTTCAAAAGCCAAGGGACAGAATTTCCTCATCGCCTCCTGGGTGCCGGAGCAGATCGCAGAGGATGCCGGTGTGGATGAGACAGCAGGCGTGCTGGAAATCGGCCCCGGTATCGGACCGCTCACCCAGCAGCTGGCGCTGCGGGCAGGGAAGGTCTGTGCTGTGGAGGTGGATACCCGTCTGAAGCCGATCCTGCAGCAGACGGTGGGAGAGTTTCAGAATCTGGAGATTTTATGGGGAGATGTCCTCAAGCAGAACATCGGACAGCTGGTAAAGGAGAAGTTCCCGGGGCTGCGGCCCATGGCCTGCGCCAATCTGCCCTACTATATTACGTCCCCTATTTTGTCCGCACTGCTGGAGGCCCAGTGTTTTGAGTCTGTCACGGTTATGGTGCAGAAGGAGGTGGCCCAGCGCATTGCGGCAAAACCCGGAACGGCGGACTACAGCGCTTTTTCCGTATTTTGCCAGTTTTACGGGGAACCAGAGCTGTTGTTTGAGGTTCCGGCCCACTGCTTTATGCCCCAGCCCAAGGTCACTTCTGCGGTCATCACCCTCCGCACCCGAAAGCAGCTGCCCTGGCAGATCGACAGCAAGGAGATTTTCTTCCGTACTGTGCGGGCCAGCTTCGCTATGCGCAGAAAGAAGCTGCAAAATGGTCTGGCCTCCGGTTTCCCGGAGCTGGGAAAGACCGGGGCAGGTGAAGTGATTGCGGCCTGCGGCCTAGACAGCAATGTGCGGGGCGAGACACTGGACATCGGACAGTTTGCCGCCATTGCCAATGAGATCAACAGGAGGAGATCCGGTGATTGAATTTCTGTTTCTTGATTTAGACGATACCATTCTGGATTTCCAGAAAGCGGAGCATATTGCGTTGGGTAAGACATTGGCTGTCTTCGGTCTGGATCCCACAGAGCAGGTCTGCGCCCGGTACAGCCAGATCAACAAAGCCCACTGGGAGCGGCTGGAGCGCAACGAGCTGACAAGAGAGCAGGTTCTCACAGGGCGCTTTCACGTTCTGTTTCATGAGATGGGCATTGCGGTGGATCCGGCGGCGGTGGCAAAATGCTATGAGGACAATTTGTCGATAGGTCACTACTTTTTGCCCGGGGCAGAGGAGGCCCTGGCTGCATTATCCCGAAAATACAAGCTCTACCTTGCAAGCAACGGCACAGCAAAGGTGCAGGCAGGAAGGCTTGCAAGTGCCAATATCAGTCACTACTTTGAGAAAATCTTTATTTCTCAGGAAATCGGGGCCAACAAGCCAGCAGCCGCTTATTTTGATGCCTGCTTTGCGCAAATTCCTGGGTTTGACAGGAGCAGAGCCATGATCGTGGGGGACAGCCTTACATCTGATATCCTGGGTGGACAGAATGCGAGAATTGCCACCTGCTGGGTCAATCCGGATCACAAGCCTATGAGAGAGGGCATTCGTGTGGACTATGAAATTGAGGCTCTCAGCCAGCTGGAGAAGCTGCTGGAGACATTGGGAGAATGAAAATCAGGGAGACATGGTGTCTCCCTGATTGGCGTCTTATGTATTATCGTGACGGGGCGGAAACAGGCGGCAGGCCGTTTAAAAGCGCCTTCATGCGGGCAACCATTTCCGGGTCTGTGACCTTATACTCGTCCTCGGGCAGTGCCTTGCCGTCGATTTTTCCACCGAAAAAGATCTGGGGATTGTGGCAGGTGCTGAGATCCCGGTGCAGCTTCCGACAGGAACCGTGGACCTGGGTCACACCCGTATGGGCAATCAGCTGAGGGGCGTTTTCCGTAGTAATGCCGCCTCCGGGAAGGATCTGCATGGAACCGGCTGCTTTTACCATCTGTGCAATGGTATCCGCACCGGCGGGGGCGGTGGGGCAGCCGCCGCTGGTGAGGACACGGGTGATGCCCAGGCCGGATAGCTGTTTTGTGCCTTCCAGAATATCCGGAACCACATCGATGGCACGGCTGAATACAGCCTCCTTAGAACCGCAGAGCTGGACAAATTCCGATGTCCGCTGCAGATCAATGGTGCCGTCGCTGTTTAAAAACCCGAATACAAGGCCGTCTGCGCCGTATTCCAGAAACAGATGGGCATCTTCCTTCATTGTGGCGTATTCCGCATCCGTATAGCAGAAACCACCCTCCCGGGGACGGACCATCACCATCACGGGAATATCCGTCCGCTGTTTTACCTGCCGCAGAGTGCCTAGGCTGGGGGACAGGCCTCCTAGGAATAGGGAGGAATTCAGCTCAATGCGGTCTGCGCCTCCTTTATACGCCATCAGAGCATCGTCGGTACTTCCGCAGCATACCTCATAAATCATGATTTTGCCTCTTTCATTTTTATTTGCGTTTCATTATACTATAAAGGAAACGAATAATCCACCATTCAGCTTGGTGTGAAGCAGAGGAAAGAAGGAATTTTAAAATGTATCAAAATGACTGTGCGGTTCTCACGGAGGAATACCGGGGGGAGCTTCTGGATCTGATCCACGAAGGATATATCTGTGTAGTCGACGAAAACAGCAATGTGATAAAAAGCGCCGGAAATCCGGAAGCCGTAGTTTACTACCGCTCAGCATCCAAACCCTTTCAGGCCCTTCCGGTGATCGCCAGAGGCCTGGATGAAAAATATGGGATCACAGAGGAGGAGAGCGTGCTGTTCTCCGGGTCCCATCTGGGAGAGAGCTTTCATGTGGCGGCCATCCGTTCCATGTTCCAAAAGGCCCATATGAATCTGGAGGATCTGGTGATGAAGCCGGCAGAGCCGGGCAGCAGGGAGGCCAATGAAGAGCGTATCCGCAGGGGGCTGCCCAAGGAGAAAATCTATCACAACTGCAGCGGAAAGCACACGGGGGCTATGCTGCTGCAAAAGGAGCTGGATCCGGAGCATATCCGGGATTACTGGAAGGTGGAGTCTGCGGCCCAGCAGGAGATCCTGCGGAGCATTGCGGTGCTGTCTGAGTACCCCAAGGAAAAAGTGCAGATCGGAATCGACGGCTGCGGGGTGCCTGTCTTTGCGGTACCTATGCGAAACATCGCGGCGGCCTTTAAAAACATCGCCTGCATCGATACCATAAAAGATGAGCCTCTGCGTCTGGCTGCGGAGCGGTACATCCCCAGAATCCACCGCTATCCGCTGATGATGCGAGGCACCGGTTACCTGTGTTCCCTCATTAACTACGATGAGAATCTGGTGGCTAAGGGCGGCGCCAACGGTGTGTATGGCATTGGGCTGAAAAAGGAGCGGATCGGCATCTCCCTTAAGCTCAAAGACGGCACAGAGGCTGTATGGCCCCTGGTCATTCGGGAGATTTTCCGCCAGATCGGCTATTATAATGCCGATACCTTCCGGATGCTGGAGAGTCTCAACAGCGGTGTGATCCACAATGACAACGGAACGGCAGTGGGCAGCTGCAAGGCGGTATTCACACTCCGATAAAAAGCCTCCATCCGCGAAAATCGATCAGCCGATCGCCCTGGTAGACAAGGGTACCCTCTTCATTTATCTGGTATCCGGAATAGGTCAGCTCAGATACATAAAAGGAAAGCCGTTTTCCCGCAGCCTGGAAGGTGACCACATATTTACCGGGCTTTATGAGGCCGGTAGTGCTGGAAAAGATTTCCAGTGTGTGCTTTTCCACTACGACAGCACAGACCTGTATCACGGGCTTGCGCTTTCGGAGGATGGGACGGATTCTGTAGGCAAAGAAAAGCGGAAGGGTACTGCCAAGCACAAATAAAATGAGAGAAAATTATTGATATTTTTAAGCATAAGTTTCACCGATTTTTGGAATTTTATGGGGAATAACGGATTTTATCTGATTTAATGATACCACAGCCTGACATACAGACAGGATTTTTTGTGAGGGTATGGCCCGCATCCGCCGGGGGCGGCTGCGGTGGCCTGGTATGCTGCCGTGCCTCTGTAGCTTGCCGGGAGATAGTTTCTGCAATTCTGATTATGCTGGGGAATTCTGGGGTTATATCCCTGTTTCTCTGGGGTAATGCTGTATAAAATTAAAATTGTGGAAATGATAAATGGGGAGATATTGTCTAATTGTAACAAAATGTTGCAAAAAATAAAATTAGCTTTACAATTGGTTGAATATGATGTAAATCTATGCTAAAATGAAAGCTGTATGTGATGAATGTAGAAAATTTATGCGTGTAGGTATGATTGGATGAACGGATATACGGATATACACACCCATATTCTACCGGGTGTGGATGACGGGGCCAGAGATAAGTCAAATGGTCTGCAATTGGTGCAGATGGCCTATAAAAACGGTACCAGAACCCTAATTCTGACTCCCCACTATCGTGGAAAATTTAAGAATGATCCAGCTTACCTGCGAGAAGCTTTTAGAGATTTTAAAGCTGAGGTTTTGCGATACTTTCCGGATATGAATTTATATCTGGGAAGCGAGGTGTATTATGAGCAGGAAACGCCGGAATTGTTGGAAGACGGAGTTGCACTGACGATCAATGACTCTCAATACGTCCTCCTGGAATTTAGTCCTGGTACGCTGTACTCTCAAATTATAACCGGTATCTCAGAAACGGTTCGCTATGGATACACGCCGATTATTGCCCATGTAGAGCGCTATAATGCGTTCCGAAAAGAGAAAAATCTTGCGGATGAAGTGCTCAACATGGGCGCACTCATTCAGATAAATGCAGACAGTATTATGGGAAAACACGGGTTATCTGTGATGCATTACTGTGAGAGACTGCTGAGAGAACAGAAAGTCCATTTTATTGCATCGGATGCCCACAACACCCAAAGTCGAGCCCCTCTGCTGAGAGAGTGCTGGTGGAAGGTCTATAAGAAATGCGGATTTACCTATGCATCTCAGGTGTTTTACGACAACGCGCAAGCGGTAATTGAGAATAAACTGATTTGAGGAGATAGATATGGAAAACGAAATTGAGATTGACTTGCTGGAGCTGCTGCGGCACCTCAAAAAGAAATTTTGGGTTATCGTTGCAGCGTGCGGCGTGTGTGCTTTGGCGGCCCTCATTGCGAGCCAGCTTTTTATGACACCAAAGTATACAGCCTCCACCCGGGTATACGTTCTGAACCGATCCAACGAAAACACTGTGGTCTACTCTGACCTTCAGCTTTCTTCCCAGCTGCTGAATGACTATAAGGTCTTGATTACAGGACAAAATGTTACAAGAGAAGTTATCAAAGAACTGGGACTCAATATGTCAGCAAATCAGTTGAGCGGTAAGATTGGTGTAACAGCACCGGATAATACACGTGTGCTGCAGATCAGCGTAACGGATACTGAGCCGCAGCGTGCGGCTGACATTGCAAATGCGGTTCGTGAGGTTGCAGCACTTCAGATCAAGCAAATCATGGATGTGGACAGCGTAAATATCATCTACGAAGCAGATGTGCCTGCACAGCCGTCCTCGCCCAATGTGAAGCGTAACGTTATTCTGGGCGCTGTATTAGGAATTTTTGGATCGATTCTGATCTTGGCGGTTGTCTATATTCGTGACGATACCATTCGCACAGAAGAGGACGTGGAGCAGTATCTGGGGTTGAGCACACTGGGCGTTATTCCCAACTCCGCCTGTCTTATCGGTAATGATAAGCTGTCACAGCAGAAAAAGAAAAAGAACAGTATTGTGAGTAGATGAGAGGTACGATTGTGGAGAAGGTTGCAGTTAAGCATTTAATAACCAAGGAATTCCAGTCTGCGGAGGCTTTGAAAACTCTGCGTACAAACCTGTTGTTCTGCGGAGATTCCGTGAAGGCAGTGGCGCTGACGAGTTTCAGTGCATCTGAGGGTAAAAGTACCATTTCTTTCCAGCTGGCAGCATCCATGGCGCAGACTGGTAGACGGGTCCTGCTGCTGGATACGGACCTTCGTAAGAGTGTACTGGCAAGCCGCCTGCGTGTTAGAAGCAAGGTGGAGGGCCTCAGCCACTTCTTATCCGGCATGAGCAACGCCAGTGATCTGGTATACGAGACCGATCTTCCGGGCTTTTATATCATGTTTGCAGGTGCCAGAATTCCCAATTCTGCAGAAGCTCTGGGTAGTGCGCGGTTCAAGAAACTGATTCCTGCGCTGAAGGAGACATTTGACTACATCATCGTGGATGCAGCCCCTCTGGGACAGGTTGTAGACTGCGCTGTTATTGCTCCGGTAGTGGATGGAGTTATCATGGTGGTTGACTCTACACGCAACAGTTATAAACTGGAGCGCCGCATCAAGGCTCAGCTGGAGAAATCCGGCGGCAAGATCCTGGGTGCTGTACTCAATCGTGTAGACTTTAAAGATAAAGGCAGCTATTACGGAAAGAGCTACGGTTACGGTGGCTATGGTTACGGATACGGGGAGACATCCCACAGTAAGCAGTAGAGTTCTGTTAGGGGGAGCACTGGGGAGTGCTTTTGCTTTGTTATAGAGGATGATGCAATTCGGTGTGTACCGCTGAAAGGAACGCAATTATAAGTTTTACGCCCCCAATCAGACGTTTTCCGTATTTATAGACAAGAGGAAGGAATCCGGCAGAGATTTTATCTCTGCCGGATTTTTTGCGGAAAACGTGTCGCTCTGTACACGGATGCACTTGTTTGTGATAAAGTGGAAGGTATGAAATGAGGTGGCAGATCCTTCCTTTGCGGCAGTACAGAGCAATGCTGACTTGCTTTCAGATGTGCTAAAATGTACTGGCTACTTGATCGCAGTGGGCTTAGAACGGGTATTCTGAGCTTGATATCCATATGCCATCTTATTTCCGGGGTGCGGCTGCGATAGGGATACTGAATTGTGAAAGCGTACAGTCAGTGGATAGAAAAACGGGGCAAGGGAAATGCAGCCGCATTTTCCTTGCCCCGTTGCTATGAGAGATTTACGGTCAACCGTGATCGTAGGTATCGGTTACGTTATTGTAATCTGCGCTGGGCAGACGGAACTGTCCAACCATATCCTTCAGAATCTGTGCCTGGGATGCCAGCTCCTCGCTGGCAGCAGCGGACTCCTCACTGGTTGCAGAGTTGGTCTGCACAACGGAGGAAATCTGATCCAGACCTTCTGTGACTTGAGCGATGGCAACAGCTTCATGCTCTACAGCATTTGCAACCTTTGCCATGTCGCCAACCGCCAGCTTTGCCTGATCGGTGGTGTTCTGCAGGGACACGGTTACATCGGAGACGATGTCGCTGCCGCGGCGCACGGCCTGAATGGAGGATTCAATCAATTCCTTGGTTGCCTTGGCGGCTTCGTCGGACTTGGAGGCCAGATTACGGACTTCATCTGCTACAACAGCGAAGCCTCTGCCTGCGCTGCCGGCCCGAGCGGCTTCTACAGCGGCGTTCAGAGCCAGAATGTTAGTCTGGAAGGCGATGTCTTCAATGGCACCGATGATCTGGCTGATCTTCTCAGAGGATTCAGTGATTTCGGCCATTGCCTTTGTCATATCAACCATCTGCTCGTTGCTGCGGTTAACCTGCTGACCTGCTTCCTCGGCATGCTTCTGGGAGGCTTCGGTCACATTGGCGGTGTTCTGTGCTTCAGTAGAAATATCGTTGACGGTAGCAGCCAGCTCCTGCACGGAACTTGCCTGCTCGGTAGCACCCTGAGCCAGAGCCTGGGCGCCGTCGGATACCTGTGCGGCACCGGCGGAAATCTGGTCGGCACTGACACGGATCTGCAGCAGCACATTGCTGAGCTTCTGCTTGATCTTCTGCATGGAGGTCAGCAGCGGAGCAAAGTCGCCGATGTACAGATTGGATGCCTTGGAATCAATTACAAAGTTGCCTTTGCCCATTTCACCCAGCATGTAATCAATGTCCTTCAGAATGGTGCTCAGAGCTGTGACAATGATGCCTGTGCAGCTTACAAGCTCGCCAACCTCGTCATTACGATGGAAATCAGGTACCGGCGTATCCAAATCGCCCTGGGACAAAAGCTCCAGACGATCTGCGCAGGCCTTGATGGGCTTGCCAATACCCCAGGCAAGACGAAGTGCCACCAGAATTGCTGCAACAATCGTCACAACCAGCAGAATGATGGTAACAATGATCGCCAGCACTGCGGCATCGTTAAAGTCGGACAGGGGAGCGGTGATGGCCATGCTCCAGCCATTAGTGTGGGGAATGGGAGCATAAGCCATAAACTTCCGATCGTGATCGTAGACGTATTTGCCGACACCGGTTTCTCCTGCGATCATCTTCTGCTCAATTTCGGCAAGAGGCGCCAGAGCGGAATCGGTTTTTGCCTTCTTAATGGTGTTTTCCTGGTTGCGAACGTTTTCCAGATCCCTGTGGGCGATGGTATTGCCCTGTGCATCCAGCATATAGGCAGAGCCGTTCTTGCTGACCTGCAGGGAGGACACAATATCATCGAGGAATGTCTCAACAGGAACGAAATAGACAACACCTACAACGTTGCTGCCGACTTCACCGTGAGCCCAGATCGGGGCGGCCACAATGACGGTTACGTCACCGGTTACAGAGGAGATGAGAGGCTCAGAGACGTATGTATTGCCCTGCATAGCCTGCTTGAAGTAGGTCCTATCACCATAAGACTCACCGTCAATCAGGCTGACACCGGTTTCGTCCAGCAGATTGAAACGCTGGAAGCCATACAAGTCAACCTTTTGCTGCAGTGCGTTCTTTCTCTCAAACAGGGTTACATCGGGGTTGGACAGCCGCTCCATGCAGCCTGCCTCTGTAGCGACGTTCTTGTACAGCTGCAGCTCATAGGAAACGCGATCGGCTGCGACAGAAGCCATAGCTCTCATGTTGCTGTTCAGAGTAGCCTGAGTGCCTCTGTATCCAAGAAAACAAGCAATTCCACCAACCAGGATCAGAGAAACTGCTACGGTTGCAATCATGGAAACTAGGATTTTCGATTTTATACTTTTCATAAATTATCTCCCTCTACTTTAGCAAGCCTCATCAGCTGCTGGAGCACTAAACGGCTTGCACTCTTTGCGATCTTGGGGTAGTACCAGCAAATCGCCCCCCCTTTCCCTATCTTGGGTTTGTCAGTGATGCGCTATTATAATGGTTTTCCATAACATGGGGTATTTCCAATTCGATGATAAAATGCAAATTTCGGCGCAACAGGACACATGTACGTCCGGTAAAGAGCCAGAGAACTTGCTTTATACCAAATTGATAGAAATACAAAAAATATTTCTGATACTATTGTAACATATTCTAATGGAATATTATAGGGGTAATTCGACAAAATTTTATTTTTTGTTCATTCTTTATAACTTATTTGACAGAGATACAAGGGAAAGATCGTTTACCCAAAATGAAGGACCGAAAATCAGAGAGAAAAGGGAACATAGGAGGGGAAAACGTTAGAATTGAATGGATATAATAAGTTCCTGACTTTTAGAAAAGTCAGGAACTTTTGGGATATGTACGATTCTGTCACAGAGAATTTGACGGCCCAATCGGTGAAACGTACCATTTTGTGGGGCGGCATACAGATGCAGAATCTGTGGAGTTTATCAATCGGGTTTTGGAACAACACGCCGGGTAGAAGCTTTAAAATCAAGTATTGGGAGTGGCCTATGCGGCATGCAAAAGCCAAATTTCCGTAAATTCTGAAGTTTTCGATGAAAAATGAAATTTGAGAGCAGCCGCGGCGCAGCTCGTGTCAATCGACAGATTCCAGAAATTCGTTCAGCAGTTTTCGGCTTGGGATGGCAGTTTGTACCCCGGTGTGGGAGACAGAATAGGAGGCTGCCCAGCAGGCGGCAACGATGGCGTAGTCGATGCTTTTTTCCTCCGCCAGCATCACCGCAAGACAGCTGATAAACACATCGCTGGCGCCGGTGGAGTCCACACGGGGGAAATTGTAGGCAGGATAGGTTTTCATCCCGGCTTTGCTTGCCCACAGACAGCCCTCTTCTCCCAGGGTGATGATCACATTCTCTACGCCCTGCTCCAGAAGATACCGGGCCTGCTCTGAGGGCGTTTTTTGCTGAGGACAGAGTATGGTGGCTTCCTCCTGGCTGGGAACCAGCATAAAGAGCCCGTCCAGAATCTCAGGGGAAAGGGGTCTGGCAGGAGCGGGTTTCAATATGGTGTTTATCCGGTAGGTCTTGCAATAGTCGACGGTCTGCCGCACGGCATCCATGGGGATCTCCATTTGCAGCAGGCAGTACTGGGCACTTTGCAGCAGAGACAGACGGTGACAGATGTAATCCCGGTTTACAGAATTGTTTGCGCCACCGTGAACTACAATGGTGCTGCCTCCATCTGCGCCCACGGAGATGTAGGCGGTTCCGGTGGGCAGATCAGAGCTCATGGATACCCCGGACATGTCTACATGGGAGTCTGCCAGCTGTTCGAATATTTGGCGGCCATAGCGGTCATTGCCAAGACATCCCAGCATATGGGCTCTGCCTCCCAGGCGGCTGACGCCAAACGCCTGATTTGCGCCTTTGCCCCCGGGCCAGGCCACAAAACGATCGGCCATTACAATTTCACCGTGACTGGGAAGGTGGGGGACTTGCAGGACGATATCCATGTTCATACTGCCCACAATGAGAATTTTGGGGATATGGTTCTGCTGGGAGAGAATACTGCTGCGCTCCTCAAAATGGGAGGGGAGCATTTTGGAGGTAAATCCCGGGGCCTTTTGTTGCAGCTGCCAGAACAGTGCATCCATAGCGGACTGAGCCATGTCCCTGGGATCTGAGGCCCAGGCGCTGAGGGCGGGACTGAGCTGGGTGGAAAGCGGCCCGTCCTCCATGGAGAGAATGGAGAGGTCATTGGGAATGCGCAGACATTTTTTTGCGGAGAGGGTGTAGACCTGACCGGCCAGATCCGCATCCTGGCAGAGAATTCCCTGGGCGCCGATTTCAATGAGATGATCGAAGGAGGCTTCAAAATCCTCTCCGGCAAACACAATAAGCCCGGAGTCAACCCGAAGGGTGTTGGACTGGAGGGCCGCCTTATATCCGGATTGGATGTACTGGGCAGACAGGCTGCCGCATTCCCTGCGGAGTATTAGGGCGATTTTACTGCAATGCTGAAGCAGATGCGCTGTACAGCGCTGGGCGATTTTCTTCCTGTCACGGTAGAGCTGGGGGAACCGGGCATCCTTTGCGGCGTGATCCAGTACAACTGCGCTGACACCGTCCTGCTGTAGTTCTTCCAGAGCCGCAAGCCCCTCCTGGCTGCCGGGAAAATAGAGAATGGAATCCACACCGCTGGCACGAAAGCTGCGCAAAGCATCGGTTTCGGCCCGGGACTCGCCCTCTGTGATGGACAGGAGCAGGGTATAGTTATTGGACTGGGCGATTCGCTGCACCTGGGAGGCAAAGGATGCATAAAAATAGGTCTCCAGCGTGGGGATCACAAGTCCGATGGTATTATCCTTTGTGAGCAGCCGATCCCGGATTTTGGCATAAGGCACGTAGCCGCTGGCTTTGATGACATCCAGTACCCGCTGCCGTGTCTCCTCGCTGATGTTGCTGTCTTTGTGGTTCATAATACGGGAGACGGTTGCGACAGAGACACCGGCCTGCTTCGCAATATCTCGAATAGTCATAGTGGATGCTCCTTTGTGTTTGTTGATGTGTACAATTCAGAGGATACAAAATTGTATAATATATAGAAAAACAAAAGTGGACAAGAATTAGATTGACAAAGATACCAGTTCCTTATAAACTTGTCTTAAGAAAATGTTTTACGAAACAAGTTTACCACGGAAACCAGAAAATGACAAGAACCAGGTAAACCTGTTTACCAAATGCCGGAAGGGACATTTGAGAGAGGAAGTATTGCATGAGAATTCTGAACTTAGGTTCGCTCAATTATGACAAAGTATATGAGATGGATCATTTCATCCAGGAAGCGGAAACACTGCTCTGTAAGGAATACGGAGAATTTCTGGGGGGCAAGGGCCTAAACCAGTCTTTGGCGCTGGCCCGTGCCGGGGCAGAGGTTTACCATGCCGGTGCCATCGGAACCGACGGCGATCTGCTCAAAGACTGCCTGGATGCGGCCGGTGTGGACACCCGCTATTTGCAGAAGAAAGATACCGTCAGTGGACATGCCATTATTCAAAGATCCAAGGGACAAAACTGCATCATCGTGTATGGTGGTGCCAATCGGTGCATTTCCCGTGAGTACATCACAGAGGTCTTGGCGGATTTTGGCCCGGGAGATCTGCTCCTGCTGCAAAATGAGATCCCCAATGTAGACTTTGCAATTGGGCAGGCTAAGGCAAGAGGAATGGAGGTGGCCTTCAACGCCTCTCCCATCACAGAGGAGATCCTAAATTACCCCCTGTCTCTTGTGGACTATTTTATCATCAATGAGGTGGAAGGAAAAGCCCTTTCGGAGATAAATTCTGATGACTATGAAGAAATCATCACAGCACTGTCTGAGAAGTTCCCGGCGGCTGCCATTGTGCTCACAGTAGGGGAGCATGGTGTTCTCTATCAGCGTGGAAACGAGAAACTCAAACAGGCTGTTTTTAAAGTCCCTGTAGTGGACACCACAGCTGCCGGTGATACCTTCTGCGGGTATTTTCTCACCTGCATCGCAAAAGGCCTGTCCGTTCGGGAGGCTTTGCGGATTGCCGGACAGGCCGGTGCCCTTGCGGTGAGCAGGGACGGAGCAGCGGCCAGCATCCCCACCTGGTCAGAAGTCCAGCAGTTCGGCGCTGAGAGAGTGTAAGGAAAATTTTTAAGAGATAACAGCATAAACCCAGGATGTTGGCTGTCATACATGTTTTTGCAGAGATAACCTAAAGATACCCGGGGTTCAAAGGAAGATGAAAACACGTGAATATACATGTTGAGCACGATGGACTGACGCCTGAAATTTATATCAACCTGCGTAAAAAGGTAAATTTTAAATTCTACGGGGCCGATGACGTGGCGCTGGCGCTGCGTAAGAATTTATATAGTGTAGTTATCTATGACGGTACCGTTCCGGTGGGAATCGGAAGAGTTGTGGGAGATGACAGAATCGTATTTTTTATCAAGGATATTGTGGTGGATCCCCAGTATCAGAAGAAAAATATCGGGAATCTGGTGATGCAGAATATTCTGAATTATATTGCCGGAAAGGCCTGCGAAGGTGCCTATATCGGCCTCATGTCCACATGCGGAACAGAAGAATTTTATAAGAAAATGGGTTTTATAGAACGGCCGAATGCCTCCCTGGGACCGGGTATGGTGAAATTCTTTTGCCGGGAAGAGGGTATGCGGCAGTTTGTGTAACGCCTGCAGAACAATGAAAGGAATGACAGATATGAATAAACGCCCCATTATCATCGACACAGATCCGGGAATTGACGACGCTCTGGCCATTGCCATTGCCCTGTTTTCGGAGGAACTAGACGTGAAGCTCATTACCACTGTGGCAGGCAACGTAAATGTAGACCTGGTGACACACAATGCTCTGAGACTTCTGAAGTATTTTGAAAAAGACCAGATCCCTGTGGCAAAGGGGGCCGAGGCACCTCTCATTCGTCCCTTTGAGGATGCCAGCTCCGTACACGGAAAAACCGGAATGGAGGGCTTTGATTTCCCGGAGCCTACACAAACTGTAATTGCAGAAAACGCTGTGGATGCCATGCGCCGGGTGCTGATGAGCAGCCAGGAGCCCATCACGCTGCTGCCCATCGGTCCGCTGACCAACATTGCCCTGCTTCTGAAGACCTATCCGGAGGTAAAAGCTAAAATTCGGGAGATCATCCTGATGGGCGGAAGTGCCAGCCGGGGCAATAAGGGGGTCATGTCCGAGTTTAACATTGTCTCTGACCCGGAAGCTGCCTACATTGTGTTCCACAGCGGCCTCAAGCTCACCATGGTAGGGCTGGATGTGGGCCTCAAGGCGCTGGTTCTGCCGGAGGACAGCGAGAAGATCAGAACGATGAACAAAACAGGCGAGATGGCCTACTGCCTGTTTAAAAAATACCGTGGCGGCAGCTTCAACACCGGCCTTAAGATGTATGACAGCTCTGCGGTTGCTTATCTGCTGAGACCGGATATGTTCCAGACTGTGGACACCTATGTGGATATTGAGCTGGCCGGTACCATGACCTACGGCTGCACGGTTGTGGATTTGAAAGGCTATCTGGGCAAAAAGCCCAACGCAACGGTGTGTATGGACATCGATTCCCAGGCATTCCGTCAGTGGTTTGTGGAGTCCATCGGATCCTGTATTTAAGGGATTTCTCCTGCACGGAGGAAACCCTGTTAAATAATCAATAGAGAGGTGCAAGTATGAATCAATTCGTTATGTATGCTGCGGCTTTGATTTCCGTTGTATTGGTCGTTTTCATGCTGATCAAGAAAATGGATATCAAGATTACGCTGTTCGGTGTGGGTATCATCCTTATGTATATCGCACTGGCTATGGGAAATCCCATTGCAATCAAGGACTTTGCCAGCACAGGCTCGGTGCTTTTAGACCCCTTGAAGGCGGTTATGGACCACTTTAAGAGTGTTCTGCCCAAGGCCGGCTTTATCATCTTGATCCTGGGCGGTTACTCTGCCTATATGAGTGCCATCGGCGCCAATGAGGTAACGGTTCAGACCCTTACAAAGCCCATTAAGGGCATTAAGTCCGTCTATATTCTGGTTCCCATCGTATTTTTGATCGGAAACCTGCTGTCCCTGGTGATCCCCAGCGCATCCAACCTGTCCATTATCCTGCTGGCTACCCTGTATCCGGTGCTCCGTCAGGCAGGTATGTCCACCCTCACAGCTGCCGCTGTCATTGCTACTACGGCAACCGTTATGCCCACCCCTCTGGGCGGCGATAACGTGGCCATTGCCACAGAGCTTGCCAAGTATCCCGAGTTTGCCGATCTTACAGTTACCGATTATGTGATCAAGTATCATGCCATTGTCTCGGTTCCGGCCCTGTTTATTATGGCTATCGCCCATTTCTTCTGGCAGAAGTATATGGACAAGCGCCAGCCTGCACTGAAGGGCGAGGATGTTACCTTCGATGCGGTGAAGGAGATCCAGGGCGGCGTGCTGTACAAGACGGTCTATACCATCCTGCCGGTTCTGCCCATTTTGATGCTGATCGTCGTATATTTCGCTAAGATCAATCTGAGCGTGGAAGTAGCCACTCTGCTTTCCTTCATCATTGCGATCTTCTGTGAGCTGATCCGCAAGCGCAAGGCCATTCAGGTCCTGCAGGAGACAGAGCAGTTCTTTAAAGGCATGGGCAACACAGTACCCATCGTAGCACTACTGGTCTCCGCCGGTGTGTTTGTTTTGGGACTTAACTCCATTGGCATGATCTCCTCTTTGGAGGAAATGATGATGGGCATTCAGGGCTCTAGCATGGGCTTTGTGCTGCCGGTTATTCTGGTGGCCCTTACCATTCTGATCGTTATGCTGAGCGGCAGCGGCACGGCACTGTTCTATGCGCTTGTGCCTCTGATGGTACCTCTGGCTGCGGCTGCCGGTATCAGCGCAATTGCCATCTCCATTCCCATGGGTCTGGTGGGCAACCTTATGAGAGCTGTCTCTCCTGTGTCTGCGGTTGTGTGCATCGTGGCGGGCAGTGTCAAAGCAAGTCCTCTGGAAATCGTAAAGCGTACATCCGTACCAATGATCGTGGGCGTGATTTTTACAGTCGTAATGTCCCTAATCCTCTTCCTGTAAATCATTCTCTCCTATATAAAAGCAATTGCCGGACAATCTTCAAAAGGATTGTCCGGCAATTTGCTCTATTTGGCGGATGCGGAGCAACGGCATTACACCGGAACCTGCAAGCGGTGTACGGAAAGTGCAGGAGATAAGCTTTGATGCCATCGTCTCCCTCTGCATGGGGCTGTAAATTTTATTTCCTTGGAAACATCTGGGATTTTTCGGAAATGAATGCTGGAATGATCCTGTATACAGGGCATTGCTAAAAAATGAAATACTGAGAACCGGATAAAGGGGACGGTTCCTGCATCCCTTAGGCTCTGGTTCCCAAGAGAAGGCCAGTGGACAAGGAAAATATCCTGTGATAGAATTGCCGTAAATCACAACGGCATAACACCGGAGACAGAAAAAGGCAGCGAAGTATACAGAAAGTGTTTCGGTACAGCGATGCCCAGAGAAATGGTATATTGGGGAAAGGACCCTAAAAGGATGGAGGAATGCAGTATGTTTGTACGGAAGCTGAGAAGACGACTGGAGAATCAGTATGGCAAGGCCCCGGACCTTTTGTATTTCCCGGGGGATATGGAGAACATCAAATCCTATTACGACTACCGCAGGAAGACCGAACCGGATGCATTTTTACTGGATGAGATTACCTGGAACGATCTGGGCATGGATCGGATATTCAAGCGGATCAATCAAGGACTGTCCACCTCGGGGGAGCAGTATCTCTATTACATGCTGAGAAGTCCGGCCACGGATGCCGAGACCTACAGCAGCCGGAAACAGCTGATTGATTTTATGGGCGATAAGCCACAGCTGCGGCTGAAGTTCCAGGTGATACTGGCACGACTGGGAAGATCCAGACGGGCGGATCTGTGCAAAGCGTTTTATCCATCGGAGCACGGTTTCGGGTGGCTGGCGGTCTATGTGCTTCTGGCACTTCTGGTACCCGCTGCCGCAGTCTTTGCCGCACTGACAGGGCCATACGGTCTGCTGGCCTGTATCGGGGTCATGTCATTCAATGCCCTGGTTCATGAGACCCGGCTGCGGAAATGCCAAAGAGATTTTGACTCTGTCAATTATATGGTATCCATGGTATTTGCGCTGCACAAAATCCGCAAGCTCAAAAATTTGGAACTGGACGGGCATCTGCAGGCGGCTTATGGAAGTCTGGAGCGGCTCCGCTCCGTGATCCGAACCGGGGGAATCACCTCTTTCTCGGATGGAGGTGCCGGGGATCTGCTTGCGACGATCTTCTTATTCGACCTCATTACCTACGAGTTTTTGAAAAACAAGCTGGGGCGCTGCCATGAGGATATCTTTACCGTCCATGAGAGTCTGGGAAAAATCGATGCAGCCATTGCGGTTGCCTCCTACCGTGAAAGCCTCGATGGATTTGCGGTTCCGGAGGTGGATTTTTCCCCGGCATGCCCGTATTTTTGCGCAGCGGATATGACCCATCCGCTGCTGAAAGGGGCGGTTGCCAATGATCTCAACACCCAAAAGTCCATTCTCATAACCGGCTCCAATGCATCCGGCAAGTCCACATACCTAAAGACTGCGGCGCTGTGTGCCATTCTGGCGCAGACAATTTGCACGGCCTCCGCCGGATCGTATCATGCATCGGCTTTTCGCATTTACTCCTCTATGGCGTTAAGCGATGATTTGCTGGCAGGGGAGAGCTATTATATTGTAGAGACCAAATCGTTAAAGCGCATTTTCAGTGAGACGGAGGGCAGAATTCCGCTGCTTTGCACCATAGATGAGGTGCTGAGAGGCACCAACACGGTAGAGCGCATTGCCGCATCCAGTAAAATTCTGGAGAGCATCGCAAAACGGGGAGGTCTGTGCCTGGCAGCTACCCACGATATTGAGCTTTGCGAGCTTTTGGATGGGCAATATGATATGTACCATTTTGAAGAGCAGGTGGGCGCTGACGAGATGCTGTTTGATTACAAAATCCGGCGGGGAAAGGCGGTTTCCCGCAATGCAATCAATCTGCTGAAGCTGATTGGATTCGAGGACAGCATTGTAAATGGCGCCCATGAACGGGCCAATCGGTACATGGAGAAGGGCATCTGGAGATGAGCCAAAGCATATCCATATGGACATAATCTGCCATGAGAAAGGGGACGGTACCATGGAACAAAGAGAGAACGTCATTCGGCTGTGGTTTCAGATGTGGCTTCAGAAGCAGGATCTGGGGATCGCAGATATCTTTTCCCCGGATGCAGAGTACATAGAAAGCTGGGGGCCTGCGTATCAAGGTGTTGATAAGATCAAGCAGTGGTTTGACGAATGGAATACACGGGGAACTGTGCAGCGATGGGACATTCAGCAGTTTTTCCACAGGGATGACCAGACGGTGGTAGAGTGGTACTTTAAAAACAGAATGGATAACGGCGCAGTAGAAGCCTTTGACGGCATGACCCTGATCCGCTGGGACAGTGCCGGGAAAATCGTGTTTCTAAAGGAATTCGGATGCAATGTAAACTGCTATGATCCCTATGAGCAGGGGCGCACACCTCAATTCAGAGATACGCAGGCAATGTGGTTTTGACGGCTGTTACCGAAACCAGGTAAGGGAGGATACCGCAAGTGAAAACAATCGCCATCATCGATGATGATGTACAGATCGGAAATATGCTGGAAGAAATTTTGCAGCAGGAGGGCTACGCTACACTTAGAGCCTACTCCGGTACAGAGGCGATGTATCTGCTTTCCCGGCACAGGCCGGATCTGGTGCTTCTGGATCTGATGATGCCGGGGCTTTCCGGTGAGCAGGTTCTGCCCCATATTCGTGGCATTCCGGTGATTGTCCTCAGCGCAAGAGCGGATGTGGAGGATAAGGTCTCCCTGTTGCTGGGAGGGGCTGCCGACTATGTCACAAAACCCTTTGATACCAAGGAGCTTCTGGCACGGATCACCGTGCAGCTTCGCAGTGCCTCCGGGTTTTCCGGCACAGGAATCCTGCACTGGGGAGATTTAAAACTGGATGAAGGCGCTATGTCAGCATCCGTCTGCGATACGCCCCTTTCCATCACAAGAACGGAGTACGCCATTTTAAAGCTGCTGATGCAAAATCCCACCCAGGTGCTGAGCAAAGGGGTCTTGCTTGACCGGATCAGTCTGGATACGCCGGACTGCACAGAGCGCTCTTTAAAGCAGCATATCTCCAACCTCCGCAAAAAGCTCCAGGAGGTTAGCGGGAGAGACTATATTCAAACGGTCTGGGGGATCGGGTTTAAGCTGGCAGAAGACACCGGGGAGAGAAGATCTTGACCAA
>RCNH01000871.1_pt1 | contig 20751 bp, 21 predicted proteins | sample 2041161 | NCBI WGS metagenome assembly RCNH01 (sample SAMN09708215, study PRJNA481090) | Feces metagenome, whole genome shotgun sequencing project. | biome: feces | host: Leptonychotes weddellii | place: Antarctica: Sion Island | collected 2010-03-01 | reverse complement strand
CAAACAAAATTGGATTATCGTTCCGCTTATTTGTGCCTTTATTTTGACATTTTTTACCGTCTGCACACAACCTATACAAAGCGACCTACTGCCATTAAAGGTTAAGCTGCTAAAAGTCGGAAAAGCCGATGCTATTATCCTGCAATCCGGCGAAGATGTTTTAGTAATTGACACTGGTGAAGAAGATGACGGTGAGGAGTTAGTTGCCTACCTGTCTAACCAAGGCAAGTCGATACGCTGATTATCACCCATTTTGACCAAGACCATGTGGGCGGCGCAGACACCTTGCTTGAGCAAATCGACGTACAACAGATATATGTTCCCGATTACATTGGAACACATGTCGAATACTCCGATTTTGTATCCGCCATGGAAGGTAAAGGGATTACCCCTACTGCCCTGCGGGAACCGGTTCAGTTTACATTAGGCGATGCACAAGTACTTGTTGAGCCGCCCACAAGCTACGAAATTGACCCCAACACCGTAGAAAACGACAACAACTTCTCTCTGATTACCACGGTTGTGCATGGCGAAAATCGCCTGCTGTTTATGGGTGATGCAGAAAAGCAGCGCATTCGGGAATGGCTTGGTAATGCTTCTGCTATTGATTGTGACTTTTTGAAAGTTCCCCATCATGGTGTATACAACACTGCCTTACCTGAACTGCTGGACGCTGTTACACCGGAATATTCGGTTATTTGTTCTTCGCAAAAGCATCCGGCTGAATTCAAAACACTGGAACTGCTGAAAGAACATGGCTGCGATGTACTTGAAACAAAAGACGGCAATATCACTGTTATCAGCAACGGTAACCAGTTAGAATTATCCCAAAAGAGAAAATGATAAGGATAAGGAGGAAACATCATGGCACAGACTGTATTTAACCGGTACGAAAAGAAATACTTGATTCCGGAAGAAATTTATTTTGAGCTCCGTGCCAGGCTGCGTCCTTATATGCAGGAAGACCAGTATGGACTTCATACAATCTGCAATATCTACTACGATACCCCGCAGTATGATTTGATTCGCAAATCCATCGAAAAACCCGCATACAAGGAAAAACTGCGCTTACGGAGTTACGGCATTCCCACTTTGGATACCCCGGTTTTTCTGGAAATCAAAAAGAAGTACAACAAAGTTGTAAACAAGCGCAGAATCCAGTTGCCGCTTTGGCAGGCTTACGCCTATGTAGAGCAAGGTATCCGCCCTAATCAGGACAGTCAAATCTTGCGGGAAATTGATTTTTTCCTAAAGCGTTATCCGCTACAGCGTGGTGTCTATTTGGCATACGACCGAATTGCACTATTCCAAAATGACAACCCGGATTTCCGTGTGACCTTTGACCACAACATTCGCAGCAGGCAGGTCAACATGGGCTTAGAGGAAGGCGATTGCGGCGAGCCTCTATTGCCCGAGCGATACTATTTAATGGAAAGCAAAGTAATGGGTGCAGCGCCGTTGTGGTTCACCCGGATTCTATCCGAGCTTTCCATTTATCCAGTATCTTTTTCAAAGTACGGTAATATTTATAAGTCCAAATTTGACCAGTTTCATCCAGATGAGATGCTTGTTCACAGAACTGAAAATTGGGACGCACACAGGAGGAGTAAAGCATGTTAAGCAGTATTTTACACGCAGGTACATTCAACATTCAATCCGTTGCTCTGGCATTGGCCACCGCTTTTATTCTTGGTTTGTTTATCGCCTTGTTGTATCGGCGGAATGCAGTTGGCGAAGATTTTCCTGTTATTTTAGCCGTGCTTCCCCTGCTGGTTGCATCTGTTATCATGATTGTTAACGGCAACTTAGGTACATCGGTAGCGGTTTTAGGCGCATTTGGTCTAGTACGTTTCCGCAGTGCAGCTGGTACCGCAAGAGAAATCGGTTTTATCTTTTTTGCAATGGCTGTCGGCCTGGCTTCCGGTATGGGATTTTTGTCCTTGGCTTTTCTGATTACTATTATCACCTGTCTGGCCATTTTTGTTCTGGAAAGCCTGCATTTTGGTCACGTCGAGCACAAAGAGCGTGTACTGCGCATCACCATTCCTGAGGATTTGGATTACGATGGCATATTTGACGACTTATTCTTTGTATATACCAAAAAAGCTTATCTGGAAAAAGTTAAAACCACAAATATGGGCACCATGTATGAGCTTTCGTACCGTGTTGTAATGCGTGATATGAAACAGCAAAAAGCATTTATCGATGCGCTGCGCTGCCGCAACGGTAATCTGCGTATCATGATGGGTCTTGTACAACGAGAGAAGAATGAATTATAATGGAAGCAGTACTTTCAAGCATTGGAGGCCGACAATCCATGTTGATATTTGCTGCAATTGATACAGGACCGACTCAATCAAAGGAAATTGTTATTGACGAAGACCTGTTTTACGCTATTGCAAGTGGTGATAAAAACGCTTTTTGTACCTTATACCAGCAAACCAGAAGCGCTGTTTACACCTATACGCTTTCCCTGCTGCGCAATCAGGCAGATGCGAATGATGCCACACAGGATACTTACCTAAAAATTCGTGCGGCTGCGCATCTTTATCGTTCTGAAGGCAAGCCTATGGCTTGGATTTTAACGATAGCCCGCAACATCTGCCTGATGAAAATGCGCCAGCAAAAGCACTATGCCTCGTTTGAGCTGGAGGAAGATACACCCGCATTGGACTTTGATCAAATTGAGGATTTAGAAGACCGTGTTGTTTTGGAAACTGCATTCCGTGTACTGTCTAAAGAGGAATGTCAGGTTGTGTTTCTGCATGCTGTAACCGGTTATAAGCATCGGCAAATCAGCGAACTTTTGCAGATGCCCTTATCTACGGTTCTATCAAAATACAACCGAGGCCTGAAGAAACTACGGTCTGCATTGGAGGGGAGTTTATGAGTAAATTTTCAAATGAAGAAATCAACAACCATCTCCGCCGGGCAGCTTCTCAAATGGCTCCTAATCAGGTTGATTCCCTTTGGGAACAGCCGGTTTGCCTTGCCAAGGGAAATGAATGGTATTTAGATGGCAACGAACCAAAGCGCCGTAATACCAGCCATATCCTAAAGGCAGTTTCCACTTTAGCCGCTTGCTTCTTCCTCTGCCTGGTTTCCCTTACAGCGCTAACCCTGCATTCAGATGCAGCTATTTATCTGGACGTGAACCCCAGCATTTCACTGCGAATCAACCACTTTGACCGTGTTGTTTCTGCACAGGCAAGCAATGAAGACGGTGAAATTGTTTTGGAAAACATGAACCTCAAAAACACTGACCTTGACGTAGCACTAAATGCGATTTTAGGGTCGATGGTAAAACACGGCTACTTGAATGAAACGCATGGCACGGTTCTGGTATCTGTAGAATGTGCAAACCAACAACGTGCTGCCGAATTGGAGCTGCAAGTATCCAACAATGTGGAAGATGACATAGATTCTATGATTCAGGCCGGTAAAGTATTGTCCCAACAGATACGCAGTGACGATGACCTAGAAGCCTTAGCAGAACGATACGGCATGACACAAGGTAAGGCTTCGCTGCTGCGCAAGCTAGTTGCCAACTACCCCAACCTGCACTATGAGGAACTTGCCAATATGTCTATGTCCGAGCTTGTAACCTATCTCCAGCAGCAAATTGCTGCGGATGTTACTTCCTCTAATACAAATAAAGATAATCCGGATGATTTCCTAGACGACTTAGAGGATATTCTTGATGATATAGACGATGACGACATCGACGTCCCTGATGATTCAGTAGATGATGTGGACGCCCCAGACGATTTTAACGACGATGATGCTTTTGACAAGCCGGACGATGATTCCAGTGAATCGGATGATGATTAAAACGGCAATTTAATTTGCTAATAATTTGGTATTTCTGGTTTGTTCAGCAAAATTGAGGTTGCTCTATATTCTGCTTTATTTAGCAGCATTTATAAACCTCAATCGGAAAATTAGACAGACAAAGGCTGCAATGAAATATTGCAGCCTTTTCTTCTGTCATAAATTAGCAGTCTATATGTTAGAGTGCTAATTTTAACATCTTTTTCATAAAAGAATCATGAAATAAGCGATATTGGGGGATATAACTATAGACGAAAGAGGAGATGAGGTCCAATGAACGCCACACCTACGGCGACACAAAGCATGGGTCGCAAGAAAGCAAGTTTCAATTAATGTAGATGGACATTGGAGGTTATCACTATGTATGCACTGAACACTATGAATCGTAATCATCAAATGAATACGTATAATCCTTTCCGTGAAATGGAAAACTTAGAACGCAGCTTTTTCGGCGACCCATTTGGCGATTTCTTTAATACAAACGACCTAGCCGAATTTAAGACGGACATCACAGATGAGGGTGACCATTATCTATTGCAGGCTGACTTGCCCGGCTTCGACAAGAAGGACATCAACCTGAACTTGAACGGTGACACTTTAACAATTCAGGCACAGCGAAACAACAACTACAGCGAAAAAGACAGTCAGGGCAAAATCGTACGCATGGAACGCTCCTACGGTACCTATGCAAGACAGTTTAATGTATCTGAAATTGATACCGACCACATTCGTGCCGCTTACGACAATGGTGTATTGTCGCTGACCATGCCTAAACGCAATGAAGTATTGCCGGAAAGTCGTACACTGGAAATTGAATAAGCAGGTCCCTGTGGCAAAGCTTTGATGCAAAGCGATTCTACAGGGGGAAATCTCAAGCAAACTCTGCTTGAGATATGAACACTAAATATATAAATAGAGAAACCGCCCGAACGGTATGGCATACACCGCTCGGGCGGTTCTTTTTTATGTCATTTTATAGAAAAAGCGTGTGCTGCACACGTACACATTTTCCCAGCCTATTATATAAAGGTTGCAGATATTCATATTTCGGCATAAAAAGCGCAAAAAATGTTCAAAATCTATCATATAAAGGTTGCAATATAACAAATAGGGTGTTATTATACACATAACCTATTCTAGCAGCGAAATAAAAATTAGTTATAGTGCATCCATGTATAGGTCTATTTTATCGCCGTCATGCTCATCTACCGTTAAAGATGAGCATCAATATAGGAGAAAGAAAGGGAAATCATTATGTCTAACATCAAGAACGATTGGCCTACCAAAAATCGTGAAGCTATGCTGTACCGCAGCGCACTGGCCAGTGCTGCTAAAAAGACCGGTTTGAACTCTGTCGAGTTTGAAAAGGCCGGCATCCCCTACGAGGAAGTTTACCGCAGCAGCTCCCGTAAGCTGGCAGCTGAAACTGCAAAGGGCTTCCGTGCTAAGATGGACGACCCCACCGACCTGAGCGATTGGGGCAAGCAGATGACCCCTGAGCTGGGCCGTGAAGCATTTGGCATGGAAGTTTTGGAATCCAACAAGGATTGCTTTGCTATGGATATGCACTTCTGCCCCCACCTGAAGGGCTGGCAGGATCTGGGCCTGTCCGACGATATGTGTGCAAAGCTGTGCGACCTGGCTATGGCAGGTGACTTTGCTATGGCTCACGAAATGGGCTACGAGCTGGAGAATCCCCTGCGTTTGGCAAACGGTGACCCTGTGTGCCGTGTCATTTACCGTCGCAAGGCTGAGAAGTAATATGCACATAAGTTTCCGGCTTTGGTGCTAAAGCCGGTTACGCAGAGGAGGATTCATAATATGTCAGCGGAAAAAACAACTAGCAAGCTGCCACGTAAGCTGCGCCTTTTCTACGGAGTTGGCGAGTTTGGTCAGCAGCTTAGCATTCTAACCTTAAATATGTACCTGCTGTACTTTTACACCAATATTATGGGTATTTCCGGTACAGCAGCCGGTACACTTTTGTTGATTGCTCGTATTTGGGATGCTATCAACGACCCCCTGATGGGTATGATTATTGATAACACCCACAGCAAGCACGGCAAATGCCGTCCTTACCTGCTGTATTGTGCGGTTCCGGCAGGTTTGTTCCTGTTTTTGACTTTTGCGGCTCCGAATTTGAGTAATACTGCAAAGCTGGTATGGGCTTACTGCACCTACATTGGTCAGGGTATGCTTTACACCGCTACCGGTATTTCTTACACATCTCTTATCGCTCGTATTACAGATGACCCCATGGAGCGTGTCGGCCTGAACCAGAGCCGTGCATTCATCTCCATGTTTGCGGCTATCTTTATTTCTTCCATGACATTGCCCGTTATTCAGGCCATTGGTGCTCACAGCAGTGAGCGTGCCGGCTTTGCAATTACGGTTGGTGCTTATGGTGTTTTGCAGGCACTGTGCTATCTGTGCGTTTTCTGGCTTACTCGTGGTTACGACCGTCAGGAGCCTCGTACCGAGCGTGCGCAGGGTACCTCTGCCGGCAAAGAGATGCTTTCCTCTTTGGGTTACATCGTACGCAATCCGTTGTGGAGACTGTTGGCTTGCGGCACTATGCTCTACTACACTTCTGCTGCGATTACTCAGGGCATCATCGTTTATTATGTTAAGTACTACTTGGAGCGTCCTGACCTGGTAGGTATCGCCAGCCTGTGCAGCATGGTTTCCAGCTTCCTGGCTATTGTTCTGCTTAAGGTTTTTGCCCGCAAACTGGGCAAGGCAAAGAGCTGTGCAATGGGTGTAGCTATTGGTCTGGCCTGCCTGATTATCCGTTTGGTTACTCACGACTCCATTATTCCGCTGTATCTGCTGTGCCTGTTGGTTTCCGGCTTTGGTTTGGGTCTGTTCTCCTCTCTGCTGGTTCCCTCTTTGATGGACAGTATCGATTACGGCGAATGGCAGCATGGTAAGCGCAACGACGCACTGGTTATGTCTGCTAACAGCTTTGGCAATAAGCTGGGCGGTGGCATTGGTGCTGCTCTGCTGGGCTTCATGCTGGACGCTGTGGGCTATCAGGCTGAGGCTGCTACTCAGGTTGCAGCTGTACGTACCGGCTTGTTCAATGTGGCTATTTTTGTGCCTCTGGTTGTATTCAGCATCGTGTTTATCGTTATGCTGCGTTACTCCCGCTACGAAAAGCAGATGCCTGCTATCCGTGAAGAACTGGCCCAGCGCCATGCTGCTGAAAAGGTTTAAGTTTACTGCTTAACGTACTTTTTGCAGAATAAAAAGGCGTACCGTTTTCTGCCCAACGGCAGCCTAACACGGTACGCCTTTTCTTATGTGTAAATTTATTGGTTGCGTTTCCAATTACTTAGCACTGCCTTCTTGTAAACAATGCTCTAGTTCTTCCATTTGTTGAGCGCAGGCCGACAAGCAAATTTGCCCGATTTCCATTGCAAATTCTTCTTCATGACCGGGTTTCAGCAAAGCAAAGCCATTTACAACTTGCTGTATGCAATGTTGTAATGTTTCTTCACTGGGACGTGTGCCGATTTCGCTCACATACATGCCAAAAACAGTACGCACTTCCAGCTGTTCATATATATTCTGAAGCGGTGCAATATCTGCGGCTTGTATAAAGTGACGCAGCAGGCACAGCAGCACCCCGATTGTACAGTTGCTTCGCTGTAATTCCTGCTTTATCTGCTGCACTTGTTCCGGGTTCAGCTTTGATGCAGCTTCAAACGCAATAGCTCTGCTGCAATAGGCAAGTATCCGCAAGCTTTCGTAGTATTCTTGAATATACTGCCTTGTTTCCTGCGTGCAGCTTCCCTCTCCTGTCAAAAAGGTTCCGGCACCATTTACCGTTTGTGTTACACCCAAACTATTCAGCATGGTGAATGCACTGTGTATGGTAACAACCGACACCCCGTACTGGTCTGCCAAAATCTGCTCGGAAGGAAAACACGCACCTTGCCGCAGGTTATCCCGCTGTGCAAGCCGAAGCAAATCGAATGCAATCTTTTTATACAAAGGTTCCGGTGCTTGCCGAACATACCATCTGAAATCCACTTCACGGATACGTTCTTTTGCCGCTATTTTGCAAAAGGGCGAAATCATATGGTGAAAGTCACATAAGATTTGTTGGCAGCAAATTGAAACCAACGTATAAAGGTCTTGCAACTGGCCACGGCGAATCAGCTCTGTCCAATACTTTAGCCGCCGTATGGTAGCAATTACTTCTTCCTGCAGAAGCTGCTCTCCCGGTAAAACCATAAACAGCAAATCATCAAAGCCTCGAATCTGCAAAAACAAATCGCTTGCTAAATCATTATCTGCTTTTTGTATTACCATGGCCTGCCAAGTATACACAAATACCAACAAATCCCGGCGGCAAGTAAAAGCATCCGGAGATTGGCTGCATAATGTGTCTAATGCATCAAGCAAGCATTTATCGCTTTTTTGTGCACCTGCCGCCACTAATCCCGGAATCACACAAGGCATTGCACGGCAGCACTCTATGTGGGACTCGCAGCGAGAAAGAAATATCCTTTCACGCAACTCTCGCCCTTGTGGGTCTTCTGCATCAAACACTACAACCGGACGTTTACGTTCCTGCGCAGAAATAAAGCCGTCTTGCTGGAGCATACGCAGCGCACGCCGAATGCTGGTATAGCCTATACCATGGTCTTTATGTATTTTCTGTACCGAATCTAATTGGTAGCCTTTCGGATATAACCCAATCAGGATTCTATTTACAATTTTATTGTAAATCATAATATACAGAGGAATTTCTTTTTCCATACGGGACCTCTTTCGGTTAAAGATTATAAGCCGATTTTTTCAAAAGCTTACTTTATTTATTATACTATACCTCGTCAGGAAAGTCAGTGCACATTATCGTTAAGAAAGGACGAATTTTTATGTTAAAAACAGACCCCAAATACCAAGGTTATATCCAAATTTTGCGCAGTGAGTTAATTCCTGCCATGGGCTGCACCGAGCCTGTTGCCATTGCTTTAGCTTGTGCAAAAGCAAAAGACCTATTAGGTCAAGCTCCTACGCAGGTACATTTGGACATCAGCGGAAACATTATTAAAAACGTTAAAAGTGTTGTTGTGCCTAACACCAACGGTAAACGTGGCATTGAAACAGCAGCTGCAATCGGTTTTGCCGTAGGTCATGCTGAAAGAGAATTACAGGTAATCAGCAGTGTAACCGATGAAGACCGTCAGGAAATGACACGCCTTTTGGAAAACTGCCCCATTACGGTTTCTCCTGCCACCAGCAAAGAAGTTTTTGATATTTTTGTGGATGCCAAAAACGAGCAGCACCATGCACGTGTTCGCATTGTAAGCTATCACACAAACATTGTGTTTGTTGAACTGGACGGCAAGGTTTTGCTGCAAGTTACTGAGCCCAGCACAGTGGAACTGCAAAAGCCCTCTCTGTTAAATGTAAAAGATATTTTGGACTTTGCCGACACTGCTGACATTGCTGACGTTGCAGATATTTTGGAGCGTCAAATCCGCTATAACAGCGCAATCAGCAAAGAAGGCTTAACCGGCAAGTGGGGCGCAAGCATTGGCCGCACTTTAATCGACAATTACGGTGACAGCATTGTAATCCGTGCTAAAGCCGCAGCTGCTGCCGGCTCCGACGCACGTATGGGCGGCTGCGAATTGCCTGTAATCATTAACTCCGGCAGTGGTAACCAAGGTATGACCGCAAGCCTGCCTGTGTTAGAATATGCTAAGGAGTTACAGTGCACCACCGAGCAGTGCTATCGTGCGCTGCTGGTTTCTAACCTGCTGACCACGCACCTGAAAACCAGCATTGGCCGCCTGAGCGCTTATTGCGGTGCTGTTAGTGCAGGCTGTGCCGCAGGTGCCGGTATTGCTTACTTACACGGCGGCCGCTATGAGGAAGTTGCGCACACGCTGGTAAACAGTTTGGCCATTGTTTCCGGCATTATCTGTGACGGCGCAAAGCCCTCTTGCGCTGCTAAAATTGCCAGCGCTGTAGAGGCAGGTATTTTTGGTTGGAAGATGTACCTGAGCGGACATGAATTCTACGCAGGTGATGGCATTATCAAAAAGGGCGTAGAGGAAACGATTCAGTCTGTTGGCCGTGTGGGACGTGACGGCATGGTGGGCACTGACCACGAGATTTTACAGATTATGACCGAATGCTAATATAAGCCTAAAAGGCAGAGCTTCACATTTAAGCACGAAGCTCTGCCTTTTTATAATAGCTATAACTATTTACCGGTAAACCTGTACGATTAAAAATACTTGCCACCCTTTCCAATCGGGTGTAAACTAATTGATACGGCTTATTATAAGCACCTATACTTTATGCTGTATTACGCAGCACTGCGCCTGCGTGATTTTGACTTTCATACAGATACAAGGAGAATCCACCATGGACATCATTATTCGTCAGGCTATTTTACATATTTTGGACTCTACCACTGACCGCCCCGATTTTTCCGAGGGTGCGATGGAACTTAGCCCGGACAAAACCGCTTATTTTCAAACCTGTATCGAGCGCCTGGAAGCCACTGACGAGGCACGTGTCTGCCGCTTGACAGAAAATTCCGCTTTCCGTATGGAGTTGGAGCAAAACAAAGACTTTATTGATTTATCCCGTCGTATTGCGGGTGTTATTTTTGATTTTATGCATGCGCACCCCACAATTCCCTGTGCAGACCTAGCCGTTATTGATTACGATTGCGGCGGCGAGGGATATCTTGCTGTGCTAAAGTTAAACTACAAAAATGGTTATACCCACTTTACCGAGCAAATCGGTGATGGTGCGCTGCTGCACACCATTCAGCACCAACGTATTTGCCTGCCCGCTCCCACTGTAAAGCTGGAAGAAGGTGCGTTGATTCGTTATCGTGACGGTGCTGTCCGCCTTGTGGAAAAGAAGTATGATTTGGACGGCAAAAAGGATTTTTACCTTTCTTCCGTTATTTTTGAGTGCACCCAAGAGCTGACCGAAAAGAAAAAGCTGGAGGTAATCCAAAAAGCTGCTACCAAGGCTGTGCAGGACGCCTATACGGAAGAACCCCATGCCGCTGAGCAGGTTGCTGTTATCCTGAGCAATCAGGCTGCTGTGCAGGACAACGTTATTTCTGTGCAGGCTGTGAAGGAGCAAATCGAGGAAATGTATCCGCTGGCAGCAGTCCCCTTTGAAGTTGCTGTTGAGGAGGCGCAGGTAAACATTGCCGAGCCTGTTACCGTAACCCCTGCACGGATTCGCCGCTTGGAGAGCCGCTGCCTGAAAACAGCAAGCGGTATCGAAATTAAGATTCCTGCTGAACTGATTGCTTCTGACAGTGCAGTTGAGTTTATTCATAGCGACGACGGCAGCCTTTCCATGCTGATTAAGGACGTTATTTTATAATTACCGTTATATCGCCAAACAAAAAGCCCCTATGTGCTAATCTGACACATAGGGGCTTTTTTACAGCCTACATTCTCGAGTTGCTATAATGCGCTTTATTGGTCCAGTTCAAACGTGTCTGCCAATGCATTTAAGCGAGAACCAAACCCTTCGGCAGCTTCTTCAGGGTATTTGCACATTACTACATAGGTGTCATTTCCCAGTGTATAAAAATGTGCATCCAGATAATCATGGTCCTCTTTATCCTGACCACTTAATCTTCAACCAGTTCATAATCGTTTTTATCTGCACGAAGCCACTCCTGTGCCTGCTGCAAGTTTTTGCCGTTCAAATACACAACTTTCAGCTTCACATCGTCATTTACTGTGCTAATCCATTCTTCTTCGTAAACGCCAATGTCCGAGTCGGTTTCCATGCGCCAGCCTTCTTTAGGAATATAAATGGAGTATCTGTCGCCCTGATGCAGAATAACGGGCATTGCTTCCTCCATGCCTTCCAGCATGATTTTCAGTTCGGTTTCCTGCGCACGATTGCTTGCCGAAGTGCTCTGGCTTTGCGGTTGGGCTGTTGGGTCCGCCTGATTAGGCTCTGCCGTACTTACTGCGTCCGGTGTACTGTTCGGCTGTTTTTGTTCCTCGCCACAGCCTACAACAAAAAGTGCCATTACAAGTACTATTGCTAATGAAATCAGTTTCCTCATCATCAAGACCTCCTTGCATTTTATTTTATAGAAGGAAAACTTATGTATATTCCTTTATCCTTATTTTGCATTATAGCATTTCATGCGAAACAATTCTATCGTTTTTTATTACTGGCCTAGAAGAATAAAACGGCACCAAGGCATTTTTCTTGGTACCGTTTTGCTGTTTTATGCTTTCATCTTTTCTGCCGCTTATATTTTTACCAGCAAAAGCAGAAATTATTCCTCGTCTTCCTCAACCGTAAGTGCATCTAAAAGCACCTTATATATCTCGTTGCCTCGCAAAACAAAACGTTTGCGCACCATTTCGGCTGTAAGGCGGTCAGGCATCATAAGCTCCAGATTAAAATCCTGTGTATTCACACCGGAAATAGAGCACTGGATAGACCAGCCATTTGGGGTTTCATGCACTTGTGCATGGTACTCGGCGGATTTTTTATTCCAGACCTGTGCACGGATTGCAGCCTTTACCGCTGCACTGCGTACACTGCGTGGCAAATCCTGCTCCAGCTCCGAGGCCACTTTTGCGCCTTTATCGGTAATGATGTACTGTCCGTTTCGCTCTTTTACCAGTTTACGGGAAACAACATCTTCCAAACCGGAGCTAAACTCAAAATAATTTACAAGCTGTTCCTCCAGCAAGGCTGTTTCAATTTCCTGCCTTGTTAAAGGTCCTGCATGCTCTATCAAATAGCACAGCAACAAACGAATTTGTGTACTGTTAGTCAATCCGCCGGGCTTAACACCGGCTGTAAACGCATAGGTTTCGGCCATTTTCCCAATCCCCCTTTACCGTCCACATCTTTTTACGTATACCATTATATCGGGTTCTGGCAAAAGTTACAAGACCGCAGCTGCGAAGTCTGTCTCGATTGTTTTGCCGCTGTCGGGTGTAGAGTAAACCCAGCGGTCAATGTGCCCTTCGGTTTGTGTATAACGCAGGTCAAACCGAATCTTTTGTTCCAGATTGCGGTTTACAATCACCAGCTTGATTTTCATTTTATCCGACAAAATATTTTTGATGTACACACTTACCGGCTGGCCGGGTACAAGGCTGGGGCAGGATTCTGCCAGACCTGCCAAATTAGGTGCTAGCTCGATAAATGTGCCGTAGCTTTCCACGCTTCGCACAATGCCTACTACTGTTTCGCCAATGGTAAAGTTGGCGGCGTTTTCTTCCCATGTACCCAGCAGCTCACGTAAGGTAAGCACAAAGCGCCCCTGTGCATCTCTGCTCTTGATTGCACAGTAAATATGCTGGCCAACGTTTACTCTGTCCAGCGGAGAGGAAATACGGCTTACGGACAGGCAATCAATCGGCAGCAGCGCATTGATGCCGCACCCAACATCGCAAAAGGCACCAAACGGCTCGATGTGCGTTACCACAGCTTCTACAATATCACCCGGCTCCAGCTGATTCAGATAGCCTTCCCGGCAGCGGCGCTGGGCCTGTGCACGGGACAGCAAAAGCTGCTGCTCTCCCTTTTGATTTTGCTGAATGCCCAAAATAACAAAACAGGTCGCACGGCCTACTCGTGTTAGCACTGCAATATCCCTTACTGCACCGGTGTCGGCCCCTTCGGCACACTGCTCGAACGGCATAATCCCCTGAAAACTTCCGATGCGAAACCGCAGCTGCCGCTGGGCATCAAATGCTAACGCTGTAGCTTGTACAATTTCCCCCGATAGAATCGCTGCCTGGATTTGTTCCAGGGTAAAACGCTCTGCACTGCGGTAACTGTCTTCCATACGAAATTCCTGCATAATTGTTCCTCTTTTCCTGCATTTTTCCGACCGTTTGTCCGGCACGGTATACTGCATATATATGTGCTTCCTTCCGGTTCTATAAGTTTCCCGCTTTTTTTATTTTGCCTGCCGGCAAAAAGGTTCTTTTCTCTTTTAACCTATTCCATCCTGTGCTATAATTAAGATGTATGCGTTTTTGTTTTTTCGCATATAGATTTTTACGCACAGAAAGGAACGTGTACTATGGACATCCACGTTGGCGATACCATCCAAACGAAAAAGCCCCACCCTTGCGGCTCCAATACTTTTTCCGTGCTGCGTGTCGGTATGGACTTTCGCATTCGTTGTACTGGATGTGGGCACGAAGTCATGCTGCCGCGTGCTAAAATCGAAAAAAACATCAAAAAGGTGATTGCTGCCGAACAAAACTAGCGGCTCCGTTTTTTTTGCATTTACAATTTTGATAAGGAGCGTTATGTATGTTTGAACAAATGCCTGCCATTAGCAACCGCTATGAGGAGCTTTCTATCCGCTTATCACAGCCTGAAACCGTTGCGGATTCTCGCCTGTTTTGCCAGCTGATGAAAGAATATCGGGAGCTTACCCCTCTTGTGGAAGCATACCGTGCTTATGCTACTGCGCAAGACCATCTGAATCAGGCACTTTCCCTTTTAGAAGAAACTTCAGACCCGGACTTCAAATCCATCATACAGCAGGAAATTTGCGAAAATCGTCAAACCACGGCACACTGGGAGCAAGAATTAAAACTTCTTTTGCTGCCTAAGGACGCAGGCGACGGCAAAAACGTCATTTTGGAAATTCGTGCCGGTGCCGGCGGCGAGGAAGCTGCACTGTTTGCCCACAGTTTACTGCGTATGTATACCATGTATGCTCAGGATAAAGGCTGGACCATGGATATTTTATCCATGAACGAAACCGAGCTGGGCGGCATTAAAGAAGCTGTTTGCAGTATCGACGGCGAAAATGTATTCAACCGTTTGAAATTTGAGAGCGGTGTGCATCGTGTGCAGCGTGTACCGGAAACGGAAACGCAGGGCCGTGTACACACCTCTACTGCTACGGTTTCGGTTATGCCGCAGGCCGATGAAGTGGACCTTGTGATTGACAGCAAAGATTTGCGTATTGATGTGTTCCGCTCCTCCGGTGCGGGCGGCCAGCACGTTAACAAAACCTCCAGCGCAATTCGTATTACCCACTTGCCTACCGGTATGGTTGTCGAGTGCCAAAACGAGCGCAGCCAATTTCAAAACAAGGACAAGGCTATGGAAATTTTGCGCAGCCGTTTGTTAGCGCAGAAGCAGGCCGAACAGCAATCGCAAATCAATGCCACACGCTCCAGCCAAGTTGGTTCCGGTGACCGAAGTGAAAAAATCCGCACGTACAACTTCCCCCAAGACCGCATGACAGACCATCGCATTGGCTTAACCATGCACAACTTGGACAGCATTTTGGACGGACGGTTAGACCCCATTATTGACCAGCTGGCTACACACGCACAGCAGGAAAAATTACGAAATGCCGGACAGACAACTCCCTCTTATCCGGTATAATCATAGGAGTATCAAAGCCATGAACACTGTATTTAGCAAAGCGGATACAGAAAGTATCCGGCAAGCCGCTGCCCTTTTGCAGCAGGGCGAAATTGTTGCCCTGCCGACGGAAACGGTGTACGGCATTGCGGCAGACGCCCGCAACGGTGCTGCTGTATCTAAAATTTTTGCGGCTAAGGGCCGCCCACAGGACAACCCTTTGATTGTTCACATTGCTGACATGGCAATGCTGGACGGCTTAGTAAGCGAAGTTCCTGAGCGTGCGCAGCTGCTGGCTGCCGCATTCTGGCCCGGCCCGCTTACCATCATCATGCCCCGTGGCTCCGAGGTTGCCGACGCTTGCTGCGCCGGTTTGGATACGGTTGGTATCCGTATGCCGAGCCACCCTGTTATTCGGGCTGTTATTAAAGAGAGCGGCTGCGCACTGGCAGCGCCTTCGGCAAACCTTTCCGGCAGTCCCAGCCCCACAACCGCACAGGATGTTTTTGCTGACATGGACGGCCGCCTGCCTATGATTGTGGACGGCGGCAACTGCCAAGTAGGTGTAGAGTCCACCGTTATCACCATTGTGGGTGAGCACCCCGTTTTGCTGCGTCCCGGCCACATTACACTGGAGCAGCTGGAGGCTGCACTGGGCGAGGAAGTTTTGATTTCCGGTGCGATTCTGGAAAAGCTGAAAGAGGGCGAGGTTGCCCGCAGCCCCGGAATGAAGTATAAACACTATGCACCTAAGGCAGACATCACCATTTTGAAAGGCTCCTTTGAGCAGTACAAAGCTTATGTGGAAGCACACCGTGCAGAAAACCCTGCCTGCCTGTGCTTTACGGGCGAAGATGCAAAGCTGGACTTTCCCTGCATTTGCTATGGCAAAGAGGGCGACGGCAATGACCAGGCATTCCACCTGTTCCGTTGCCTGCGTGCATTGGATGAGCAGGGCGACGGCGTAGTTTACGCACGCTGCCCCGGTCAGGACGGTGCCTCCATGGCTGTGTACAACCGTTTGATTCGTGCTGCTGCGTTCCGGGTGATTACGCTATGATTACTGTAGGTATTACAGGCCGCTCTGGCTGCGGAAAATCTACCGTTTCGGCCTACTACCAAAGTTTAGGCTATCCCCTTGCCGATTCCGACCTTGTTGCAAAGCAAATTATGGACCCCGGTTCTCCTTGCTTGCAGCAGCTATGCGAGGCTTTCGGCAGCGATATTCTGGACGAGTCGGGAGCATTGCGCCGGCGGCTTCTTGCTGACCGTGCTTTTGCCACCCCCGAAGGGACACAAACGCTTACTAACATTACTCACCCCGAAATTCTGAGGCGTATCCTTGCCATGCGGGAGGAAGCAAGGCAAAATGGTGCCGATTTATTTTTTATTGATGGTGCCGTACTGGTAGGCAGTGTATTTGAGCAATTTTGTGATATACTTATCTTGGTTGCCGCACCGTTTGAGGTTTCGGTACAAAGAATTTGCAAACGTGATGGTATTTCGCCCGAAATGGCCATGCGCCGTTTGAACGCACAACTTTCCGAAGAAACCCTGAGAAATAAAGCTTCTTATATTCTGGAAAACAACCGAACACTTGAATGTTTGATTCAGCAGGCGCAGAGTGTTCTGCCTTTGCTGCGAAAGGAGCCAAATGCGTAGTAAAGTCCTTGCTGTGCTTTTGGTTGTACTTTTCTTGTTTTTAGGGGTTGTAAACATTCCCGCTTTAACGCTGTTTGTGCAAAAAAAGTTATATCCTACCCCCTATACCGAGTATGTAGAAAAGTATAGCCAGCAGTACGAATTAGACCCACTTTTGGTATACTCATTTATTCGCACCGAAAGCAGCTTCAAACCCGATGCACGCTCGAATGTAGACGCTCGTGGATTGATGCAAATTACGGAAATGACTTTTGACTGGATTAAACCCCGTGTTGAGGCCGACGAATCTGTGGTTTTTGAAGATTTATACGACGCAGAAACCTGTATTCAGTTTGGCAGTTACTATTTAAGCCGATGCCTTTCCCGTTATCAAAACGATATTGCAACCGCTGCGGCGGCATATCACAGCGGCTGGGGCACGGTAGACAGGCTTTTGACAAACGAAGCCTATTCCAAAGATGGTAAAACGCTTGACGTTTTTCCTTATACACAAATGAATCATTATGTGGCGAAAATTTCAAAGACGTATGAAAAATATCAGGAAATTTATCGTCCGGAAGGAGAATCGTAATGTCTGAAAAAAACATGGAAACCATCAGCAAAGAGCTGCTGTTCCAGCCGGAATATCCCGCTGACAGCAACAATGCTATCCTGCAGGAGGCTATCGAATTCTGCGAGGGCTACAAGGAGTTTTTGACCAACGGCAAAACCGAGCGTGAAATCAGCGAAATCAGCGAAAATATGCTGATTAAGGCTGGTTACAAGCTGTTTGATGACACCGCTTCCTACAAGGCTGGCGACAAGGTCTACTTCATCAACCGCAAAAAGTGCGTTCTGGCTGCTACCATCGGCTCCGAGAGCATGGAGAAGGGCTTCCGCCTGAACATCGCTCACATTGACGCTCCCCGTTTGGACCTGAAGCCCTCTCCCCTGTACGAGAAGGCTCACTTCAGCCTGCTGAAAACCCACTACTACGGTGGTATCCGCAAGTACCAGTGGACTGCTGTTCCTCTGGCTATCCACGGCGTTTTCTGCAAGCCCAACGGTGAAACCGTTAAGGTTTCTATCGGCGAGGATGCAAACGACCCCGTATTCTGCATCACCGACCTGCTGCCCCATCTGGGTGCTGAGCAGAACGACCGCAAGCTGAGCGACGGCATTCGTGGCGAAGAGCTGAACGTTCTGATTGGCAGCCAGTCTGTTGCAGACGAGTCTGTCAAGGAAGGTGTTAAGCTGAACACCATGATTCTGCTGAACCAGAAGTACGGCATCGTTGAGCGTGACTTCAACCGTGCTGAAATCGAAATCGTGCCCGCTGGTCCCGCTCGTGACATTGGCTTCGACCGTTCTATGGTCGGCGGCTACGCTCAGGACGACCGTGTTGAGGCTTATCCCGCTCTGGTTGCTGAAATCAACTGCAAGAACCCCACCTTTACCACTGTTTGTGTTTTGACCGATAAGGAAGAAACCGGCAGCGACGGTGTTACCGGTATGCAGAGCGACTACGTCTTCCACTTCCTGCAGCAGCTGTGCCGTATGCAGGGTGCTGATTACATTCGTGCCTGCCAGGCAAGTAAGTGCATGTCTTCTGACGTTACCGCTGCTTATGACCCCACTTGGGACAGCGCATACGAGCCCCTGAACAGCACTTACGCTGGCCGTGGTGTTGCTATTACCAAGTACACCGGCGCACGTGGCAAGGGCGGCACAAGCGATGCTTGCGCTGAGCTGGTTGCTTATGTTACCGGCCTGTGCGATGAGGCTAATGTCACCTGGCAGATGGGCGAAATGGGCCGCATCGACCTGGGCGGCGGCGGCACCATTGCTCTGGACGTTGCAAACCGTGGCATCGACACCATCGATGTTGGTGTGCCTGTGCTGTCTATGCACGCTCCTTTTGAGGTTACCCACAAGATTGATATTCTGATGGCTTACAAGGCATTTGTTGCTTTTATCAATGCTAAAGCATAATTAAAGCTGCAAAATCCTTTACTGCTTACATAAAAGAGGTGCTGTCCAATCGGGCAGCACCTCTTTTTCCGTCTTATATTGCAAATAAAAACCCACGTGCTCTACCCTTTTTCAGGCAGAAGCACGTGGGGATTTTTGTTTTTGTTAAAAATTACTTTGCCAGCACACCGAATACGATGGGCGTTGCGCCTGCTGCTGCATCAACACTCAGCAGCTCAACGTTAGCTTCCTCAAAGTTTACACGCTCAAACTTCTGGGTTGCACCGCTCTCAGTGGTAAACTCCAGAACGTAAACCTTGCTGCTTGCAACATCAGCTGCTTCCGTCTCGGTCAAAACAACAGAGGCATCTGCTGCCAAGCCGTCTGCTGCCTTGTTCTCGCCCTTATCCTCGCTGCCAGCCTCGTACAGATACAGCTCGGTAACGGTCTCGCCGGTGGTATTTACAACGTTGTAAACAGCCTTCATTTCAGGAATCTCAAACTGAACAGGCGTTGCACCTGCTGCTGCGTCAACACTGCGCAGGCTAATGGGAGCGACTTCAAAGTTCAGGGTTTCAAACTTCTGGGTTGCACCGCTCTCAGTGGTAAACTCCAAAACGTAAACAAGGCTTGCTGCCTCTTCCTCAGAAGCTGCAGTGCGGGTAACCTCAACCTGAGCGCCGTTTGCCAGACCCTCTGCTGCGTAATTTTCGCCCTTATCTTCAGAGCCGACCTCGTACACATACAGCTCGCTAATCGTTTCACCGGTAGTATTGTACATATTATACACTGCGGTCTGTGCGTCTGCCTTCGTATCAGTAGAAGAAGCTGCGCCACAGCCAACCATCAGGCTAGCTGCTACGGTCATAGCCACTACTGCAATAACATTCTTTTTCATAAGTAATTTTCCTCCATTATCTATTGGGTATTTCCCAAATTGCTCATCGTGGTAATGATAATTAAATCACATAAACCTTAATACCATATAAATATAGCTCCGTTTTTCCTAAACAATTATTAAGGTTTCTATTATTTGTGATTAGCCTCTTGGGCAACAGGGAATCGAACCATAAACACAGTACCTTGTCCCGGTTGGCTTTGTACCTCTACCTCACCCTTGTGTTCTTCCACAATTTGCTGTGCGATTGCAAGGCCAAGACCCGTCCCCTTACCGCTCTCCTTTGTTGTAAAGAAAGGCTCAAAAATATGCGGCAATACGTCCGCCGGGATACCGCAGCCCGTGTCCTGTATCTGAATCAGGATATGATTTTCCTCTATTCGGCTGGAAACCGTAAGGGTACCGCCCTCCTGCTCCATTGCATGGAATGCGTTTAGAATCATATTCAGGAAAAGCTGGTAGAGCTGCGTTTCGTTGCCACGCAAGCAAAGTCTATCACAGTGCAAATCTGTTACAACCTGTACGGGCTTTGGTTTTGCCGGAGTTGCTACGCTTAATGCTTTTTTCAGCAATCGGTCCGGCACAAGTATTTTTTGCGTAGATTCAGGATTTTTACGGGACAAATCTGACAACCGGGAGATAATTTTTTTCGCCTTATTGGATGCCAGATAAATTTCCAGAATATTATCGTACAGCTCCGATTCCTCCGGCAATTTTTCCAGCGTGAGCATACTATAGCTCATAATGGGTGTCAGCAGATTATTGAACTCATGCGCAATGCTGGAAGTAAGCGTTCCCATGGTTTCCAATCTCTGATGGTGTGCCAGCTCTCTTGTTTTTTGGTTCAGCTGCTCCATCGCTTCATTTTTTTGTTGCAGCAGTTCCAGTTCCTTAAGAGTTTGTTGGTTACTCCGTACACTATGAATCGTAACAATCAGCAAAATAGCAATACCTGCCGCCGCCATACCACCATACGCCATAAGGCGTACTGCCGCTAAGTGCAGCGGACGCAGGAACTCATCGTAGTTCATGGATACACC